>Ga0114922_10001260_pt1 | contig 24187 bp, 21 predicted proteins | sample AartaG_FD_100975 | JGI IMG/M metagenome (GOLD analysis project Ga0114922, IMG submission 100975) | Deep subsurface microbial communities from Aarhus Bay to uncover new lineages of life (NeLLi) - Aarhus_00045 metaG | ecosystem: Environmental > Aquatic > Marine > Oceanic > Sediment | place... | reverse complement strand
TTTGGGGATACCGGTTTATGTCTGTGCAACAGCTTCGGTGCCGGTAGCGGCAGCATTGATATTGAAAGGATTAACACCGGGAGCAGCGATTGTTTTTCTTATGACCGGCCCAGCGACGAATGCCGCCTCATTTGTAACCATCTGGAAAACGTTAGGCTCTAAAACCGCTATCACCTACCTTTTTACAGTGGCGGGTTGTGCTCTTTTAAGCGGTATCCTGCTCAATTATATTGCCGGCGGTGTTGATTTTGAAATAATCACTCGCCCCGGCTGGATGCTGCCGTCCGCGATTAAATATGCCTCGGCGGTTATCCTTATTGCTGTTCTGGCAGTTGGAACCATAAGCAAAAAGAAAGGATAGATGGCCTGCTCCCCTCCCCCCTCGCCGACTGGAACCAGGGACAGCAATATTATTACATTATTTCTTGCCTGTTGGCCGAGAATAAAAGATATAGTAACCAATTGAACTTGTAGACCGACAGCGGTTAATTGCAACCTGAGCACCGGCAGTTTATAAGGAATGGTATTAGGTAAGTAGTTCGACCTGTTCAGGGCCGGAAGACAAATATAGTACCAGAGGAAAATTAAGGGATAAAAATGTCAACAAAGAACAAAGCGTTTGTGTTGTGGGGAAGCTGCGGCTAACCGGAAAGGAGAGCGAGCTGTGTACGAGCACTTGATTGAGCCACATGGTGGTTCTCTGATAAACCTATTGGCCAGCGAGGAGCGCGCAGGCGAGATGAAGGCGATGTCGCGAGAATGGTTGTCGTGGGACCTGACACCGCGGCAGACCTGCGATTTGGAACTTCTTATGAACGGTGGCTTCTCGCCACTAAGGGGTTTTATGACCAGAGCGGAGTATGAAGCCGTATGTAAGGACATGCGGCTTCCGGCCGGTCATCTCTGGCCGATGCCGGTTACGCTTGACGTAACTGAGGAAGTGGCTGGGAGACTCAAGAGCGGTGATATGCTGGCGCTGCGGGATCTCGAGGGCACTATGCTGGCAGCGCTTCATGTTGAAGAGGTATGGAAGCCGGACCGCAAAGCCGAAGCCGAGCACGTTTTCGAGAGCACCAACGAGGAGCATCCAGGGGTGAGATATTTGTTGCAGAACACCAACCCGTACTGTGTTGGTGGGAAAGTCGAGGGTGTGACGCTGCCTCACCACTATGATTTTATTGAGCTGAGGCTCACGCCGGCTCAAGTCCGCGAGAAGTTTGCTGCGCTTGGTTGGCGGAAGGTGGTGGCCTTTCAGACACGGAATCCAATGCACAGAGCTCATCAGGAACTGACGTTCCAGGCGGCTGCAAACCTGGGAGCTAACCTGCTTATCCACCCGGTTGTGGGAATGACCAAGCCTGGGGACGTTGACCACTACACGCGTGTGCGGTGCTACCAAGCGGTACTGAGTCACTACCCCAAGAATACGGCTATGCTGAGTTTGCTGCCACTGGCGATGCGGATGGGTGGGCCGCGTGAGGCGGTATGGCACGCAATTATTCGCAAGAACTATGGGTGCACGCATTTGATTGTGGGACGGGACCATGCCGGGCCCGGGTCAGACTCTTCCGGAAAGCCCTTCTATGGTCCCTACGAGGCGCAGGAACTTTTGCGGAAACATCAGGACCAATTGCAGATTAAAATGGTACCGTTTAAGATGATGGTGTATGTGGAGGATGAGGATGCGTATATGCCGGTGGATGAGATTGGCGAAGGCGTAAAGACCAAATCGATCTCGGGGACGGAACTGCGCCATAGGCTGGCGACGGGGCGAGAGATTCCGTCGTGGTTTTCGTTCCCTGAGGTAATCACCGAGCTTCGGCGGACTTATCCCCCGCGAAACCAGCAGGGTTTTACGGTGTTCTTTACGGGCCTGCCGAGTTCGGGCAAATCCACATTGGCTAATGTGCTAATCACAAAGTTGATGGAGATCGGCGGTCGGCCTACTACGCTGCTGGATGGTGACCTGGTGCGGAAACATTTGTCTTCGGAGCTGGGTTTTTCTAAAGAGCATCGTGACATCAACATTCGTCGTATTGGGTGGGTGGCCTCGGAAATCACTAAGAACGGTGGAATCGCCGTATGCGCACCGATAGCTCCTTACGACGCCATTCGTAAGGAAGTACGCGAGATGATCCAGCCGGTTGGCGGTTTTGTACTGGTGTTCGTTTCGACGCCTGTGGAAGTGTGTGAACAGCGAGACTGTAAGGGGCTGTACGCGAAGGCTCGGGCAGGGATCATCAAGGAGTTTACCGGTATTTCGGACCCGTACGAGGAGCCGAATGATGCCGACATAGCTGTCGACACCAGCGATCTGTCGCCGGAGGAATGCGTTCAGAGCATTAACCGGTATCTGGAAAAGGAAGGCTATGTTGGCGTGGCCGAGTAGGGCCAAAGGATTGTTGTTAAATGGATAGTCATACACCCGGGTGGTTAGCTGAAAGTGCCAATGAGATAGTCCCCCGCACGGTTAAAGCTATTCTGCCTATCGCTGGAAAGATTTTATTTTGGTTGGCGCTAAAGTCGGGGAGCTTGTAGTGTCCTTAGGCGCAAAGCTAAGGAAATTATAGAGGAACTCGAAGTCGAAAAACTTCTTTTACATTGCCGAACGCTCCAGCCGAGCGCAGGACAAAGAAGATGGGGGCAGACAGAAAAACTTGAGAAAAGAAAGATATATGTAAGAACAGGAACTGTAAAAACTAAAAGAGGGTTTATGCATGTTTTCCTTAATTTTAATTCCGCTCCTCGCAGCAATGTTTTTAGCAATAAATATGGGTGGCAGCGGTACTTCACCGTCTTTTTCCGCTGCTTATGGCGCAAACATCATAAGAAAGGGCTTAATACCCGGTTTGTTCGGGCTGTTTGTCTTTTTTGGAGCCATTATTGCCGGCAAACGGGTAATATTAACAATCGGCAAAGGGGTTTTGCCGGAAGATGCGATGAGTATTACAATGACGACGATAATTTTATTGTCAGTTGGTCTTGCACTGTTGATAGCAAATTTGTTAAAAATTCCCCAATCAACAAGCCAATGTACGATATTCGCTCTTGTTGGCCCTGCTGTTTACTTTAACATTCTGAAAACAGACAAACTCTTTTTCGAGATAATACCCACCTGGTTTATACTGCCGATAGTATCGTTCGTAGTTACATTGTTTATAGGAAGATTTATTTACAAGCCCATAAAGCAAAAGGGTATTATTAAATTTGAAGAAATATCCGCTCATCCTTCATTGAAGGTGGTAGTAATACTGGCATCATGTTATGTTGCTTTTGCAATTGGTTCTAACAATGTAGCAAATGCGGCGGGCCCTATAGTGCCAATGGTTTTGAATGAATTGAATATCGGGGCAGGTGAGAGTAATTTTTTACTTGTTATGATTCTTTCTACATTAATTGTTGCTCCGTGTTTTGCCATTGGGAGTTCGATTTTTGGCTCGAAAGTGGCGCAAACAACCGGGAAAGAGATAGTAGCGTTTGGCCCTTTGGGGGCTGTCTTGATTTCAATAGTCACAGCAACTTTGCTGCTGGTCGCATCGCTTGCTAAAGGCATCCCTACGTCGTTAGTTCAATTAAATACGGCGGCAATAATCGGATTAGGTATTTCCAAAACGAGATGTAAAGAAGTTCTTTCTCGTACCGTAGTAAAGAAATTATTGGCAGTTTGGCTTATTGCACCACTGATTTCTTTAGGTTTGTCGTTTTTGCTTGCGATAATAGCAAATAAGGTTGGGTTGTTATAAGAAAAGCAATTATGGCTGGACTGACTGCCGCCTTTTAAGTGGGGACTATATAAGACGGAATGAAAAAGTCAAGGTGATGTTACAGAACAGTGATGTTATTTTCAAGCCTTTATAATCTGTGAAATGTATGGGGAGTAGCGGCAATACGTGTTATTGAATGAAGACCTCGAGAAAATTGAATATGCGCTGAACATTGCCAAAGAGACAGTAAGCAAGTTCACAAGCGGCCGTATTGAAGCCGCGCTTAAGGCAGACGGAGACCCTGTTACAGCGGCTGATACCGAAGCAGACAAAGTGCTGCGAGGTATTCTCTGCGCTGAAAGTGAAGGTTGGCTTTCAGAAGAAACGGTAGATGATGTTACACGACTGGAAAAAAAGAGGGTTTGGATTGTCGACCCTCTGGACGGGACACGTGAGTTCGTCGAAGGTATTGATGAATGGTGTATATCTATTGGGCTTTTTGAGGGTGGCGAAGTAGTCGCAGCCGGAATATGCAATCCCGCTACAGACCAGCTTTTTCTGGGGTCGAGGCAAACGGGAGTGACCCTTAATGGCCGGGAAGTAAGAGTGAGCAATAAAAATGATTTGCGAGGGGCAAAGATTTTGGCAAGCCGCAGCGAAGTCAAGCGTCGCGAGTGGGACCGTTTTATGGATGGTCCATTTACGGTGATACCCTGTGGCTCGGTAGCTTACAAACTGGCCCAGGTTTCAGCCGGCTTGGCTGACGCGACCTTTACACTGGTTCCGAAAAATGAATGGGATATTGCGGCAGGGGTACTCCTGGTAGAAGCTGCCGGCGGAAAGGTAATGGACAAAGACGGCGGCCGTTTGACTTTTAACCGGCAGGAAACTCTTGTCAGCGGTCTTGTCGCTTCCGGCCCACTATTATTTGACCAGCTCAATGACCTGCTTGGTATTAGGCGTCAGATTGAAGGATAATGTCTGGACACAATGGATTCTTGCTTTCGCGGGAAAGGTCGACATCGCTAAGTTGCTGTCACAACGAGACTTGCACCCGTATGCGATTCAGGAGCAGTCAGCTCGAGTTACTTAGAATTTTTTCTTTTACTACTTTCAACAAAGATGATTCTGAATCAACGAGCAATGTTTTGCACTCGGCTGCATGGCCTACCTGTCTATCCCTTTCGTCATCACCGACAAAAAATGTTAAGCTTAAATCCAAATTAAAATCACGCTGTGCCTGGAAGAACATGCCGGGTTTAGGTTTCCTGCATTCGCAGTTGTCATTCCAGCCATGAGGGCAATAATATATCCTGTCGATACTGCCGCCACATTGTAACAGCTCTTTCTGCATTTTCTCATGGATAATCTCAAGGTCTGATTCGGTCATGAAACCACGTGCGATGCCTGCCTGGTTTGTTACGACGATAATTCGAAAGCCAGCGTCTTTTAATAAGCGAATGGCTTCCTTCGCTCCGGGAATCCATTCCCAATCGTCCCATCTACATACATATTGCGCTTTGGGCGGATTCTTATTCAACACACCGTCACGATCAAGAATAACAGTCGGTTTCCTGAGTAGAAACTCATTTGTTAAGTTCAGTCGCTCGTGAGAACCAACACTGTAATAGCGATGCTCTGTGAGATAAGCTCTTAACTGTCTGTTCCTAATCAGCTCGGGGTAAACAGTTTCTTCAAAGGATACATTTCCCCGTTCAGGCAGTAAACCAAGTACGCCTTTCCGTAAGATAAGAAATCCGATATCTACGCCCTGAAGGTTGGGAGCGGTTCTGCTCTTATCATATATTTCAACACATCCATGCTCATCAACTCGGAGATTATCTTTGGTATAGTGGTCTTTATTAAGGTAGACTGTAACCAAAGCGGACACATTTGCGGAAACAAATTGCCGCCACATCTTGTCGATTCGCATGGGCCAGTAGTTATCACAGTACATCAACAGGAAAACCGGATCGATGAGATTTTCAGCGAGTTTAATTCGACGGCCGGTATTGTTCTCAACATCAGTAACAGAGTATTTTATTTCGATGCCCCACTTACTTCCATCCCCAAAATAATCCTGAACAACCTCCGGCAGATACCCCAACAATAATAAGATGCGTTTAAAGCCCTGTTCTCGCACCATCTCAATAAGATATTCCAAAAATACCTTGCCATGGAATTCAATCATAGGCTTCGGTTTGTTATTTGTGATAGGAAGAAGGCGAGTGCCTTTGCCTCCGGCTAATATTACAGCCTGCTTCGGTTTGGTTATTTCTTCCATCACTCTTCACAGCTGAGTAAGGTCGCGGCGAGCAGGGCATCAGAAAGTGCGACACCGCTCTACGCAATCATGTGAAAACCAATTCGCAGGACAGCAAGCGACAGCTGCCAAAAATGTCCATAAGGGAATGCTGACGAAGTCGGTCCTCTTCGAACCTGCTGCTTCGCTCCAGAAGGGTCTGGTAGTCCCAGGCGACAATGAATTCCTCCGGCTTCGTAGGGCAGTCAAGCAACTCTTCTCGACTGATTATACAAATATCCATTTCCGGCATAATCTCCGCCAGAGATGAACGCACCCTTTCTGAAATCGAATGGGACTCAATGATTACTCTCCGGATGCCAGGAGCGATGGACACAAGAGCGCTGAGGCGTTCGGCTACCATTCCTACAATGTGGAATTTCTCATACTCCAGAAGTTGCTCACCTGAGACCAAACCATACGCTCGTGCACGAAGCAAAAAGTTGCGTCCCGTCAACCATTCTCCCTTGATTACGGCAAATCGGACGCCCTGCAGATACACCGGGGCCGTGTAATTAGTTATGACCGTGGCGTTATTCATACTGCCATGACCCATCTCTCCTATAAAAGTCTCGAATTCAGCACGATACCGGTCATGATACCATCCCTCAGTCAGATTGTACTCGCCTCGAGGCTCAGTATGTGCATGCTTGTAAAAAATGTCCGGGAGCACCGCTATTGCACCTTGATCCAGCATCCTGCTGACGAAAAGCCACTTGGCTGATGAATACTTGTTGAAGGTATGGATGCAGAAACGACTACAGATATCGGTCCTGATTACGGGGAACACAAGACGGTTGATTTTCTGAAAGACTTCCAGTTTTGATTTTGAACCTTTGGGAAAAATCGAGACTTGCTCAACTTTTCTGATTGTCCCAAGCACCTCATCGGTTTTCGGGTTCCATTCCTCATATCCCCCAAAGACGCCGACAACGTCTTCACGCTCTTCCATCATCCTCACTGCCTTAGACAAACTTTCGATATAAAGTCTGTCATCGTCGCAAAACATATACAGATATTTTCCCCGCGCCATACGAACGGCAGCATTGAAATTTTCCATCGCGATTATCTTCTTAGTCTGCGTGATGTAATTGAGTCTTTCCCACCTTTTCTTAAAATCATCGAGTACATCAAGCGTATGATCAGAAGAGCAGTTATTGGACACCACTATCTCGAACGATGGGTCCAGTACCTCGGCCAGGTGGTTAAGGGTCTCACGCAGTATCTCCGCACGATTAAGGGTCGCTATGCATATGCTCAGGAGCGGCTGGTCTGTTTCTTGCATAAGTTATCTCCACTTAAACTCTCTGCAGCAGGCAACGTTGTATCTTTCTTCGAAGCCTCCGTACAATTGCCCAATCTGCTGATTAACTCAGATTAACCGATTTTTATCCCAATATTTTCTATTTCGACTTTCCCGCGCTTATCCCATTAGATATATCTTCGAGAACAGCCTCAATCACTGACATAAATAATTTTGCTGCCCTGCGGTTCAAATTTGAAAGGTGCTTCTTTAAGGTCAGAGAGTGCTTCTCGAACCTTATTTTGGTTCTCTTGCTCACAATACAAAAGCAAGAACCCGCCGCCGCCGGCACCCAGAATTTTGCCCCCCACAGCTCCGGCTCTTCTTGCTTTATCACAATATTCATTAATCCTTTCATTGGTAATTCTGCTGGCCAGCTTCATTTTATTAAGCCACCCCTGGTGCAGAATTTCTCCGAACCTACTCAAGTCGTCCCTGGCTAAATCTTTTCTCAATTCCCCCGCCAATTCGACAATCTTATCCAGGTAAGCACGGTTAATATCCGTGTTCTGCTCCTGCTCAGCAAGAATCGAAGATGACACCCTGGTCATTCCTGTGTAAAAAAGCATCAGTCTGTTGTTCAACTGCCGCTTTGTCTCGTGTTGACAAATAACCGGGTCAACAAAAACGCTCTCGTTGCCGTTAAATCTGATATGCTGCAATCCTCCGTAGGCAGCGATATACTGGTCCTGTTTTCCTATGGGTTGCTTAAGAATATCAATCTCTATCCTGCAGGCACCGCGTGCCAGCTTTTCTGCGGAAACACTTTGTCCCTTAAAGGCATAGAGTGCGTTCAGGACGCCTACAGCCAGACTACTGGAAGAGCCTAATCCTACTCCGGCTGAGCCCAAAGGTATATCCCCCATGTAAACCACCTCGATGCCTGTTTCAATGCCGACTAATTTTAGAGCTTCTCTTATTATATTGTGTTCTATTTCATCAACGTTCTTTACCATCTCGGTTTTGGAGTAGCTCACTCTTATCAAATCGTCAAATTTCCTGTTAACAGTTATATATATGTATTTGTCTATTGCAGTGCTGACCACCGAACCACAACCGTTCCTGTAATACACAGCAAGGTCCGACCCTCCGCCTGCAAAACTAATTCTTAACGGGGTTCTTGAAATAATCATTTACTCGTCTCTTTTAACATCAGGACTATCGTTCAGGTGTTATTTATCCTTTTAAGGTAGCCGTCATGGCTCGTTGAAATACTAAGTTTGTTGAACTGTTTATCTATGGCAAAATCATTGTCCACTTTCAAAAAGTCATATATAGCTTCCATTGGTCCGTTGTCCCTGCAACTTTCATCACACGCGCCGCTATCAACAAGTGCCGATGTTACGGTGTCAAAAACTACAATATACGAGCCTACATTAACAAACTGCTTGTATAACGTTAATTCTTTCAACACGTGTTCTCTGTAGTGGTTTGAATCCAGGCACACGATTGTTTCAGCCCCCCCCGGAACAAATTCTCGTATCGCGCGTATGATTTCACCTGAAGTTGAATCTCCCTGGAGCATTTCAATCCTCTTAAATAGTGGATGCGCCTCAATGACGTCTCTATTATGCTTTCTGATGTCTATGTCGACACCTATCACCCTGCCTTTTCCCAAAACTTCCAGCAGTGACGCGTAAAAGATTAAGGACCCTCCGTGAGCAATTCCTGTTTCAATAATGAAATCGGGCCTCAACTTAAATATCAACTCCTGCATAAGCACAATATCTTCGGCGGTCTGAATAATTGGAACGCCGAACCATTCAATCTCATAATCTATCCTATTCCTGGCGGATGCTTTCAGCCATTCGAACGCTGCCTTTTGCAATTCCTTTTCGTCTTTATTCTCGCACCTGGCAACATACTTTCTTAATGATGGGATATTCCAAGAGGGCATCTTACTTCCACTTTTTCTCTTCTATTTGCTCTTTGAAACAACTATATAATTTAAGCTCCCGCGATAGACATTTTCCCTCTAAATATCTCTCGAGCATACCGTCATCAATCAATTGGTATATAATTTTTAAATGGTTAGGAGTAAATTCACCATTTAAAAAACACTTGGCTTCTGAGAGTGAAACGTACGGCTTTAATGCGATGTTTTTCATTAACGAATCAATTAACTTCAAGGTAGGGCTGACGGCCTGAACAATCGTTTTACAAAATATCTCATGCATAGAGTCTCCTTTGGCAAAGACAGTTTTTTGCTGGTGATAAATAGGTCCGTGATCGGCCCGACGGTCAATCTGATGTAATGTCATCCCTATATGTCCAGGATTTTGTAAGTAGAGAGGCCAAAGTAAAGTATCCGAACTTCTGTAATAGGGAGTTAAGCCAAAATGCAAATTAACAGCGACGCAATGCTTCAGGGCATTTAAGACCTCATCCCTTATCATTCCTATTCCAAAGGAAAATGCCACCGAGGGCCGAGTTTCCTCTATGAATCTTACTGTCTTGTCAGAGTTTAACGTCTCTGAATCAACACACAAAACCCTGTGTTCGGCAGTTAAATGGAACTCGTCCTCCGGGTAGTATTTTGATTCTACTTCATTCCTTGCTTTCAAATGCCTATTTAGTAATGCGACCGCATCTTTATCCAGCTTTTCGCTATTATCATACTTTCCTATATAATCACCTTTGGTTATTTCTTGAGCAATTAAGCTGGCGTTTGGATATTTATCTAATAGCTTATTTACAACATATTTATATCGTTTGTTGAGGCCTGAAAATATCAGCAATTTGCCAGATGACTTTTTCATTAGGAACCTTCTCCGAATACTTGCACTTCAGGCGTTGGAATGATAATCTTTCCACCTCTGTCAATGAAAGGTTTCAATGATTTGATAATTTCGTCCTTATGAAGCCAGCCAAGGAGCAAAACATAATCTATAGAATCATCGATTTTTTTAGGTGAAAATATGGGCACCCTAACGCCTGGCATCAGTTTGCCTTGTTTGTGTTCTCCATTATCCACCAGATATTCAATATATCTGCCGTCCAACCCGCAGAAATTTAATAAAGCGCTTGCCTTTATCCCTGCCCCAAAACCGACGAATTTCTTACCTTCTTCTTTGGCTTTGTCGACAATTTCAAACAAATCTCTCTTAAGTTTGAGACCTCTTTTAAAATTGTCTAAGTAATAACTCGACCCCTTTAAGCCCCACTGCCGCTCCTGCTTTAATAATGTACTGACAGAATCCGATACCTTTACCTCATCTTTCCAGCCAGCATAAAACCTCAAGCCCCCGCCCAAACTTGAGTAACGAATCACTCTCTCAATCGCTAAATCATGAATAGAGAACAGTCTGTTCAGGCTTGTTAACGAGAAGTGATATTTTCTTAAATGCGCCAACAAATCGTAGAAATTCCCCTCCACCAGGTCTTTGACATACGGCACTTCAATCATAATTCTTCCGTCTTCCGCCAACATCATCGCAGCACTTTTCAAAAATCCATGCAAATCCGGAATAATCTCTAAAACATGCTTGGCAACAACTAAATCAGCCTTTCCCTTGTCGGTGACAACCATAGATGCTATGTCTTCAGTTAAAAACTCACATACAGTTTCTATCCCCTTTTCCCGTGCCATCTGAGCCGTTTTTTCAACAGGCTCTATGTTCATAACCCGGATATTCTCATTCAAAAAATTCTGAAGGAACACTCCATCAGAGCCGCCAACCTCTATAACAAACATTTTCTCGTCGAAACCGTAAAGGTTTTTTATCTCTAAAAACACATCATAATCCCGCTTTATTACTGTTTCAGAAGTAGCCGATATATATGTGTTTTCAGAACGTAAAAGATGGTTTGGCACCGATTCTATAGATTGAAAAGTACTGCAGACGTGACAAACTGCATAGTGGAGCGGATAAAACAACTCAGGCTCAAACTTATCTTTGGGCTCAATCAACTGACCTCCAAGAGGCATCAAAGGACAGTTATAAACTATCTCAACATCAGAACTTGAACATACACAGCATTTTGTGTCGTCGCGCATACTCTGCATAATCAACTACCTCACAATCTTATCAAATTCAACAATGGCCTCTATCAGGAACCTTATTTCTTCATCGGTCAGGCCCACAAAAAACGGCAGCACAACGTACTGCTCCCATATGCGCATTGCCGTAGGCACTTCGGCTTTGAATTTTCTGTAATAAGGCAAGTAAGGCACCGGCATGGTATGGACCCCTGTTGCGATACCCCTGTGCTGCATATGGACAATGAGCTTATCTCTGGCTTCTTTAGTTTTTGCTCTGACCATAAAATCATAATACGGCGTCGACATGTCATATGGAAACGCCGGCTTTACATGCCTGCATTCTTTTATGCCCTGCAGGAGTTTCGCCATCGTTTCTATTCTGCTCTTATTCATGTATTCAATCTTTTCAAGCTGCGCGAGTCCTATTGCCGCTACGACATCACACATATTGTATTTGTACCCCAGCTCACGCACTTCATAATACCAGTGCATTGGGTCACCTTTCGTCCTGTCCTGCTGCTCCTGCTGGTATCTCGTATAAGTATCGGTCGTCATTCCAACCTCTCTTATGGCCCTCAAGGGTTCTATCCAGTCGGGATTGTCGGAAGAAATCATTCCTCCATCGCCGGTTGATAACAATTTCTTTTCCTGAAAGCTGAAACACCCTATGTCAGCCCATGTCCCCAATTTTCTCCCTTTATAAACCCCCCCGGCCACGTGCGCACAATCGGAAATAACTTTCATTCCTTTTTTATGAGCCCACAGAACTATCTCGTCCATTCTGGCAGGATGCCCGCCAAAATGAACCGGTATCACAGCAACACAATCCTTTGTGTATTTTCTTTTCATATCTTCGATATCAATACTTAGTGTTTCTTCTTCAACATCCACGAAAACGGGCTCCAAACCATTGTATATTGCCGCGTTTGCAGTCGAACAAAACGTCATAGCAGGGATGAGCACTTTTTTACGCTCAGGAAATTTAAACGCCAACACAGCCAAATGCAAAGCGGCTGTCCCTGAATTAACAGCTGCGGACGCTTTAACACCTAAAAATGCACTCCATTTATCTTCAAATTCTTTGCACAGAGGCCCTCTTCCCAGCCAGGCCCTGTCAATCACATCTTTTAGTTTTTTTAGTTCCTCCTTACCAACGTAAGGCTTAACCAACCTGATTTTCATAAATAGCTCTTTTTATTTGTTCATTTTAATCAACAATTATATATGATGGTGTGGGGTGTAACCCGGAGTGTTTGATTTTATACTTTGATAAGCCTAACACTTCTTTTACAGCCAGGGTTTCACCAGGTGAATCACACCAATTCAACTCATCAAATCCAACGACGCTCCCTTTGGTGAGATGCTCTCTGATTGCTTCCAGACATTTCTTGGTTGGTTCGTAAAGGTCAAGATCAAAATATGCAAGTGAAATAATAGTTTCGGGATTTTCTTCAAGATATTTATCAATCGTCACCATAACGTCCCCCTTGACCAATTGATACTTTTTAATGTGTGAAATGGGGCTTTCCTTTTCATGGTAGTCAAGTACCTCTTCCAGGTACTCCTGATAACCTTTGGTTACAGAGTATCCACCTACTGCAATGCTATCCGATTTTCTGTCTTTGGGATGGATAGAGGGAAATCCGCAAAATGTATCAAAACCTATTATTTTTCGATTGAAATTATAAGGTTCATATATACCCCTGAAGGAAGCAAACAGTACCAGGTTTTGTCCCCATCTGACGCCGAATTCCATTATTACACCATGAACGTCTAGAATTTTCTTGTACAACTCATGCATAAACAGCATTTTTGACAATGTTTGCCTATTAAGAAACAGCCCAAGATTTCTCAGTAATTCACTCTCTGGTATAGGGCAATTCTTAAAAGTAGCAGTAAATTGTTTCCTAATAGCTAATTCACTCTCCGATGAGTAATGACCGATCTTTATTTTCTGTTCCGTTCCATCAGACATAATCCGAATTCCTCTCCGGCATTTGCCCCGTCTTTAAAACAGGAAAATTTTCTTTCAACGCCTGTCCCAAAAACTATAATTGAATAATTCTACGTCTCTTTTAAACCATTCGCCAACTTTCTCTCTGGTCTCACTGTCATAATATGACCTGTAGTCTTCGGGTTTTAAGCTATTCATGTGAGGTAACTTGACGCAGGGCAGGTTCAGCTTCTGCATTACAGTTTCAAAATCACGCTGCAAATTCTCATATTTACCTATGAAGTCCACCATAAGTTCACCCTTCTCATCACATAACCATTCGAGCTGTGATTTCTTCTTAAAACGTAATTGCCACCACACAGGCCCGTGCGGGTTGAGACTGGTTTCGTCAGAGAGAATCCATTCACGGAAGCTCGGGGCCTTGCTGGGGTCAACCGGTCCATACAAATCAAGCTGACAAAGAAAACGGTAATATGAGACTGACCTGTCCCAGGGATTCCTAACAAAAGCAAACTTTAAATATTTATTGAGCTCTTCTTTTCCTACAGCACTGCAAATATCAAGAATAGTCCCGTGTTGCCAGTAACCACCATCCTGCTCCTTGCTGTTACGCAATTGAGCGTTGACAACATTATATTCACTGTTCTTTTCTCGTTCTGAAACCAACTGACTATGGCGACGAGAGTCTGTTACATAATCCAGCTCGCCGGTCATTGGAACCAACACATTCTCTAAGCTAACACCGGCATTCTTGGGAATGTGTACAAAAATGAATTTGTACTTGTGAGATACTATCACGTTTTTTGTTTCCCTAACGAGAATTAAAAGCATATCGACAATCGAATACTTGGGTCATTTCGTAATTCGAAGTGAAGGCAATTGCGACGGCTACGTTATGATAATCGACAGAAAAACCGACTATTTTCATACTCCTACTTAATCTATTCATATTCCTATGCCGGACAGACTGGCAATTCGATATAGTTCAATAGTTTCGCCGGCTCCAGTCGTACGGTATCTCCGAAGTAAGCGGATCTATTCTTTTATACTTAATACTCGGGTCATGAGGCTGCGAAGCTACATTACAGAGTATTGCGAAATCCCCGCTGATAACGGTTGAAGCGTTGGCAACGCCCGGCGGGACATGGAGCAAGACATAGTTATCATCTCCCATAAAAACCTCCTGAATCGTCCCCTTGGTCGGCGAATCTTTCCTCGTATCGTATAATACTACTTTTATCATTTTATAAATACAGATATAATTTAAGAACAGCGTTTCGTGGACGTGCCATCCGTTGATTACATCTTTATACAACTTTTTGAAGTAGACTTCGCCGAAGTCATTTAACATGTTGTCGCTTCTTACCCCGTGCATAATCGTTCCCCGCTCATCGGGTATCCTTTTAAGAGGTCTGATTATGACCCCTTTAATTTCACACTGCGGTTTGTGCATGGCAGACTCCCATGTTTACAATCTTCGGCCAATGCGGCAGCGGCACAATCAATTTCCCCTCAAACCCAAAACGATTCCGTAATATTCCGACGATTTCCTTCCTGAAGTTCCACGCCAGCAGCAGTATTGTGTCGGGATTGCTTTTCATTGCCACGTCAGGACTGTCTATCAATATATTGGTGCCGGCAGTAAAAAACTTGTGCTTTAGCGGATTTTGATCGGCGATCATGGAGATATACTTTGAATCAATACCGCAAAAATTAAGCAGCGTCGAGCTTCTTGCCGACGCTCCATATCCTACAACCGTGCGTTCCTGCTTTAGCTCTTCATCCAGCATCCGGCGCAAAAAATCTCTATGGGCAAAGGCCCGCCGAGAAAACTCCTGCCAGCTCGACAACCCGTTCGATTTGTGTTCTTCCTCATCATCCCTGTATTGCTGTACCGATGAGCTTGCCTTCATCTTTTGCTTCTTGATAAATAATACTATCGAGCCTCCGCTTATAGGGCTCTCTGCAACATCGTAGGTGTACAGGCTGTATCTATTCAACAGATTTTCTATACTCTTCAGTGTAAAATAACACAAATGTTCATGATACACGGAATCATAATGCAACTGCTCGAGTATAACCTTTGCATAATGGACCTCTATTGCTATCAGCGTATTACTATCCGCACACAGCCCAATGCCCCTGACAAAATCATGGAGATTAGCCACGTGCGGCAAAACATTTCTGGCAAACACCACTTCAGGAAGACCGTGTTCGGCCACAATTTCCTCCGCAAGGGTCTGGCCGAAGAAGCCGCACTTCGTAGGCACCCCATCAAGGAGCGCTTTTTCCGCAATATTTTGAGCCGGGTCCACCCCCAAGACTTTATACCCTCTATTTTTAAAGGGCTTAAGAAAGGTTCCGTCATTACTTGCCAATTCCAGAACACACCCTTTGTTTTTTCCCGCCTGTGCATGAGCTAAAACCGCGTCACAAAATTTAACAGAATATTCCTTCGCGGCAGAAGACGTGCCGGTAACCCACACATAGTTGGAAAACAGCTCATCAGGCTCCGCCGTTTGGTTAAGCTGCACAAGGTAACACTCCGGACACCAGCTCAATGATAGAGGATATGTCTTTTCCCGGACATCCTTTGCTTTCACCAGAGAGTTTGCAAAGGGCTGCCGACCGAGGTCAAAAAACAGTTTGGCCCGTTTGCTGCCACAAATCCTGCATTTACTAATACAGTCCAAAAATCACTCCCCTGTTTTATACCCATCTCAGGTTTTTATTCAGCTTACCTTCTTTAACTAATTGCTGCAGATTCATTAACCTTATACATTTTCTGCTCTTGAAGTCCTCCTCCCGAAAATTTATTCTCCTGAACATATCAACCAGCTCTTTTCCACCACTGTTCAAGTCCCATTTCGGCTCAAAGTAGTCCTTTAACACGGTCAGTATCTTGTTAAAACTTACTTTGTATGTTCTCGAGTCAGCCACATGCTCGTCGGCAAAAACCAGCGTACTACCGGCCACCGCCTTTTGCGCTGCTTCAGCAAGCTGCCTTACAGTATAGTTGCCGTTTATTATTCCAACGTTGAATGACTGACTGGCAACCAGCTCTGCCGGCGCAACCAATCCTGCAACAAGCGCATTGGAAATATCCTGGACGTGAATTACGGGTCTCCACGGAGTGCCGTCGCTGTTTATTTCTATCTTGCCGGTTGTGTAAGCCGATGCCACCAGATTATTAAAAACGATGTCGCATCTTAACTTCGGACCGGCTCCAAACACAGTGGACGGACGGAAACAGACCACTGTGAAATCATCGGAATTTAATTTCTTCAGTTCACACTCAGCTTCCCATTTTGTCCTGGCATAGGCAGTGAGCGGTTCTTTATCGCTGTTATCTTCATCTAATTCATCGTCCGTATTGGAAATTCCGTACATACTTTGAGAGGAAGCATAAATAAATCTCCTCACTGAAGCTTCTTTGGCAAGACCGGCTAATTTCAAAGTTGCGTGCAGGTTAATTTCTTCCGTAAGCCTTGGTGCAAACTCCCCCAGCGGATCATTCGAAAGCGCCGCCAGATGAATTACAGCATCAATACCCTCCAGGTCCTCAATAGAAACGTCTCTTATATCTTTATTGATTTGCTTTATCGGCTGACCAAATTCGTAGAGCCCACAACCATCATAATAGTCTGTATCGTATCCTGTAACCTCGTATGATTTCTTCAACAAAATATCGACAAGTACCGTACCAATATACCCTCGGTTACCAGTCACCAGAATCTTCATTCTTGCTACTCTTCCAAAACGGGTTTTTCATCACCGACCTTAATCGCGTTTACAGCCAGAGCGACCCTCGGCATTGTCATTTCTTTTCCTCGGAAGGTTTTTATGGCGTCGTCAACTATTTTGTCAACTATAGACGACAGCCAAACGTTATGAACGGCTTCCACCACGTTATAGACGTGGCTGTCCACCCAAAAATTCGTCTTACCTGTTTGTCTTAACGGATTATGAGCATCGAAGCCGGACAACGTAATTACGTCCAGGCCTGACTCTTTAGCTTTTAACGCTGCGTTAATAATATTTTTGGACCTGCCGCTGCTGCTTATCAGAATTACGGTGTCACCTTTATCCGCGTAAGATTCGAACGCTTTTCCCAGCCATTTTTCATATCCGTAATCATTTGCAAAACAGGTAATCAAAGCTGACTCATTGAAGTTTACCGCACGAATGCCGGCGCTATTAGTCAAGTCGACAGAAATATGACTGGCTATGGCAGCACTGCCTCCATTGCCGGCGAGAATAATTTTTCCGCCTCTTTCGTTAGTCGATGTTATTAACCGCGCCGCCTGGTCCAGCATAGCCGAATCAACATTTCTGATTGATACACTTATCAGGTCGAGATACTCATTGAAAAAACCCATAAGCACATGCTCCAGCTTACTGCTCAAACTCAATGGCCCTAAAACTTGAAAACATAAAAAAGGCAGGCCGGCCCGACACCAGAAATTGTAGAAGTAAGACCCATTGCGAAAGGGCCCACCCTCCTTAAATCGGCAAAATTACCCAAAAAGCTACAGAGTTTTGTTTCCCGTCAGCAAGAGCGGTACAGATTGGTATTTTGGGTTAGGGCAAACCGTCAGGTATTTTCCTACACGCAGGAGAACTCCTGAAGTCAACGGTTTCAGTTCCATAATCGGTGGTCTTGGGCAGAAAGTATCCGAGCAAATGGCAAAGCCAAAACAGGTAGGAAAGCAGACAAGAAAAGCCACCTCCTGCGCTTAAATCTATCTTGCTTTTAAGGAGACACTACGGGGTCAGCAAAAAACAGAGGCTAAACAAAGCGAACCAGATATAATGAGGCAATAAACTAATACGGTCACAGCCCCAACTGTCGCACATGTTATTTAGCCGGAGTCGGCAGTTTGACGGCTTAGCCGAAGAACATATTCAATGACGTCTCTTATGCTGATAATGCCAACCAGTTTTCCTTTCGACGTGATGGGAACTCTTCTGAAAACGTTCTTCTTCAGGAAGTCACAGACATCCAGCAGACTTTCCTGTTCCTCAAAGTAGAGTGCCGGTGATGTCATAAAGTCGTTGACCGTCTTTTCTTGCTGTTCCCCAAGGCTGTAGAGCAAATTTACCATATCTTTTTCTGAGACAATGCCGAGCAAATTCATATCATCGTCGACGACAGGCAGGCCTGATATATCGTGCTCTGCCACAAGCTCCATAGCTCCAAGTATTGGGGTGTCCGTTTTCACGGTAACTACATCTTTTACCATTATGTCTTTGGCAGTGGATGCGAACATCGGAATCTCCTTTCTTGCAAATTCTTTCTGCTAATACCAAGGTAATAATCAAGGCATTTTGAGCTCTGACAAAGCCGCTGGCGTGGTTCAGTCGAAATGCTTCGAAGAAGTTACGGCTCTAAAGTTTATCTTGTCACCTATATCGCCCACCACAACAACGCAAGCAGCAACCATCCTGCCACATCCGGATTGCGCCAGCGAGAAAATTGCGCTGTCACGATGGATTCACAATCTATCCGCCCGCTACCCGGCAATCGCCTTCCAGCCCTGATTGAGTTCTTCCATCAGGGTGATTACCTCGCGAATCATTTGAGGGTCACATTTTGTATTGGCCTCGGATAGGCGTCCGTCCATAAACAGATAAAGCTTGCGAAGGTTAACGGCCATTTCGCCGCCGGCGTCCATATCCAACACCACATTGAGCTCACTGATTATATCCCTGGCCCTGCTTATGTATCGGCCCTTTGCTTCGTAGTTTATCTCTTCCGCTTCCAGCTCCTTGATGGCCAACCTCATAAATTTTATAGCTCCCTCGTAGAGCATCACAATAAGGCGGCCTTTGTTTTGGGTGGTAACTGCGATATCCTGATAATCTTTGAATGCGCTCATTAGCTTACTCCATTAAATACTCGAACGCTTTAGCGGTCCTTCTAAAAACAGAGCGGCGAATGCGTTCTCCGCGGAGCGCCGTGATATTACTTATCGTGGGCCCGCTTCCTCGGGCTCGCCACAGAATGAAAAAGCGAACAGCTTGAGTCTCCGGCCCGGGTGCTTTACTAATAGGGAGATGACTGCGGCGCGAGCCGGCAGTCATCTCCCTCAATCGTCATTGAGAATATTCGTCGAACGTGCTTACCTGAGCAGCGTCAACGCCATCTGCGGCATTGCATTGGCCTGTGCCAACATCGCGACACCGGCCTGTGCCAGCACCTGCGTTCTGGTCATAGTCGCCATTTCGGTGGCAACGTCGACATCGGAAATTCGAGACTCTGCTATCAGCAGGTTCTCAGCCTGAATTCCCAAGACCGATTCGGCGGCCTCCAGCCGGTTCATCCAGTATCCGAGCTTTGCACGGTAGGTGTCCTTCGTGTTGATAGCGGCCTCGATGGCCGTCAGTGCAGCCGCTGCACTGGCGGCCTTCACCAGGCTGTTGCCCGAACCGGCGGCACCGTCTATCAGCTCGGTGAAGTCGCCGGTCGCGTCCAATAGGTCGATGCTGTTGGCGCCGCTAGTTACTGCAAGGGCAGCCACACCACCTGCCAAGGCCTGTATCTGCAGACTGTAGCTCTGATAAGTCGAGTTGTACAAGGCGGTTGCAGCCGCATAAGCGGCGAATGTGCCGTTCTGTTCGTCCACCTGAGTGTTGATTACATCGACCAACTCGTTCAGACTTATGCCGGTGGCCTCGTAGGCACCAAGGGTAATAGTGTATGCTGTCTCGGAGCCGAATTGGAATGTAAACTCTTCAATTCCACCGTTGGTGATTTCACCGGAGCCAATGTACTCATTAGCGGCCGATGCGACAGTTTTCAGGTTGGCCCACGTTTCCTTGGTCGCCAGCGTGGTATTGACCCCCAGCGTGGTGGCATCCATTACCTCCGGCGTGATGGTGATATTACCGCTCTTGACGTGGATGTTGATGGCGGTGGTCGAGTTTAGCAGTTCATTCTCATTGAAGTCGGTACTCTGGGCAATCCGGGTGATTTCTGCGGACAGCTCAGCATACTCGGCGTTCATAATCACTCGCTGTGCGGATGAGTATGAACCCGTTGAAGCCTGCTCGGCCAACTCCTTCATACGAATAAGAATACTGTCAATCTCGCCCATTGCCCCTTCGCCAGTCTGAATCATACTGATTCCGTCGGCGGCGTTTCTCTGTGCCTGGCTGAGCTGAGCAACGTCGGCGCGAATCAGCTCTCGCACGGCCAGACCGGCTGCATCGTCCTTCGCACTGTTTATGCGCAAGCCGGACGACAGCCTTTCTACCGACTTGGCCAGGGCATCATAACTCCTGCCCAAGTGCCTTGCGGCGTTTGCTGCCATAATATTGTTCTTAATTGCTAACATAACTTTGACTCCTTAAAAAAACAAACGTTCGTTTTTTCTAACCCTGTCAAGTCCTAATTCTCTATTCTCTAAAACGTGCTACGAGCACACCCTCAAAAAATCCTTCCGATGGGTCTTATCGACCAAAGAAAGAGCGACTTTAGTAATTTGTGTGAGGAAAACAGGCAAAAAACAACCGGACCTGTAATATCCTTATCGAAGATACTGATATCGCAGGTAAGCTGTCAAAAACAACGTAAAACAGGAAAAATTTATTATGCAATCTATATTGCTATTGCTCTGTCCAAAAATGTGCAAATTGACGGTTTTAGCCGGCAGGGCGTGAATAACTCTTGTTCAGATTCGCCCGGGCAGGTATAATTCAGGCAGTATGCCAAAACAGCAAGAGCAAAATCGCAGAAAAGGGAACAAGGCCTTACACGTTCAAACGGGAGACCGGCGTTGTTACCAATCAACGACAGAGAGAACGAAAACAAGGCGCTAAGCAGGAAAAGCTGCAGGGACAACAGGCAGACTGCCTCCGCCAGCTCTTTGTCCGGATTGACCGTTGAACAAGCTTTGGACCTCGCATTTTCTCACTACGATTCCGGACATTTGTTGAAGGCTGAACAACTCTGTCGCCTGGTCCTTGAGAAACTTCCCTGCCAGGTCGATGCGATTCAGCTGCTCGGTACCGTTCTTAATCAAACGGGCCAATACGCCGAAGCGGTACAGCTTTTCCGCGAGGTCATCAGGCAGGCACCCGGTCATGCCCACCTCCATAACAACCTGGGGATATCGCTGCATCGACTGGGAAAGCCTGACGAGGCTGTTTCGGAGTTCAGGAGGGCACTTGAAATCCGGCCGGATTTCGCAAAAGCTCACAACAACCTCGGCGTTGCGCTGATGAAGACAGGCAGGATGGATGAGGCGGTCGCCGCCTGCAAAGAGGCAATCCGCCTGCACGGCGATTTCAAGCAGGCATACAACAATCTCGGACTGGCGCTGAAGAAAAAGGGAGAGTTGGAAAACGCGGTGTCATCATACGAAAGAGCGCTGAGTCTTGACCCCGAATATGCCGAGGCCCTAAGCAATCTCGGTATGGCGTTAATTGCTCAAGGCAGACTGAAAGAGGCGGCTGCGAACCTGCAAAAGGCGGTGGGCCTGGTCCCGAATTCGGCCGAGTTCCACAATAATCTGGGGGTCCTCTATAACCGGCAGGGCCGTTTTGAAGAGGCTGTTGCCGCATGCGAAAAGGCCATAGCTATGCGACCGGAGTACGTGGAAGCCCACAATAATCTTGGCACCGCGTTGATGGAACTTGAAAGATTCACCGAGGCAAACGCAGCCTTTGAAAAGACGATTGCTATTGACCCTGAATGTGCAGAGGCGCATCACAACCGTTCACTTGTCCTGCTGCTGAGCGGCCGGTTCGAGGAGGGATGGGAAGAATATGAATGGCGTTGGCGAAATGAAGGTTTTTCCACACCTCTGCGACCCTTTTCTCAGGAATGGTGGAACGGTTCCATAGAGGGTGTGGGAAGACTGCTTGTATGGGCCGAACAGGGTATCGGCGACGAAGTGCAGTTCTCGGGGCTCATTCGGAATATAGTGTCGCAGGGTATTGACGTGGTTGTTGAATGTGACCGGCGCCTGGTGCCGCTTCTCCAGAGAAGCTTTCGCGGTACCACCGTTCTTGAACGGAGCAACCCTCCGGCGCCATTGCTCAAAGACCCGTCAATTATCCGTCAGATTCCGATGGCCTCTGTCCCGCATGTGCTGGGGTTGTCGCCGAATTCCATGTCCTTTCAGAATCCTTTTTTGGTTCCCGACGAAGAGAAACGCGACCGATTTCGCAGCGAATACAAACGGGATGGATATCATGTGCTGGTGGGGATAAGCTGGAGAAGCGGGAACAGGCAGGAGGGGCAGAAAAGGTCCATCGGATTGGAGCACTGGGGCCCTATATTTAAGGTCGCGGGAGCGCGTTTTGTGAACCTGCAATACGGTGAGTGTTCGGGGGACCTGGAAGCAGCTTATAAGCAGTTCGGTGTGGAGGTCCTGGAAGATGAAAAGGCTGACCCTCTGAGGGACTTAGAAAGTTTTGCCGCCCAGATGGCCGCGCTGGACCTAGTAATCTCTGTGGATAATTCAACGGTCCACTTTGCCGGAGCCCTGGGGATTGAGGTCTGGACCATGTTGCCTACGGTGCCGGACTGGAGGTGGGGGCTTGATGAGGGCAGGACTCGCTGGTATCCGACTATGCGCCTGTTTCGGCAGGAGCAGAGCCGAAAGTGGGAACCGGTTATTTCAAGGGTCGCTGGAGAGCTTACTTCTTTGGTCAACGCAGATGAAATTCGGTAATTCAACATCATCATAAATAGCTGCGTCTCGCGATTTTCCTGTCAGGTTGGCAAAATAGAGAACTGGAATTATCTGGATTTTTAAAAAATTGGGTTTTTGGGAGATAATTTTGGGCGATTTTGAGCATTTTTTTGCCTTTGAAATAGGTTCGGCAAGCTCACTACAGGTTGGGTTTGATCCGGCTTCGCCAGAGGCTACGCCGCGACAAGTTGGGTTCGTATTGGGTTTGTTTTTATTGGCATTGTTCATAGTTATTTGTTCGTAGTTCATTGTTTTAACAGAACTTACGTTCATTTGAGCGTCCAGGAAATTGGGTTTGTTTTGCATAATTCGATTCTCGATGCTCGATGCTGGATTCTCGATACTGGATACTCGATTCTGGATGCGGGATACTCGATGCTTGTAAATGGTTAAAAGGTTCATTGATTAACTGGTTAACTGGTTAACTGGTTAATTGGTTAATTCCCCTAAGGGGTTTCCGCCCCATAGGAAAGGGGCAAGCTACGGGCGTTTGAAAAAAACACGCCCTCTATAATTGGGCGAACTTGCGCATTTGCGCTGAAAAAAGTCCTCGATTCTCGATACCCGATGCTTGTAACTCGATGTGAGAAAAGGAGTAAAAAAAATTTTCAAAAAATTTGATTTTTACTCTTACCCCCCTGCGCATTTGATTGATTTCCGTAGTTATTTTAATCGCGGATTTCACGGATTTTCGAGATTTTTTAATTATGGTTTTGAGATGAAATCAAGAATTGCGGGGTTACGGATAGACGCGGGGTTTTTTTATTGTAAAAATCAAAGATAAAAGCGCAAAAATACAAAGTAAAATGAAAAAATTGACCAAAAAGATACAAAAAAGTTCAAAGGTAACCACGGATTTCGAGGATTTATTACCACGAAGACATCCGCCTTCGCTAAAGCTACGGCGGACAGGCTCCGGCACGAAGAAATATTTAATCGCGGATTTGCAAACAAAATTTTTGCCACAGATTTCACAGATTACGCGGATTTTGTTTTGGCCAGCTTGGTGTCCTCGGCAAGCTCTGCTCTAAAAGCAAGCTTTCGGCACAGAGACTCACTTTCGGTCACAGGTGCATTTTTCGATGCCCCATTTGTGAAGCTGGCGAAAACGGTGTTTTATTAGCCGCGAAAATGCACGAAAAGTAACCGAAATTTGCCAAAGTGCGCGCTTTTGGGGCAGAAATCGGAAGAAATTTAGACTTTTTGAAATTAACATTTTGTTAATTTAGGGAGTATAGGGG
>Ga0114922_10001259_pt1 | contig 24188 bp, 15 predicted proteins | sample AartaG_FD_100975 | JGI IMG/M metagenome (GOLD analysis project Ga0114922, IMG submission 100975) | Deep subsurface microbial communities from Aarhus Bay to uncover new lineages of life (NeLLi) - Aarhus_00045 metaG | ecosystem: Environmental > Aquatic > Marine > Oceanic > Sediment | place... | reverse complement strand
TGGCCTCATCTACCAGCTCCTCCAGCATCTGCATCACGTCGGTGTATTCGGCATAGGCTTCGTAGCGCTCCAGCATGGTGAACTCGGGATTGTGCCTGGTGCTCAGGCCCTCGTTGCGGAAGTTGCGGTTGATCTCGAAGACCTTCTCCATGCCGCCGACCAGCAGGCGCTTCAGATACAGCTCCGGGCTGATCCGAAGGTACAGGTCCGTATCGAGCGTGTTGTGGTGCGTGACGAACGGCCGCGCCGCCGCGCCGCCGTAGATCGGCTGCATCATGGGCGTCTCGACCTCGACGAACCCGCGGTCGATCAGGAACTGCCGGATGGCGCTGACGATTCGGCTGCGGTCGAGCGCCTGCTTCATGGATTCGGGGTTGGCGATCAGGTCGAGCGAACGGTGGCGCGAGCAGATCTCGATGTCCCTCAACCCGTGGTACTTTTCCGGGAGCGGCAGCAGCGCTTTCGACAAGATCGTCACCCGTTCGGCGAAAACGGTCACCTCGCCGGTGCGGGTCTTGCAGAGTTCGCCCTCCACGCCGATGATGTCGCCGATGTCGAGCAGCCTGACGAGCGCATACTGCTCCTCGCCGACCCGGTCGAGGCCGACATGAACCTGGATCTTCCCCGACCAGTCCCGCACGTCCGCGAAGGTGGACTTTCCGTGGCCGCGAATCGCCGCCAGCCGCCCGGCCACCCTGGCACGCGTGCCCTCCTTGTCGGCCGAATACGAGGCCACTAGTTGGGCTGCGGCCGAGGTATCGGGGTACGCGCCCCCGTAAGGCTCGACGCCCATGGCCCTCATTTGCTCGAGCTTCGCCAGCCGGTCCGCCCTGAATTTGGGCATGTGCGCTTGTCTCCGCCTTTGCTGTCCCGCGGCGCGCTGCATCATAGCACGCCCCGTGCACACAATCAAGGACTGCGCACCGGAAACGCGCACCGGAAACGGGTGTTTGGCGGCGCTGCGCGCCCGCCACAAGGCGATAGCGGGACGCAGCCTGCGACGGGAGCGAGATGGGGGCTCCTGATCCGGGGACGGTTCGCCGCCTCGGTTGCACGGCGGCGGCGACGTGTTCGGTCGTTTTCCAGCTCCCTGGGCAGGACACGATGTGCGGAATTTCTCCACGCTCAAGGCCGCACAATGCGGCATGATGACACGCTTCGCGCCGTTGACTGTCCGGGCACAGATGTAACACCCTGTTGCTGCGGTGCATACGTGATCGCCGTTTCTCGTGCAAACTGGCACAGCATTTGCTATAATATCCGAAGTAACGGGTCGCCTAAGCGCGTTATCGGGCCTGTTGCCCGAGAGTGGAAGGGGGATGAGCTTGCTGGGCGGAAATGGGCCAGTCGATGGTTATGAGATTCTGGTCAACACGGACAAGTTCGATTGGCCGCCTACTTATCGTGGCGATGGCGCTGACCGCCGCTTCGTGCTCCCCTGATAATAGACCTTACCGTCCCAAACCAGGCACTTCGTACGACCCCGCCACCGGTCTGCCGCTCGAGATCATCTCCGCGAAGGACGGTGTCGAAATGGTCCTGGTCAAAGCGGGCGCCTGGAAGAAGGGAAGGCCCAACGGGACCGCGTTGAGAACGAAGATCCAGGCGTTCTACATCGACAAGTACGAGGCGACCAACGAGGCCTACTACCGCTTCACGTCCGCCACGCACCGGCCGACCCCGCCGTTCCCGGCACCGGGCGCTGCGGTGTTCCGATGGGTCAACGGGCGTTACCCGTCGGGCCGCGGCCGATGCCCCGTGGTGCTGGTGTCCTTTGAAGACGCCGCAGCGTTCGCAGACTGGGCCGGCAAGAAGCTGCCCACCCAGGAGCAGTGGGAGTATGCGGCCCGAGGGACGCAGTGCGGCGAATTCCCCTGGGGCAATTCCAAGCTGCCGCCCGCCGACTGCAACACCGCCGACCGCCTCGCCGGCCGCGAGCTGTTCGGCGACGACATGTGGCAGGAATGGTACAACGAATGGGCGAAGCAGGAACCGGCGAAACGGAATGCCGAGGCGCTCAAGCCGGTCGGGTCGTTCCCGAAAGACGTTTCGCGGTTCGGCTGCTTCGACCTGGGAGGCAACGTCAGCGAGTGGTGCGTCAAGACGGCAGAGAACGACCACATCAACGGCTTTGATTCCGAGTACCGAGCCGATGCCGTCGTCACGAACGGCCACGTCGCATGCGGTGGGTCGTGGCTGAAGCCGGCCGGAGCGACTCGCGCCTGGTGCTACGATGCTCTGGAGTCCGCTCAGTATTACGACGTGGGATTTCGATGCGTCGTACCGGCGGGCAACCTGGCCGTTCAGGCACTGGCTCAGACGGCCGAGATCGCTGCCAAATAACCGCGGCCGCCCCCAGGATCACTCTTTCTCGGCTTCTGCCAGAGCTTCTCTTGTCACGTCGGCGACCTGCGCCCAATCGACGTCGCTGAGTGACTCCCGGAACTCCTTGCTGGCCAGCGCCGCGATGATGTTCCCCTTCCCTTCGTCGAGCAGTTCCTGAATGCGCTTGTGCTCAAGCACGCGCTGAATGCTTTCTTCCCGGATCACCTTGCGGTACGCGGCCGGGTAGCGCTTCAGCTTCCACAGGTCAACCAGCGCGGACCGCATCGCCGGCCGCGTTTCGGAGCCGATCCAGCGTTTGAACGGGTTGAACAGTTGGGTGGTCCGCCCGGACCAGGACTTCCGGACGCGGGCAGTCGCGCCCGGCGCGAGGTCCGGGAACGCTGTGAAGAAGCACACGACCAGCCAGCAGAGGAGGGCCGCCTTGACAACGCTGAGCGCCGCGCCCCAGTAACGGTTCCACGGGGCAAGCTGTGATTCTCCCCCTCCCGCGCGCCGCCTCCCGATCGCATGGTCCGCCGCCCCGCCGATGAGCTTGACGAAGATGTAAATGGCCAGCGCGGCGCCCAGCGACAACCCGATCTTCAGTCTGGCGGCGGTCCCCGGGCCCCAGCCCTCTGCAATGGGCCCCGCCACCGCCACGCCCACCGGCACGGCGAACAGCGCGATCATCACAACCGCCAACAGGCTGAAAACTTGGCGTATCAGGCCGCGCCACGCGCCCAGGATTGCGAACGCGATGAGGACGACGGCGCAGACGATATCGATGAGCATAGGCCGAGCATTTCCTTTGCGGGACCGGCCGGGTGCCGGCTCTACTTCCTTTCGAGCAGCCCTCGGGTCAGATCAATCTGGTTGGGCTGGTTGGCGCGGCGGATCACCTCGTTGACCGCCTTCTCCGCGTGGGCACGCTTGTTCAGCTTGCCGGAGCGCACGCACAGGTTCACGATGGCCCGGGCGCAGCGCTGACCGTCGGGCCAGCCCGAGGATCGCTTCAGCGCGGTATCGTAGTCGGCAAGCGCTTCCGGGTACATCTTCTTGCGCTCATGGATGCGCCCGCGGGCGAGGAAACCGTGCCAGGCGTACTGTTTGAACTTGGACCGCGGATCGATCAACTTCTTGAAGTACTTCAGCGCGTTCAGGTCGTCGCGGTCCGCTTCGTACTGCTCGGCGGCGACCAGGCAGAACCGGGCAGCGAAGTCATCGGTGCCCCGGTAGTCGGCCATCAGTTGCTTCGCCTTCTGAATCGCGAACGCGCGGAACACGGGGACGTCGGCCGCGCTGCGAATGTAGGCCTGCACCCGCTCATATTCCGCCTGAGCGCGGGCGCTCTTGGGTGCGCCGCGGCGGAACTTGAGGAAGGCGTCCATCATGATAATGGTCATGATGTTTCCGCTGCCGCCGGTGTGTCTGAATTCACGGGCGGTTTCGACCTCCGCCCAGGCGCAATGGTCGCGCTCTTTGGGCCAGTGCGTGAACACCGCGTTGAACCGCGCCAGCCGGGTGTCAACATCTGTCACCCACTCCGTCCGTTCGCCGCGCTGCTCGTGGGTCGCATACCGGCGCTGCTGCGCGACGTCCGCTTGGCAATCGACGTTGATGTCGAATATCTTGCTGTACCGCAGGGCGCGCTTCGCGACCCGGCGATCCGCGTGCGTCTTGAGCGTGATAGAGCGGAGGCTCCGCCATGGCCGCACCGCGAACACCTCACGATAGATTATGTCCTCCACCAGGCATTGTTTGCCGAAGCGGATAAGCCCCTCTATCGACGTCCGCCGCGCGCCGGAGAGCGGCGCGATTCTCCCGGTCTCGTCGAGCGTTTGCTCCAGCCGCGCGATGATCTTCGCCCACTCGCTGTTGGCGATGGATTTCATGATCGAGCCGGTGCGAATGTCAACGATGGCGTCGCTCAGCTCCGCGCCGATCTTCCCGAGCGCCGCGGCGTTCTTCTTGAAGTAATCCGAGCCGGAGTGCTTCTTCCGGAACGATTCCCACGCGCGGACGGCGTCGTCCACCTCCCGGGAGCTTTTGACGTTCTTGACCAGACTGCTGAGGTGCTTCATCTCTTTGTGGGCGTCGATACCGCCGATCTTCCGGAGTATCGCCTCCGCCGACGCGATGAGCCCCGCACGGCCCGGCATCTGAGCATCGGTGCGCTTCTTGGCCAACTCTACCGCCGCCGTGAGCAGCCGGTTGCTTTCGTCGATCTGTTGCTCGCCATAGCAATACGCGCCGAGACAATACAACGCGTTCGGGTCGTCATCCTTGATCAGCCGCAGCTTCCCGAGGGCGAGGTCGTAGAGCGCCGCGTAGCCCAGTGCCGACCAAGCCGCCTCGGCCCGGCCCGCCTTGGTCTCATAGATCAGCGCCTTGTCCGACACCTTGGTGATCTTGCAGAGCGTCGGCTGCGAGCGGCCCTTCAGCCGGAGCGGAACGTTCTCCGCCGGCAGCCGCACCGCCGAGAACCCCGCCTTCAACGCGTGGATCAGCCCGTACATCGGCGGCAGCTTGGCACGGAGGGCAACGGCTTTTCCGCGCAGGGATTCGGTCAGCGCCCGGTCCCGCAAGACGTCGGTGATCGCGGCATCCGCCTCGTTGTACTTCCCGGCGGCGAAGAGCTGTTCCGCCGCTTGCAGTTTCTTCGAGACTTTGTCCCCGGCGGTGAACTTATCGATGGCGCCGCCGTACTTCCTCAAACGGTCCGCCACGTAGGGGTCCTTGCCAAACCGCTTCTTCAATTCGAGAGCGGCCGCGCCGATCGCCTTCGGGTCCTTCGGCTTCGCGGCGTCGAGTTCCTTGAGCTTGGCGAAAAGGGGGAGGAAATCCTTGGCGGCGTTGGTCGTCCGGCACAGCGCCTCGGCCTGGGGCTGGAGCGCAGGAACACCCAGGCTCGTCTTCAGTTGCTCGGCTTGGGCGCGCGCTCTTTCCAGCGCGTCGTTGTCGAGCAGGACCCACACGTACTCCCTCCGCTTCTCGACGTGCCGGGCGGCGTGCTCGAGCGTGACCAGGACCCGTTTTTCGATCAAGGCTTCCAGTCGCTTCGTCATCAGTTCTTTGGGAATGCTGGAGCGAAGCGCGTCGATGGCGGCGCCGAAGCGTCCCGTCTTTTCGGCCGCCTCCTCGGCCTTCGAGGCGGACTTGTCGAGGATGTGATCCGCGTTGTCGTGCAGGATCTTCGACAGCTTGCGCTTGTTCTCCTTGCATTCATCGGCGAGCATGCCGGCCGGCGCGGCCGTCGCCACCACGTCCAGCCACTTGGCCACCCGCGGGACGGTGGTGGGCTCGGAGAGCGCATGCCGCATCAGGTACGCCATGAGCTTGTGCGAGGCGGTCCGGATGTAGTCACGAATACTCTCGGCGTATGGTGGTTCCCGGGCGGCTTTTGCCGCCACCTCGGTCATACCCCTAATGGCATCGAACCAGCTCTCCTCGCCACTTCTGAGGTGCCGGGTGAAACCGCGCAACGACCCGGCCGTTGCCACCACCGCCTCCGCTTTTTCGGCGTGGACCTGGAACGACTCGGCCGTCTTCAGCAACGCCCGTGCCGGCTCGGCGTACGGGCCCTGCGGGTCCAGCTCGATGCACCGTCTGAGATTGTGGGCGATATCCGCGAAGTTTGTCGGCTGCCTGGTCACCAGCTCGGCGGCGCTCTGGTAGAAAGCTGCGGCCTGGGCGCTCTTCGAGTCCGTCCTGTCCGCCAGGACGTAAACCAGGACGATCCCCAGAACGAGGGTGACCGCGAGCGATCCGCCGATCATCGCGGCGGCGAGCTTCGGTTTTTTGAACGGAGCAGCAGTGTCCGCCCGCCGGTGACGGCGCCGCACTTTCGACTGAACCGCGCCTGACTGTTCCCCTCTTGAGATTCGTTCGAACTCCGCGACAAGCTCCGACGGCGTCTGGTAACGGTGCTCCGGTTTTTTGGCCATCATCTTTTGGATGACCCGGGAGAACCGGATGGACAACTCAGGGTTCCGCTGCTGAGGCGGGTCCAGCGGCGCCGACAAGTGCTGGCTCAGCACCACCGCCGCCATATTGCCATCGAACGGCAGCGTGCCCGTGGCCGCGTGGTAGAGCGTAGCGCCGAGCGAGTAGATATCGCTCCTGATGTCGGTGCTTTCTTCGCCCTTGGCCTGTTCCGGGCTGATGTAGTTGGGCGTTCCGAGCGCCACACCCATCTGGGTGACCGACATGTCGGCGAGGGCGGAGGACTTGACCAGGCCCAGGTCCGCCAGTTTTGCGACACCGGTGTCGTACTCGATCAGTATGTTTTCAGGCTTGACGTCCCGGTGGACCATTCCGAACTTGGCGGCATGTTCGAGCGCCCGCGCCATCTCGATGCCAATCTCAATGCAACGCTGCTCGGGCAGGGGGCCTTCACGGTCGATGATTCGCCGGAGTGAGTCGCCGTCGACGAACTCCATCGCGAAGTAGTAGTACCCCTTATCCTGGCCTGCGTCGATGCCCTCAACGATGTTGGGATGGTTGAGCTTTGCCGAGGCCCGGGCCTCGCGCAGGAACCGCTCCAGGTATCGTTTGTCGCGGGCCAGCTTGGGCTTCATCAGCTTCAGCGCGACGAACCGGCCCATGTTGACCTGGCTGGCCCGGTATACGGCGCCCATTCCGCCCTGGCCGATTTTTTCGAGCAACTCGAAGCCGCCGAGCGAGACGCGTTCCGCGCCCGAGCGGATGGCCGCCAGGTGCGCCATGTCGCGGAGCTTGGCGCGGTCGCCCCAGCTCTGTCGGGTCAGGATCTCGAGCAGTGTCTTGGGTTGTTTGCGCCTCGCACCGGACTCCGCCTGAAGGCGCTGCGCCGCAGCCAACTGGTCCGGCGTGACCAAGTTGTGCTCAAGAATCAGGCGTTCGTAAATTCTCTGCGTTTCGGGATTCATTCGACCGCGAGCAAACCGGGTTCCGTGGCGTACACCGACTCGGGCGGCGTGGCCATCCTCGCCCCCGCACTATAATTATAACAGCAGCATAGTTGTGGGGCTAATTTTCTTACGAGCGGGTACTCTGATCGCGGGGTGCTTAGCGGAAACCGGGACAGCCAGCGAGTGGCAGTATTGCTCTGCGAAGTAGCTTCGCTACGCAGCACGAGTCCCTGGTTTCCGCCGCTCGCGGCGCCGACACACCGGCGAAAAACGGTGACTGGCACCAGCGGAGCGAAGCGGAGACGTGTGCCTGTCACCGCTTTTCGCTCGGTCCGACCCCCGTTCAGAATATCTACTCTGTTCTCACCTGCCCTGTAACACCTCCGCCAAGTGAAAGGACGCCTAACACCTTCTTCCCCCGCCGATGTGGTGCTTCCCGGGTCACATGCACAAGACCACGGCAGTCTGCGGATTGGCTCAGGCGCGCAGCTCGGCGCCAAACCGGTCCTTCATCGCCCGCGCCACCCGGGCAATGGCCTCGTCGGCCTCCTCGCCGGTGAGCGTGCGGTCCGGAGCGCGGTAGGTGATCGAGAACGCCACCGCCTTCTTGCCCGGCTCAATTTGCTCCCCGTGATACTCGCTCAGGAATGCAATCGAATCGCTCAACTCGCCGCCCTCGGTGTTTGCGCAATCGCACAGCGCCGCCCAGGCGACGTCTTCATCGACCACCACGGACAGGTCGCGACGGACCGAGGGGAATTTCGGAAGCGGATGGTAACGGCGCTCGAGGCTGGCGGACCCCAGCAGCAGATCAAAATCCAGTTCGGCCACGGCCGGCGCGCTCTTCAGGTCAAACAGATTGGCCAGTTCAGTGGTGATCTCTCCGGCCACCCCCAGGGGTTGGCCTCCCAGCAACAGCTTCGTCGATCTGCCCGCCGTAAGGTTCGCGTCGGAGTGCTCGGCGTACGCCACCTGGCCGGAAACGCCCAGATGATCGAACAGTGCGTCCAGCGCGCCGCGCAGTGATGCGAAGCCGCCATCGTCCACCAACCCCAGGCACGTTCGCTCCGACGGTACCCCCGAGGCTGTCTGGTACACCCGCGACAGCTCGAAGAGCGCCACGCGGGGTGTGCCCCGGTTCAGGTTCTGCTTCTTGGCCCGAAGCAACAGGGGGATCAAGCTTGTGCGCAGGGCGGGCTCTTCGCGGCTGACCGGATTGCGGATCACATTCGCCTCCGCCGACCAGTACGTGAACCTCGCCGCCAGGTCGGGCGCGATGAAGCTCGACGTCCTCGCCTCGGAGTAGCCCATCCCCGTGCACAGCTCGCGGACCCGGGCCGCCGCGCTGTCGAACTTCTGCACCGGGACCGCTCGCACCCGCATCCGTGTCTCCTCCGGGATCTTTTCGTATCCGTAGGCGCGGGCCAGTTCCTCGATGAGGTCGACCTCTCGCCTGACTTCCTGGCGGAAGGTCGGCACGCTGAGATCAAATTCGCCGGGCCGCTCTGCGACGACCGTGAAGCCGAGCCGTTCGAGCATCGCCTGCTGCTCCTCGGCCGGGATGCTCACCCCCAGCACGAGGTCGGTGCGAGCGGTGCGAAGTGTGACAACCTGCGCCTCCGGCACCGGCTCACCGACCGCGATGACCCCCTGTGCGACCTGGCCGCCTGCCATCTCCGCGATCATCGCGGCGGCGCGAACGGAGCCCCAGTCCACTCCGTTCGGATCGACGCCCCGCTCGAATCGGTATGAAGAGTCGCTCGCCAGGCCGAGGGCGCGCGAAGTGCGCCGGATGTTGGCGGGGAGGAAGACCGCGCTTTCAAGGAGGACGTTCGTCGTGGAGTCACCGATCTCGGTCGCCAGGCCGCCCATCACGCCGGCGACCGCAGTCGGCACCTCGGCGTCCGCGATGACCAGCATCTCCTCCGTCAGCTTGTGGACCGTACCGTCGATGACGGTGATCTCCTCACCGGGCGCCGCCCGGCGCACGACGATCTCCTTGCCGATGAGTTTGTCGAAATCAAACGCGTGGAGCGGCTGCCCGCATTCCATCAGGACGAAGTTGGTGATGTCCACGATGTTGTTCACGGGGCGCAGGCCGATGGACGCCAATCGCTCTTGGAGCCACATCGGGCTGGGCGCGGCCTTGACGCCGGTGACGAGGCGCGCGGTATACCGGATACACAGGTCGGGCGCGTTGAGGCCGACCCTGGTCAGGCCCGCGACGTTCTCGCCGCCGCACTGCAAGTCGACCTCAGGGATCTTCAACTCAGCATCGGTCGCCGCGGCGACCTCGCGCGCTACGCCGATCATCGACAGCAGATCGGGGCGGTTGGCCGCGGTTTCGAGCACGAACACGGTGTCACCCGCGACCTGGTTGACAGTGTCCACCTCCAGCCCGAGCTCAGGGAGCATCCTGGCGAGCTGGTCGGGTGAAGGCACCGGCTCGCAATACCGGGACAGCCAGTCGCAACTGACCTTCATAGCGCACTCTCGCAGAACAAAGGACGGCCGTCGAACGATTATAGGCGAGCGCCGTGGAAAGTCAATTCGGCTTGCCTGTGAGCGAGGGCGAGGGGCGAGTCCTTGTCACCCACCCCCGGGCCCGCATCGGCCTACGAAGCCGTCTTGTTCTGCGCAACTTCGTCTTCGCTTCGCCGACGCCCCTGCATGACCGGTCCTGAGGAAACCCTCGGCGAATTCCCTTGACAGCCCCAGAGTGCGTGCCTAAAATACGGCCTCTGCAATCCTGTCTACCCTTCTATTTCGAGAACTGTGGGCTGTTGCAGGATTATGGATGCGTTTGTTCTTGGGTGCGAGGATCAGAAGGTATGGCCGTTCCAAAACGCCGCCATTCCCGGGCACGCGGGCGAAAGAGACGAACTCACCAGGTGCTGGCCGTCCCCCAGTTGGTCGAGTGCAGTCAGTGCCACCAGATGAACCCAGCCCACACCATTTGCACAAATTGCGGCAGCTACGCCGGCCGCACCGTGGTCGCCCCTCCCAAGAAGGAGAAGTAGGCGAATGCGGATCGCAGTCGACGCGATGGGTGGTGATCGCGCCCCGCGTGTCGTAGTGGAGGGCGCTGTCCGCGCCGCCGGCGAGACGCCCGAGGCGGAGGTTATACTGGTCGGGCGCCGGCAGCAGATCGAAGAACTGCTCCGTTCCCTCCCCGACGCTGCCGGACGGGTGCGGGTCGAACACGCCGACGAAGTGGTCTCGATGGCGGATTCGCCGGTGGAGACGCTGCGCAAGAAGGGCAACACCTCCATCGGGCGCTGCGCCGAGCTGGCCCGGGCGGGCGACGCGGATGCTATCGTGTCCGCCGGCAATACCGGCGCCGCCATCGCCGCCGCCGCCCTTGCCATGGGCCGGCTGGAAGGCATTGGCAAGCCGGGCATCGCCGCCCACTTTCCCACCATCAAGGGCCCCAACTGCATCGTCATCGACGTCGGTGCCAACGTCAAGCCCAAGCCGGAACACCTGTTTGATTACGGCATCATGGCGGCGGAATATGTTACCACGATCCTGGGCAAGGCCAACCCGACCATCGGGCTGATGAACGTGGGCGCCGAGGACGCCAAAGGGAACGAGCTGGTCAAGCAGACCCACGCGCTGTTTTCCGGGTCCCCGCTCAACTTCGCTGGCAACGTGGAGGGCCGAGACATATTCTACGGCAAGGTCGACGTCGTGGTCTGCGACGGATTCGTGGGCAACGTCCTGCTCAAGGTCGCTGAAGGCGTCGCCGAGGCCGTGGTCGGCATGCTCCGCACCCAGCTCACCAAGAGGCTCGCCTACCGGATCGGCGCCCGCCTGTGCGCCCCCGCACTGGAAAGAGTGTACCGCGGCATCAGCAGCTCCGCATACGGCGGGGCCCAACTGCTCGGCGTCAACGGCATCTGCATCATCTCCCATGGCAGCTCAGATGCCGAAGCGATATGCAACGCCATCCGCGTGGCCGCCGACCTGTGCAAGAAGCAGATCAACGACCGCATCATCGAAACAGTACGGAGCGTGAAGAGCAAATCCGACGTGAAGACGGCAACCATGTAGACGGGATTCGACGCCTATGCCCCTGCGAAGAGTTGGCATCGTCGGAACGGGCTCGTACGTTCCGGAAGACAAGCTCACCAACGCCGACCTCGCGAAGATGGTCGACACCTCCGACGACTGGATCCGCACGCGGACGGGCATCTGCGAGCGCCGGCGCTGCCGGCCCGACCAGGCCAGCTCCGATCTGGGCTACGAGGCCAGCCTGGTGGCGCTGGAGGACGCCGGCGTCACGCCCGACGAGATCGACGCCATCATCGTCGCCACCATCAGTCCCGACATGAACTTCCCCTCCACCGCCTGTTTCATCCAGAAAAAGCTGAAGGCACTCAATGCCCCGTGCTGGGACCTATCGGCCGCGTGTTCCGGATTCACGTACGCGCTCCGCAGCGCCCGTGCGCTGGTCGCATCGGGGGACCGCGACACGGTCCTGGTCGTCGGCGCCGAATGCATGACCAAGATCACCAACTACGAGGATCGGACGAGCTGCATCCTGTTCGGCGATGCCGCCGGCGCCGCCGTCCTTCAGCCGACCAACGGGAAGCACGAGATCCTCGACGTGTTCACCATGTCCGACGGCTACAGCGACGCGGCGATGTCAATGGTCCTGCGCTGCGGGGGCACACAAAGCCCGTTCTGCCAGGAGGCGCTGGACAACAAGGAGCACCTCCAGGTCATCCATGGCCGCGAGGTCTACCGCTTCGCCGTCATCAAGCTGTCGGAGGTCATCGTCGCCGCAGCCGAGAAGCAGGGCCTCTCTGTAGGCGACATCGACTGGATCGTCCCGCACCAGGCCAACCTGCGGATTCTCCAAGCCGTCGCCCAACGGGTCGGCATCCCCGAGGAGAAGTTCTACATCAATCTGCAGAAATACGGCAACTCGTCCGGGGCGTCGGTCCCCCTCGCACTGGACCAGGCCGTTCGCGACGGCTCGATCAAGGACGGCGACCTCATTGTGATGCCCACCTTCGGCGGCGGCCTCACCTGGGCCTCCGCCACCGTCCGGTGGTAACGCCCCGTCACACCCCTTTCACCGGTGGCCGTTGATTCCGGGGAATGAGCGGGCCATATCTGAAGCCCTGGGTTCCCTTCTCAAACTCGGCGCGGGCCTTCCGAAGCAGCCGGCCATCGGTGAACAGGTCCCACGCCGTCGCCACAAGGACCTCTGCCGCCCGCATCATGCCGCGATGCGCGAAGGGCAGGTCCGACTGCCGCGTGTAGTCGCGGTGATGGCCGCGCGTCCCTTGCGCCACGCAGGCGACGGTGAAGCCGCCCAGCGGTGCCAGCCACGAGACGCTGTCTTCGTCGCTCGACGCGCGTCCTGGCTCGCTCCCGATCTCCTTCTGAACGCTCTTGGCGAACGTGGGCTTCTTGCCGAGTTTCCTGACGCGCTTCCGATCCGTTTTGGTCGCTCGTGGCGCGCCCATCAGCACCAGGTTGTCCCTCACCAGCTCCGCGAGCGTCTCGTTCTGAAGCCGGTTATACATTGCCGTGATCTTCTTGAACCGGACCTTCGTCTCGGTCGCCATCGCCGCGCCCTTGGCGCAACAGACCAGCCGCTCGGTGACTCCGTCCACCTCGGCCCGGTCTTTGGCGCGAACGTAGTACCAGATCTTCGCGTACTCGGGCACGACGTTCGGGGCGTTGCCGCCGTCGCGGATCACGCAGTGGATGCGGACGTTCTCCGGCACGTGCTCACGGAGGTAATTGGTCGCCACGTCCATCAGCATGGCGGCGTCGAGCGCGCTGCGCCCGGCGTGTGCGTAGGCGCCGTGCGCGGTTTGGCCGCGAAATTCGAACACGAGTGAATCGAGCGCCGAGCCGCCCGCCGCCTTGACGCACGTCTCGCCGCTCGGATGCCAGCACAGGCAGGCGTCCATCCCGCGGAACCCGCCGTCGCGGGCCATGTACACCTTGCCCGCCAGCGCCTCTTCCGCCGGGCAGCCCCAGTACACCACGCGGCCGGGCTTCTTTTTCGCCGCGAGCAGGTTCGCGATGGCGACGGCGCCCACCGCAGCGCCGACGCCGAGCAGGTTGTGGCCGCAGGCATGGCCGAACGTGCCGGGCCGCTCGCCGCAGTCGGGCAGCGCGTCGTACTCGCCGAGCATCCCGACCACCGGCCTGCCCTTGCCCTTGACCGCTTTGAACGCCGTCGGCACCATCCGGAACGGAAACGTGACCCCAAAGCCCCGGCTCCCCAGGTAATCCGCCAGCAGCCCCGCTGATTCCTTCTCTTGGAACGGCGGCTCCGCCAGCCGCCAGATCGCACCAGCCAGCCGCGACGCCTCCGCCCTCTCCGGCGCCACCATCCTCCTAGCCAGCTTCTTCTTGTCCGCAGGGTTCGCGGCGTTCTCCTTTCGAGCACGGGGTGGGCATTCCCGCACCAGCCTGGCGGTCAGCAAGCCCCGCAAGGCAGGGCCGGGCAAGTCACCCGCTACTCAAGGACGCGTAGCGGGGGCGGGATTGCCCAACTACAGCGCCGGGCCAGTTCTTTGCGAATTCTCTTCCACTTGGCAGAACCGTCCGTCCTGCGGCGGATTATCAGCGCGTGAGCGCGGTTGCCTGGAAGCGGTGCCCAGGCAACACCGGCCGTGACCTTCCGAATCTGACCAGCGAGTATTTGAGCCACGGCGGAACTGCGGGGCTTCCTTGCGAGCGTCTGTTGTGGACTGGTAAAGCCCGACCGCTCGACGGAAGGATGGTCGTCTACGTTCCGGCTGCCAAACGCACCCGATGATACTCGCCCATCACGCTTTATTTGGTCGTGGTGAATCGCTCGGTACTGGGCTTCGTCGTTCGGGATACGAGGGTCATCCTGCGGACGCGGGTCCGGCACGCACACGGGGTTACTCCTGCACGAGCCATTCGACCAGCGCCAGTGTCTCCTGAAGGCGGGCTGTCGGGTACTCGCCAGACTTGACGATTCTACCTTGACTGAGCTCGTCTTCGGTGAGGAAACCCAACCGATTCGCCGTCAGGAACTCGATCTCCAAGCTCTTGCTGCCGCATTCCCACTCAAGCTGGAATCCGCCCCCTGCGACGGGGCAGACGTCGGGAACGGGGACCGCTGTGTCTGAGACCGCTTGGATACGTGCGAGCAACTCAAGCGCCGAGCGGATAAGGCACGGATCGGCACCAGGGCTACTCTCTCCATCCCAGTCGTCGGGCAACTCCGCGATCGCCTCGAGGCGCACCAGCGTGGGTCCGACCCAATCTCGACCGTCCGCCCGGACCTGCCCTCCGGTTATCACCAGGCCGACACGCGGCCGAAGATGCGTTGGGCGTTCTTCGGGCTCAGATTGCCACGTCCCGCACTCAAAGGGCGGCGCCGACTGAGGTGGCAACGGAAGAGTTGCGATATCAGAATCATTGTCGTATCCCAGAGTCACGCTTTTCGTCCCCACAACTTGTCCGCACGTTCCGTAACCAAGTCGGCGAATCCGCGCACAATCCACTCACGAGCCGTGGTGAACCAGTTGCTGATCCTGTCGTCATCCGGCTCACCTTGGGGGACCCCCCGCACCGTCAGCGTGAAACGGGCCGCAAGGTTGTTCTCCGGGGGCACGAACACCGGCTCAGCGCTCACGTGGAGCCGGCCCTCGCCGGTGGGAAGCTTGAAGCTCAACTTCCAGGTCACCCTCTCCGGTAGGGGCAGGAATCCCGGGCGAGAACCCCACACAAAGGTGGAAAAGACATTCTCCCAATCCCCCATTACCTTCCAGCCTTCGCCCTTGGGAATGAGGTTAACATAGGTCAGCTCGCACTGGTCCACCGTGGGTTCGGGGAGATCTTCTTCGGTGAGGAACGCGCGGAAGTCGCTCCAATGCTCCCGGAACTTGCCCTGGACATAGGCGAAACGCGGATAGACGTCCTCCTTCGCCTGCTTCCGCCAATTATAAACGAACCGGTCGCGCTGCACTTGAATCAGCTCGGTGCCGTTCGGGATGCTGAACCAAGTCCTCGGCAGGGGTAGCTCGTGGGCAAACTCGACCTGCGGGCCGCGCGCTGGCGATAGATCCTCTGGTTCCACCACGTGGGCCATCGGCGATTGCTCCTGGACGCGACTGAAGGGGGCCCGAATCCTAGCCCAATACGCCCCGAGGTGCGCACCCGCCAACTCCTTGATAGGGGCAAACTGGACACACGCAGCTACCTCGACGACCGGCGGATTCTCATAGTCTGGCAGATCGGGCATGGGTGCTTCTCCGTTCCCAAGCATACCACCAAACGGCACGAGTGTCAAACCGAGATGATAGGTGCCACCCCTCGCCACTGTCAAGCGCCGGCTCCGCCAGTCGCTCTTGGCTTAGCCAAAGATGTCCTGCCTCGGCGGGCGTGCCTTCTTGCCGAGCAGTGGGTCGAACTTGAAGCCCTTGGTGTCCTTCTTGAACTCGGCGCGGATCTTGCGCAGCCGCCGGGCGTCCGTGAACAGGTCCCACGCCGTCGCCGCAAAGACTTCCGCCGCACGAACCGCCGCCCGGTGGGCGAACGGAAGGTTCACCTGCTCGGTGTACTCGCGGTGGTGGCCGGCCGTGTCCTTGGCGACACACGCCACCGCGAAGCCGCCCAGCGGGGTCAGCCACGACACGGTGTCCTCATCGCTCGACGCCCGTCCTTGCTTCGTGCCCGTCTCCAGATCGACCCCCTTTGCGAACTCCAGGTCGTCCCGAATCCGTTTCGCCCGTTTGCGATCCACCTCGGTCGCCCGCGGCGCGCCCATCAGCAGCAAATTCTGCCGGACCGTCTCCGCCATCGCCTCGTTTTGAAGACGGTTGTAGAAGGACGACAGCATCTTGACCTTGACCGTCGTCCCCGTCGCCATCGCGGCGCCCCGGGCGCAGCGCGTGACCCGCCGCGTGATCTCGTTCACCTGCTCCCGGGTCTTGGCACGGGTGTAGTACCAGATGCGGGCATGCTCGGGCACGACGTTCGGTGCGCTGCCGCCCTGAGGAATCACACTGTGAATGCGAACGTCCTCCGTCACGTGCTCGCGTAGGTAGTTGACCGCGACGTCCATCAGGACCGCGGCGTCGAGGGCGCTGCGGCCCTTCTCGGGCGCCCCCGCGGCATGGGAGGTCTGCCCGTAGAAATCGAACGTGACCGAATCCAGCGCCGAGCCGCCGGCGGCCCGCACGCAGGTCTTGTCGCCGGGGTGCCAGCAGAGCGCGGCGTCCATCCCGCGGAACGCACCGTCCCGGGCCATGTAGATCTTCCCGCCGAGAGCTTCCTCGGCCGGGCAGCCCCAGTAGATCACGCGCCCCGGCTTCTTCTTCACGTCGAGCAGCCGCGCCGCTGCGACGGCGCCGGCGGCCGCGGCGGCGCCGAGCAGGTTGTGCCCGCAGCCGTGGCCGTTCGTGCCCGGCTCGAGGCCGCAGTCCGGCAGCGCGTCGTATTCTCCCAGGAGACCGATCACGGGTCTTCCCTTTCCCCGCGTCGCCTTGAACGCAGTCGGCAACACCCGGAACGGCCACGTCACCTTGAAGCCCCGGCTCGTCAAGTAATCCGCCAGGAGCTTCGACGACTCTTTCTCCTGCAGCGCCAACTCCGCCAACTCCCAGATGCGGCTGGCAAGTCTCCTCACTTCACGCTTGTCGAGGGCGACAGTCTTTCTGATCCACGTTCGCTTTTCTCTGTCCTTCATCGCCAATGCTGCTCCAAAAGCGCCGGCCACGGTTTCAGCGGATGTCCGCAGGACAATTCTAGCAGATCGGCGGGGCGATGTGCAGGGTGAGCGGGAGAGAGCCCTGCATCGGGAGAGGCGGGAGGAAGTGTTGACACACCAGGGCGAGCGCCTATAATCCGGGTGTTCGCTCGGCGCTTCCTGCGCCCCTCGCAGGAATCACGCCCGGTGTTCTTTGGGGGTATACGGACGGGGGGAGCCCCACTACCCGTTCCCGTCTGCCGGCCTGTTGCGTGGGGGAAGGAGGCCGCGATGCGCTGCACTGTTGCCGTGATTGCCCTGCTGGCGTTGCTTGCAGCTCCATTGTTGGCGGCGGAGCCGCCGGACACCAAGGACCCGAGGAAGCAACTGCGCGACATCCAAATGAAGCTGTTGCGGGCCCGCATGAAGGCGTACCGGGAGAACGCCGACCTGAAGAAGATGAGCGACCAGATCGCCCAGGCCCGCAAGAACCTGGAGGCGGCCAAGCTGGCGATACCGGAGTACAAGAAGCTCAGCGACGAGGCCGCCGAGGTCAGCAAGAAGGGCAACGAGCTTCGGGGCGAGATCCGTAAGCTGGATGCCACGGCCCGAGACGTGGTCGCCAAGAGCGAGGTAGGCAAGGAGTTCGCCCACCGGCGGGACGATCTCCAGAAGCAAACCGACGAGGCCCTGCTCAAGATTGACGAAATCAAACAGCTCACGGAAGAGCTCAAGGCGGCGGCCGACGCGGGCACCCAGGCCCGGTCCTTGCGGGGAAAGACACTTACCGCCCTCGTCAAGGCCTACCGCGAGAACGACGAGCTGAAGAAGATCGGCGCGGAACTCGGCACGCTTCGGAAGAAGGCCGACCAGACCGCCCGAGCGATCCTCGAATGGCAGGAATGCGAGAAGGACGTCAAGGCGCTGCAAAAGCAGATCGATGATCTCCGCAAGAAGCAGCAGGACATCGTGAAGAACAACGCCGACGTGACGGCCATCAAAGCCAAGGAAACGGCGCTCGGCGAGGAGAGGAAGCAGAAGGTAAAGGAGCTGCCGGAGATTAAGGCACTCAACGAGAAGCTGGCCGAACTGCAGAAGAAAGCGTCCGTCCGGTACGAAGTCGCCCGCAAGCTCGACGCCGCCAGGCGAAAGGCCCTGAAGTCGCCCGAATTCAAGAAGTTCGACGACCAGTCCAAGGCCATCGACAAGGAGTTCGACACGAGGGCCGCCGAGATACCGGAATACAAGGACGCAAAGGACCAGACCGACGCGCTCAAGAAGGAGGCCGACGCGCTGCGCAAGCAGGCGGCAGAGCGCTTCAGGAAACGCCAGGGGATCGCGAGAAATAACGAAAGCGTCAAGAAGGCGTCAGCCGAACTCCGTGATCTCTACTCGGTCCGCACGAAGGCGGTCGACCAGTTGCCCGAGATCAAGGCCCTGCGGGACAAGAGGGCGGAACTCAACAAGGCGCTCCGCGCGCTCAAGCCCCAGAAAGCGCCCGGGACAAAGGGCAAGGAGTAGGCGACCGACCCACCGGGCCCGCCGACGCCCCATGATCAGCGGTCAAATGCAGCGGAACCTTGTCGCCATGATCCTTCTGGCCGCGGTCCTGGGGCTTGGCGTCGGCCGCATTGCGCACGGAGAGAAGGCGAACGTGAAGGTGTTGTTCTCGAAGCGGCTCTCTGCGAACGGCTCGACGCGCGCGACCGCCTACGCGATGAGCAACAAGATCATCACTGCCAAGGGCAAGACCTTCGTCGCGTGGCTGGACCTGGTGGCCGACGTCAGGATGGCGACGTACGACATCGCGAAGAGACAATGGTCTGACACGGAGCTGGTCGGCCAAGGGACCGACAACCACAGCGGCCCGGCAATCACGATGGACAGCGAGGGCTATCTATACATCGCCTACGGGCCGCACGTCGGGCCGTTCCAGTTCCGGAAGTCGGAGCGGCCGTGCGACGTGACCGCGTGGGAGCCCGTCCAGCGCTTCGGCGTCAACGCGACCTACCCGAGCCTGGTGTGCGGGCCGGACGACACGCTGCACTGCACCTACCGCGGCGGCAAGCGCCCGCTGCGCGTGATGTACCAGCGGAAGCCGAAGGACGGCAAATGGAGCCGCCCGCGCGAGGTCGTGCATTCCGCAGCGCCCGGCGGCTACACGCAGTACGGCAACGCGCTGGCCGTCGCCAAGGACGGCACCCTGCACCTGGCATTTCACATCTACGATATGCATCCGGCGGCGGGCAAGGCGGCGGGCTACCTCCGCTCACGCGACGGCGGCGGCACGTGGGAAACCGCGGACGGCCGGGAAGTCAAGCTCCCCGCCACGCCGAAGACGAAGTGCTTCGTCGAGCAGGGGCCGAAGCTGGACGTACGGATCGGGAACGTGGTTCTGGACGGCGCCGGGCGGCCGTGGATCACGGTGATTCACCTCGAGCCGGGGGCGCGAACGGCGCTCCTCTGGCATCGCGAGGGCGCGCGGTGGCGGCCCGTCGACTTGCTGCCGTTCGTCCGCAAGCGCCTGGGCCGCCTCGCGATCGGCCAGGCCGCCGCGACCTTCGACCGCGGTGGAACGCTCTACGTGGCCGCCGCCGTGCTGAAGCCGGGGGTGTCGAAAGCCTTCGGGCATCCCTCGAAGGAGGTCGTGCTCCTCACGTCGGTCGACCGGGGCAGGACGTTCCGCGCCGTGCCGATCTCAACGCCCGATCCGAAGCTGCCCAACTGGCTCCCCAGCATCGAGCGGCCGTACGGGCCGCGTCCCGTCGGTGTCCCGTCGTTCATCTACACGCACGGGAACATCGGCACGTACGGCGACTGCAAAAGCGGCAAGCCGACGGAGGTCTTCTTCGTGCGGCTTACAAAGTGACCGCGCCGAATTGACACGCCACGCTGTCGCCCTATAATCCCCCCCAGCCCGACCAGCGAGGATCCGATGCAAGAGACGTTGCTCGACCCGAACCGGCCGCTCCGCTCACCGCTCCGATATCCCGGCGGCAAGACGCGCGTGGCGAAGATGTTCGCGCCGCACATCCCTCCGCATACCGAGTACCGCGAAATCTTTGCGGGCGGTGCCGCTATCTTCTTCTTCAAGCCCAGGGCGCGAAAGAGCTGGATCAACGACCTGCATCCGGGGCTCTATGCGCTGTGGCGCACGCTCCGCGACGACTTCGACGCGTTCGCCGAAAAGTGCCGGCAACAGGACGGCGACCGGAGGAAGCTGTTCAACTACTGGGCGTTCGAGCGCACCGACCTGATGACCGCGCGCGGCACGGACCACCTGCTCGACCGCGCCGTGCAGTACTACTACCTGAACCGCACGGTCTGGGGCGGGCGTGTGGTATTCGACCCGAAGCGGAAGTCGCGCCTGTATTTCAGCAACCCCGAGGGCTGGAGCAGGCTCGACAAGAAGCTGGCGCACCTGGAACAGGTCTCCGCCAAGTTGCAGGGCGTGAGGATCACGTGCCAGAGCTACGAGGAGTGCCTCGCGGGCGCTACAGCCGACACGTTCATCTACGCCGACCCGCCGTACTATCGGGAGAGCCTCGGACACCCCACGAATCAGCTCTACGACAGGTCCTTCACTGTCGCTGATCACGAGAAGCTGGCGGAGCAACTCAACGGAACTCCAGCGAAGGTAATGGTGTCGTATGAAAACTGTTCCGCCGTGCGCCGCCTGTTCAAGGGGTGGCGCTTCGTTCCGAAGCACTGGAAGTACTGCGGTCGGTATGCGGTGACCAAGGCTGCGAAGGCAAGAGGGGAAAAAGAGCGCAAAGTCACCGGGCGGGAACTACTCATCATGAATTACTAGCACATGCGCCCAGGTGGTTAGAGAGCATTTACCTGCTTGCCACGACTGCGAGCTAACCAGTATAATCACTGTGCTTCGGTGTGCCTTCACGTGCACCGCGGCGCTGGGGATCTGCCATGACCGCCGAGCGAGAAGAACACCTGATCCGCGAAGCCGCTTTCCTGACGGCATTGGACGAGCTGATCGGGTGTCTTGACCGCAGCAAGGCGATGCAGAAGGTGGCCGACGTCGGGCATTCTGTCATTGGCGCGAAGACGTGCACCGTGCGACTTCTCGAGAACGAGGGAAGGGAGCTGGTGTTGTATGGCGCGAGGGGGGCGACAGAGGCTCGCCATGGAGAGCAGTGGCAAAGGCTTGACGCTACGGGGAGCATTGCTGGTCACGTGCTGAAGACGGGCGAGGCCTACGAGTGCGCTGACATCCAAGCGGACCCGTACTACGCCATGAAGGACTTCGCGGAGAAGAGCGGCCTGAAGGCGATTCTCTCCGTCCCGATTCTGCTGGACGGAGCGGTATCCGGCGTCATCACCACATACTTCTCTTCGGCTGGCGACATCACACAGGAGCGGAAAACGCTGGCACAGTCTCTTGCTCGATTCGCGGCACGGATAGTCGAGATAGAGCGCCGCTTCTCTGTTGTCGGGGACGCGCCCGCCGACGCAATTGTGCCCCAGCGGTTGGTAAAGGCCGCGACTGTCAACGATGCCGCCCTGGCCATCTGCGAGCGCGCCGTCGACTTGTCGGGGTGTGATGCGGCGCTCCTATTCATGCCCGAGGGCATATTGGGCGACCTAGACCCGTGCGGCGAAACGGGGCACGCTTGGGTCCTCGCGACCGGCGAGATAAAGGCGCTAGCTGAGCGCGCGTTCACCATGAGGGCTGTGCAGGAAGAAACGTTGCGTCCAGAGCAATTGTTGGGCGCGCGCTTCGCCGCCGCTTTCCCTTGCTTGGTGGGCGAGCAGCGAATTGCGGTGCTCGCCGTTGCCAACATGACCGAGACCTGCTTGGCTGACGATGTCTCATGGAAGCTGAGGTATCTTTCCACCCATTGCGCAGAGACACTTCTTAGGTTGAAGCAAGCGGAGCAACTGCGCGACATAGAGGACCTGCTCCTGACTCTTGGGGTGGGAAGAGACGCCACACAGAACCCGGCAGCCTTTCGGACGGAACTTCTTAACTTGGCCCGAAGGCAACTTGGCGTCGAGGGAGCCGTCTTGTACCTGCTGGACAAGGACCGTCGGCGGTACGTTCCGCAGGAAGCCCGAGGGCTGAAAAACATCGAGAGGCCGATAGCCTACGCCTCCGAGGGCTACGAACTGGGAGAGGGATTCGTTGGAAAGGTAGCGGCGCAGCGCCAGTGGGTTCTGCTGGAACAACCTGAGTTGGACGAAGTCGAAGGGGATAAGTGCTTGCAGCTTCTCCGCCGGCAGACTCATACTAGAGAACTCACGATTTGCCTGGGTGTGCCTCTCGAGTCGCCAGTTCGTGACAGGGACCTGCCGCCGGTCGGTGTCCTGGTACTGGTCGACGGGCGGCCAGGAGCAAAGGTCAGGTCACCTTTGGAAGCATGGAGGGGCGCAACGGTGTCGGCTCTCGCAGCCCAGATCAGCGCGGCCCTTCGAATGAACGAAATACTAAGACGAGAAGATATCTTCTGGACAGCCACACACCAAGCGAAGAACCCTCTTGCGAAGATCAATGCCTATGTAGAGGCTATTCGGAGGAGGGGACCTCGGAATGAGTACTTGGATGGGCTGGACGCATCCGCCCGGGAGGCCGGGCGGATGGTTGACCAGATACTTCACATCGAGCGCATCCACTCAGAACAGGAACCACAATCTGAGTTGGCCGATGTGAGCGCGTTGGTGAGCGAGCGCGCCGACGGCTTCCGCACGGCGGCCGAAGTGGCGAGGTGCCAGCTACAGCGGCAAGTCGAACCGGGCTGTCTTGCGTGGGTGGTCCCTGTCTACGTGGCCGGCATCCTTGACAACTTGGTACACAACAGCGTAAAGTACACTCAAGGAGGATCCGGATTAGTCGAGGTGAAGCTGTACCGATGCGAGGCAGGGTGGCAACTGGAGGTGTTGGACAACGGGCCAGGGTTACCCCACGACGTGATGGCATCGATACAGGATGCTGATTCTGTGCTAGTAAGGGCGAGCCCGGGCCGCAACATTGGGGTACGCTCTGGCCTGGGCCTGTTCATCGTTGTTTGGTACGCTAAGAAGCTTGCATGGAGAATGGAAGTAACAAGAAGGAAGCCTCACGGGACAACATTCGCCTTCAAAATTCCAGGCGCGGCGCCTGGCCCCGGACGTGGGGGAAGATGAAATGGAGCGGATTGTCAACACGGGGCCTGTTCTCGTCGTCGATGACGACCCCGGGTGGCGCCTACTCATCTCAGATGAGCTCAAGGAAGCAGGTTATGACGTCAGGCTCGCCGGCACACTGGACGAGGCACGCCAATGTTTACAGCAAGAACAGATAGCCCTCGTCGTCCTAGACGTGCTTTTTGGAATGGGCCGTGTGTTGAACGCCGCTGGGCTCGATTTTGCCAGAGAGATTAGAGAGAATGACAACCTGAAACACATCCCGATCGTGTTCTGCACCGTCGTGGCCAGGGGCGACCTGGCTCAAAAGCTTGAGCGGATGAAGGGTGACGCCGTGGTCATAGTCAAACCTTTCAACTTCCACCAACTGTCCAGCGTGGTTCGCGACACCCTGCGCAAAGCGAGACCCAAAACTGTCCGCCCCGGGGAGGGAGCCTAAGTGGCAACAGATCAAGAGCTTCGGAGCAGGAGGGCTCGGCAGTTCTTTGATAGACATGCCCTGCGTACACAGCTGTCAAACAGGCGCAACAGACAAGTGGCGATGAGTGAACTGCTGGCCGACCTCGCAGATGACCTCGTCACAGCCCGATCGGCCGAAGGCGTCTTCTTCACGATTAAGGTCTGGCGTGACGCCCCGGTACGCCTCATCGTGAAGAGGCCACCTGATTTCAATGTCCATTGGCCCGAGATCAGCGGTGGGCAAGAGCTAGCCCAAGCGCACGCGGGAACTCAGACTGCCTGGGAAGTGCCTCCCAACAGCTCGCATGGCGCTGTGCGCTGCTTCTCCTTCTGCTTTTCGACCAACGGCAGAGGAACCGTGGCGGCAACAGCGATGGGCGCCCCAGAGCTCAGGGACTTGCTGCTGGTCCAGGAATGGCTGTCGCCGGACATTGAGGCCATCCTGATCCGCGATGGACTGCTGGCGCTCGGTTCGCTGAAGGACATGGCCACGCTGACCCGGGAAACGCTCCAAGGGTTGGCGGACGCTTTGCACCAAGTCACACAGCTACCTGAGGGAAGCCGCGAACGCATAATTGCTCAGACTCCAATCCTCATCAAGGTTCAGGAGCTTCAGAACTGCACGCGCGTGGACGATCGCCTGGCGGAAATAGCGGCAGGGGTGCTTAGCGTTCTGCAAAACG
>Ga0114922_10001258_pt1 | contig 24197 bp, 17 predicted proteins | sample AartaG_FD_100975 | JGI IMG/M metagenome (GOLD analysis project Ga0114922, IMG submission 100975) | Deep subsurface microbial communities from Aarhus Bay to uncover new lineages of life (NeLLi) - Aarhus_00045 metaG | ecosystem: Environmental > Aquatic > Marine > Oceanic > Sediment | place... | reverse complement strand
TGAACTTCTGATAACTGGGAAAAAATAAATCCTGTGATGGAATTCTTAAGGGCGTCCGGCTTGATGAGAACAAGCGACTGTTCAAGCTGTTTTTTGTCCATAATCCATCACCTGCTTATAAAATGTTTGCCATAAACACCGTTTCGACCGGGACTTTACAAGATATTAGAAAGGACCCGTCCGAATAAGGACGGATCCACACCATTACTTTACATCTTCGCCAGTCTTTCCATAATATCAACGGTGCGGTTCGAATAGCCCCATTCGTTGTCATACCAGCTGACCACCTTGACTACCCTGTCCTTCACCATTGTGCACAGAGAATCGAAAACACTCGAAGCGGGGTCATTGACAATGTCACTGCTGACTATCGGCTCATCGCAATAAACCAAAATGCCCTTCATCGGTCCTTCCGCCGCTTTTTTCACTGCCGCGTTTACCTTCTCGACCGTAACGTCCTTATTGACGTTGACCACCAGGTCAACCATACTGCCGACCGGGACAGGTACGCGAACTGCAAAGCCGTCAAGCTTGCCGTCAAGCTCAGGAACAACCTTGCCTATGGCTTTAGCGGCGCCGGTGGTAGTAGGGATAATATTCATCGCAGCGGCACGGGCGCGGCGAAGGTCCGTGTGTATCATGTCAGAGACCCTTTGGTCGTTGGTATAGGCGTGAATGGTTGTCATAACCCCCTGCTCAATGCCAAATGCATCGTTAAGGACCTTGGCAACAGGCGCAAGGCAGTTGGTTGTACAGCTCGCATTCGATACGCATTTGACGTCTTTGGTCAGCTTATCGTCATTTACACCCAGGACGATTGTCGCTTCGATATCGTCCTTTGCCGGAACGGTCAGAACAACTCTGCTGGCACCGGCCTTGATGTGGTCGCCGTATCCGCCCTTGGGCGATTCCTTCGTACGGAAGACGCCCGTCGATTCCATAACTATCTCGACACCCATATCCTTCCAGGGAAGTGCTGCAGGATTTTTTTCTGCCAAAACCTTGATGGCCTTACCGTTTATCACGAGGTCGCCGCCCTTGACCTCGACTGTACCGGCCCATTTACCCATCACAGTATCATATTTGAACAGATGAGCCAGACTGTTGGCATCAGACAGGTCGTTGACCGCCACGATATCAAGCTCGCCGCCTCTTTGAACGATAATTCTCGTCACAGCCCTGCCGATTCGGCCGAAACCATTAATTCCCACCTTTGTTGACATTGCTATTTCTCCTTTTTTAATAGTGTGTAATATCTTATTGAAACACGTAACTCAATTAAAATAACGGCTTACAACAGCTATTTACTGCTTTTCTTGCTTTTCATTCATATTCTCACATTTATTTTCAATGATTCCATTTGAGGCCTTCATCCAGCATGGCAAGATAATTTTGCGGGGGAACATAATTGGCGACGCTATTGCCTGAGCCCAGTGCGTATCTGCCCGGCATACATTCATTCAAGGTCTCCCGAACATATTTCCTTAACTGTGTCTCATCCATTCTTGTGAGCTTGTCCACATCTATTCCTCCTAATGCAGCAACCCTGCCCCCATATCTGCTCTGAAATTCTCCGACGGGAAGGATAACGTCCTCGAAAGAGTGAAAGGCATCAATTTTAACATCCTCGATGAGGTCCTCCATGACCTCCGATACATTACCACAGCAATGGTACCAGTACATCTTGCCTTGCTCATGAGCAAGGCAAGCGTACCTCTTAAACCAGGGAAACACATTTTCCCTTAAAAACTCAGGGCTTAACATAGTTGACGTCTTGTAGCCTAAATCATCAGCGTGAAAAATTGCTCCTACTTCGGGATACTGAACTGCTTCTTCATATGCTTCGTTAACCTTCTGCCCCCACTGGTCAAAAACCGCCTTTACGAGTTTCGGATTATCAACGGAAAGTATAAAAAGGTCCTCGTATCCAAAAAACCACTCTAAAATCATTTCAAAAAAAGGAAAACCGACCGTCATTTTCATTCCGTCGGGCAGATTTTCCTTGGCATAGTCTAATCCATGAAAATCATCTCTGGTTGCCCCACCCAAATCATGCTTTATGTTTGCCCAGTCTATTCTTTCAAAATCGTCCCAGCTTTTAACTATGCCTCCGCCTTCTTCAACCCAGCGTCTTTGGCCTTTGGATAGACCGGCAGTGTCCGCTGCTTTTCTTTCCCTGAATTGCGGCAGATTTGTCCAGCCCACCCATATTTGTATATAATCATAGCCCAGCCTGGAGTAAACATTTATCATTTGTTGTTGATATGCTTCTCTTGTTTCTTTCTCAGGAGGAATCCACTTCTCTCCCAGCACGTTTTCTGTGATGTATTGCTTTATAGGTATATCGATACCCAGTTCTGAGAAGTAAACTTTTTGCGGTTGCTTCTCTCCCTTTATGACTCTTCCCAGACTTTCAAAATCCGGTGCAGGACCTTCTAAACAATATTCAAGCACGCTTATTAACGCCTTATCCAACTAAACAGGACATTTCTGTAAAATACAGTCACTTTGCAGGAGTCTTAATGCCGTAAACGCGGTTTTTTACTATCTTGACTGCGTTTTAATAAACGAAAACGCTACTTTATTGATAACCTCCCCCATTGTCAAGAATTTTTGCCCACGGGCGGTTCAATGCGGCAATTTGGCAAGGCCCTCTATCTCATCCTGCGACAAAGCGCGCTCGTAGATGCGCACGTCATCTATCGTGCCCTTGAAAAATCTCGGCGGGAAATTGGGCTTTTTATCGTGGCCGATTCGGGTAACGCCGTTAAATTCTTCTATATCATGGTTTGCCGTATTCACCGCTGAACTGAGCTGCCCATCCTGTCCGAGGTACAGCGTCGCCTTCGTTGGCTCCAATACAAGCGCCACGAAAGCCCATTGCTTATCAGGCATAATCAGCCGCGAATGCCAGGCCCACGTGTCCACCGTATCGTTCCAAGTATAGAACAGCTCATGGTTGCCTTCCCAGTCCGGCTCGCCGGTACTGCCGGAACCGATGCCAGCGATGGTGCCGCCATCCCGGCTGTACACTATACCGGAAAAAACATCCTCCTGACCGTTTCGCTTGACCCACGCCGATATCGTGGTGGTATTTGAATTCAGATTAAGGGCGCCAATAGATACGTCGTCATCCTTGCCGTCAAATTCCAGCGCTGTCCCTGATACTCCTTTGGCCCAGGCACCGTCGTCCATATTGTTCAGCCTGCCGTGGCAACTGCCGCCCAGATTGCCGCTGTTCCGAGCGGCCGTACCAGCCCCCTCATCAAATTTCCACCATCCGACCGGCCCCTTACTACCCGCGCCCTTCGAGAACTCGTGGGCGCCAATGTCGAACTTGCCTCCGCTTGGAATCTCTATGCCGTAATAATCGTGCCTTCCAACATCTATTCCGAAGAGCCTCTCTATATCCACTCCCGCATCGATAAGCGGCGATGAACTCTGCAGCTGGTAAGCCTTCAGACTCGCAAGCTGATGTACATCTCCTATCGTCCCGCCGAGGCCCGGATTAACCAGCTGCGGGTCTGTTTCAAGACCGACCGCTTTTCCATCGTGCATTTCTTGCCCAGTACCTGTACGCCATTCTGCAAGACTTGAGTAACTCTTATCGCCCCACACAATCTGCAGGGGTGCCCCGGAGGACCAGTAGCAGTTGCCCTTGAACACCCAGCCGCCGGATGTTTCAGACGCATCGACAACGCGCCTGCCCGGTTCCGTCATAAGTATGTTGTTATAAATTGAAGTCTTGTAAATAAAACCGCTGTCAATCTCCACTGCCGCCCCACGCGTTGCCTTGGATGCGTAAACCGTGTTGCCGTACACAAGCGTGTCCTGAATCCCGCCCGATGTCCCCGCCGACCAGAAATGAATCGAGCCCATCGGGTACGCGCACGCAATGCCGTCGTTTTCGGTAATATTGTACCGGCAGACGTTGTTCCTAAACGGGCGGGCGCCTTGGTATTGACATATCAAATACCCCGACCCATGATTGTCATGCGAGTAATTGTACTGCATCGCGGAATTCAAACATCCGCCGTCGAGGTCGAACCCGCCTCCGTCGCCGCCCGAGGTCTTGTTGTGGTGTGCCTCGCAAAACTCAATCACCACCTCATTCGAGTCATAAGCCCAGATTCCCACCGGCCCGCCTCCCTTTGTGTCGCTGAGCTGGCCGTTGTTGTACGCCTCGCAGTACTCAATTACCGCGCCATCCACACCCGAAAGCACAATCCCGTTTCCGTGGTGTCCCCAGTACAGAGGATCAGAAAAACCGAGATTGTCATAGATTTTGCAGTTGCCAATGTAAATGTCCTGGTGGTTCCAGCCGACCCTCGGCCGCGACCCGTAAGAAGTAATCCCCCTGTCACCGTTGCCGTGAATATCCGCATTCGTAATCCTGACGTCTTTGAACCCGCTCCTTCCGCTGCCCTTCGCATCTATCAGAATCCCCCGCTGGCGATACCCGCTTACATCTACGTTATCAACCCGAATGTGCTCGAGCTTGACATCGCCTCCAAGGTCCGTGAGAAAGTATATCCCGCTAAAGTTGCCCTCTACGTCGCTGCCCGCTCCGACAAAAACAAGGTCCCTCACCTCGAAGCCCGATACATTCTCCGCAAAGAGCCCATGCCCAACCCCTGAGCTGATCGTCGCACGTCCATGCCCGTAGGAACCCACCGTCACCGGGTTCGCTTGCGTACCGCTGTCGTCGGTGTCAAATCTAAGCGAGCCGCGAAACCTCCTGCCGCCCTCGAACAATATGCTGTCACCCGCTTGAAACGTTAAGCTGTTTACTTTGCCGATTGTCTTCCACGCCTGCTCCGGCGCTCGCCCCGAATTGCTGTCATCGCCTGAAGGACTGACATAGTATTTGCCCGGCTCAACCGCAGCCCGGTCCAGCTTCGGCGCACCGGCAAGAACCAGTATCTCCTCCCCGGACAAGGCCCGGCTGTATATCCTCACATCATCTATTACTCCCTTGAAGGATTTATGCCCCTGGTAGTCGTGGTAGCTGTCCTTGCCAATCAGGACAATCCCGTCAAATTCTTCAATGGCGTGGCTCACGTTATTGACGGCCGATTTAACAGTAGCACCGTCCCCGAGATAAATAGTGGCCCGCTCCGGCTCCACCACGAGCCCGACAAAGACCCATTTATCGTGCGGCACAACCAGTTGCGACTGCCACCCCCATGCCTGGTTCGCATCATTCCAGTTATAAGACAGCGCGTGGTTAGGCTGCCAGCCGTCCTCTTCGCCCGTGCTGCCGAATGTAAGGCCCGCCGTCGTGGCGCCGGCCCTGCTTAAAACTATCGGCGAGTAAGTTCCCTGTTCGCCGTCTCTTTTTATCCAGGCGGTAATCGTTACCGTATTTGAATTGAGATTCAGCGCCGGAACTTCGACTCTGTTGACATCTCCGCCAAAATACAGCCCATTACCTCCGGCCCGTCCCTCTACCCAGGGACTGTCCCCCATTTCCTTCAGTACGCCGTCCGCCTTGTGCCCTAAACTGCCGCTGTTCCTGGCGACCGTACCGGTCCCCTCCTCGAACTTCCACCAGCACAGTGGAATCTGACCCACAACCACCTTGTCGAACTCATTTGCGCCAACGTCATACTTGCCGCCGCTCGGGATTCTCGTACCATAGTAATCCCGATTACCCGCATCAATCCCGAACACCGACTCGATATCCAGACCCGCATCGATAAGCGGTGATGAGCTTGTCAGCCTATAGGCATTAAGTGTAGCAAGACCACGTGCATCGCCAATAGTCCCGCCCGCGCCTGCGTCAATCAGCTTCGGGTCGGCCTTAAAGCCGACATCCACGCCCCCGAACCGCTCCTGGCCGCTCGCAACACGCCACTCATTCAGGCTGCTGTACGTCGCATCCCCCCACCTTATTTCTATATCGCCGCCGTATGTCCAGTAGCAGTTGCCTCTGAAGTTCCACCTGCTCTCCGGGTTTGGTATATCGAGAACCCTCTTGCCGGGCGTCGTCAGAATTATGTTGTTGTAAATCTCCGTATCGTAAACATAGCACGTCCCCTCAACATCCGAAAAGTCCACAATCCCCGCCCCATTCGTTTCATCCCCGACAAATATAGTATTATTGTAAACCCTTGTCTTCTGCAGCCCGCCGGACGAATTCGTCGACCAAAAATTAATCCCTCCGTGCTTATTTTTAATCCCGTCCCTCTCGGTGATGTTATATCGCACAACGTTATTCTTAAACTCCCTTGCGCTGTTGTACTGGTAAATCCCGTACCCCGCCCCGTAATTGCCGTGCGAGTAGTTATACTGCATAACGCAGTTCACGCACCCGCCGTCAAGGTCAAATCCACCGCCATCGGCCTTGTTGCCTGTCTTGTTGTCATACGCCTCGCAGTACTGAATCACGACGTCCTTCGAGTCCCACGCCCAGATGGCAATCGGACCGCCGCCGTTAGGGTCATCGCTGAGCCACCCGTTGTTATAAGCCTCGCAGTACTCAATCACCGCCCCGTCCACGCTCGAAAGTATAATCCCATTACCGCTGTGGCCCCGGCCGCCGGAAATGCCCGCGTTGTCATAGACCCTGCAGTCCCCTACATAAATCCCCTTGTGCACCCAATCGCCCGGCGGCTTCGACCCGGACGACGCTATCCCCTGGTTGCCGTTATCGTGAATATCCGCATTGGTAATCCGGACGTCTTTAAAACCGCTGTCACTGGCCCTGCTTCCGCTGATATAGATACCCCTCTGACGATAGCCGCTGACCTCCACCTTGTCCACACGAATATACTCGGGCTTATCCCCCGTCAGGTCTGTGAAAAACAAAATACCACTCTTGCCTTCCGGGTCGGTCCTCCCTGAACCAACAAAATTCAGCTCCTGCACGACAAAGCCACCGCAGTTCTTCGCATAAAGACCGTGTTTCTTGCCCGAACTGATTATCGCTCGCTTGCCGCCGTATGACCCGACTGTCACGGGATTAGCCGGCGTACCGCTGTCCCGTGCGTCAAATTCCAGCTTGCCTTTGAAGGTTTTTCCGCCCTCGAACAATATCCTGTCACCGGCCTTGAAGGTCTTCCCGTTGACCTTACCGATGGTTTTCCATGGCTTCTGCGGTGACTTACCCGAATTCCAATTGCTCCCTGATGGACTTACATAGTAATCGGTGGCCTGTACTACAGCAGCGCAAAGTAGAAATGTTGCCAGTATGCCTGAATAGAATCTGTTACACATGTGAACCTCCTTAAGGAATTCTTTCACCCATCGGCGAACTGATATGAAATTCCTTCTTACGGTTGAATTTATTGGTTTCTGCCAAAAGGAGGATTGTATTACGTTAGCGCCCCTGCGTCAAGTCCGTTTCCTCAAAGCGATGTCGGTACATACCTGAATCAGCAATCAACTTTTTCAAAAGACTTTACTCCCCCATACCCATTGAAAACTGACTTGGCGTATTTACTTACTGCTTTTCCGGAATCAAGTACGCCGTAAATCCACCACCGGGCACCATCACGCCAGTCAGACTGTCCTTTGCCGTAACCGTCCGCTTTTCCTTAATCAGTTTCTCCGCGTTTTCTTTCGAATCCGGCGCATCTGCAAAGATGTGCGCTGTGTATTTGCCCTCGCCAAGAAAATCAAGACCTACCTGAACCGTCCGCCCCGTCCAATTTGTCATCGCGCCGACGAACCACTTTTCTCCGGACCTCCTTGCCATCGTGATGTATTTACCTACCTCGCCGTTGATTACCTTTGTATCGTCCCAAACCGTCGGAACAACACGCAAAAACTCCAGGCCCGCTTGGTTTTTATAATTGCGAGGATGGTCACAGACGCAGCACAGAGGACTGTCATAAACCACGAACATCGCTAACTGATGACACCGCGTCCCCATCACCTCGGTCGGCTTGACGTTTGTTCTGAACTTTTCCCTGCTGCGGTTCAGAAATCCCCCCGGTGTAAAGTCCATCGGCCCTGCTAACATCCGCGTAAAGGGGAGTGTACAGTCATGTTCCGGCGTCACCCTCTTGGACCACTTGTTGTATTCGTTTCCGAGCACGCCCTCGCGCGTCATCAGGTTGGGATACGTCCGGCGAAAACCGGTCGGCTTATATGCCCCGTGAAAATTCACAAGCAGATGATGCTCCGCCGCCTTTTTCACTATCTTCTGATACCAGTTCACCATCTCCTGGTCATCACGCTGCATAAAGTCAATCTTCACCCCCGCCACGCCCCATTTTTCGTACAGGCCAAATGCCTCTTCATATTGCTTGTCCGTATGAGTCCAGTGCAGCCACAAAAACAGCTTCACGTTTCGCTCTTTTGCGAATCTAAGCAGCTCCGGCATGTCAACCTCCGGCTCTACGGTAGTAATATCCAAATCCGGATTCTCCAGTGGCTTTTCCCCGTACCACGTCCAGTCCACTAATTGATACCGAAAACCCATATTCGCCGCCAACTGTATGTATTCCTTCAAAGTCGCCGTATCCATCTTAACATCACCGCTCCACCAGTGGTCCCACGCCATCTTCCCCGGCCTTATCCACGATGTGTCCTTTATCGCGCACGGCTCATTGAGATTCAGAATGATTTCCGACTCAATCAAATCGCCGGGCCTTCGTCCTATCATTATTACCCGCCACGGCGAATAATGCGGCCTCGAACCCTTCACCAGTCCCTTGCCGTCCGGCCGGGGCGAAAGCTTTGTCGTAAGACCGACACCCTTGCCGCTGTCACTCTTCGCGCCGCACAGATACATCCCCGCCCAGTCCGTAAGATTCGCCTCCGTTATCGCAACATACAGCGAATCATCAACCTGAACCAGCAGCGGCACTCCAATTACAGACTCCGGCTTTATGCTACTCAGCTTGACCTTCTTGAATTCCTCCTCCTGATGACTCACAAACTTGCCATAGTTAGCCGCCCACACCGTATGGTCCTTTGCAAAACGAAACTGCGAATCTTCCTTCGTCAGAACAAACTTCTCCTGCTTTGGCTGCTTCGGCAGATAATAGCGGAATGCAACACCGTCATTATACGCGCGGAAGGCCAGCCGCAGCTGTCGTTCCGGCGGCGCTGACTCATGAAGCGCCACCCAAAGCTCATTGTAGTTGTTAGCAATTTCACTATGCTGCCCATAGATAGATTTCCATCTCTCGTTCTTAGTGCCTCGTCTGTGGGCCCGAACCCTAACACTTGGGCCCAGTGGTGGTCCCTCCTCAAATTCCAGACGCAGCGGCGAATCGACGATAATCGCCTTGTCGTCGCACCAGACGGAGTACGTAACCGAATCATCCACAGTTACTTTGGCTTTGATTTTTCCATCCGGAGAGAATACCAGGTAAAACCCCTTGCCAAATACCGGCCCGACCGACAAAATCCACAGCACAACCACACCCAACACCAGTTTCTTATTCATCTTCAACCCTTTCCTTTTTGTATCACGGTTTCATCCGACTCAGATTAGCTCAAATCTTCCTCCGCTTACTGTTTTTTGTCAAGCTAATTTGCCAAGAGCACCGCGGTTATGTAGCCAGTCCGGGCATTTCTCCGCTGGCCGACTTTTTTGTTTTTTTTGTCGCAAACGCGTCTGAACCTGCACTATATAGTGAGAACAGCAATCTAATGAGATTTTTTAGAGGTGCTGATATGCCTGAGACCGATAAATTCTATATTGAGCGTTGCCTGGATGGTCACCCCGACGATTTTCGCTACCTTGTGCGGCGATACCAGGCGGTTCTCCTGGCCCAGCTGGCCGGCAAGCTGGGTGACAGGGAAAGGGCGGAAGAGGCCGCACAGGAGACCTTCGTGCGGGCATACTTCAATATGAACAAGCTCCAGAGGCCGCAGTCCTTTTTCCCCTGGCTGCTCGGCATCGCCGGCCGCGTCGCAAAGGAACACCATAGAAAAGAAAAAATACGCCGACAGCGTGAGATTGTCCGCTTATATTCAGAGCAGGTCTCCACCCCCGAATTCTCACAGGACTACGCCCTCGAAGCGGCTATCGCCGAACTGCCCGAGGCGTACAAAAAAGTCATCCTGCTGCGATATTACGGCCAGCACTCCTGTTCTCAGATTGCCGAGCAGCTCGATATGCCCCTCGGAACAGTTACGAAAACTTTATCACGGGCCTATGCCATGCTGCGTAAAGCCCTGCAGCAGCAAACAGAAATCTATGAGGTGTAAAAATGAATTGTGCAGAATGTAAAGAACTGTTGGTTGAATATACCGAAGGCCTTCTTGAAGATTCACGGCACCAGGCGGTACTTTCACATTTGAAAGACTGCCCCACCTGCCAAAACGAACAGACCGAGTTGAGTGGCCTCCGTGACCGTCTCGTTGCAAACGGAAGGACCGTCGCCAAAAACGACCTCGAAAACGATGTGATGAACCAGATTGTTCGTGAGCAAAACATAAGGCTCAAAGCTGCAACCAAAGCTGGCACAGGCCTCAAGTTAAGGAGAATAATCATGAAAAGTCCGATTACAAGAATGGCCGCGGCAGCGGCGATAATTATTGCGACCCTTGTAGGTGTCAACTTCCTCGGCGGAACTGTAACCTTTGCCGATGTCGTCAAACCTATCCTCAATGCCCGAACTATGATTCTCGACCTCATTGTGGGCGACGAAGAGACAAGTCCCCTCATGCATGAGATCGTTGCCGGTCTAAGAATCAGAAGAACCATATCCAACCTGGAAAACACCGTCCAGATTATAGACCTTGAAGGCGCCAAAATACTCGTCCTCGATACCAAAGAAAAACAGGCGGTCTACACTGATATCAAAGGCTACGTTCAGGAAGGTACAAAAAACTACGTAGATTTTCTTCGCAAGGTCATTATTAACTTGCAGGATGACCCTGATATCCAGGAGCTTGGCGAACAGCAACTCGACGGACAGAAAACTATCGTCTTTGTAGCCAGGGGACCAAATGAAGAAGTAAAAATCTGGGCCGACCCTGAAACGGCTGTCCCGATTCGGGTGGAGCTTCAAGCCGGACAGTTATTTACTGTTATGAAGAATTTCGAGTTTGATGTGCCGATAGACGACTCGCTGATAAGTATGGACGTGCCGGCGGGATATACGCTGCAGGAGACCGAATTCGACCTCTCGGACGCCACGGAGCAGGATTTCATCGACAGCCTGCGCATCTGGGCCGAGGTTCTGCTGGATGGCAGCTTCCCAGAGGCCATAGGCACCGAAAGCACGATGAAACAAATGCCCCTGCTCGTAGAAAAACTTCCCTCATTGGGCCTGCCGGAAGAGGAGATGATGCAGATGCCTATAAAATTTGCGCGAGGCATGCTCTTCCTCCAGATTTACGAAACTTCCGGCGAGTGGCACTACGCCGGCGCCGACGTACAACTCGGCGACGCCGACACCGCGATATTCTGGTATCTGCCGAAAGACTCAGAAACCTACCGCGTTATTTATGGCGACCTGAGCGTAGAAGACGTGGCGCCGGAAAATCTCCCAAGCCAAATTTCTGAATAACTAAGATGCTTACCCAACAAAGGCCGGGCCCATTTCCCCCGGCCTTTTCTTTTACCTCTTCACAGGAACAATCGTTTTTGCAGGATTTTTTTCCAAATCTCGTGTAACATATCTGTCCCTCGCGCAATTATACTCGTGGAAATGGTTTCTGCTATGGCGAACATCGAACGGACAACAGACACCGACGATTTGGTCTTGCGGGCCCGCGCAGATGCCGATGCCCTCGGCCGGCTCTACGAGCTGTATTATGAGCGGATTTTCCGGTTCTGCGTCCATCGGCTCTTCAGCAAGACAATCGCCGAGGACGTAACCTCTGCGGTCTTTCTGGCCGTCGCGGCTAAAATTCGCGACTTCACCGGCCGGACCGAACAGGATTTTAGAAACTGGCTCTACGCCATAGCCGCAAACAATGCAAATGCGTATATAAGAAAAATGTCGCGCCGAAATGAACTTTTGCAGCAATTAACCGCCTCAATGACAGAGGCCGCCGATTGTGCCGACGAAGCAAATGAGCTGGATTGGCCGACACTTTACATGGCCATTTCCAGGCTAAAGCCAAAGCACCAGACCATTTTGACCTTGAGGTTCTTTGAAAATCTACAAATACAGGAAATAGCAAAAATCATAAACGCAAAAGAATCAACCGTGCGCGTAACATTACACAGAATACTAAGAACCTTACGAGAACACTTGCAGTCCGTCTTGGACGGAGGAAAGTAGAATGTTTGAAAACGAAAACGACTTCAAAAACTTGGTTGACCAGCTAAATATTGACACCGAACCTAACGACAACCACCGCGAAAACCTCTGCCGCCAAACGCTATCGGCTTTTAGCCGGAGCAGACAACACAGAATCTCCTGGCAAACAATCACGAAGCTGGCCGCTGCAGCAGCTGTGATAATCGTAGCTATTGGTTTATTCCTCATTCAGCGCGGTCCCAATGACCGGGTTGAGCCCCCCAAGGTCCCGAAAGTTTCAAAATCTCCCTCTGGGCTGACTACGGTCATTTCCCTCAAGATGGCCTATCGCCAGGGAGGATTGCAGGCCGTAGAGAAACAATGCGACAGGGCCGTCCGCATACTCGGGGCCCGCCTCGATGGAATATCCGCCGGTCAGTTAATCAGAGGTTTCAATATTGAAAAACAAGAAAGGGAAAAATTATGAAAACAGTTTCAAACAACAACCTAACAAAAACTCTGTGCGTCATCATGGCTTCACTTCTTTCAGGTCAAGTGGCCTTTGCTTATCCTCCGGACCCCGATAACGCGGCTTTGCTTTATTATCAGGCCTTTATTGTCTATCCAAAGCCTGATGATGCTATCCATGATATGCTGCCCAAAGTAGCCAGAGGTGAACTTGAACCAGATGCAAAAGTCACCGAATATGTGGAAGGCTGCCGTGACGCAATCGGGCTTGCTCTGGCGGCCTCTGACATACCCAATTGCAATTGGGGCGTAAAATACTCCGATGGAATCCGGCTAAACATGTCGCATCTCGCCCAGACCCGCCACATGGTACACCTCATTCTTGCGGACGCAAGGACCCTCGCTGACAACGGTGCTTTTGAAGCGGCGCTGGACCGCTGTATCAGTCTGCGGAAAATAGCTGGGCACATAGGCGACCAGACACCCATTTCCCTGCTGGTCGCTTGGGCAATTTGTAAGAGGGCAAACGAATGTGTTCGCGATATCCTTGGTGAGATACCGGAAGATTTGAAAGTTCTAGCCTGGCTCAAGAACGAACTGGCCCTGACGGAGAACATACATCTTTCGCTCAAAAACAGCATGAAAAACGAGTGTGAAGTCTTTGCTGCGGAGATGCGAGTCGAGAGAATCCCGGAACTCGTGTCGATTATCCTACCTGAGAATAGCAACGGGTGTCCTGAAGGCGCCAAGCGCACAGAAGATTTCCTTGCCTGGGCTGATGAGGGGTTTTTGGAGCGCAACCGAAACTACTACGAGAGCTCTATGGCGAGTGCTGCGGCTCTCTTGGATCTTCCATACCCACAAGCATACTCCAGGCTCACTTGGATTGAACAGAATATTGTAGACGAAGCAAATGAAAATCCGGATGCAACTTTAGCTGCTGCCTTGGCGCCTGCATTTGCCAGACTTCTCAGTCTTACTACAAGAGACAAGACCTTCGACAATGCCCTGCGGGCCGCAGTTGACATCTATATTGTAAAGGCCAAAACGGCGCGGTTGCCAGACACCCTTCCGCCCTTCATGCCGAAGGATTTATTCAGCGGTAAGGATTTTGAATACGAGCAAACCGACACCGGCTTCATTCTCCGCTGCCAGGGCAGGGACTTGCGGAAAGATAAAATTCACGAGTACCAGTTCAACGTTGCAAAATAAGTATAACTATACTGCCACTCAAATAAGGCCGGGCCCATTTCCCCCCGGCCTTTTCTTTTGCCATTATCATTCCAAGGTCGCATCGGTTATCTGAAGTCGAAGAATCCTTCGCGTCTCACCCGTGACCTTCGCCTCCTCGCTTATCCGAATCGGCCAGACCCAGATTATCTTCTCGCTGTCGGCCGCAATCAGCAGTCTCCGCCGTATCCTCTGGGGCACTCGCTGCGCCGTCAGAAACTTGCCCACCTTCTTTTCCTGCCTCGACCCTAACGGGATAAATCGCTCGCCCGCCTGCCGATAGCGAACCACCAAGGGCATCTTTACCTTGTCCAAATCGAACCATTCAACAAAACTTGTCTTGCCTGCCTTGAATCTGCCCTCGCTGCCTAACTCAACCTCAAATACACCGGCCTCTGCCAGATAATTGCCGAACCTCGTCTGCCCCGGAACCTTGACGCTTATGCTCTCACTCGTTTTCTTTGTTACCTGCTCATCTTGACGAGAAAAAATCAATTTCCCGTATTCACTCCCGACCACGAATCCATCCGGCAGCTCAATTCTCCTGCCGCTCGTTTTCTGTCCTGCTAATTGCAGTATCCTTTCGAAATGTTCCTGTGTCAAATCCCGCTCTCCGCTTCCCACCGCCGCCAGAGCCCGCCGCACCAGTTCCACCTTCACTGACGGATGGTCAGCCGAAAGCTCCTGCAAATCCAGTATCACCTTTTCATCCTCGCACTCAGCCGACTTTGCCCAAACCTTCTCCGCGCAATCACACACCATACCATAAAACTTCCGCGCCGATTCAGACAGCTTATGCAACTGCTCCACGACCGAGCCGCTGCACCGTCGCTGCAGCTCAGGCATCAGCCTGTGACGGATGAAGTTTCGTCTGTAACTATAGTCTATATTCGTCCGGTCCACCCGCCACGCGGTACCCCTTTCCTCAAGATACTCGATAATCTCAGCCCGCGTAACGCAAAGAAGCGGCCTTACAAATGTCACTCCCATCTCAAACGTCTTTTTCGGCCAGATACCCCCAAGCCCCCGATAGCCCGTCCCGCGAGTCAGCCGCTGCAAAATGGTCTCCGCATTGTCGTCCTTTTGATGGGCGGTTGCTATCATATTGCAATTATTTGCCTTCGCGATATCCACCAGGCCCTCAATCCGCAGCTCACGACCCGCTGTCTCGATTGACAATTTATTTTTATGTGCGTACTCGCGCACATCCACCCGCCTCGTCATCACCGGCACATTTAGCCCGGCCGCTTCTCTGACAACAAAATCCTCATCCGCATCGGCCTCCGCACCTCTTAACTGATGATTCACATGAGCGCAGACAAGCTCGCCACCCATAACGCCCTCAGCCTTCAGCGCACAGACCGCATACAGAAGTGCCGTCGAATCCGCACCGCCGGAAACCGCCAGCAGAACCTTGTCCTCCGAACCGAAAAGACCATTCGACTCAATAAACTCCGCCACCTTGTTCTCAAATTCCGCCGGCATTTCTTACACATAAAAAACAGGCCTGACATTCAGCCAGGCCCGAAACTCTGTCGCAAAAAACTCTACCATGAACTTTTATCGATGCTACTCGCCGCCTTCGTCGCCCTTGGTAAACTCCGCGATTCGCATCTCCGCGAATTCCCTGTAACTTGGCCACAGCCCTTCCTTCTTGATGGCCTGCTGATAAAGCTTCATCGCCTCTGTCCTGCGGTGCAGTCGCCTGTCCAAAATATAGGCCGCCTTATAAAGTGCAGGATAGGCCGATGCGGGGTCCCACTGGTCGGCCCTTTGATAGTACAGGGCCGCTATCGTGTAGTCCTGGAAATGTTCGTAGATACCCGCAGCCCTGTATGCCGCGTCATCAATCTTGTCGCTGGTAGGATACGCTGTTATAAGTTCATTGTATTTATCAAGGGCCTGCCGCAGCTGGTCCTCATTGACAACAAGTACCAGCGCTCTGGCCTTGTTTTCAAGTGCCAGCGCCTCTTCATAGAGATAGTCGGCTGCGCGGACCGCGTCGGTCGCCCTCAAATCCGGCCCGGCAAGGCTCGCCTCAACAATGTAGTTGTATTGCGGCATCTTATCAAGTGCCCCCAGCTCCTTCTTCGCCCACTCAACCTTCATGCTGTTGCCTTCCTTCGTGTAGTACTCAATCAGCGCCTCAAGCCCCTGACGATACGCCTGCCGGTTGACTGCCACCTGTTCGACGATATCGGTCTCATGGGCCCCGGCAACCTCAATCGCCTCAACATTGCCCGCAGCCGTCTTCGTGCGAACCATCATAAGCTTGGAACTGCTCTTGTCGACTTTATTGCTATTGCACGCAACCAGAACGTTCATCAAAACTATAAGTAATGCGGTCAGAATTGTCCTTGCCATAATGGCCTCCTTTCAACCTCGAACCCAACCTTTTTTGCCAAATCTGCAACTGGGCGGCTCCAGCCGCCCGGCCATAAAATTTCGCCCTCAAAACAAAAATTTACAACGCGTCTAAATAGAACCAATTTCCATCGGCCCGTCAAGAACAAAGACTGAAAAAATATTCAGCCCGTCGGGCCCGACGCCCACAGCCGATTCATACGGCTGTTTAGGCCCGCTTTACAAGCTCAGCCTCGCCCTGCCCGAACAAATCAAGTCCCTTCCTTGCCATCGGATTCGCTACTTCGGTAATACAGGTTCAATCTCAAAGACTTTAGGCCACAGCTTTCCGGTCACGAACAGCCGGCCGTTCGCCGCGTCGTACGCAATGCCGTTCAGTACATCAACTAATTGACCACGCGAGTAAAGACCCAAAAGCCCCGCCAGGTCTATCCATCCGGTCACCCTGCCCGTCTTCGGGTCAATCCTTGCGATGCGGTCTGTCCGCCAGACATTGGCATAGATTTGACCCTGAACATATTCCAGTTCATTAAGTCCGGTCACGGGACCGTCACTGTCCGTAACTTCAATCCTGCCGGTCTGCTCGAACGTTTCAGGATTCAAAAAGTACAACGTTGATGTGCCGTCACTCCTGATTAAACTTTTTCCGTCGTGCGTAATGCCCCAGCCTTCGGTTGGATAATTAAATTGTCCCACTAACTCGAAACTTTCTTTATCGTAAACCAGTCCCACACTGGCTCGCAGCGTTAACTGAATAATTTTATTGCCGTAAATCGTAATACCTTCACCGAAATACTCATCCGAGACCTTGCGTCCCTTCACGATTTTGCCCGTTTCCAGCTCTACCTTCCGCAGCGTCGAGCGCCCTACAAGCCCCGTCCCCTCGTACAAAAAACCGTCTTCAAAAACCAGACCCTGCGTGAACGCGCGTTTGTCATGAGGATACGCATTTACCACTTTATAGCCGTATACCGGGACCACCTTGCCGGCCTTGAAATTTAAGTAGAATAGTACTGCAATTACTCCCAGTGCTGCAAACGCCACCGCAAAATGTATCCTCAAAGAACGCCTCATAAAAACACCTTACTAAATAGATTAATCAGCTTCGCCTGTTACCACTCAATCTGCTCTTCCCGGCAGTCACGCAAGCTGGCCTATTTTAACCGCCCAAAACCTCAGCACAAGTCCCTCATTACCTTTCAACGGCAGCGTGGATTTTACCGCCCCGCCCAACCTCTCTGCAAAAGTCCGGATCTCTACACACAACGGCTCAATAAACACCGACCTGCCCATTACCGTAACGGGCAAAATTACCAGAAACAAACTCACCGGCTCAATCGGCGCAGGCCAGGGAAAACTACACCTCGAAACACACAACGGCTCTATAAATCTACGATAAACCCTGAACCAACTAGCCTTTATACCAGCTCAAAGTGCCGAATTTGCCTCGGTAGGCCCAATTCACAAATCGCCCTTAACCCTTTCAGAAAAATTGCAAAAAATATTGTTTTTCTCTGATATTTATGGTACCATCAATCTATTATTATTTGAAAAGAAAACGCCCAAACATTACTAAGGAGCGAGAAAATGCGGAAAACAACCGTTTTAAGTCTCGTCCTCCTGCTGGCTGCATCATCTTTGGCGCCGGCAGAAACGCGTCTTGTCCCGGACGACTATCCCAACATTCAGGCGGCCATCTCGGAGGCTAATGATGGTGACATTATTATTGTCGCCCCCAACACCTATAAAGGGGATGGCAACCGTGATATCGACTTTCTCGGCAAGGCCATTACCGTACGCAGCACAGACCCTAATGACCCTGACATCGTCGCCTCGACGGTCATCAACTGCAACGGCACACAGGCCCACCCATATCGCGGATTCCTCTTTCGCAATTCCGAGGGACCGAACTCGGTCCTCGCTGGCCTGACGATAATCAACGGCTACAGCTGGGAATTGACAATCGCAGGAGTTGACTTCCTTGAGGGCGATGCCATATTCAGCTACGAAGCCAGCCCCACAATCAAAAACTGCATCATCAGCAACAGCTTACTCGGCGGCGCAGTCCTTTTCTATTCCGGCAGCCCGACCATCGCCAACTGCACTATCAGCAATAACGCCGGCGGCGCAATCTACGCAAACGAGGGTGCCGTACTCGTCATTATCAACTGCCTCATAGAAGGCAATTCAGCCGAAACCAGCGGCGGTGCCCTCTATTGTGGCGAATTCACCAGCTCGGTGATTACATCATCCAACGTGACTGGCAATTCAACCAATGCTCAAGGGGCCGGCATATACTGTGCTCCGGACGCTAACATGATAATTGCTGACTGTACCATAGCCGGCTGCACCGCCAACGGTGATGGCGGAGGGATATATTGCGCTGAAGGCAGCAACGTCTTGGTGACTAACTGCACAATCGTAGATAACGCAACGGCCGAAAACGGCGGCGGTATCTACTTTGGCCAGGCCGCACCCTTCGTCGCAAATTCCACTATCACCGGCAATACCGCCGACAACCAGGGCGGCGGAATCTACTGTGCTGCCGGCATAATCATCGACAATTCGCTCGTTGCCGGCAATTCGAGCGATACCGGAGGCGGAATCTATTCCCACGATGGTATAAACCTCATCGAAAACTGCACCTTCGCCGCCAATAAAGCCGTCGGCGCAGGTGGCGGACTCTTCTGCTATTTCCCGTCCGGTTATTCCTGGCCCTACGACGACTTACCGCCGGAGTTTGAAGGCCAGCCTTGGGGACGCGAGCCTCCCCCACCGCCGCCTGGCCCGCCGTCCTACTCGAACATCCTAAACTCTATCTTCTGGGACAATGCCGCCCAGTCCGGCCCGCAAATCGCCGCAGAATCAGCTTACACGCCTGCCCCGCCTACCTGGCCGCCTTTGCCTTCGCCGGACCCGCCGGTTTGGTACCCGGACTGGCCGGACTGGATGGATAGATTTAGAAATCCAACCGGCCTGCCCGACAAACAGGCGCACCTAATCGTCACCGACTGGCCCTCCAGAACGCGTCCTTCCCTGCCGGACTGGCCCGAATGGCCTTTCCCTGTCCCGCCGGACTTCCCCTGGCCCCCGAACTTACCTTGGCCGCCCACCACGCCGCAGCCACCGGAGTTCCCGCCGCTGCCAAGCCCACCACCGCGTCCGCCCCATCCGCGCGTTATGAAAATTACATACAGCGACATCGCCGGTGGTAAGGACAATGTCTATACTGACTCCCAGTGGAACCTCACCTGGGGCGCCGGCAACGCCGATACCGACCCCTGCTTTGTCGACCCCGGCTGCTGGACCGATGCGAACGACCCGTGCATCATCGTCGAGCCAAACGACCCCAACGCGATTTGGATCGAAGGTGACTATCATCTGCTCGCCACCTCACCCTGTATCGACACGGGCGACCCCAACTATGTACCCGGACCCAATGAAACAGACCTCGCCGGCCGCCCTCGCGTCCTCGACGGAAACGAAGATGGCATTGCCGCAGTCGATATGGGCGCCTATGAATTTCTGCCCGCTATTGAAGCTGCTGTCGAAATTCGCCCCCCAACATTGAATCTGGCGAGCAGGGGTAAATGGGTCATGTGCTACATTTGGCTGCCCGAAGATTACAACGTCGCCGACATAGAACCCAACAGCGTTCTCCTTGAGGAGGAGATTAAAGCGGACCGCGTATGGTTTGACGCAGAATTTGCAATTGCAAAGTTCAGCCGCCCGGCCCTTCAGGATATGCTCGTCGATTTAGAGACACCGACCAGGGCCGAACTGATAGTCTCCGGCCGGCTCAACGACGGCACAAGATTCGAGGGCATAGATACAGTCAGAGTAATAAATAGGGCCCGCTCAAAGAAGCTTCGCTCAGTCAAGCTCAAGCCGCGCGGCAAACCCTGACCTCTTCCTCCGCGCCTGTCCCAGCGCAGCGCAGACCCCGTGAGATGGCGTCAGCCTATCTCTCTGGGGCCCCCTGATCCCTCACCCCCAATCTCACCTGCCCTGCCGTAGGCACCCCCTTGCCTAGAGTCCCTTGGACTCTAAGGGGGCCGCCCTCCACGCTATCCGCCTATCCGCTGATTTTCCCCTTTTTCCCCTTGCCTGCCCTCGAATGTCTTAGTCGAGGGTCGTCTTTATATTTCTCAATTCATAATTCCCAATTCCGCTTTAGCGGCTTCTCGTCATCGTTACTACCAACTACTACACCAGCCCCATTAGACCTCCATCACCTCCTTCTCTTTCTTTGTCCCATTCCCCCGCTACGCCTCCCGCTTTTTATCCGCTTCGCCCATCTACTTCTCTCCCTCACTCTCACTATCAACTATTTGGTCTACCACGCCATATTTTAGTGCCTGTTCCGCATTTAGGGACAGCCACCTCTCCCCCGTAACACCACAGTACATGTTTGTTGGCAGTGAGGAGTGCTCTCTCCAGAACAGCTCTGTTACGTAATTCGTAAGGTCGTGTTCGGTGAAGTTCGGGTCTTCCGTTTCCTGCACCTCAGGGTATTCGATATGTATAAGGATGCGAGAAGTGCGAAAAGCGCTACGTTCCCCAGTTCCGCCGGCCAGTACGATAGCTCCGGCTGAAGCACAGTAATCCAACGCATACGTGTTCACACGCGACTTCAGTGTTCTCATGAAGTTCACAACGGCATCACCGCTGTCACCTCCATTGGTGTTGATGAAAAGATCGATATCTTCGCCGGGTGCTTGCTCGTCGAGATACTTCAACTTGCACATGGCTTCATAAGCCTGCTTGTCGTCAACATCTTGCACCATAAAAATCGTCCGCCGCTTGAGCAAGGGATCATTATAATCAATATCGGCTTGTACGTACCCATCAACGTAGAGCGCGGCGGCGGCCTCCCCGACAACCTCTGGTATGTCCTCCAAATTCGCCAATGTCGCTTCGACCCTGACAGGGCCACAGCCCGAAGACAGAGCAACCACCAAGTAGCCCGCACAAAGCGCCAGCCGTCCAACAAATGCGTTCGTCATGATTAGTCCTCACTAAAATCCAACATCTCAACCAGCGTTCTGCGCCTGCGCCATATATATGCTTTTAAGCACACCTGACGTTAGAATATAGTACTATATCTATCTGGGGACTGCCCGCCCCTTGCTAATCAAGATTCTCCAATCCGTCCCCATTCACAGTACATGGAAGTTTAACGAGTGGCATACTTCCCAATACGTTATTGCTTTTTTTGCTGACAACTACAACGAATTCTCCTGGAATATATAATCTCATCTGAGGGTAAAATTGCACCATTGATAGAATTACTTCCACCTCAGACTCCGTATAGAAACGAGAACGCACCCCCTCCACATCACATGAATTCATCCATCGTCGAAATTCCTTCTGGTTGTCAGCATGATTAATTAAAGAAAATTCCAACAAAGCTTTACCTCGTGGTCGCAAGCATCGTCTAATTTCATTCAGCATTTGCACCGTGTCTTCTCGTCTTAAATGTTCAGACACATGATAGAAATAAGCAAAGTCTAAAAATGAGCTTTTTATACTTAACTTCAATGAAAGTGGAATCTTTGCAAAGTGCGCATTCTTTATATCCGAAAGATGTTTGCGAGCTTGACCCAACATTTCCTTTGAAATATCGAATCCATAAATTTCGCTACAATGCGGAGCCACCCATCTCATAATCCTGCCAACTCCGCATCCAATATCTGCAACAATATCACCTTGGGTAATGAATGGCAAAACCAAGTGTTCGGCGTCTATTCGTCCGGCCTCATCAAATTCTTCCTTGCCTGAATGTCCCCGGAGAATAGCATCACGCAGTTCACGCTCAGAGGAGCGAGCCCAACAATCCCAGTACTTTACACCAAGCTTGTTCATTTGATTATGTCCCCTTCGTTTCTTGTGATTCGTTAGCTGCCTGTTCTGAAAGGCTCCACATTCTTTGTTGACTCGTTAAATAGCGAAACTTGAACCTTAATACTAAAGCTAGGCACAAAGAAAGATGACAACTGAGAATGGATATGCATTTTGATGCCGTTCCCTTGCCACCTCTCTGGAAATTTAATATTGGATTGACGATCGTTAGTATCCGCCGAACAAAGAGCAGGTTTATATGGGGTGGTTCTGCAATTGTCCGGTCATTATGAAGATCTTGATACTTCTGGCGATAGATCCGACCAATATATTCGTTCTGAAAAACTCGTAAGATATTAGGTTCAAATGTCCTAAGGATGCTAACATTAATTGCCGAATGCATGAAAAGTTTGCAGATCATATTTAAATAACCCAGAGCTTTCATTGCCTTTGCATCGTCTTGCAGCAGGCCCTCCGGTGTAGCCTTTATTTTCGTTTCAATTTCATCTAATAGATCCCTGGGGGCTTGGCCCATTATGTTCACGAGTGAGTATCTCGTCGAAGTGATTCTACGACTTCTTATAGAAACAAAGAGAGCTAAGAACGCAATTAATGCTGCTAAATTGAAACCAGCACCAGCAAGATATGATATTATTCTTGATATTAAACTCCGTGGACTACCTTCATTAATCCGACCAGAACCATTTGGATCCTCCTTCCCCAACCGTAGCATTCGAACCTCATTGGCAAGCTCCCTGATTCTATCACCAAGCTCAGCACACTCCTTTCCCGCTTTGTCGTTAGAACACTCTATCTCATCAGATAACTCTTCAATTCCTCTGGCTAAACCTTCCATCGCGCAATCCAGAACTTCCCCCGTTGTCTTGATCCCCTTATCAAGCCCAGTCACCTCCTCGCTAAGTTCGCTAGTCTCATTTTTTAGCCCTTCGACATCTCTACCTAAAGCTTCAATACTTTCATCAATTACCGCTCCCGCTGCCTCGACACGCTCGTCAAGCGCACCCAAATTATCACCAACTCTCCCTGTCTCCTCTTTCAGCCCCTTCACTTCCGTCGTGAGATCCTGAACAACTTGGATATGTTCCTCCCAATTCACCGCACTAGTTCTTGCGCTAGGCCGACACCCCACTAACCCTACGCAGCACAAGATAACAAGAACATATTCCGCCAATCTGCGCCTTCCATTCAATCCCATAAACTCAATTCTCCAGCTTAGCCTTACCCACAGCTTTGCTCACTTCTGCTCGCACTCCCAAAACATGCAACTTGTAATCCGCAGCTTGTCGATTACCGCCCCAGTTGCCGCCACTTCGCCACTCTGCAATTTCCCCAATAAATTACCCCAATCTCCCCCTCCCGTCAACTTCTTTTTCCCCTCTCTGCGTTCTACCTTTTATAAGGCAATTCCCTCCGGCTTCAGCGGGGCAAACCTGATTGCCCCCGGGACAAGGCCAAACAAGCGAGCGCAGAAGTTCACTTCGAGAACGCGTTTCGGCTCTTGTCCAAAGGCGTCGTCTCCACGACGCCGCTATGAAGCCAACTCTCCGTGCCCTCTGAGTGCTCTGTGGCCAACAAAAAATCAGCGTTAACCAGTGTAAATCCGTGTCTAAAAACCAATCAAATCCGCAGGTCTCTCATCCCGGCCGCAGATTTTTGTAAAAATTTTTACTCCTTACCATACAAGCACTTACAAATTCTGACTAATCGAAAATCCGCGAAATTTCGCACCAAACGCGCAGGCCCGTCCCTAATTGGGTGGGGGGATGCCCCCAAGGGGTGCCTAAGGTAGTTCCCCCAATTATAGAGAGACCCCTTTTCGGGGCTCGCGTAGCATGTGCCGTGTCGCGGGCATCTTGCCCGCGTCGAATAACAGTTTGTAGGGTGTGGTCTTTACCCCAACAATTTTGCTAAAAAAATTCGAGGAGGTAAATACTTATGAAGCGTAAAGACCTGAGTGAAAAAAAGTGGGCTGTCCTGGAAGACCTGTTTTATAGCGACCTCGACGAAAACGCCATCCTGAAAAAACACAACGTCAGCCGAACAACCTACGAAAGATGGCTCAGGCAGAAACTATTCTCCCGGCAGTTCCAGGAATATACCGCGTCGCTTGCCCGACGGACC
>Ga0114922_10001257_pt1 | contig 24201 bp, 17 predicted proteins | sample AartaG_FD_100975 | JGI IMG/M metagenome (GOLD analysis project Ga0114922, IMG submission 100975) | Deep subsurface microbial communities from Aarhus Bay to uncover new lineages of life (NeLLi) - Aarhus_00045 metaG | ecosystem: Environmental > Aquatic > Marine > Oceanic > Sediment | place... | reverse complement strand
TACGGGCTAAACAGATTTTATTGCGTATGGTCATTATGTTATATTAAATATCTTTGTCAGTTGCGTGATTTGGAAAAGTTTGTAGAGGTTCTGGTCCAAATTACGCAACTCTAACTGACCGCCGCGTTCGCCTACCCTCTTGTGGATTCTTACCAAAAGGCCCAGCATGGCGGATGTCATAAATTTCACGTTGGAAAAATTAAGAACCAGTTGACTGTCTTTGTTCTTCTCGATAACAGGCTCTAAAGACACTTGCAGTTCCCTGATTTGACCTTCTTCGAGGATTTGCTCATCTTCAAATGTAACAAAGGTGACATCTATACCGTACTCAGTCTTTATTGCTGACTGTTCCTGCTCCATTTCTACGTCCTTTCTCGTCTCAGTACTTTTTTTGGTAATCTCCTCAGATTCAAGAGATTTCTAAATAATGGCTGTCCGCAGAGCGTTAGTTTAACCAGAAACTAAAGTATAAATACAGACCAAGCACAAGGCCTAAAACGACCACTGTCATCAATACTTCTACAAGACCCCAGCTTTCGCGGCTTTCCTTCTTCTGTTCTTCTGTGGTGGTGGCATAGGTCAAATCTATAATCTGTTCGTATTTCGGCGGGGCCGTCAGCAGTGACACTCCCACGATGGCTACAATGCTTATCAGCAGCAGCCACCCTGAAGCAAACAGGAAGTTGTATTGACCTACATCGACCAGCCAGTCCGGCGATGTAATATAGGGATCATCGCCCCCTGTCAGCGCCTGCAGGATAAGTTTGGTCATACCTGCGACAAAACCAATCGTCAGTCCGGCCACCGCGCCTTTGCCGTTAATGCGCTTAAAGAAAAGGCCGAGAAGGAAGACCGCCGTTATTGGCGGCGCAAGGTAGCTTTGCACATCCTGGAGATACTTATATAGTCCCCCCTGCGAAACTCGCTGCATGACGGGAATCCAGATTATTCCCATCACAACTACCACTAACGTTGCTGCTCGGCCAACCGTAACGAGATGCCGTTCGGATGCCTTCGGATTTATCTTTTCATAAATGTCCACCGTAAAAAGTGAAGCGCACGAATTGAATAGCGATGACAGCGAGCTCATCAAGGCCGCCAATAGACCCGCAACCACCAAACCCCGCAGACCGGCCGGCAGCAGCTCGCTGACCATAACCGCAAAGACCTTGTCACCGTCAAGCACTTCCTGCCCGTTCGTCATTTTCATAGGAATTGTAATGAGTCCTTTTTGATGCAGTGCATAGCCGATAAGACCGGGGACGATGAAGATCATCACCGGCCATACCTTCAGGAAACTGCCCCAAAGAGCGCCGCGCCGGGCATTCTTGAGGTCTTTAGCTGATAGCGCCCTCTGCACGATATACTGGTCCGTACACCAGTACCATATCCCGATAATAGGAGAAGCGATTAATATACCCAGCCACGGGAAATCCGGATCGGTATTTGGCCGCCACAGTGCAAATTTTTCAATATTATCACTGCATATTGTCTGCAGTTCGCCCCAGCCGCCAAGTTTATTTAATCCAAGATAAGTAATAAAAACTGAGCCGATTAAAAGAATAACCGTCTGGACGGTATCGGTGTAAACGACGGCCCGCAAACCGCCGAGAACGGTATAGATTCCGGTGAGGGTGACTGTCAAAAGCGCCCCTATCCAGAACGCATCGAGAGCAAAACTGTCTGTTACCTGTATATTGATTTCAGGCAAAAGCACATTAAAGACCACCCCGCCCGCATACACGGTGACGGAAACCTTAGTAAACACATAGGCGATAAGTGAAACTATCGACAATATCCAGCGGGAGGCCGGATTGAACCGCTTCTCGAGAAATTCCGGCATAGTAAAGACCTTCGATCGGTAATAAAACGGTATAAACAGCCAGGATAGCATGACCACGCACCAGGCGTGCAATTCCCAGTGCGCCATACCCATACCGCTGGTTGAGCCCTGTCCCGCCAGCCCCACAATATGTTCTGAGCCGATATTTGAGGCAAAGATTGAAGCACCGACAACGAACCACGGCATATGTCTTCCGGCCAGAAAGTAATCCGTCGAAGTCCTCTGCTTTTGCAGGACCACCCACCAGACTATCAAAAGCATAATACCGAAGTAACCTGCAATCGCTATCCAGTCCAATGTCTCAAAACCGCCCATAAATCAGTCCTTTCAAATTTATGTTAAACCGTTTTTTGACGCAGTCTTCGAACAATAAACCTCCCATATAAGCTCAACTAAAATAAATTTCAAGTCTTTTCCTAATAATCAATCGAATGGGTGGCACGCTCATACTCGTTTGGGAGTGGCTAAAATTGAAGGCTGGCGTCTTGCTCCACCAACTACTAATTCTAAATTCGCAATTCTAAATTCTAAATTCTCTTAACTCTCCTCAATTCCCCCCAAACGCCCCATATTAATAATAAACCTTGTCCCCAAATGTTGTAGGGCCGGTTCGAGAACCGCCCATGCCAATAATCAATTAAAAAAGTTTACCCCTGATGTTAGCTCACTTGCTTTTCTGTCGGGGGTCGGGGAGCTAAGCAACAATTCAGGTCGTCAGGCATTGAAAATCTCTATTTTTAATTCAAATTAGCATTGGCCTTTAAGGCTGAATCATTGACTACTGCTTTTAGAATTTTTGCTTTTGATTTCATATCAGATTCGTCTGCTTTTTCACTTGAAAGTTTTTTCCTTGTTTCTTTTATCACCTTGTTAATCGATTCAATTTCCATTCTCCCACAGATTTTACAGTAAAAACTCATTGACCGGCCATCATTATAACTCCGGAGCAGCTCTTCTACTAATGCCTGTCTTTCTCTTTGTTCATTTAACCCGCAATATAAACCGCAGCATCCAACGAGATTCCTTGCTTCACTAATTTTCGTTTTTTCACCGATTGTCCATTTACATTTTTGTCTAACGCTCGGGCTGAGCCGAGGCGTCCTCGGCATCGGCTCCGGCCATTTGCTGGGGACCTCTGACTTTGAGATGCGGTAGATCGCGTTTCAGTTCCGCGATCGCCGCTTCAGTGGGGCCGGTAGTTTCAAACGTCAACAACCGTAAGCGCTCCATCGCCTTCAGGTGAACTACCCCTGCATCTGTTACTTTCGTAATGGCTAAGTTCAATTCCTTCAGGTTGGGGAATCCTTTCAGAATCGCCAGTGTCTCATCTGTGACGTGCTTGCCGCTGAGTTGCAACGCGTGCAAGTCCGCGCTGCGCAAATAGCCCAGGCCTGCGTTGGTCACCTTCGTGCCCCAAAGGTTCAGGCTCCGCAGGTTCTTCAGCCCGGCCAGGTGCTTCAGACCTTCGTCGGATACTCGCGTGTTCCAGAGACTGAGATGCTCCAACTGTCCTAATCCCCGCAGGTGTGAAAGCCCTTCGTCCGTGATCGCTGACCCATGAAGATTAAGAGATCGTAGATTTTTTAGGCCCTTCAGACTCTTCAGGCCGTCCTCCGTGATTTGCATCTCCCTGAGCGATAGGTACTGTAAACCCGTCAATCCCTTCAGATGGACCAGGCCGGCATCCGTGATGCCGGGAACCATGATGCTCAGGTTAACCAGGCTCCTCATGGAGCTCAGATGCGCCAGCCCTGCGTCGGTTACTGCTGTGTCGTAGACAGGATGGATAGACAGGTCCGTCAACCCATGGAGTTGTGCCGCGTATTCGAGGTCCGCATCCGTCGCGTCATTCAGCTCCAGGATGCTGCGTTCGCCGAGGACCCGGATACGTTCACCCTTGGCCCGGAATCTGGCCCTCGCGTCCGCCTCAGAGTAAGCTGCCCGGTTCGAGCAGCCTGAGCTAACAAGCAAACCCACAGCAGCTATTATCATCGTACGCGCAACGTCTGCCGGTATCCTGCGATTGACCACATGCTCATTCATTGTTTGCGCCCCCAACAATGTATATATGGTTTCCGAATAACATCCCGAACTTCCCGTTATTTAGAGCAATCCCAGCCGCTGTTGCACCCTCATAAAATACAAAAGTATTTTTTATTTGTCAAGAAAGATTGATAGTTTCTTCTCGCTTAATACAATGATTTGATTAGCAGGGAATTTCGAGTATTCTATTGAATTTCGTTGAATCGTACATAACGTTTGGCATCAGCGGGCCGAGGTACGAGGGTCCGACTGAATGCCATTGTTGGCTGGTTCCTTGGAAGGACACAGCCTATTACTTTGGCGCTATGGACATTTCTTGACCAGTCTGTATAGCATCCTTCAAGCGAGAGGAAAGATACTCAATTTTATCTTCTCTATCTGATTCCAATATGCCGAGCCATTGCTGCGCGCTCTGGGCCTCCATAGAAGGAATGTCAACCACGATATCACGAAGTGATTTTAGCTGAGCAAGAAAAAAGACATTAGCCAGTGCAGACCAGAGGAGAATGATAGATAAAAGCAGAACTACAACTCGCGATCTCTTTATAAAAAAGCAGAGCATGCCAGTCACAAGCAAACCAATTCCTAGGGCCACTGAAAGCACGAAATCTGGACGAAATATCTCGCGAGTTTTGGGAAACATGATTGACCAAATAATTCCACAACCAATTATCAAACAGCCGAAGACGGCCCTGATTATTCTTGTGCCTGTCATACAAAACTCCTTTGATTCCTGTGGATTCTCCTAATTCTGTTAACCACCAATAATACGACCGCCAGAGGAGCCAATTCATTTAATCTTAAGGACGCATACGTGCACGAATCCTTTTCGAAATTATGCTACAGCCAACTATGTATATATGCTTTCCGTATAAGACGCCGGACCTCTCTGAGTGTCAGTATAACATCCCTCTGCCCAAAGTATATACTCATATGATATCATATTCGTTCCCTAACGTTTTGAATCACCTGCAAGAAATGGCGCAGCTATTTCTTGTCAGGTAGATTTCTTGGTTCGGAGATTCTTCTTAATCCGTACCTTCCTGTAGTGTTATTTGTCGTTAATTCAACTGTATAAGGCACTCCGCCAAAGAAATTGATCCACCCGACAATGTCATTTCGGTATTCAATTTTGACGAACGCACCTACCGGGATGTGTGTAGAAGAATGAAACTCCTCGTAGTCGACAAGTACATACGTGTCTAATGTGGTCAAGATGTGCTTCTTTGTAACCTCTAAATCCCTGTTTCTTGTGCCGGTGCCCTTATGGGGGATTGTTACTGCTCTTACTACCCCCAGGTTTCCAAGGGTTTTCCCATACCACGTTTCTATCGCTCGGTCATTTGCGATGTCTTTGGAATTCTTCGATTCTGTCCCTACTAGTGTCAACGTCTCCGCCATGGTCTCAAATGTTATGAGCATTTCAGGAGGGCGACTCACATCAGCCTCGTCAACATGTCGATTCTGGGATTTGTCACTTTGCGAATCATGGCAGCCCACTAAGGCAAAGATACATAGCAAAAAGACCACGGTTTTCATGTTCTTCTCCCAACTATGTATATATGCTTTCCGTAAAAGACCTTACCTCTTCGAGTATCCGTTTGTCACCCTGAGCAAAACGTAGTAGAGTCGAATGGGTCTGGTCGCAAAATTACATAGGCTCACATTTAAAAAAAACATGCGCAATACAGAACCGTCATCCCGACCAAAGTGGAGGGATCTATTCTTACGTATGCCCGAAGGGCCTCCTTAATTTTCCTATTTGCTTTTTGATTTTTAATATTACTTGTCTATCTCCCCTTTACCCAAATTCCATACTCTTATGATATCATATTCGTTATCTAACGCCGCGCCTGATGAGACGCGAGCTATGCGAACAGTCCCGATCGAGCCACATGTTAGTCCTTACTTACCGGATTCATTTACACTGGAAAAAGACCAAGACTTGTTGGGTGAAATCGTATACGTAAACGTGATCTCATCTTTAACACAACCATGACTTCTAGATTGAAGTTTGTCTATCCTCGTCGCTAAGTAGTAACCCGCAGTGTTTTGCCAAACTACAGTTTCGCCAAGTTTAGCTGTTCTAACTCTTGAGGATGTATCGTATTGTCTTGCGTCAACAATATCGCTGATGCAATTAACACCAATAGCAATTGCAACCGATCGAATGCTTGGAGGATCTGTATAGGCATAAATAGCAGTGTTGCCTCCAGCAGACCAAGCGGTTTCAAATGCCATATCACCTGCACCCACGACGTAACGTCCATTATTATTTGAGTAATCGAAAATTACAACTCCACAAAGAGCTGGCGATTCATATCTCTCGGACGAGAATGTTAGTTTAGGTTCAATATCAACCATGGCCTGTGTGAAGGGATTGACACCTAACACTGGTCTAGGACTTATTGCTTGTCCGTGAATATCCCTGAGTAACTCAGCATACTTAGCTTCATAATTTAGGTCATCTCTGAAATCAATATACACTCGGGATGACAAAAACTTTGGAACTAGCGTATCTGTTTTATTGTTCCTTACGACCGGAATAATTCTTTCCGTCACGGTATTTTTCATTAAATCTGCAGTTAGGATCATCTTTTCGTAGCCCACACCACCAATACCTGAATTGGCCTTCTCAACATACGTGGCCGTACAGATAGCAAGCACTCGATCTGATTCAGTTAATCCAGATTCCATAAAACCCGGCAGATTACTCCCTAATTTCAAATCCCACTGGTCGAGGATTACATTAACACCGTTTTTTACTAATCGCGTCGCCAACTGAAGCACCCAATCCTTATGCTGTTGACTGTCGTGTGAATAAGATACAAAAAGTTTAGGTGGTAAATCGCTCATTGATTATCCTGATAATTATGTGACTAACGTCGAGCATGAGGGGCATCTGTGGAGCGCAGCGTAACATATGTCCCTCTCTATGCTCATTTTAGCTTTCCATAGTAAAAGTCTTTATCAAAATGTGGATGGTCTTCCAGTAGATTTAGTTTGAAGAGGTTCACATCATCTAAACCCTGTTTCAATACTCTTTTATAATACTTCTTTCTCTGCTTAACTCGTTCATGTTGTCTATCAAATATAGACTTGAAGTGGGAATCTACTATAAAGTCAATCGCCAGAAGAGCATCGAAAACATTCAGCAACTTCAGACAGTTATCCCTACAATAGAGAGGCTCGTTCGAAATTGCATGGCTAAAAAAATGTCGATTGAGGTTGTGCGAACCAAGATCACTAGTACTATTAACTGATTTGTAGAGATAATGGGAGAAGAATGATAAAAGGCGATCAACAACAACATCAAGGAATGGTTGTTCGTCTGGGTCGTTGGCTGAGAGATTCTTCAAGTCATCGCGATTCACTCTGTGGGAGAACGTTATGCCAAGCATAGAGCGCACTATACCTTCAACAAGCGGGACCCAGATTCCCAGACAGGCAATGAAGTTAAGTCTGTACAGTTCTAGCAGTCCTGCCTCAAAGAGATGAGAGAATTTGCAGAGATTGGGAGTCACACGGTAACCTTCAAAGACCACGATTGATCTGAACTTGAAGTCAAGGCAGCCTTTTAAGAGCAGATCAGCAACCAACTTTCCGATTTTTTCCTTTTCTTCTTTGCAATATGGATTAGTAAGTCTTACAGAAAAGGTATTCAATTTATTGAACTCTAAACCATTATAATATGGCGACACAAACCAGTCCCATGGTAAAAGCCTGTCATTCACGGCTGCATAATCGTTAATTATTTGCTGTTCAATCATCAGATAGTTCCTGATGCTGACTATGTATATATAGTTTCCGCATAATACTCCGAACTTCTCGTCATTCAAACAAAGGGCTCCCGGCCGCCGTTGCACCTCCATAAAATACAAAAATATTTCATGCACCGCAAGTCCATAGTGGAATTCAATCCCAATAATCAATAGTCATTCATCAATAATCAATTAAAAAGGGCTCCCGGCCGCTGCTGCACCCCCATAAAATACAAAAATGTCTTAATATGTCAATAGTAATTGATAGTTTCTGTTTTAGTTTAATAGGGACGTACCCTATTTTTCCGCAACACAACATCACGTCTTTTATCTTCCATAAATTATCTTCTTGCCGAACTATTTATATGGTTCCCGCATAACATCCCGAACTTCTCGTCGTTAAGATTAATCCCAGCCGTTGTTGTACCTATACAATACAAAAATATTTTGATATTTCAAGAGAAATTGATGGTTTCTGCCGTTAAAATAGGCAAAATAGAAATAATTTTCAGCAAAAAATCCCTCCTTCTGTCTTCTGTTTCAAAGCTGATGACAAATCGTCTTTCATTTGGCGGCAGATTTGAACAACCCCGCTCCGCCCAGGTCCTCTATTAACAAAAAAGGAATCTCCTTCCCTCGAAAGAAATGAGGGCCGAAAGAAAACGCTTCCTGCGATACAAGGAAGCTGCATAACCAAAAATCGCGTATATCCAATTCACACCGAACAATTACATTTCTACCTTCGGTTCGCACCTGTTTAAATCACTCCGGAATTTTATTCCTGCGTGACACTGTACGATGCTCATGCTGGCCTCAGGTAGAAATGCTTCCCATATATTCGTAAACCTCGGTAGTAGAGTAAAACGATTGTTTTTGTGGGTTCAGCGGTGTACACAATCGTCGTATTAGTAAAATGCAGGGCTGCTTCAAAGCTGATGACAAATCGTCTTTTATTTGGCGGCAGATTTGATTAGCCCGCCGGTGGCAGCGAATCTCTCTATAAACAGAAAAAGCAATCTCCCTCCCTCGAAAGAGGCTGGGGAGGGAGGTTGCGGCCATGCGAACAGTGAAGATGTGCAACTGCGGAGGGTCGCTTCGTTAAAGCGTCAGCCAGAAAATCGACCGATTTTCGACAAAAAACGCTGGTAATTTCTGACAAATTTCAATTTTTCTAAAAAAATTTTTACTTCTTTCCTCATAAGCACTTAGCGAAATTCACCTGCCCGAAAACCCCCGAATTTTCGAATCAATCGTGCAGGTACGTCTAATTATAGAGGGACTACTTTTTTCCCTCCGTAAAGAAATAGAAAAAAATGAAAAAAATTCGAATTACCAATAGTCAATAGCCAATAGTCAATCTTAAATCCGGAGGATTTAAAAAATGTCAACCAAAGCACAAATACTCGCAAACCGCCGTAACGCACGAAAATCCACAGGCCCGCGAACCAGCGAGGGAAAAGCCATCGTCTCACAGAACGCCGTCAGTCACGGCCTGTCCGCCCGCCGGACCGTAATCAGTTCCGAAAGTCAGGCCGACTTCGACCTTTACCGCCGGCAGATGTTCACAGAGCTTGCCCCCGAAAGCCCCGTGCAATCCATGCTCGCTGAACGCATCGTCTGCCTCTCATGGCGCCTAAAACGTGCGGCTAACATCCAGAACCAGGCCATAGATGCCTTGAACGCGGATAATACGTCCTCCCCGCTAACAAAACTCACCTACTCGCTCTTATTCAAAAACCCTAACCAGTCGCAGCCCTCCCCGTCCGCTCCGGCTGCCGACCTGGCTCTTGGCCGTATAGCCATAAAGGACTTCGCGAACGCAAGGGTGCTCGAACGCCTCCTGATGTACGAACGCCGAATAGAGCACAGCCTCTACAAAACGTTAATCGAGCTTCAAAGATTGCAGCTCATCAGAAAATTGGGCACGGAATATGAAATACCGTTTAACAAATTGACCATTTGACCATGCAAAACATCCGTCATCGTCTAAAACCTGTATTCCGCCTGCTGTATCCTTGTAGTAAAAAGGCAGTTAAATATTGAAAAAGGCAGGCAAATCAAAGGAAATTTCACGAAAAGTGCTAAATGTTGTGTTCTCGATTGAAAATCCATGTTTTTGCGCATTTATGTAGCTTTACGTTTGTTTTTGATGATTTACACGCGGAAACTTATCACCCTGAAGGGTGTTTTCGTGGAAACAAACCCAATTCACTAATTGCCCAAATAAACTTAAGTTACTTATCAACAATGAATTACGAAATTCCCCGCGCTCACCGGGAGAAAAAACAAACCCAATTCAAACCCAATTCAAAGCCAATCTTGCCGTTATTGAAGGATTTATATATACTCTACCCGCTTGCTGGCATTAAAAAATAACCGTTACGGAAAGTTCCGGCTTGAAAAACTGAATATCAGGAGATTATTGCTGATGAAAAAAATTACGCTTATTTGCTCTTTGTTATTAGTCTTTTGTCTGGCATCAACTAAATACACTCCAACTTCGGATTATTCCGTCCGGAAAATTAAAGGCTGGAAAGTACTTGTAAACAATGAGCTTTTGTCCGGCCATCCGAAACTTGCTAAAGACACGTTGAAGCTGTTGAGGTTCCAGCTTTATCAGATTACCCGGATTGTGCCGAAGGAGGAATTGAAGGAGTTACGTCGTATAGCTATTTGGGTCGAGTATAAGGCCCCGCGGCATCCGTGTATGTGCTACCATCCCAGCAAACAATGGCTTAGTAATAATGACTTCAATCCGGACAAAGCGCGCAGTGTTGAGATAGCAAATGCCGAGAATTTCCTAAAATGGACTATCGGCCAGCCCTGGATGGTATTACACGAGTTAGCTCATTCCTATCATCACTGTGTTCTCGGTTACGATAATAAGCAAATCAACCAGGCCTTCCGGAAGGCGGTAGAAAGTAAAAAATATGAGTCTGTTCTGCATATCACAGGAAAGTCGAAACGTGCTTATGCGCTAAACAATGACCAGGAGTATTTCGCCGAATGTACCGAAGCTTTTTTCGGCGCCAACGATTTTTATCCTTTTGTTCGTGCCGAATTACAACAGCACGACCCCGATATGTATCAGGTGCTGAAAGAGTTATGGAAAGTTAAATAAAATGCAGTTCAATGGAAAATTATCTGAGTTATTGTGCAGGAGCATCGTAGAGCTTTTGACCTTTGTTAATCGCCTGGCGATTACGCAATTCAATTTGTTGGCGCATTACATACTTTTCCTGGCGCTCCCGGTCAATAGTGCAAGCCTGGAAGCCCGGCATGTCCGCTCGTGGCCGCTCCTGCAGCATCCGGCTGCCAGTGCAAATGATACTAAGCGCCTCGATATACTCAGGACTGCTGGTGTTTATGAATTGTGCCAGGCAGGGACTAAGGCCTGGGCGGTCGAAGCTAAGCTGCGGCCCGGAATTATTATTATGTGCGGCCAGCTTTACAAAAGGTATTCCCGTCAGCTCACTGAGGCGTTTAATTTGGTCGTTGTTAAGCGGAGACCGGCCGGCCAGGTTGTCGGGATAGGCCGTATCGTAGCGCGGGTAGTAAACCCCGTTCAAATCAATCCACGTTGCGATGGTTTCGAATTCGTTTTTTGATAATTTAATATCGTAGTGTCCGCCGAGAATGACCTTTATAATTTTACTTGTATGTGAACCCCACGAGTAAGCCGGCTGAGTTTCATGTGGCCCGGCGCCGATGGCATTAATATATTTCTTTCGCCACAGCTCATTGTAGGAGGTATTAAACGTATTCGTCCTGTCACCGGCGAGGTTGAGTTTCTTACCCTCATCTTTATTATAGTCGTGGCACGAAACGCAGTGTTTATCGAAGACCGGCTGTACCTCCTTGATATAGCTGAAGATACGAGGTTTTCCATGCCAGCCCTTAAGCTTACTTGGCGCTCGCTGCAGGGCCATTGGTATCTTTCTGCTCAATTGTGCCGGTGCGCCCCGACGATTATCGTGACAGCCGACGCAGCCGGTTGTTTCTCCGGACTGGACGATTGTCCCGCTGCGCATAGACTGGACCATCATCTTGTTTTCGTCGAGGAGCTGGAAAAATACGAACTTATCGGATGGCACTTCAAAGTATGCCGAGCCGTCTTCGGCTACGGGAACTGTGCCGAGTATGCGTTTGTTTTCGAAACTGTGCCAGTTCATGGCCGGACAATGCACCCCCTGACCACCCCAGGCCGGGTGTGTCCAGAAACGCTTTTCCGGTGACTCGACCACGCGCAGATACCTGACCGTGCCGGGTTCCACTCCTGCCATATGGGTGCCTTCGTAAACATTGACGACGTAGAAATAACCATGTTCATTATCGAAGTCGCGACGGGAAGGAATTCGCAGCGGTCGCGGTCGTGGTCCTAACGGCATAGGGTCATAACAGCCGGGATATTCAACGTGCAGGAGAATTTCGTTGCCAAAAATATCAACCAGGTAAATTCCCATCTGTTCGCCATGGCCGGTCATTCGCGAGCAAAGGAAATATTTATCATTCAATGGGTATGGGTCCTCGTACTTTGGTTTTACGCTGAGGAATGCATCATAGTTTCCTTTTCCCACACGTTCGACAGCATCGGCTGGCCAGGTCCTTATTACAGGCTCATGACCATCAATACCAAGCCTGCGGTCGATGATGGTCAGGGCGCCCCAGGGTCGGTCGTGACATGAGCCGAAAACGCAAAGTACCTGCTGTGTTCCGGGAATAATACGTGCATCGATGATACCGCCGGGAGAATTGGTATTGTTGCCCCAGTAAACCGCAGGATTGGTGCCGTCCGGATTTATGGTCCAAAGGCCCTGGGCGTCTCCGAAATTGCGATCCACATATTCCCAACGGTCATACAGTATTCGCCCGTCCGGCGTTAGCGCGCTGTGGCCTTCGTGTAAAGTGCTTTTGCCTATCTGGTGGATATTGGCACCATCAGCATCCATTCGGAAAAGATTGCCCATTATATGGCGGTTGCACATGCAGTACTTCGGCTCGCGGGTCGAAGAAAAGACAATATGGTCATCGGGTGTATAAAGCGGGTCGAAGTCCGCCACGCCGGGCGCCGATGTAAGCTGCCTGAGACCGGCGCCATCAATATTTATCTCATAGATATGGTAATCGTCCCTGATGTTCCTGCGCATCGAAAAGATAATCTTCTTGCCGTCGAAATGAACCTGCGGGTCACGGAAAAGCCCTTCGGCAGACTCGATGAGAGTCCGGACACGTCCTCCTTTCGCCAGGTCGATGATTTTTATTGCTCCGCCGCCTTCAAAACTGTTTGTGTTTATCTCTCCGGTTTTAAACATTGTGGCGGTATTGTGGTGGTCTTTCTTGTATTGGCGCCGCACTATAAAAAGAATGGGTTGACCGCTGATGAGCGGATTGGCAATCAGGGCTTTGCGCTGCAAACCGGCGAATTCAGTTTCAATCTTTTTAATATCGGTCCGGCCGGCCTTGTTCGTGCGGTGTTGGATATCATCCAGCTTTGCTAGATACTTTCTGCCTTCGGGATAATGGTCTCCGAATGTGGTCATAAGGTCTTTTATTGCTTTCCGCAACGCGAGATGTTTTTCCTTTGCGGGGGCGGACTTCCTAACAGCATCCGCCCTGCCGGTTGTCCCACCTGCCAGCAGAAGTACTATTAAAATGAAAATATGGAACTGTCGCATACTATTTGACATTTTTTTTAGTTTTGGTCCCAATCAGCTATTTACCCACTATAGCACGTCAATCAAGACTCTGCTTCAAAAACCAATCATATAACTTTGTATCATTATGAACGGAACCAATGCCGTGCCCTTTCCCTTCCATAATAGTAAGAATAATTGGTGACCCCATTTTTTTTAATTTTTCGACTATTTCCAGAGTATATTCTGCTGGTGTTACCGTGTCTTTATCGCCCTGAAAGGTCCAAATGGGAGTATTTTTAAGACCTTCAAGAGGAAGATCTACAATACCCTCTTCTCTATTCCGGCCGCCGCCTGATACTGGAGCAATAGCTGCAAATGTCTTTGGCCTTGTACTGGCCCACCTCCAGGTGCCGGCCCCTCCCATGCTGTGCCCGGTAAGATAAATTCTTTTTTTATCAATATTATATTCTTTCACTACATGCTCAAGGAGCAGATCCAAATCTTTTGGTTTCCACTGCCCCTTACTGCGGGGTATGAGTACGTTAAATGGATAGTCTTTTTGATTTACGGACTTTGCCTGATTATTCCATAAGAAATCTTTAATTTTCCGTCTCGTACCTCCACCGCCATGAAGAAAGATGATTAGAGGTGCTTTTTTACCATCAACGACTTTGGTTCGGGTATATATTACAAAAGATGGATCCAATGATCTGGCTTTCGAGCTGATCTTATCCGGCAGAAGAACTATTTCACCTTTTAATGCAGATCCGGCTCTATTTCGCTTCAGACGCTCGGCGAGATTCTCGAGTTCTCCGCGGTCGATTAAGCCGTCGCCGTTGGTGTCGACCCTGTCAAAATTCTTCTTGAGCTGGCCCTGAGCTTCATCGGAGCTGATCTTGCCGTCATCGTTCTTGTCCATTCTCTTTCTGAGCGAGCGCATCGTGCCGTCGGCCCGGCTGCGATTCTGTCTGTCGGGACGATCTGCAGATCTTTGCCGAGGCGGCGATGCTGCGACTTTCGGCACTTCAACGGTGGGCTCGCCCCTCAAATACCCGAGAGAGGCAAGAAATTTATCAGCGGCGATGAGAGTTCGCTCACGCCACGGCGAGCGATTAAAGAAACCATGCCCCTGGCCTTCGGCGAGGTACTTGTCGGCGCGAATGCCGATTTCTTCGGCCTTTTTCCAATAATCTTCACCAAAAACCTTCAGCCGATCATTCGTGCCGAACAGAATCAACGCAGGCGGAGATTTCTTGTCCAGGTGTGACGTCGGAGATATCTTGCGGGCGAGGTGTTTGTTGTCACCAAGCCTCGTGAGCATTCGCTCGTTCTCGAAACTCAGAACCGGATTGAACAATACCATCGCCTGCGGAATCGTCGAGATCGACAAATCGTCACCGTCGGCTTCGACGCTGTCGGCGATCATCATGCAGGCCGCCAGGTGCCCGCCGGCCGAGCCTCCCGAAGCAATCAATTTCCCGGGGTCGATTCCGAGCCGTCCGGTGTTCTTGCGCATCCAGCGTACGACGCTGCGGGCGTCCTCGACGCACTTGTCGGGCGTGACACCATCGCGACTTTTGACGCGATAGTCCGCCCTCGCGGCGACCATACCGCGTCCGGCCAGGTAGTCCGCCTGAAATTCGAACTGTCCCGGGGTTCCGCCGGTCCAGCCTCCGCCGAAGAAGAAGATGATCGCCGGGCGCCTGTCACTGGTTTTCCAGTCAGGCGGAAAATGGAGATGAATCTTCAACTCTTTGTCGCCGACAGTCTTGTACGTCACTGCTATCGACTTTGTTGTTTCCTGAGAGCAAAGAACGGTTCCGCTCATCAGCACGAGAAGAACGGCCGTCAATACAATCGCAACTCGCTTCATTTTGAACCTCCCGGACAATATAATAACCTGACATTTCCCATTTACACGGTTAACAAACATAATTTTCTCCGTACGACACCAATAATCTTATGAAATTCAACCTCCAGATTTCGGTCAAAATCGAGCCTAAGAGCATCCTTACACCCCTCACTCATTGGGTTCTCCAAATCAGAACAGTTAAAAACTGGCTTGAGTGGTCTCTATGAGCTCCATACTATCAAATTCAACTACATTTGTCACTCGCTACTTGGGAAATCCGGGTAAGGATAACATATTTGCCTGAAATAATTAAGCTCCCTTTTGACTTTTTGTTCAATTCGGAAAACGAATTATCACCAGACAAGAAAAACTCAGTTTTCTTTTTTCAGCTTATCCACACGATCGCCTCGGACATAGTCCGAAATGTGCGGCCATTTGCCGCCTATTTGTTTGCGATTTGCAACAAAGGCTTCTGAAGCATATTGTTCAATTCTGGTAATAATCTCAGGATGTGCAGAGGCGAGATTGTTTGTTTCTCCAATATCCTTTGACAGGTCGTATAATTCCCAGCTTCTTTTCTTATCCGGCTTAACAGCCTTCCATTTTCCCATCCGGACGGCCCTGGTGGCTGCTCCTCCCCAGAACAAGTAATTATGCTTTTTCTGCCGACGTTTCCTTCCCAAAAGAGTCGGTACAATCGAAATCCCGTCGTTTCGCGGTGGTTTTGCACCGGCCAGTTGTGCCAGTGTAGGCATCATGTCCTGGAAGCCCCCAATGTGCCCGTTTATTGAGCCGGATTCGATCCTGCCGGGCCAGCGAACGATGAACGGCACCCGTATTCCGCCTTCGTACAGACTGCCTTTACTGCCCTTCAATGGGCCGGCGCCTTTGAAAAAATCCCTCAACGGCTGCCATGGTCCGGACTGCGGCCCATTATCACTGGTAAATAATACGATAGTATTTTTGTCGATATTCAATTGCTTCAACAGCGCCATGATTTGGCCGACGTTACTGTCCAAACGGCTGATCATCCCTGCGTAAACCGCATACGCATCATCGCTGCCGATGTAACCCGGGCGAGGGTCATTAATTGTGTTTTTCGGGAACTTGCCCCGAAATGGTTTTACAGAATCCTCTGGTACGGCCAATTCTACATGGGGGATAATCGAAGGAATATAGCAAAAGAACGGCCGGCTCTTCTTCGCATTGGCACGAATAAAATCCATCGCCTTTTCTTGCAGGACGTCGTCAACATACTGGTCGAACTTGTGATCGTTACCATCCAGCATAAGCTTTTCATCGTTATGCCAAATCCAATATGGATAGTAGAAATGAGCATGGACCTGATGATAGAAACCATAGAACTCATCAAAACCTTTCTTCGATGGAGCGCCGGGCATGTTCTCCAGACCAAGCCCCCATTTGCCGAATCCGCCTGTTTTATAGCCGGCCTTCTTCAGCACCTGGGCGACTGTGATTTCATTTTCAAGAAGCGAAGAACTGCCGCTATTGGACCTGACAGGTGTATGGCCATGATGCAGCCCTGTCATCAAAACGCTTCGCGACGGTGCGCATACCGTATAACCTGCATAAAATTGGTCGAATTTCATACCTTCGGCGGCAAGCCGGTCTATATTTGGTGTCTGGAATTTTTCCTGGCCGTAACAGCTCAGATGCCCGTAACCAAGGTCGTCGGCCATTATGAAAATTATATTCGGCGATCTTCTGCTTGCAGCAGAAAACAAGCGGCTGTAAGTAAGTCCTGCCGCAATTGTGCCTGCCGTTGTAAGTTTGATAAACAGCCTTCGAGATATCCGACTTTCGTTAGTCGAACTACTCTCCAAACGGTCTTTTATAGTATTGGAATTCACACCTAATCTCCTTTATATGAAAATAACTCAGTCAAAACTTAATATTGCTACCTTATTATACAACACAGGTCTTATAGCGTAAATACATACTCCTTTTATCCTGTTCGGAAAATAAAAAATGAGATAAAACTTGTAAAAATGCAGTCACGAGAAAAATAAGCGATTTGCAATTATCGACTGTTTCGTTTATCATTCAGGGAAGGCAGGGTACTTACATGATTTTCACAAAAACAACTTACTTACTTAATGAGAAAGGTAAGTGATGAACAGGCAGAACAAAAAAACATCGGCGGGAAAGACCTGTCGTGTTGTGGCTTTGTATTTGGGCGTGTTGATATTAATTTGCTGGATGCTATCCCAATCCTCAGTGGCTGATGATGTACCTCCAAGGGCTAAGAAGCGGGCGGGAGTGACTCTCTTCAAACGAGACAAGTGCTATGATGGTTATAGATTATATTCGAGTCGTGGTACCGAAGCAGCACACATTATAGACTTAGACGGGCGAGAAGTTCACCAGTGGTCATATCCCCAGGGGCATACATGGCATTATGCCGAGCTTCTGCCCAACGGCCATCTCGTAGCGATCATCAAGGATGTGATGATTCTGGAACTGGACTGGGACAGTAAGCTCATCTGGAGAGCAAATCTGAGAGCTCACCATGATTTCGCTCGCTTATCCAATGGTAACACGCTGGTGGTGTCTCGAAGAACTATGCCCAATCCATGGAGAAAGTCCGGCAAACTTAGCTGTGATATTCTTGTCGAGCTGACACCCGAAAATAAGGTGGTCTGGGAATGGAAAGTTGAGGAACATGCCGGGGACATCGCCAAGCATGTGCCACTGAAGATTCCACCATCGAAGCTGTTTTCTGATTGGCCTCACATCAACACAATTGAAGTTCTGCCTGACGGTCCCACAGCCAAAAAGGATCCACGCTTTAAGTCCGGCAATCTTTTGTTCTGTGGAAGACATATCGATACAATCGGAGTAATAGACAGAAAGACGGGAAATGTTGTTTGGGCATGGGGGCCCGGAGAGCTACTTGGGCCGCATATACCTACTATGCTTCCGAACGGACATTTACTGATTTACGATAATGGCTCCAACAGGTCAACTCGTGTCAGAGGATATACGCGAATTGTGGAATTAGACCCGGTTACCGAGAAAATCATATGGGAATATAAAGCCGACCCCCCTACCCACTTTTTTTCGCAGGCAAGAGGTTCTAACCAGCGATTGCCTAATGGCAATACTTTGATTGCGGAATCCGATCCAGGACGATTCTTTGAGGTAACACATCAGGGTGAAATGGTCTGGGAATTTTACAATACCGATTTGAATCAAAACGGCAGTCGAATGGCACTTTACAGAACCCTCTGCTATCCGCGAGATTTCATTGACCGACTAATAAGTCAAAACAATTGACATTTATAATATGGAGTCCTTATATGAAAAAGATATTAAACTATCAAGCTTTATTTCCGGCTATTATTATCTTGCCGGCCTTTTCTTTGAGTACCATTGCCCAGGGAGCGAAAAATTATCCAACTATCGGAGAGGTTGTCAGATTCGACAATCGCCTCAACAGCCTTATTGAGCCCGATGCCAGGATTGAGTTGCTTGCTTCAGGATTTGAGTGGTCTGAGGGGCCGTTGTGGATTCAGGATGCCGGCGGCTGTCTGATTTTTTCGGATATACCGCGCAATTCCGTGATGAAATGGAAGGAGGGAGAAGGCATCAGCTTGTTTATGAAACCATCAGGTTATACTGGCGTTGCGGACTACGGCCGTGAACCCGGGAGCAACGGATTAACTTTAGACCTTCAGGGGCGCATTATCTTTTGTGAGCACGGCGACCGGCGTATTTCGAGACTGGAAAAAGATGAAGGCAAAAAAACTCTCGTTGATAATTATAAAGGCAGGCGGCTAAACAGCCCGAATGATGCCGCAGTTAAATCTAACGGTGATATTTATTTCACGGACCCACCGTATGGCTTGCCGGATCGTTATAACGACCCGAGGCGTGAGCTTGATTATTGTGGTGTTTACCGACTTTCTAAAACAGGTAAATTGACTCTGCTAACTAAAGAAATGACAAGGCCGAATGGAATTGCATTCTCTCCGGAAGAAAAGGTGCTCTATGTTGCACAATCGGATTCGAAAAACCCCATTATAAAGGCATTTGAAGTCAAACGTGACGGCACTCTTGGAACGGGAAAGGTTTTCTTTGACTATTCGAGCTTTTATGGTAAATTTCCGGGTTCACCGGATGGATTAAAGGTTGACCGAAATGGAAATCTGTTCGCTACCGGCCCCGGAGGTGTGTATGTTATTACGTCCGAGGGCAAGCTTCTCGGTAGAATTCATACAGGTAAAGCAACAGCCAACTGTGCCTGGGGTGGTGACGGCTCGGTCCTTTATATGACAGTTGATGATTGTTTATGCCGCATTAAAACAAAAACAAAAGGGGCTAATTGGAAAGATTTCCGTAGAACAATTTATTAGTTGTATCCGAGAGACTGATTGTGCTACAATATATGGGCTAAGCCGGGATTGATCGGCATCGGATTGAGATGATAAGTTGAATGAGGAATACTTCCTTTTAATATTAGGAAACCATCATGGCCAGGTCTAAGGGCTTTACCTTGATAGAGCTTCTCGTGGTTATTGCGATAATCGCGGTTCTGATGGCCATTATTATGCCTGCCTTGAATTCTGTGAAAAAGAAGGCTGCGACGACCGTGTGCCTGAGCAATACCAAGAACCTTTCCCTGGGCTGGTATATGTATATGGGGGATAATGATGGCCGCATCATGAGTTCCGAAGATAATGGCGTAGAACAAAACGGGACCTACGTTGGATGGTGTGGTGTGCCTCGGAACGCAAACGGCAGTCTTCTTAGCAATACCCAAACCGATCCCCCTGTTACAGATGCAGATGAGATCCGGGGGATTGAAATAGGTGTGCTGTACCCATATGTTAAAGATGCCGATGCCTACCATTGTCCTGCCGACAATGTCCGTAAGAGCTTGTATGATGGAACAAAAGTTTTTGTCTCTTACGGAGTTCCTATGTGTTTATATGGGTATCCGAATTCCAGCGCTTCGCAATATAATACGCAAATAAAGGCCTTCAGTGAGATTAAAGCACCGGCAACCCGTTATGTGTTTGTTGAGAGTGCGGAAACGCGCAACTGGAATTCGAGCCATCACTTCGTATTAGGCGCTCCCGAATATACGGAAAATACTCAACAATGGGGCTGGTGGGGTCCGATGGCAATCAATCATGGTGACAGCAGTGTTCTGGGATTCTGTGACGGGCATTCGGAAATTCGCAAATGGCGTGATCGCTTTACTATAGAGCGTGTGGACAAGCTAATTCGCCAGGGGGGTGGAAATTATGGCATTGAATATCCCCCCGAAGGCCAGATATTGGATATCGACTATATGGCCAAGGGTTGGGCATATCACTATAGGGGCGACTGATAGAAAGCTAATTGGGAGAATAGCCGGCAGCCGCTGCAAAGCTTAACGCCCTGCTGAGCTTTATTAGTTCGATACCGTTGCCTGTACCTAAATTGCGGGAATACTGCTTATCCACAGGATTGTTCCAGTGTTCGTAAACCCCAAGGCTCGCAAGACGCGATACATTTCCACGATGGTCGGGGTCATAGAACGTTCCTGAAGGCGGGTTATCCGTCATCCCCGCCTCGACGAGGTAATCGGATGTGCCGGATTTGTGAGGTCCATCGTCCCACTCGGTCCAGAGAAAATCGAAACCGACGGAATCAATCGCGACCGGGTCCTGCGAGGCAAGAAGACTTGAGCTCCAGTCCCCGTTGAAGGGAGGGGTGTTCCACTTTCTCGGTGCTCTTTCTTTTGCATGTTTTCCGGCGTATAATCCGTCGATTAAATACAGCAATGTCTTGCCGCCGATATGTTTATGACCCATCAGGTCCACGAGAGGCCTGTAATGTCCCATGCCCGGTTTGTTATATGGCAGCTCTTTGTGCAAATCGTAATATTCCCGGGTGCGGGAGGGTTTTCTTACAAGCGAGCCATAATGGTTTTTTGCGCAAAGCGTTATTCCTGCCTGGTCGTTGTGGCTTTTAAGATTCGCCAGGTTAATCAGGTAATCGGCCTCGACATAAGAAGCAGGTGCATAGTCGGTATCTTTTCCATCGGCGTCAGGCGTGCTCCAATAAAATGGGACCGAAGACAGCTTCGCCTTTGTCCGGCCGAATTTGCCTACGCAATCCAGATACCGGACATTCGGAAACTTCGCGTGACACATATTATAGAACTCATTGGGAAAGTAACATAAAGTATCGCCAACGGTAATATCGGCTTCATTCACACCGGCTTGGTTAACAAGCTGACCAAGCAGTGCGATTATCATCTGTGGTGAAGTGTTCATATAATCAAGGCTTCTGAGGTTGTAGTCTTCAATGTTTGTTACAGGCTGTCTGCTCCAGATCTTTATACAGCCAACATAATTAACTTTGATAACAATCTTTTCCCCCGGCTCATATCCTATATCTCCTTTGCCGTGTGTTTTATTGAAATGTTTGAATAGTGTATCCCAGGCGGCAGCACTTGTTCGATCACCACTGAGTGCTCTTATTGCCCTGCTCATCATTTGGTTCACAACGGCCTGATTTGTGTGACTTTTTTCCCACCAATATCCGTTTCCTGGTCCGTCCCAGTCAGTGGCATCGGGTTCATGTGCCCAAACAACACGTCCGGGGTGAATTCCTTTGGCAATTCCTATCGGAGCATTTGAGGTTGGCTCATCGGCCCGAAGTGTTTTTTCTGTTGTAATTCCCTGTGCCAGCCATATTGATCCGACACTGGCGGCGATGAGTATTACACATAATATGTAACGTGACTGCGCAAAACAGCGTTTTGCCCTGCGAAAGGCTGTGATTGAGCCGATTGCCCCGGCAAGCCAAATTACAAAACCCGAGGCCAATGGGAAAGCCGCCCGCTGACATGGATAAGTTGCACGGGAAGGCTTTGGAATCACACGAATCAAAAACCATATCAGCGCCAACAATCCACCAATGGGAAATACCCATGTAAACCAATGGCGTATGATTTGCTTGGGAGTCTTATCTTCCTTTGATTGAACCGGTCGTGATTTTTTACTACCTTGTAATTGCATTGTTTGGCCCTCACAACTTCTGGTTATTCACAATAGCTTACTTATATATCCGTCAGATTATAACATATTTTAATAATCTTAAAAATCTTATGAGATATTCCGTCTACTGTCTGTAAAGCTCGTCCACTGTTTATAGTAAATATATAATGACTGCGATGAGTCATTTCGAAAAAGTATGCCGATAAAGTGTTCGGATTAATACCCGATTGCGCAGCCGTCTTTTCGAGGGTCGGAGGCGCCGAAATAACGTCTTGGATTTTGTTTTCTCCATATTCCCTGATAGCCTCCGAACGTGCCGAGTTCGGGACTTATTTTGTGCCCCATACGGGCAAGTTTGCGTTTTACGTCCTCAGAGATGTGTCGTTCGAAACTTACCAAGCCGCCTGAAGTCATTTTAAGACCCGTCGGGGTTGAACTCTCCGAATGCCGTACCCGTGGCTGCTAACCGGCCTGTTGGACTGACATACCGAAATCAATTATATTCATCAGTACCTGCGCATGTCCCTGTGGCTGAAAACTTCCTCCCATAACTCCGAATGAAAAGACCGGCTTTCCATTTTTGGTCATGAATGCGGGTATGATAGTATGGAAAGGTCTTTTGTGAGGTTCTAATTTGTTGAGATGATTTGGATTGAGTGAGAATAGCTGCCCCCTGTTCTGAAGGCAGAATCCCATGCCGTCCGGTACAAAACCGGAGCCCCACTGGTAGTAAATGCTCTGAATTAGAGAAACCATATTGCCGTCTTTGTCCGCTGTTGTCAGGTAAATCGTATCGGAAGAACCTTTAACCCGGCCGGGCCGAACTTTCTGTGCGGCCCGTTTGGGATTAATCAGCCTGGCTCGCTGCCTGCCGTACTCTTTGGAGATAAGATGTTTTAAGGGGACATCGGCAAAGTCCATATCGGCGTAATAAACAGCACGATCTTCGAACGCCAGTTTTTTCGCTTCTATGAAAAGATGCAAATGCCCGGCTGAGTTGGGCTGCAAAGATGAAATATCAAAATGCTCCAGCATATTCAGCATCTGCAAGGCAGCGATTCCCTGACCATTCGGCGGAAGCTCCCAGACGTCGAAGCCTCGATAGTTGGTACTGACAGGTTCAACCCAGTTGGCAGTATGATCTCTAAAATCGCGCATCGAAAACCGGCCGCCGTTGTCACGGGAAAACCTAACTATCCTTTCGGCAATCTCACCCTGATAGAAAGCTTCTGGGCCGTCCCGGGCGATAGTCTCGAAAAATCGCGCCAGTCCCGGATTTCTGAAGATGTCCCCGAAATGTACAGATTTGCCGGAGGGTGTGAAAGTTTCTCCCAGAGTTGAGCTTCCATTAGAACCAAACGACCATGAGCGTGCAATGACCGGCGAAACAGGAAAACCCTCGCGGGCATAAGATATAGGAGCTGCCAGAATTCTTGCCATGTTGAACCGTCCGAATCTTTTCTGAAGTGCATCCCATCCGCTTACACAGCCGGGCACGCTCCAGGATAACGGGCCCAAAACAGGAATCTCCTTGAGGCCAAGTTTCAGCGCTTTACTAATGCTCCAGTCGTATGGAGAACGGCCGCTTGCATTGAGACCAAGCAGTCTCTTTTCTTTTTCATTCCAGATAATCGCAAAAAGGTCACCACCCGGCCCGCACATCATCGGTTCGACCACAGACAACATTGCATTGGCACAAATGGCCGCATCGACAGCGTTACCGCCGGCCTTAAGAATATCGACGCCGGCCATGCCGGCCAGCGGCTGGCTGGAGCACACAATTCCGTTTTGGCAAACAACCGTCGAACGGTTTTGGTTTCTATATTGAAGTAAATTGCGGTCGATATAGGCACTGCTTTCTTTTGTATCAGGAATATTATTTCCAGCCAGTGATACGTTGCTCGCAAGGAGTCCTGATGTGAACGCACTGCCGGTATATTTAAGAAATGAACGTCGCTTCATGGGTATCTCCTCATTATGAAATCCAGTATTCACGAAGACTAATCTTTCTAGGTAGGCTTATTGTATCTGAACAAACAGGCAAGTCAAGTTA
>Ga0114922_10001256_pt1 | contig 24202 bp, 23 predicted proteins | sample AartaG_FD_100975 | JGI IMG/M metagenome (GOLD analysis project Ga0114922, IMG submission 100975) | Deep subsurface microbial communities from Aarhus Bay to uncover new lineages of life (NeLLi) - Aarhus_00045 metaG | ecosystem: Environmental > Aquatic > Marine > Oceanic > Sediment | place... | reverse complement strand
TATTGTTACATTAGGATCCAGGGGAGATGTTCAACCTTTTGTGAACCTGGGAATAGGTTTGAAGGAAGCAGGGCATGATGTACGGGTAGCTACAGCGGAAAACTTTAAGGATTTAGTAAAAGAACAGGGACTGAATTTTATCCCCTTGAGAGGTGATATTAAGAAAATGCTCTCCAGTCCGGAGGGCCGTAAGTTTTTTAAAAGTAAGAACCCCATCACCTTTGTGCACAGGATGAAAAGGGCATCTACAGAATTACTTCAAACCATGCAGGACGATATCCTTAAAGCTCTTGATGGAGCAGATGCAAGCGTTTTTTCTTATCTTTGCGGACCGGTATTGGATGTAGCGGAGAAAACCGGCCTTCCCTGTTTTCTTGGTCTGCTAAATCCTGTATTACCGACCAGTGAGTACCCCAACTTCGCGGTAACCCTGAAAAACCTGGGACCCCATCTTAATCTACTGACCTATGATCTGTTACAATTTATCATGTGGATGGCCTTTGGTTCGATAAGAGACCGCTGGCGGAAAGAAAGTCTGGGATTACCTAGGGGTCCTATCTTTCGAAGAATAGAGAAACAACAAATTCCGGTACTTGCTGCTTATAGTTCATATGTAGTGCCAAAACCAGCAGATTGGCCTGAACAGGCCTGGGTTACAGGATACTGGAACCAGAAGGTTCGGGATGATTGGCAGCCTCCGAGGGAGTTGGAAAATTTTCTGGCATCCGGGTCACCTCCGGTCTGTGTCACCTTTGGTAGTATGATAGATAATGAGAAGGATAGAATAATAAGATTGATCCGGAAAACTTTGGAAAATGAAGAATTAAGAGGAATTCTGGTGGCAGGTTGGAGTGGAATAAAAAAAACGGAAGAAGGAAATAATAATTTTTACTATTTGGAATCGATTCCTTATGACTGGTTGTTTCCCCAGGTGGCCGCAGTAGTACATCATGGGGGTGCCGGTACATTAGCAGCTGCTTTACGGGCAGGGGTACCTTCAATTGTGATTCCCTTTGTTGCCGACCAACCCTTCTGGGCACAGCAAGTTTATAAACTTGCTGTTGCTCCAAAACCCATTAAAAGGAGCTCTTTGAATGAGAAACGTCTCTCTTGTGCCCTTCGAATAGCTGTTAACGATAAAGCTCTCCGAAAAAAAGCTCGGGAATTAGGTGTCTTAATCCGTGGAGAGGATGGAATAGCCACAGCAATTGATATTATCCATCAACATTTAGGGATTAAGAAGGGGAATAAAGGGGTCAGGTCTCAACATTTGACATAACTTGATTCAGGTGTCAATATTCAAATATGGTTAGACCTTTACGATTATCTTTTGAAAATACCTTTTATCATATTACCGCCAGGGGTAATCGGAGAGAGAAGATATTCTATTCCCCTCGAGATAAAGAGGTATTTTTAAAAAGATTAAAAGAAATGCTCATAAAATATACGATGACTTGCCATGCTTATTGCCTCATGGATAATCATTATCATCTCTTTATCAAAACGACAAAACCCAACCTGTCTTAGGGTATCCATTATCTCAATAGCGCATATGCCAATTGGTTTCGCAATAAACATCAAATCATTGGTCCTCTTTTTCAAGGCCGTTTCAAATCTATTTTAGTGGATGCCGACAATTATGCCCTTGTTCTCTCCGCTTATATTCATCTCAATCCCTTACGTGCCGGAATAGTCAGACAATTGGCAGATTATCCCTGGAGCAGTTATTTGGATTACTTAAATTTAAGAAAATCTAATATTTCCGATCCTTCTTTTGTACTCAATCTTATAGACCATAATTATAATAGATCAATAAAAAAATATCGAGAATATGTTACCGAAAATCAGGATATGGGAAATCCCCTTAAAGAATCTTATCAAAATATCGCCCTTGGTAATGAAACATTTATTGAAAGGGTCAAAGAAAAGATAGACCAAGAAGGGCAAAAAAGAGAAATTCCTTCTACCCGTATTCTGTCTGAATATACTACGGATACGGTTATTACTAAGATAACTCAGGTACTGCATATTGAAAGAAAGAAAATCTTTGATAAAAAAAGAGGAAACCCGTACCGCCCTTTAGGTATTTATCTCATTAAGAGGTTCATCCCACTTTCCTTATCTGAAATAGGCAAATTGTTTAAAATGGATTATTCAGCTGTTTCCCAGGCTGCAAAAAGATTTGAACAAAAAAGCGAAATTGATCATGAAATAAAAGAGGTCATGCAAAAGGTGATAACAGCCTTAAAGGAAGAATGAATGTCAAATGTTGAGACCCGACCCCTTTATTTCTATTTCTATTTCTATATTATAAAGAAAAATTACAGAAAATTCCCCGAAAACAGCGCTATACAACCCGACCGACCTTAAATGAAATGCTATAAATATAAAGATAAACAGTTAAAAATCAAGCAATTTATGCGGTTTATCTAAAATATGAGTGGAGCGTTCGCTCCAGTGAAACTCTGAAGTTTTTACTCCAATAAGATTAATTATATTTGATAGCAATCATCTATTATTTCCACTTTATTTTCCGTTAATTTTTTCATTACCCACGTGTGATCCCATGTGCCGTTACTAGATTTTGACAGCTTCTCAGAGTCTTTTACAGAAAACGGAATACTCGCTTTTAATATGGTTTCAGCATTTATTCTGGGAATGACGATGACGCCGTCATAGTCGCCTAAAATAATATCTCCAGGATTGACCGAAATACCTCCACAGGATATCGGGACGTTGATTTCCCCTGGGCCATCTTTATACGGGCCGCCAGGGGTATGCCCGGTTGAGTATACGGAAAAATCTGATTTTGAAATTGAATCAATATCACGGATTGGAGCATCCATTACTATACCAGCGAGCTTCTTAAATTGTGCGTTAGCGATAATTATCTCGCCTATAAGAGAATTGGGGCTGCCGAATCCTGTTGAAACTACAATCACATCTCCTTTTTCTGCCATTTCAAGTGCCTGATGGATAAACAAATTGTCTCCAGCGCGCGCTTTTACGGTAATAGCAACACCACACATAAACTCTTTTGGAGATGACATTAACCGTATAGATGGATTCATAGCACAGCTTCTACCCATACAGTCCGCAACGTTAGCGGCAGGCAATTGTCTAAAGCTGTCAACTAGCTTTTTTGATGGTAAATTTCGTCTTAAAAAGATTCTGTTTCCGATAGACATAGTTACACCTCTTTCAAATTATGTTATTGTAATTATATTTTTAAAGGTACATAAAGGGGAATTATATCATTTTAGGTATTGAGAATTTACAACATTTTGATGTGGAAGTTCTTCGCCTTTCTGTTTTCTTCTGATATTTTCCAGTACGCAGCTAATCATTTCATCATCATTATCCCTTGTATTTCCCCCAATATGTGGAGTTAGGACTACATTGTGCATGGTGAGCAGAGGACTATTCTTTGGAAGTGGCTCTACCATATAAGAATCGAGGCCTGCACCAAAAATTATTTTGCTTTGCAGCGCTTCAATTAAATCCGGTTCATTAATAATTGACCCACGTGCAGTATTGATCAAAATTGCAGTTGATTTCATCATCTCAAACTGTTCTTTTCCAACCATTCCTATCGTGCTGTCGATGGCAGGCACATGAATACTTATAATATCAGATGTTGAGTATAACTCATCCAACGGAACAAACCGGATACCGAGACTACGTTCCATCTCTGGAGACAAGCGGAAAATATCATAATATATGATCTTTGCTCCAAAAACTATAGCCTTTTCAGCTACAAGCCTACCAATATTTCCGCATCCAATTAGTCCAAGAGTTTTTCCTTTCAACATATATGATTGATCAATAAAATCTTGTCGGTTCCAAATACCCTGAACTAGCAAATTGTTGTATGTTACAATATGTCTGTAAAGAGACAATATAAACAGGATAGCGAGCTCCGAAACCGCTGCAGAATTGATGCCTAATGCAATAAGCACGGGAATTCCACACTTTCCGGCTGTTTCGATATCAACAGTATCATATCCGGAACCCCAGCGATGAATTAGTTTGGTATGCCTAAGTGATTTTATAGCGTCTCCGTCCAACTTAAGTGTTCTGAGAATGATATAATCGGCGAATCTAAGCTTGAAAAATTCATCGTATTTTTGAATATCGATTATGTTAAAATCCTCGGGAAGCAGGTCATCTATTTTTTTTCGTGCATAAGGGCTGTATGTGCCCACCATTGCGATAGTATGCATTTTAAAATATACCTTTTTCTTTATAAAAACAAATTATAATTTTGAAACGTGCTCATATTTGCAGTCAGCGGGAATGTTAACCATAATAATATACAATTTTTTAAACTATATATTATCAAATTGTATTAAATTATAACTAGTTTTGATATTAATGTCAATTATTTAAGCCCCATTGTCAGTGTCAACCTTTTAGGGGTAGTTTCTTTTGGTGAAAAAAATTCTTCCGGTTTCGGGTAGACCTACCCCTTGTTTTATTAAGGCTTACTGTTTTTACCAATAAGCATAATTGTCCTTATTTTACTTAGGTTATATCTATACATGGTCATCTACTTTCTTAAGTATTTTATTAATTTTCTAATAATATCCTACTTCAGTAAGTTTACCTAAAACACCTACCCAGGGTTTTGCCTGATCTGGTCCGTAAAATGCCAGTATGGTTACCTCGATAAGAGGAGAAGTATCCGGCACTTGTTTAAAATGAGAAGCAGAAAGAGGTGGCTTGTATTTACCTACTTTAATCGTTTGTTCTCTTTGTGTTTTCCACTAGTTATCCCATTCTCCATTTAGGATGGTTTTTTTTACCTTTAAGAGAGCCAAGGCTCCTTGTTTGCTCCAGCTCATCCCTTTCTTCTTAAAGCGGGAGGCGATAGCCTGATTAACATTTGATTCTATAGCACCTGTTTCTTCTTTATAGTTTAACCTGATTGCTAATCCCCTCACGGTTACGGGATATATAGGTATATAGTTTTGTCAGATTATCCTTTTCTTTCAGGTCATGGGGATTTCTGATCTGGTCAATAACCGATAAGCCCTTATCTATCCGATTAGATAAAAGCAGATCTTTTATTACTTTCTGTTCGGATTTCCTTCTTGCCAGACATTCTCTTACCTTTTTAAAGAGATGATAAAAACAGAGAAGAAAAATGGCAGAAGGAAAGTAATCTTTAATACCGGAGGTGATCTAGGAATCCCCATCCCCTCCGAAGAGAATCTTTTTCACTTTGGAGAGGGAGAGTCTTTCCTCTGCCAGTAGACTTAGTTTCTCCATAAATTTCCTGCCACTAACTCCGATACCGGTATAGATAAGTTTCCCTTTTACTCTTTTAGACTTACCGCTAGAGTAGCGGGTTTCTTTGCCGGTATAAAACATGCCTAATTTTACTTCCAGTAGGCCCTTGTCTTTTTTACTTTTCTGTTGTTTGATATAGGTGGCATCTGCTTTCAGGTAAGCAGTATCAGGAGCTTCTTTCTCCAGATAATTTAAGTTTTCTATCTGTTTTAGCTTCTTCTCCTGGTCTTCTATGATTAGGTTACCTTCTTTTATTACCGATTGTCTTATGGCTTCATAACAGCGGGGACCACCGATTAGAAGTTCTATTCCCTCTACTACATCCCGGCAAGAGGAAAGAGCGGAAAGAAAACACTCTATTCTAGTTCTGGATAGACTGATGCGCTGCTTTTTCTTGATGCTTAAGGCTTCATCTAAGAGATAATGACTTTTATTATCTTTGTCTTTGTAACGGGTACGGGTATAGAAGGTATCACCCAAACGGGTGAGGAAGTATTTTCCCCTTTTACCGGTGTTTTTTAAGGATCCTCTTTCTCTATTTTTACGCAAGGTATTATCTACATCGGTAAGGGCTTTTTCAAATACCTTACTGGCTATATTTTGGGATATTTCAAAGATCATATTCTCTAAGATATCAAAGGTCAAATCTTTTATCCGGGCATTTACCTTGACCTCAGGAAAAGTAATTGTTATAGTATCCATGGGTGTAGCTTACCTCCTTTTTTGTAAAGGGTTTTCTGTATAGGTAAGTCTACACCTTTTTATTATATTTTAAAAATCTTTTCCCCGGTATTAACAGTATTAACAAAGAAAGAAAAAGAAGCAAAAAGAAAGAAACTACTGCTACTTCTACTATTTCTTTCTCTTTTTCAAAGTACCCCACTAAAGTTTACACTAACAATATATGTGTTATTTAAAAATCAAAAGTGCACTACCGAAAAATAGTAAAAAGATGTAATTTAGAACTAAATTTTAAAGAGAAAAGAGGTTCTAAATTATGTCCAAACAATTACACAAAAACTTCACCGATAATCAGGTTACATCACTTTTAAAAAGTTATCTCAATAAAAAAACAAAATTAGTTATATCATGCAAATACTTAGAATAGAAAGTGCCTAGTGCGCTATTGGATGGGAGGATACAACTTCGGATTAACCCGGATAAAGAATCAGGTGTATCGGAAGTAAGATTCTGGCATAGAGATAATTTTTTAGGTAATCAAAAAGTTAAAAATTCCGACCTTAATTTAGTGCACTTCTGATTCTTAAATAGTGCACTTTTGAAATTTAACTAACAAGATATAATAATATTATTGACAATATAGTAATATTGTGTTACTGTATACAATAATATTGTATGATAAAAATACATTGATTAAAAAAATAAAGAAAAGGGCAAGATGAGAACAAAATTAAATAATTTAAATTTATCAGTAAAAGTTAATAATATTAAAACAACCGCAGAAGTAATTACTGAATCTCTTATTGACATGATTCATAATGTTAAACTTAAACCAGGGCAACAGCTTAGCCAGGAAGAAATTGCTAAAATGTTTGGTGTTTCAAGAGTTCCTGTTAGGGATGCATTACAAAATATTGTTAACATTGGTTTGGCTGAAAAAGTTCCAAGAAAAGGAATTATTGTTAGTCCGATTGATAGAGAAATTTTAAAAAATCTTTATGATGTAAGAAGATTATTAGAGGGGAATGCTATTCAATTAGTTGTTATGAATAGGTATCCCGGGATAATAGAAGTGTTAAAGAATATTATATTAAAACAAATTAAAGCGATGAAAAAGAAAGATAGAAGTAGGGCAATGCAACTAAATGAGGGATTTCACTCAAATTTGTATAGTATTAAAACTACAAAAAATAAAATATTAAATGACCTTATTTTTTATAATAGACTTCGAATTACACATGCCAAAAATGTATCACTTGCTAATGGTTTTTATGAAAATAACGTAATAAAGAATTCTCCGAGCAATCATCAGAAGATAGTTGATAAAATAGAAAAAGGTTCTGTGAATGAGGCAAAAGAATTAATTATTGAAATTATTAATCAATCTGAGAAAAAAGTTTTTGATAATTTAAATCGAATGAATTTTTTTAAAAATATCGATTAAGGTCTCTTCTGAGCAAAATTTGTTACAAATGAGAAGGAGGTGAAAATTAAGAAATAATAGTAAATTCACAGATTATAAATTATAAAGGAGGATAAATTAAAATGATAAGAATAAATTCAAATTGGTATATGAAGGTAATAATTTTTTCGATTATCTTGGTTATTTTTGTTAGTCTATCTTTTGTTTCAGTTTATGCACAATCGAAACATTTATCGATTGTAACTGCCGGAGCCACTGGCACTTATTATCCAATTGGTTCTGCTTTAGCAAAAGTAATCAATGATAATATACCTAACATTTATGCAGTTGCAGAAGTTTCTGGTGGGTCTGTAGAGAATATAAAATTAGTCTCGAGAGGAGAAGCAGATATAGGCATTGCAAATCAGATGCATTTTAGAAAAGCAATACCTGGGACTCCTCCCTTTGATAAACCAATTACCAACTTAAGAACGCTTTTTCCATTAGCTGGGACAAATTATGTGATGAAACATGCTTGGCAAGTGATTGTTCATAAGAATTCTCCTATTGAATCAATCTATGATTTGAAACAAAAAAAGGTTGCAGTAGGACCAGCTGGAAGTGGAACAGAAGTGTATAGTAAAAACATTTTTGATACCTTATTTGAAAATGGGTATGAAGCATTTACACCACTTTTCTATTCATACACTGAAGCGACGAGCGCAATGCAAGATGGGACTATTAATGCATGTATTTTCCATTCTGCTGCACCCACTGGAGCAATCATAGAACTTGCCGCCTCGCGAGATATTAGAATGATTCCTATTGATGATGTTGATATTGCAAAATTAAAAGAAGCATGGGGGTTTAATAAGAGAGTTGTAACACCAAGTGAATATAAATGGTTAGAAGAAGAGGTTGATACAGTAGTAGCAAGCTACCACACAATCTTTGTAAATAAGGATGCCGATGAGGAAATGATATACAACATTGTAAAAGCTGCAATGGAAAATAAAGAGAATATCTGGGTTTCTAATCCTGGTGCTAAGGGATATGATGAACAGGGAGTAGTGATTGGGCTTGATAATCCACCACTCCATGAAGGTTCATATAAATATTTTGAAGAAGTTGGGATAGATATTCCTGAAAACGCAGTACCCCCAGAATTGAAATAGTATCCGGATTGTTTGTATATTCAGTTAGTAAAATGAGATATCATAGCCCTTTAGATTTTAGTTTCTTTCTAGAGGGCTATGATACTAAAAAATTAATTTAAGGAGAGGTAAATAATTTGCATGGATAGCTTTACAGATAATTGGGAACTTTTTAGTTTATTTGGAAGATTAAAGAATTTGTGTGTATCTTTAGCTCGCTGGACTGCAATAGTAATGACAACCTATCATATTTATACATCAATATTTGGACTACCCTCTGCCAAGCAACATCGAGCCATTCACTTGGGTCTTGCAATGGTTATTGCCTTTTCATCAATTCCTATTTTAGAAAGGATGAAAGAAAATAGAAAATATTCATTGATTGTTGATTTCTCATTAATTCTACTTAGTATCTTTACAATGGGATATATTGTGAATCAATATGTTGCTATTGCATATAGAGTAGGAGATCCAACACAAATGGATATTGTCTTAGGGGTAATTGCAACTTTATTGATTCTGGAGTTTGCTCGGAGGGTAGTCGGATTGCAATTATTAATTGTACCAATTGCCTTTTTACTATACCTATTTTTTGGCCAATATGTCCCGGGATTTCTAGGACATCGGCCTTTTTCTATTGCCAGAATGGTAAATACTGTGTTTTTATCTACTGACGGAATTTTTGGTGCACCTCTCGGAGCATCTTCGATTTATGTTGCCGTATTTGTTATCTTGGGATCTATTTTTGAATTAACCGGATTGGGGGAATTTTTTATTAACTTAGCTTATTCGTTGACAGGCAGGTCTTCTTCCGGTCCAGCTCAAACTGCAGTTCTTGCTAGTGGTCTATTTGGAATGATATCTGGCAGTCCTTCTGCCAATGTCGTAACAACGGGAACGTTTACTATTCCACTAATGAAATCTGTAGGTTATAAAGCAGAAAGTGCAGGTGCTATAGAGGCATTAGCCTCGGTGGGAGGACAGATAATGCCGCCAATCATGGGTGCCTCAGCTTTTATTATTGCTGAAACACTTGAAATACCTTATCTATCAATTGTAACGGCAGCTTTTATACCAGCTATATTATATTATGTCTCAGCGGCTATTTCAGTGCATCTGCAAGCTAAAAAAAGAGGAATTAAACCGAAATTGGCAGATATAGGGAATCCTTTAGTTATTATTAAAGAAGGATGGTTTTATTTGATTCCTATTTCTGTTCTTCTATTTTTATTAATTATTGTTCGATATTCCCCATACCGTTCAGCTATTGTATGTATTTTTACAACTTTTGCAATTTCAATATTAAAAAATACTTTTAAATTTAATTTAAAGAACATATTATATGCATTTGAAATAAGTTCAAAAAAGTTACTCACAATTGTAAGCGCATGTGCTGCCTCGGGTATTGTTATAGGTGTAGTTACTTTAACTGGGTTGGGCTTAAAAATATCAATGGTATTAATGGATCTAACAAAAGGAAATCTACTCTTTGCTTTAATCATTAGTCAAATTGCTGCAATGATAATGGGAATGGGATTACCTACAGCGGCTGCTTATATTACTACTTCAGTTTTGTTAGCACCGGCATTGGTAAAATTAGGTCTTCCTCCTCTTAGTGCTCATTTATTTATTTTCTATGGAGCGATCGTTTCTAATTTAACTCCGCCGGTATGTATTGCTTCTTATGCTGCAGCAGGGGTGGCAAAATCAGATCCATGGAAAACTGCAATTGAAGGGTTTTTACTAGGATTACCAGGACCATACCTTGTTCCTTATATATTTATTTATCGTCCTTCTCTTTTACTATTTAATGCACCAAGCAAAATTTTTGTAATTCTTAATTTCTTTATTGGTTTATTAGCGGTTTCATGTTTAGCGATTTCTCTACGGGGATATTTATTTGCAAAGCTAAATATAATTGAGAGAATTATAGCTGTCATAGCTAGTATTTTATTTGTTATAGATAACTATTATTTTTCAATTTATGCGGTTATATTATTAATTCTATTAATCTTTATACAAATTATCAAAAGAAGAAAACAATTAGTCTCAAATTAATATTTCGAGATCACAATGTTATGTAAGTTTGATAAAAAATATTTAATCTAGGTGGTGACAAGAGATGAAAAATATAATAAATATTGCTTATGTACCGGGAGATGGAATTGGTCCAGAGTTAATCAAGGTAGCCATTGATACCATTGATCTACTCTTTCAAGATCTAAAAGAAATTAAAGTAAATTTTACATTATGCGATATTGGTTATGATACTTGGGCGAAAACGGAAGAATTTATTTTTGAATACGGAAGAAAATTTGGTGGTATCTCTGAGGAAAAAATTAAAGGTATAAGTAATACAGATGCAATGTTATATATAGCTACTTCAGGAGGTGATTTTCCAACAGAATTCACGACACCTTTTCCTGTACTGAGAAGAAGGTTTAATGTATTTGCTAATGTTAGACCTGCTTTTTCTTATCCGAATACTCCTTTCTTAAAAAAGGATATTGACTTTGTATTGGTCCGAGAACAGACGGAAGGGATGTGGATGGGAGAAGAAAAAGTTTTAGACTCTAATGTAATAAAAGCCACAGCCACTATAAGTCGAGACGCCTCTATGAAAGTTGCTAAGTTTGCATTTGAGATGGCAAGAAAAAGAAATAAACTAAAAAAGGTAACTTGCATTCACAAAGAAAATGTTTTAAAATATGCCTTCGGCGAATTTGTTAAGTCATGTGAATTAGTGGCCAAAGAGTATGAGGATATTGCTCTGGAAAAGATGCACACGGATGTTCTTCCTTTTGAATTAATCCGGAATCCACATCATTTTGATGTTATTGTTACAACAAATATGTATGGTGATATTATTTCGGGAGAAACTGCAGCAATTACTGGAGGGCTAGGCGTTAGTCCAAGTGGTGAGTATGGTGATAATTATGCTATATTTCGTCCAGTACATGGATCTGCTCCGGATATTGCAGGGAAAAATATTGCTAATCCCATTGCAACTTTTCTTTCAGTCGTAATGATGCTGGAATGGCTCGGGGATAGAAAAGAGATGGAATTATTACATACATTTTCTATGATATTAAAAAAATCAGTCATTGAAACATTAAAGGAAGGCAAATCCCTTCCCCAAGATATTGGTGGAGATGCAACAACGGAAGAATTTAAGGTAGAGGTTTGGAAAAAAATTAAAGATTATAAGGGAGGATTCATAAATGGATAAAGCAAAAGAATTAATTGAACGAATTAAGAAGGATAGACCGACGTATACTGAAAAAACATTTCGGTCAAGAGAAATATTAGCTTATGAAGATCCTAAATATCTAGAACTATTCCATAAGATGCATATGTATGTTGTGCACGAGAAGCAAGGATTACCAACAAAAATAAAAGAAATTATTATTTCGGCAGTTGATGCTGCAACTGGTTACGAAAGAGGAATAAAAATACATTTAAAAGGAGCTCTTCAAGCCGGTGCTACTAAAGAAGAAATAATTGAGGGGTTGTTAGCCGCATCTTTACCTGCAGGTATTCATGTGATGTCTCTCTCTTTGCCAATATTGGATGAGATTTTAAAAGAGGCTGAATCAGAGACGAAATAATGACATACTTTATCAAGATATTAAGATTTTATTTAGAATGATTTAGTATATTATAAATAAAAGAAGAGTAAAAAAAATGAAAAAAGTTAAGGATGCTTACAATATTTATGACGAAATGCTAAAAGAATTATTAGAAACAAATCATTTAGAAAAAAAGCATATTTATCTGATTATGGCCACAGTGGCAATGTCTTTACATAGGTTGGATTTGGCAGAAATTTATATTGCAAAAGGAAAAGACTATAATACTACAACAAAAGAACTTCTGGAAGCATTTCAATCTCCCTCACCCTGTTGGTTTCTTTGGCTTGATTAATCATTATCTTACTTTAAATGGAGGTGGTTAAAATAAAAAGGCAAGCTTATAAATTATTAGAAGATGCAATTGATACCCATATTCATGTAAATCCAGATTTGAAAGAAAGATTATTGGGTGGATTTGAGGCAGCCGAAGAAGCCAAAGAAGCAGGAATGAAAGCAATTGTAATTAAAAGTCATTATACAATGTCAATTGTCCAAGCCAATATCGTATCTGATGCTATTACTGGAATAGATGTTTTTGGTGGAATTACTTTAAACCAATCAGTTGGTGGCTTTAATCCCGCGGGAGTAGAGGTTGCTATAAAATATGGTGCTAAAATTATTTGGATGCCTACTGTTTCTGCAAAATGTAACTTGATGAACAAAGGTAAAGATTTTTCGAAAGGACTATCAGTTTTTAATGAAAAAAAAGGAGAACAAAGCAAACTCCGTCCAGAGGTAATAGAAATATTAGATTTAATTGCAAAAGGAAATATTATTCTGGCAACTTCACATATATCTTTTGAAGAAACCTTAGCATTAATTAAAGAGTGTAATCGTATTGGTGTAAAAAAAATATTAATTAATCATCCTCAGAATGTTTATGCAAGTATGGATATACAAAGGCAAAAGGAAATTGTAGAAATGGGAGCTTATTTAGAGCATTGCTTTAATCTTTGTACCCCTCATCTACCTATCATTCATGCGGATGATTTTGCCAAGTCAATTCTTACATTAGGGCCAGATCATTGTGTTATGGCTACAGATATGGGTCAGCTAGATAATTTTAAACCAACAGAAGGTCTTAGAGTATTTATCCAAATGATGCTAGATAGAGGGGTGAAGAGTGATTGGATTAAGAAGATGGTCCAGGATAATCCGGTAAAACTTTTATATTAATGAAATGAGGAATAACAGATGAACGAAACAATTTCATTTAAATTTGCTGAATATACAAAAAATAGCAAATATGAAATTCTATCAGCGAGCACAATAGAACAAGCAAAAAAGTGTTTACTTGATTTTATTGGAGTTGCAATTGCTGGTAAAGAATGCCCTTTAAATGATATTTTATTAAGTTTGGGATTTCAAAGTAAAAGGGGCAAAAATTCAACTGTAATAGGAAGAAAAGACCCAATTTATTTTTTATTTAGTTCTTTAATCAACGGCACTATCGGACATTATCTTGAGCTAGATGATGGCCACAGGCCTTCAATAAGCCATCCAGGCACGGTAGTCATCCCTTCAGCTCTAGCAATGGGAGAAGTGTTAGGATCATCTGGAAAAGAGATTTTACTTTCGATTGTTTTAGGTTATGAAATAATCGGTAGAATTGGTAGATCGATTCAACCATCACATCAAACAAAAAGAGGATTCCATACTACTGGTACTTGTGGTACTTTTGGAGCTGCTTTGACTTCTGCAAAATTACTTGATCTGTCAATCAATGAAATTGTTTATTCTCTGGGATTAGCAGGCCTTCAAGCCAGTGGACTTTTGGAAGTTATGAATAATGGTGGCATGGCAAAACCGTTCCATGCAGGAAAAGCCTCTTTTAATGGTATACTTTCCTCTCTTATGGCAAAGAAAAAAGTGAAAAGTCCAATCACTATTTTTGAAGGAAGCAAAGGGTTTATTAATGCTATGTCTGATCACTGGCAAAAAGAGAAGATATTTGACAAATTAGGTGAAGATTTTCTAATTTCAGAGACCTATTTTAAGTTTCATGCTGCATGTGGTTTAGTCCATTCGACTATTGATGCAATCATTAAAATCGTTCAAGAGAATAATATAGAAAGTAGACAAATTAAAAAAATTAAACTTAAAGTGCTAAGTTATGTTGCTGATATAGTAAATAAGGAAAATCAAGAAATTGAATCACCGGAGGATGCAAAATTCAACCTTCAATTTAATGCGGCAATTGCAGTAATCGATCAGAGTGCAAATATTGAAGAATACAGTAATGAAAAGATTACCAATCAGGAAATCAGAGATTTAATGAAAAGGGTAAAAGTAGTTGCAGATACAGAACTTGATAATTACTTTCCTGAAAGGAGGCCTTCTATAGCGGAAGTTGAATTATTTTCTGGTGAGAATTTCAATGAAAGAATTGATTTTCCAAAGGGTAGCCCTGAAAATCCACCTTCTTTTGAGGATGTTTATCAAAAATATATGCAATTAGTTTTACCTTATATTGAAAAGAATATCGCTGAAGAAATTGTGGAATTGATTCAAAATTTTGATATGATTGAAAATATAAACATATTTACAAAATTGCTCAGATTAAATGAAGGAGAGTGATAAATTATGAAAATTAATCGAGTAGAAATATTTCCTTTAACAAAGATTCGTTATAAACGGGAATTTAAAATATCCCGTGGCTATGTAGGTGGACCAAAAATGAAATGGGGTTTTCACGTAATCGTGAAAATTTTTACTGATGAGGATATTACTGGTATTGGTGAAGTTCGTCCAAATAATCCCCATCAAAATGAAACAACCTGGAGTGTTGTTTCTGCAATAGAACATTTTTATGGTCCCCTCCTAATAGGTAAAGATCCTTATAATATTAACAAAATAAACGATGAAATGGAAAAATTGCTTCCTGAAAATCCACATGCTAGAACACCTATTGATTTTGCACTTTATGATATTATAGGAAAATCAACCAATTTACCACTATATAAATTATTAGGTGGTTTATTTCATGAAAAGGTACCATTAAAATTTCCTATAGGACAAGGAAAAAAGGAAGAAATGCTATTGGAAGCACAAAGGGTCATTGAAGAAACTGGTGCAAATTATCTAAAAATCAAGATTGGTCCTATTGAAAGATTGAAAAATGATATTGCAAACATTGAGGCAATTAGGGAAAAATTTGGAGAAAAAGTAAAATTGCAGGTTGATGCTAATGGTGCATATAATACTGTATATGAGGCAGTTAAAGCGATAAAATCAATTGAACAATTTAATATTGCTTTAATTGAACAACCATTACCTAAGTGGAACTTGGAAGGTATGGCTGAAATTGTAAATTTATTTGACACGCCAATTCTAGCCGATGAAAGTGTATTTTCGAATTATGATGCTTATAAAGTGATAAAAAATAGGGCAGCTGATGTAATTAACATAAAAATACCCAAAGCGGGGGGTATTACAGTTGCCAAAAAGATTGCCCATATTGCTGAATCCGCTGGAATGCCAGTTTTTATTGGTAGTACGACTGAGACTGGTATTGGTGGGGCAGCAGGAATTCATTTTTATCTATCGACCAAAAATATGTGGCCTGCTTGTGCTTCCATGTTTGGTAGTTATATGTTGGTTCATGACTTAGTAACAAGTGAAAGTCGTTTTGAAATGAAAGATGGGTTCGTGTATCCACCAAAGGGGCCAGGTTTGGGAGTAGAGATAGATAATGAAGCATTAGAAAAATATAGTGAACAGAAAATTATAGTAAAATAAGCGAATTTTTTGTTAGCACACTTCAAATAGGTTGGTGAAATGATTCTAAAAAATAAAATAGCATTAGTTACAGGCTCTGGACAGGGAATAGGGAAGGCCATAGCAATCCTTTTTGCAAAAAAAGGTGCCAAAGTCATTGTTAACGATATTGAACGTAAAAAAACAAAGGGAGTGGTAGAGAATATAAATAAAGATTTTATTAATGATAAACGAAATTATGCGATTGAATATATTGCTGATGTTTCTTCTGCTAATGAAGTGAAAGAACTTTTTACCTTTATTACTAAAAACTTTAATGGTTTAGATATTTTGGTTAACAATGCAGCAATTTCCCCTAAACAAAAGTTTGAAAAAATTTCTTATGAAGATTGGGGAAAAGTTATAGACGTTAATTTAACCGGTCCGTTTATTTGTATACAAGAAGCTTATAAGATAATGAAAAGAAAAAAATATGGGAAAATTGTAAACATTTCTTCTTTTGCAGGAATAAATGGAGGGATTCTCGCTAGTGCGCACTATGTAGCTTCCAAGGCAGGATTAATAGGATTAACAAAATATATGGCTAAAATTGGAGCCCCCTACCATATTAATACAAATGTAATTGCTCCAGGAAGAGTGAAAACAGATAAGTATTACCTACATTCAAAAGAATTTAATAAAAAGGTAGATAAAAATATTCTTTTAGATTCTGCTGCTGAACCTGAAGATATTGCAGAGGCTGCACTTTTTTTAGCTTCAAATAAATCAAATCATATTACCGGAATATGTATGAATGTTACTGGCGGTATTTTATTATAATCAACTATTTGTTTATCTATGGATTAAACTTTATTGGAATTTAGCATGTTAACTGGAATATTATAAGAAGTTTTATTAATATTTTTGAAGGAGTATATAAATCAATGAAGAGTACAAGATTACAGTTTAAAGAATTGTTAGAAAAAGAGGAAATCCTGGTAGCCCCAGGTTGCCATGATCCTCTTAGTGCCAAAATCATTGAATCGTTAGGCTTCAAATGTGCTAGTTTAGGAGGATGGGCTTTGGGTGCACAACTTGGAATAACAGAACCCCTAACGACATTAACTGAGATGGTTATGATGAGTAAATATATCGTAGATTGGATAGATATACCTTTATTTGTGGATGCTGGTTCAGGTTTTGGCGATGTCAATATGGTCTATAGAACAGTAAAAGAATTTGAGAAAGCTGGAGTCGCCGCAATCCATTTTGAAGACCAAGTAGTGCCAAAGAGAAGTTCTTATCATAAAGGAATTCATGATATTATCCCAGTGGAAAAAATGGTAATTAAATTTAGAACAGCTTTAGAAGCTAGAACAGATCCATATTTTTGCATTGTGGGAAGAACAGATGCAGGGCGTAATGAAGGCGAAAGCTTTGATGAAGCTATTGAAAGATCTAATATATATAGCGAAATTGGTATTGATCTTGTAGAAGTTTTTCCAAAAAATATGGAAGACATCAAAAGAGCACCTAAAGAAATTAATACAGGAGTAATGTATGTAGCCTCTGAAGGTAAGAGAGTGGCACCTAATTTTAAGGACTTAGAAAAATATGGATATAAGATGGTTAATTATCCCTTTACATCTGTATTGGCAATGGTAAAAGAAATAAAAAATGTTTATTCTAATCTAATACAGACCGGGAAAACTGGTTATAAATATGATGAATGTAAAAAAATAGTTTCAGATGTCAAGGAAATGCTATCATTAGAAGATTTTTATAAAATGGAAGAAAAATATTTTCAAAAAAAGTAATTGATATATTTCTTTTGCTTATTTACCCCCTAAGTAGCAGTACAGGAGGTTTAACTACTCATAGTAGTGAAATAATAAGCGACGATTCATAAAAAAAGTCAATAGATATTAGGCTACTATAAGAATAAATTGCAAAAACTACTCGAAATTAGTACACATAGTAAATATATTGAGTAATAAATAAATGTTTGAGTTTTTAAGGATAAATGATGCAAGAAATTAGAGTTTTATCAGCAACTGGGGTATTAGGTTCTGGTTTTGCTAGGGCTTCTTTTGATCGAGGAATTACCAAAAAACCGCACTTTATTGGTTGTGATGCCGGATCAACTGATCCCGGTCCGTATTACCTGGGTGAAGGAGTATGTGCTTTTTCAAGAGAATCAGTTAAAAGAGATCTTGAGCTCATGGTGGAAGGGGTTATTAAAAAAAAGATACCATTGATTATTGGATCCTGTGGGACTGCTGGGGGAGATCCAAATTTAAAATGGACCTATGAAATTTTAAAAGAGATTGCTTCAAGGCGAGAATATCATTTTAAAGTAGCATTAATTCATTCAGAACAGAAAAGATCATATTTGCTTAAAAAATTTGATGAAAGTAAAATTTATAGTTTGAAATATGCTCCAAAGATTGATACGAATACTTTTAAAAGGGCTCAACGAATTGTTGGAATGATGGGAATTGAACCCATCATTAAAGCTTTTCAATCAGAGGCTCAGATTATTTTATGTGGAAGAGCAAGTGATACAAGTATCTTTTCTGCTTTACCTATATATTGGGGTATAAATCCAGGTATTGTTTGGCATGCAGCTAAGATACTTGAATGTGGGGCTGCTGCAGTTAAGAATCGAATTTTTCCAGATTCTATGATTTCATATTTAAAGAAGGATCACTTTATTATAGAACCTCTTCATCCTAAAATGCGTTGTACACCACAAAGTGTTGCTGCTCATAATTTGTATGAGAATGCAGATCCTTTTTACCTCACTGAACCTTCAGGTACAATTGATACGAGTGAGGCTGAATACACTCAACAAAGCTATTCTGCTGTAAGAGTAAAAGGAAGCAAGTTTCATCCTTCTAAAAAATATACAATTAAACTGGAAGCAGCTGAATTGATAGGATACCAAACTATCATAATTGCTGGAATTCGTGATCCTTTTGTTATCAGGCAATTTAATTTCTGGTTGAATTCATTAAAAGATGTTTTAAAAAAAAGACTCGAGGATATATTTAATGATGAATGGTATAAGCTAAATGTTCGTGTATATGGAAAAAATGGTGTTATGTCCAATTTAGAACCACAAAAAATAATTACCTCTCATGAGCTTGGTTTAATATTTGAGATAACCGCTTCATCTCAGAACATAGCAAATTCAATGGCTTCAACTACAAGACATATTGCCCTCCATCACCCAATTCCAGAGTGGAGTGGTTCTGTGTCTAGCGTAGCATTTCCATATTCTCCACCAACAATTGAGAGGGGAAGGATCTATAAATTTTCCTTAAATCATGTGGTTGAACCAGAAAATCCTTATGAGATGTTTCCCATAGAATTTCATTATATATAATAATATATTTATATTTTGCTGATTTTTAAAAATAACTTCTGGTTAATAAAATATAAAGAATAATAATATTTTCTAAAAGCTTTTAACTTCAAAAATTTAAAGAGGAGCAATAATTAAAATGGCTTTTTTTAATTCTTTAGGAGAAATAGCTAGTTTAATACGTAGCAAAAATGCAGGTCCATTTGTACTGACTTTTGATATTATGTTTGATAAAGAAAATAAATTTAATCAGGTACGTAAAAGCGGAATTATTAACAAATCATTAATTTCTAGGATATATAATATTCCCGAAGAAGATATTTTGTTAGTTTACAGTAAATCCGCACTTGCAATAAAGATATCCATTCCTAGGCCAACAACCCAAGGAGATCTAAGGGATTCGGACTCTCATGGAGGACAACAATTCGCACCTCTTGTAAACATCAAGATACCAATTCCCTAAAAAGATGACTTTAAGTATGTTAGCATCAAGAATCTTACATATTTAATCTAACGGAAAATCCCCGTCAGTAAAGGCGTGAAGGTATCTATGGATTACTTTCAAGCTTTCGTTGGACTCTTATTATAGAAAGTTGTTGCTATCTATCGAGGTTTTAGTGAAGAATTTTTTCCAATCTACAAATATTATTGGAGGTCAATTAAAATGAAAAAAAACAAACTTAGAGAAAAATTAAAAGGTAATGTGCCTACATTAGGCACTCGTCTTCTTAGTGTGTGGCCGGGGATGGTCGAAATCGTAGGACATACTGGGATATTTGATTATGTAGAATTTTTGGGAGAATATTCACCCTGGGATTTACATGATTTAGACAATTTTGGAAGGGCAGTTGAACTCTTTGACATGTCCTCTATGATTAAAGTAGATCAAAACAATAGAGCTTTTATTGCCCAGAGAGCCCTGGGTTCAGGAATACAAAATATTCTTTTTACCGATATTAGGACTGTAGAAGATGCCCAAGAATGTGTAAGTATTGTAAGGGCAGAAACACCTCAAACCAAAGGGATTAATGGAGCAGCCAATCGCCGGAATGTTGGGTATTATTTAGAAGCTGGTTCACCAGAATATGTAAAAGCTATGGATGAAGCAGTTGTAGCTTTAATGATTGAAAAAAAAGAAGCAGTCGATGATTTAGAAGAAATTCTTTCTGTAGAGGGAATAGATATGGTGCAATTTGGTCCAGGTGATTATTCTTTAAGCATGGGTTACCCGGGACAGCGTAATCATCCAAAGGTAAAAGAGGCAGAGTTAAAAACTATTACAACAGCAATAAAAAAAGGTATCCGCCCCCGTGTAGAGATAGGTTCTATCGATTACAAGATGGAAGGCCTACAAAAATATGTTGAATTAGGGGTTATAGATTTTAATCTTCCCAGTGAAGGAAAAATAATCTATGAGTGGTTAAAGAAACACGGTGAAAACATAAAAAGGTCACTGTTTAATTAATTGTATAAAGGAGAAAAAATGCCAATTATAGATTCAAAAACCAAAAAAATTAGAAAAGATTACACCATTAAGGAATTAATAAAAAAAGCCAAAGAGATGAGAGCTTACAATATGATAGCCATTACTGCAGCCGGTTCCGGTCATACCGGAGGAACCCTCTCCATTATGGATATTACCGCTGCCTTGTATTTGACACATATAAGACATGCCCCGGCTAATCCCCTCTAGGAAGACCGGGACAGAGTCTTCTGGTCGGTTGGGCATAAAGCTCCGGCTATCTATGTAGCCCTTGCCGAAGCAGGTTATTTTCCCCTTGATGATACCGTAAAACTAAGAAAACTATGGTCTGGCTTTGAGGGTCACCCTAATAGACTAAAACTTCCCGGATTGGAACTTTCCGCTGGCTCTTTGGGTCAGGGTCTGGGTGTAGCAATAGGCAGTGCCTTGAGTGCTAAATTAGAAGATAAAAATTATCGGGTCTATACTATCTTAGGTGACGGTGAACTTAACGAAGGTTCTGTCTGGGAAGCGGTAATGTGTGCCTCTCACTATAAATTAGATAATTTAGTGGCTATTGTAGATAGAAATAGATTACAAATTGACGGACCTACCAAAGAGGTCATGTGTTTGGGAGATCTTACAGCTAAATGACAAGCCTTCGGTTGGCATACTCTGGAAATTGATGGACATGATATGTCTCAGATACTTTCTTCTTTGGAAGAGTCCCAAAAAACCAAAGGTAAACCTACGGTAATCATTGCCCATACCATAAAAGGAAAGGGAATATCCTTTGCCGAAAACCGGGTAGGTTATCATGGTATAGCCCCAAAGACGGAAGGACAGGGAAAGAATCTCTGGATTAAGCTTTAAAAGATATCGGAGATCCCCAATTTACCAAAGAAAAAGTAGACCAGCTCCTCAAAATATCCTCTACCTACCAGAAGGAAGTAGATAAAAAGATAGAAAAATCCCTTCCCAAATTTTCCCGTAATTACTGGTGGAATAGTTCTCCTTCCATGCAAGTTAAAATGGTCCCTACCAGGAACGGATTCGGAAAGGCTTTGGATAAACAAGGTGAGGATGAAAAGATTGTTGTTCTTGGGGCAGATATTACCTCATCAATCAAAATGGATCAATTTTTTGCCAATCATCCCGAAAGGAAAAATAGATTTTTACAAATGGGTATTGCCGAAGCGAATATGACTTTAGTGGCTTCCGGTCTGGCCAAAGAAGGAAAGATCCCTTTTATCGGTTCCTATGGAGTCTTTGTAACCGGCAGGAACTGGGATCAACTTCGCACTACCGTTTGTTACAATAACTATAATGTTAAAATAGCTGATGGTCATGCGGGTATCTCTGTGGGAGCAGACGGAGCTACCCACCAGGCCTTGGAAGATATCAGTAATCTCTATTACCCGCCTAATATGCATCTTGTTGTCCCTTGTGATTCTACAGAGACTGAAAAGGCGACCAAAGCTGTGACCTACGTCAAGGGACCGGCGGTTATTAGATATGCCCGGGAGGCAACCCCTGTAATAACTTCATATAACACTCCTTACCAGTTTGGGATAGCCAATATCATTCGCTACAGAGGAGAAGGGGATAATTTTATCTCGGCCTTTGAAACAAAATTATCTACCGATTATCAATCAGAAAAGGAAGGTTTAACCATCATTGCCTGTGGTCCGATGGTGGCAGAAGCGATGCGGGCTGCCTATATTTTAAAAGAAGAATATAATATTAAAACCAGAATTTTAAATATCCATACCGTAAAACCGATCGATAGGAAAGCCATTGCCAAAGCAGCTGAGGAAACGAATATTATCCTAACAGTAGAAGAACATCAGGTAGGCGGATTCGGCAATATCGTAGCCGGAGTAATCACTCCAGAACAAAAAACATTCTACCCCACTACTTATGAATATGATCGGTGTAGAAGACCGTTTCGGAGAATCGGGTGCCCCCTGGGAATTAACTAAAATATTTGGTCTTGCAGCAGAAAATATTGCTAAGAAGGCTAAAGAATTGTGTGAAAAAAAACAGATAAATAATAAATAAAATTATACATAAGGAAAAGAGGTCAAAGGAATTTGAACTCTTCTCCTTATGAGCGTAACTAATTATCTGTCCCCCATTCCTTGACACATTTTTGATTAAATATTATCCAAAAAAAAATAGAAAAAAGGAACAGGAAAGCTGATTTTAATAAGTCAAGGGTAAGCCTTTACAAGTTCACAAAATATATAAAAATATAATTTTGTCATCGAATTGATTTGGAGAATTGATAAAAATGTGAACTTGTGAAGCCTCGTACAATAAGCACATAGACAATTAAACGGAATATGTTATGCTGATCTTAAGAAGAGCTTGTCGTGTGGACAGGTCAGTGTGAAGCCAGAACGATCAAGGTATAACGATCAGTTCGTGGATTAGATGGACCGCCCTTCGATAAGCTTGAACAGTATCAAAAGCGAAAGGAATGTCCTTTCAGCTTGCGTTTTACGAGGTCAAGCCACCTCAAAGCTATAATAAATTCCATAGGTAATGCCGGAGAAAATTCCATAGTGATATCTATAAAATAATGCCTCCCTTAAGTTATAATTGAATCCTTAAGGGAGGTAAAAAAGATGATAGGAGTAGCAATGTATAACTATAAAATCACCATGGGAAAAACATGAGAATAAATCACTTATTGCCAAGCTTACCAGTCATGACTGGAAGACGGTAGCTAATAAGATAAAAGAAATAGAACAAGGAAAAGAATATCCTAAAAAGAAACCGCATCCGCAGATACTGGACTCCTAGAGGGAACAGATCATGAAATGGTTAGAAGATAATCTCTCCGGAGTAAGAATAAACGAAAAGATACAGGAAGAAGGGATAAAGGTGGGGTACTCTACAGTTAAGGATTATATTTGTACCATCAAAAAAAGGGATAATATCTTTATCCGATGCCATATCAATGCCTTTCATTATTTTGTTGGCATCCCCCAGTATGTCAAGATAGATAATCTAAAATCAGCCATCTTACACGCTAACTTTTATGAACCCATCTACCAGGAACTGTATAAAAACTTTGCTTTCCATTATGGCTTTCATCCTCTGCCCTGCAGGGTAAGAAGACCTAATGACAAAGGGAAGGTGGAATCAGGGATAAAGTATGTGAAGAATAATTTCTTCCTAGGACGTAAATTTACCGGCTGCAAGGATGTAAAGGAAAGATTATTTAAATGGTATATCAGGGCTAACCACCGGATACACGGTACCACCAGAAAGGTGCCTCAAGAGGTATTCGAAAAAGAAGAGAAGGTAAAACTTATTCCCCTCCCTCAAGAAGAATTTAAATTAGTAAAGGTAGGTAGCCGTAAAGTTTACCATGACTGCCATATCTACCGACTGTCATGGTTTCCATCGGTTTTTTATTGGGTTACCATCAAATCAATGATGGTTTACCGCTCAAGGTAATACTCATTCTGTCTTCAGCTCCGGTAGCGTTTCATTCTCTAATACCCC
>Ga0114922_10001255_pt1 | contig 24202 bp, 33 predicted proteins | sample AartaG_FD_100975 | JGI IMG/M metagenome (GOLD analysis project Ga0114922, IMG submission 100975) | Deep subsurface microbial communities from Aarhus Bay to uncover new lineages of life (NeLLi) - Aarhus_00045 metaG | ecosystem: Environmental > Aquatic > Marine > Oceanic > Sediment | place... | reverse complement strand
TGTCCTGGTGAAAACCAGGAAGAGTTTCTACCAGATATTGCGACAAATCATAGGTAAATGAAGAGAGGAAAAAGAAATACGGTGTGAGGGAATGATAAGAAAAGCAGTGATACCGGCAGCAGGACTGGGAACGAGGTTTCTGCCGGTTACAAAATCAATGCCAAAAGAGATGTTGCCAATTATAGATAAGCCCATTATTCAATTTGTCATTGAAGAAGCAATCATTTCAGGAATTGAGGATATTATAATTATCACAGGTAGAGGAAAGAGGGCGATAGAAGATTTTTTTGATACATCGCCAGAACTTGAAAGTCATTTGTTTCAAAATAAAAAATACGAGTTGTTAAGGGAATTAAAGGATATTTCTTCCTTGGTTGATATTCACTACATAAGGCAGAAAGAGCCGAAAGGGCTTGGCGATGCGGTTTTAATGGCGGAAAAACATGTAGGAGACGAGCCATTTGCTGTTCTATTAGGAGATGATATAATAAAAGGGGATACACCTTGCATAAAACAATTGATGGATGTTTATCAGAAGTATGAGGGTTGTAGCGCTGTGATAGCAGTGGAAGAAGTTAAAAATAAAAATGTAAGCAAATATGGAATAATAAAAATAAAGGGTAAGGAGATAGATTTAGATAAATCAGTTTATCGTATTGAAGACATTATAGAAAAGCCTTCTTTGGATGAAGCACCTTCAAACATAGGAACTGTTGGAAGATACATTCTCACGCCAGAGATTTTTGATTACATTAAGAAAACGCTTCCGGGAAGAGGGAATGAAATACAGCTTACGGATGCTATTAGAAACCTTTCTTTAAAAAAGAAAGCTTTACCAAAGAAAGGGGATGCTTACGCATATAAGTTCAAAGGGAAGAGATATGATGCAGGAGATAAGCAGGGGTATGTAAAAGCGATTATAGATTCTGCTTTAGAAAGGGGGGGGTTAAAAGAAGAAATCGAGAAGTATTTACGGGAGATAGTAGCGGCATTACCGCAAAGTTTTAAAGTGAAGTAATATAAAACTAACCATAGAGGTGAAAAGATAAAAATGGCATCTGCAATTGAAAGGGAGATTGATTCTCTTGTTAGGATAGGGTACTATGAAACCGAAGGAGGGGTTATAGCAGATGCTGTAAGAGCATTATTAGAGAAAAAGCCAGAACTAAGGCGAGAGATTGCCATACATCTCTACAAAAACGGCGAGGTAAGCCTGTGGAAAGCCTCAGAGATTGCACGCATGAACCTTGAAGAATTCAAGGAGGTTTTATCACACGGAGGCATAAAAATAAAGGTGAGTGGAACAAAAAAAGAGGGCGATAAGCGTTTAAAAGAGGTTTTTGATGTATAGCATTGTAGTTTTAGACTGTGATCTGATAAGTACCTTTGCAATAAAACTGGTAAGGGATATAGAGGATAAGGACAGGACTTTTATAATAGGGGCTAATGACATCTTAGGAGGGTATAAATAATTTGGAGAAAAAATCTAAATGAAAGCATTAGTAACCTGCTGTGCAGGCTTCATAGGAAGCTTGGGTAAGCTTTAAAGAATAAAAAAGGTAGAGGTATCTATGAAAGATAAAACAGTTTGTGTGGTTGGTTTAGGATATGTGGGCTTACCTTTAGCAAAGGCTTTTGTAATGGAAAAGAACAAATCCGTGGAATCTGCGTTAATCAGTGTCTTAAAAGGGAGCTAATACCATGAAAATAGCAATACCAAAGAACATAGAAGAACTGAAACAGCACTTGAGAGACCCTTTGTATAGGAACTCATATTATTTGATGATGACTTCGGTTGTTGGCTCTGTTTTAGGATTTATCTTCTGGATGGTGAGTGCTCGTTTTTATTCTACCGCTGAGGTGGGTTTGGCTGCCGCTATTTTTTCTGCAATGGGTTTGATAGCAGCATTTTCGGGATTGGGGCTCAATATTGGTTTAATCCGGTATTTACCAAAAGAAGATGATAAACAAGGCTTGATTAAGCGAGGCTAAAAGATGAGAGATGAATATTGCAATACGTTACGGAATAACAAAAGAAAGATGGATGAAAGAAACGCTAATAAAAGCGTTAAGAAGCGAAAAAGCCCGGGATAAAATAATGAGAATTGTTTCAGAGGAATACAGGGCGGGGAAAATAGAATTTGAGGATATGGCTGAACTAATTGGTATTGAGAATGCAAAAAGGGTTAGAGCAGTGGTAGAAGGGGCGAAAAGAAGCGTTGAAGAATCTTTTCATGCGTAAATTAGTCTTTGACACCTCTGCTTTAATTTGTGACGATTACGAGTCTTTTTGGTATTGAAGGGCGTTATTTGGAGTTTGCGAGATATGAAACGCCTTTGTTAGGTTTTCTCTGTCATGAATTGGGGATAGCGACGAAGGCGGCGAGGATAAAGAAGTTGGCAGGAGAAGTGCCTGAAATTTCTTTTGGCATGAGGAGGCAGCATCCGGCATTAGCAGCGATGATAGAGAGATGCGCATATCTTGGTGGAATGGACGGTGTGAGTTGCGTTGCTGGTGCGGAACGGATGGAAATAGAAGCAACAGGGACAATGCCCCATTCTTTGATTATATGTTTTGGCGAGGACAGGCAGAAGGAGGCGTGGAAGGCGTTTGACGAAGTTATTGCGAAGGAAGTGCCACGAATATGCTTGTGCGACACTTATTATGACGAGAAGACGGAATCTATAGCCGCTGCGGAGGCGCTTGGAGAATCTTTACGTGCCGTTCGCTTGGATACGTCAACTTCGAGGAAGGGCGGCTTCAGGCGAATTATAGAGGAAGTGAGGTGGGAGCTTGACATCCGTGGGTATAAGAACGTGGGGATATTCGTAAGCGGGGGTATAGATGAAGCGGAAGTGGTTGAGCTGAGAGATGTCGTAGCAGGGTTTGGCGTGGGGACAAGCGTTGCAAATGCCAGGTGCATAGATTTCGCACTGGATATAATAGAAAAGGAAGAGAAAACCTGTGCAAAGCGCGGGAAGCGAGGAGGGAAGAAGCAGGTGTATAGAAGGAAGGGCATGATTGAAGAAGAAAAAGATGAAATAAGACTGGCGAAAGGAGCGCCGCCAAAAAAATTGGATATGGAGCCGTTACTGAAGCCGATGATCGAAGGTGGGAAGATAGTAAAAGATTTCTCGTTTTCGCTGGAAAGAGCAAGGAGAAGGGTAGTGGAGCAGTTGAAGGTGTTGAGCTCCTCCACTCCATATAAAATCACTAAGCAATCTTCTGTAATTCGTCCTTTTAAATTTTGAAAACGCTTAGCTTAGGTTACATTTGCGCTACAATTGTCCAGAAGTGAATCTCATATTCCGTTTCGTCTTCTGATATTACCTCTACGGATACCTTTTTGAACTCATAGCGGTATTTCAAAATCGTTTTTTCATAAATTATCTGGATATCTCCGTAATTATTCGTGACATCGGTTTTGTAATTAATTTGATCGTATCCAATCAGGGATAATGTCTCGTTATCAGATCCAGCCGGTGAATTGCTGACGTAGTTTTTTGCATCATGAGTAAACGAGTAGTTCTCTTTTGCGTTTGAATCCAAATTTATTGTTGTGGTCAAATCCTGACCCCCTGTTGTCGAAATCCCCAGCGGAATTGGGATTTTCACACCTTCTCTTTCAGAGACTCCACTCCAAATTATGTTCCCATGTGTATCTATGATCATGGACTTTCTTAGTTTGCCCACGTCTAATGTGGTGGTGACATTGCCCTGCGGATTAATGATTAAGACCTTATCAATATCTATTGTATCCACTGGTCTGCTCACGGTAAAGTGATTGGTTTCTATACTCTTTTCGGTATCTGCGAGCACAATACTCGAAGTATATGGTGTGAATGCCACATTAATCGTCTTGTTTTCTTCCAGTGATAACATAAATGATCCTTGCTTGAACGTTATGTTATCCAAAGAAACAATGTAATCGTATGACGTTATATTACGCTCATGCGAGACCACAGTGAATGCAAATGTCTCTTCTTCTCCAACGGTGATCTTGTCTGGCAATTTTTCGTGTTCCTCAAAATAAAGCTCGGAAAAGCTCTCCTTCGCGGGGGTATAGGTGACTACTAGGAACCCTACGATGAAAATCCCTATTATACATGCGGCGATTATCGCATATATCACCTTCTTTTCTTCGTCCATTTAACTACCACCACATGTATATAATTATACCCTATATTTATATCTTCGCATGTAAATAAGATAGGACTATAGTATGGTTACAAGGACAAATAAAAAAGATGCAATAGTACCTAAGAAAGACCTTATATTTATAGTTGCGTTTGTGATTGTATCGGTGGTTATAATTACCGTTCCACCGTTAAATGCTACGCCCTTACGAGCGGTAGTTGGTTTTCCACTGGTGTTATTTCTACCAGGGTATTCGCTTGTTTCCGCATTATTTCCAAGAAAAGATGAACTGGACCTGCTCGAAAGGATAGCGCTAAGCATTGGATTGAGCATTTGCATTGTGGTGTTCATTGGGTTGGCATTGAACTATACGCCATGGGGAATCCGATTGGGACCTATTTTGCTTGCACTATCCGCATTCACATTGATTGGAACTGCTGTAAGTGCAGTGAGGAGGATGGAGATAATGGGTTATGTAAAATCGTAAAAGGGGAACAATATATTTTTACGCGTGAGGACAAACTTAATCTTGGTGATGCATATGAGAACAAAAGCGATATATGAAGAAGATGTTTTGAGGCTATTGGAAAAATTGGAGATCTGCATTGATAAGAAGAATTTTGGACACTGGAATTAATGAGGAATTAAAAAAACGTGCACTGGGGTTGTTTAGGGATAAGAAAGTATCTTTGGCGAAGGCTGCGGAAATAGCGGATATATCAGTCAGAGAGATGATGGATTTGATAAAGGAAAAAGGTATCTCCCTGCACATAAGCATTGAAGATATAAGGGAAGATTTCGAGGCGGCGATGAAATGAAATGGATCTTCGATTCCTCTCCTTTGATATATCTGAATTTTCAAAATAGAAGTTCATGGCACGTTATTTCTGATATTCTTGATGGTAAGAATTAGGAAGTTGAAAAAAGAGGAAGCAAGGGATAAAGTGGAGTTGATGATTAGAAAAGGATTCAGGCTCGGTCATGAAGAGTACCTTGAATTTTTAAACTTGCTCGAGAATGTCTGAAAAGGAAGTAAGAGATAACATGTCCGAAATCGCTGATCAACACCTTCAAAAAATAGCAATGCAAAGAATGGTTTTCACCCTATAGTTAGATTGGAATTTGCTCTTGCTTTTCTGAGGAGGTTTTGAGGGCAATATATTTTTTAACCATAAAAATAAACCTAATCTTGATGATAAGGATGGGAATAAAAGCGATATATGTGGAAGGCATTTTGAAGCCTTTGGAGAAGACAAAGTTAGAAGAGAATGAGGAGGTTTTAGTAGAGATAAAAAAGCGTAGACTAAAAGGAATACTTAAAGTGGATGCTAAAATTGTTGACGAGATCGTTGAAAATGAAGAACTCTTTGAATGATCTCGCTGGTGAGATTCCTGCAGGAGAGGGAAGAAAAAAAGAAAAATATTCTTGTGCGATGGAAAAATGAAAGGACTAATACTCTCAGGCGGATATGGAACAAGGCTTCGTCCAATCACATACTCACAGCAAAAGCAGTTAATTCCCGTTGCAAACAAACCCATTCTATTCTACGCCATTGAAGACGTGATTGAAGCAGGTGTAAATGAAATAGGAATCCTTGTAGGACCAAATAAAGAACAGGTTATAGGAACTGTGGAATCGGAAAACTGGGATGCAGAAATCGAATTTATCTATCAAGGCGAGCCAGAAGGATTAGCACATACAATCCTCGTTGCAGAAGAGTTTTTAGATGACGAATTTGTCATGTATTTAGGCGATAACATTTTGAGAGAAGGGATTGTAGAACACGCCACGCAGTTTAAAGAAAATAAATATGATGCGAGTATTATGCTAACAGAAGTAGAAAATCCACAGCAATTCGGAGTTGCAGATATTAACGAAGATGGAACGATAAAAAGACTTATTGAGAAACCCAAAGTGCCACCAAGCAATCTTGCCTTGGTTGGCATTTATTTCTTCAAGCCGGTCATATTGGAAGCTTGCAAGAACATAAAACCATCTTGGAGAAATGAACTTGAGATTACGGATGCGATTCAATGGCTCATTGATAACGAATACGAAGTGGGATGGACAAAGGTAAATGGGTGGTGGAAAGATACCGGGAAACCTGAAGACATTTTTGAAGCTAACAGATTGATCTTAGAGGATATTCAAACAAGAAACGAAGGAAATGCGGAAAACTCAAAAATAATCGGAAGGGCTATCATCGAGAAAGGAGTAGAGATTAAAAACAGCATTGTTAAAGGACCATCTCTAATTGGGATGGATTGCCTGATAAGAAATTCTTATGTAGGACCTTACACGAGTATTGGAAAGGAATGTATAATTGAAGATACAGAGATCGAGGATTCGATTGTGATGGAAAAATCAGAGATAGTAGGAGGGGGGAGAATTATTGAGAGCTTGATAGGGAAGGAGGTAAAGATAAAAAGGAAGGCAGATTTGCCAAACGGCAGGAAACTAATTGTGGGAGACCACTCGGAAATAGTAGGATGAGAAAAATGAAGATACTTGTAACTGGTGGATTGGGATTCATAGGAAGCAATTTTGTAAGATATATGGGTGATAAGACTGAAATTATTGTGGTTGATGCATTAAAATACGGCTCCAACGAGAACAATGTAAAAGATTTAGAATATAAATTTGTGAAGGGCGATATTTGCGATTATGAGTTAATGGCTGAGCTTGTTAAGAATGTTGATGCAATAGTAAATTTTGCTGCTGAGACGCACGTTGACAGAAGCATATCAAATCCTTATGCATTTATTGAAAGCAATGTGATTGGCGTATTTACAATATTAGAAGCGATGCGGAAAGTCAACCCAGAGGCAAAGCTTGTTCATGTAAGCACGGATGAAGTTTATGGCGATGTAGAAAAGGGCTCCTTTATGGAAGAAGATGTGCTAAGACCTTCTTCTCCCTATTCGGCAAGCAAAGCATCTGCGGATATGCTCGTTCTGGCTTATGTCAGAACTTACGGAGTGAATGCTGTAATCACGAGATGCACAAATAATTATGGCCTGTATCAATTCCCAGAGAAGTTAATTCCCAAAGCGATAATAAGAGCTAAAATGGATATGAAGATACCGATTTACGGAACTGGGAAGAACGTGAGGGATTGGATTTATGTTAATGATCACTGCGAGGCAATAAATTTGGTGTTGGAGAAAGGAGAAGCAGGAGAGATTTATAATATCTCAAGTGGAGAGGAGAGAACAAACTTAGAGGTAGTTTCAGAGATTTTGAGAATTATGGAAAAGCCTGATTTAGTAGAGTTTGTGGAAGACAGACCGGGACATGACATTAGATATAGCCTGGGTTCTTCTAAGATCAGGGGATTAGGCTGGAAGCCAAAACAGGGATTTGAAGATGGGTTGAAAGAGACGGTTGAATGGTATTTAAGTAATGAGTGGTGGTGGAAGTCTTTAGTTGATGAAAAGATTTTGCATCCAACACCATGGAAATTGGAGTGGTAGGAGCAGCCAAGATGCCTTTCGAGTTTAAAAAGTTGGAAATTTTGGATGTAATCTTGATAAAAACAAAGGTCTTTAAGGATGAGAGGGGATTTTTCATGGAAACATATAAAAAAGAAGATTTTGAAGAAAAAGCTGGAATAAAAGGTGAATTCATTCAGGATAACCACTCAAAATCGAAATATGGCGTTTTAAGAGGCTTGCATTTTCAAAGAGAACCTTATGCTCAGGCTAAAATAGTTCGATGCGTGAGAGGTGCAATTTATGATGCTGCGGTTGATTTAAGAAAGAACTCGCCAACGTTTGGTAACTATGTTGGTGTTAATCTTTCAGAAGACAATAGGAATCAACTTTACATTCCCGGAGGATGTGCTCATGGGTTTTTGGTATTAAGTGATGCTGCCGAAGTCATTTATAAAGTTGACAATGTTTACGCTCCAGACCATGAAGGAGGATTAATCTGGAACGACCCAGATGTTAATGTGAAATGGCCAAGTGATAATCCAATTCTCTCAGAGAAAGACAAGAGGTGGCCCACGTTAAGGGAGCTAAAGAATAAATAACCACAAGATTTCACAAGACAGAATCCTAAAGCATAATACTTTCAGAGTAATCTTTAAAATGGGGGTCTCCAGTTAGCACTTTCACATTTATATATTCTATCCATGCAAATGAATCAATCAGCATTTATCTATATCCTATCCCCATGGTCCCTCTGGTCTGATATATCTGTCTTTTCCATTGTTCCAAAAAGACTTTTTTTCTCTTTGAACAGAGCATTATATAAGATTTCGTTTATCTTTTCTGACACCCCTTCTTCACCCGTTTCCTTTTTTAATGCTTGATATTAAACTTTTAAAAAAAGTTTAATCAAAAACGCTTCGCATTTCTTCCCTTAATTCAATTGCTTTGCGAACATACATTGTTTTTTTTCACCTTAACATTAGTAAGAGAAGGATATATATAAATATTTGGAGGCAAAAATAAATCAGTGTAATCTGTGGTTATAAAATGAAAGTTGCAATAATAGGTGCAAATGGCCAATTGGGAAGCGATTTGGTGGAAGCTTTTGGAGAGGAAGCAATTCCTCTAACTCGCAGAGATCTGGATGTTACAGATCCTGAATGCTTGGGAATTTTGAATGAACTCGGGGCCGAGGTGATAATCAACACCGCCGCTTACGTTAGAGTTGACGATGCGGAGGTTGAAGTGGAAAAAGCCTTTCATGTCAATGCAATTGGTGCTTCGAATGTTGCAAAAGCATGTAATGAACTAAATGCCATAAACGTGTATATCAGCACGGATTATGTTTTCGATGGCGCTAAAGGAGAGCCATACGAGGAGGAGGATATTCCAAATCCCATAAACGTTTACGGGCTGAGTAAATACATAGGGGAGGTTTTTACAAGGAATTATTCTAGAAAATATTATACAGTAAGAGTTGCCAGTTTGTATGGAAAAGCGGGGGCAAGAGGGAAGGGAGGAAACTTTGTTGATTATATGATTCAGAGTGCTAAAAATGAGAAAGAGATTAAAGTTGTTGATGACATGTTCATGAGTTCCACCTATTCCAAAGACGTTTCAAGAATGCTTAAGAGGTTTTTAGATTTAGAGATTAAACCAGAGTTTGGGGTTTACCATATGGTTAACGAAGGTCATTGTAATTGGTATGATTTTTCGAAAGAGATTTTCAACATCTTAGGTTGGGATGCCAAAATTCAAATAATTCCTATACGGTCGAGTGAGTTAAAGAGGTTGGCGAGAAGACCTATCTTTTCTGTGTTGAAGAATAAAAAACTTGAAAATTGTGGATTGAGAATGAGAAATTGGAAGGTGGCTTTGAAAGATTATCTGATTGAGAAGGGCTAGATAGTGACTGAGGAGAATGAAAAATGAACACCGTCCAAAGAATAGCAAAGAACACCAGCGTATTGCTTGTTTCTCAAATTGCAAGTTACATATTGGGCTTCTTCTTCATCATGTACACTGCCCGCTATTTAGGTGCAGCAGGCTTTGGTATTTTATCCTTTGCTCTTGCCTTTACTGGAATTTTTGGTGTTTTTAGCGATTTGGGGTTAAGCACATTAACGGTAAGAGAAGTAGCGAGAGATAAATTCTTAGCAAGTAAATACCTTGGAAATATTGCAGTAATGAAGATAATTTTGGTCGTTATCACATTTGGATTGATTGCTTTAACGATAAATCTCTTAGATTATCCGGAACAAACGATTACGGTTGTTTATCTTGTTGCTTTATCTGTTATCTTTAGTGCTTTCTCTAGCATGTTTTATTCTATATTTAAAGCTTATGAGAAGATGGAATATCAATCGGTTGGGCATATTTTAAATAGCATCTTAATGCTTTCAGGTGCTTTATTTGCAATCTCACAAGGATTCAGCGTAGTTGGATTTGCTTCTATTTATTTTTTGGTTAGTGTCATTGTTTTGGGATATAGTTTTGTTGTTTGTGTGTGGAAGTTTGTTTTGCCGAAGATAGAAGTTGATTTTAGTTTTTGGAAGCCTACGATTAAGGAGGCGTTGCCTTTTGGGTTAACTGGAACATTTATTATCATTTATTTATGGATAGATTCGATAATGCTTTCTTTTATGAAAGGAGATGCAGTAGTTGGTTGGTATGGTGCAGCTTATAGATTGGTTCTTGTTTTGTTGTTTATTCCAATAGCTTTTAATAGCGCTATCTTCCCTATAATGTCGCAACTTTACATTTCTTCTCAAAATTCTTTAAGATTTGTGTATGAGAAAGTTTTTAAATACATGCTAATAGTAGGTTTTCCTATTGGAGTTGGAACAACACTTTTAGCAGATAGGATTATCTTGCTAATTTTTGGTGCTGAGTACGCACCTTCAATAATCGCTCTTCAAATATTAGTTTGGGCTATAGTGCTTCTTTTTGCTAGAAATGCTTTTGAACGTTTGTTTGAATCTATTAATCGGCAAATAATAGTAACTAAGATATTTGGATTTTGCGCAATATTAAATGTAATCTTAAATCTCGTATTAATACCAAAATACAGCTATATCGGAGCTGCGGTTACAACACTATTCTCGGATTTCACAGTTTTAATCCTTCAATTCATGTGGAGCATAAAAATTGGTTATAGTATCAATGTTAAAGAAGCCGTAAATATTATATGTAAAGTAATGATTGCAAGTATTTTAATGGGTGTTTTTATTGTGTGGTTTAAAAATTTAAGTTTGCTAATATTAATACCCTTTGGTGCTGTGGTATATTCCGGGGTTATTTTTTTAATTAAGGGTATTGACAGAGAGGATAGTATTTTATTTAAGAAAATGATTAATAAAGATGCGGTATACCCCCCTATAAAAGAGTATTTAAAGAACAAGGAGTGATAAGAATTATGTGTAACATAAGCTGTATCTTGTTTGGCAGTATTAACCTTAAAAAAGAAGAAATTGAGGGGAAACGAGTAATTGAAGTAGGCTCTTTAGATGTTAATGGGAGTTTAAGACCTTTAATAGAATCTTATATTCCAAAAGAATATGTAGGTGTAGATATTGCAAAAGGTCTTGGTGTGGATAGGATATGTAAAGTTGAGAATTTGGTAGAAGAGATGGGACAAAACTTCTTTGATGTCGTGATTTCAACAGAACTATTAGAACATGTAAGGGATTGGAAAAAAGCAGTTTCAAGTATTAAAACTGTATGCAAAGAAGGGGGGGGAATTATTTTAATTACAACAAGGTCAATAGGATTTTCATATCATGCATATCCTTATGATTTTTGGAGATTTGAGGTAGGTGATATGAAAAATATTTTTAAAGATTGTGAAATTTTGGTATTAGAGAAGGATCCATCAGCACCAGGCGTATTTATTAAAGTTAAAAAACCAGAAAACTTTAATGAGATAGACCTATCGGATTATGCTTTATATTCAGTAATACTCAATAAAAGAACCAAAAGTGTAGAGGAAAAGGATTTTAGGAAGTTTAATTCCAAGTACATCGGTTTTAAGTATAAGCTTAAAAATTTCGTGATAGCAGCAGGGAGGTATCTGGTTGACAAATTATAATTGCCTGGATATTACCTACTATACAAAAGTGCATTATTGGGTTAGGGAACAAAGAAGATGAGGAACAACGCGCTCGAGGAGGTAAGACTGAATATTAAAAAACACGGTGGAATTAGGCAGATTATTAGAAAATATGGATTTACGCGATTATCGGATGTTGTTCTTTCACAGAGCATTGGTTACTTAAGGAATAAATTTTACAAATGGAGTGATGATAATTATGGGTTCAAAGAAGCTTTATTTTTTCCTAAGAGAATAGATAAATACAATAGATATTCTAAAATCTCAAAAGAACTAAAAAATATAAAATCTAATGGAAAAATTCATATTCTTGATGTTGGTTCTGGGGGAGAAGGAGTGGCAAGATTTTTGAGGTATTCTAGTGAATATGAAAAATTTGATATTGTGCTTGTTGATATTGGTAAAAGTAAAATGGAAAATGTCAAATTAGGAACTCCTCTCGTGGGAGACGGTTGCAATTTACCTTTTAAGGATCATACATTTGACGTGGTAACTTCTGTTGATGCGATAGAACACATTCCTAAAGAAATTAGGAGAAAGTTCTTGGAGGAGTTAAAAAGAGTTACTAAAAATGCTGTATTATTACATTTTATAATGCACGACCCAGATAAAAGTTTTTGGGGGAGGGATGTAGACTTAAAATTCCAACAATGGCACACAAAAACCTTTGGAGCGCCAGAACTTAGTACTGCTGAACATATAAATGCTGGTCACACCAATCTCTTAGAAATTCAAAATGTATTCCCTAATGCCACAATTGAAGGAACACAAAATGTAGATGTATGGTTTAAATATATGACCATGGGTTATAAACCAATTGTTGGATTTTTTGCAGGCTTTATATATCTTTATAAATATAAAAGGAAAGACAATCTTCCTCCATTTCATGGTTGTTTTCTCAAATGGATTAGGAGCGATTAAATGAACTCTAAAGTTTCAATCATAATTCTCAACTGGAACGGCTGGAAAGATACAATAGAGTGCTTAGAATCGCTTTATCAAATTACCTATCCAAATTATGATATTATTGTGGTGGATAACGGCTCGAAAGACGATTCTGTAAAAAAAATAAAAGAATATTGCGAGGGGGGAACAAAGGTCGAGTCAAAGTTTTTCGAGTGTGATCCAGCCAATAAGCCGATAGAAATCATAGACTACACAAGAGAAGAAGCAGAAACAGGGGGAGGTAAAGAGAAGGAAATTGAGATTTTGCCTTCAAATAGGAAACTCATAATCATAAAAAATGAGAAGAATTATGGGTTTGCTGAAGGGAATGATATCGGGATGAGGTACGCTTTGAAGCAAAATACTAACTTTGTACTCCTACTAAACAATGATACAGTTGTTGACTCTAACTTTCTGTCTGAATTGGTCAGAGTAGGCAAATCTAATTCGACTTGTGGCATTTTGGGACCAAAAATATACTTCTATCATGAGCCTAATGTGATTTGGTCAGCGGGTGGAAAAGTTAACTTTTGGATAGGGTATCAGAACGAGATAGGGAAATGGGAAAAAGATGAAGGCCAGTATGATAACTTATCAGTACGCAACGATATGACTGGAGCTGCTATGTTAATTAAAAGGGAGCTCATAGAAACAATAGGTCTTTTAGATCCCGCTTTCTTTTTAGGTGTAGAGCACACCGATTTTTGTATTCGGGCTCATCGTACTGGTTTTAAAGTGATTTATGTACCTAATGCAAAAGTATGGCATAAGGTAGCGGTGTCTATAAATAGATCAATCAGTGATCCGGACAGCTTTCGTAAGGGAATGTCAGCCCGAGGCTTTCTGGGCGTCAATAACAAAATAAAACTCTTCAGAAAGCATTCTCGGATGCCACCGTTTTTTGTTCCCGTAGTTTTATCAATTATAGTGGCCTTTCCACTCTCAGTCATAAGATTCTTACTTATCCGAAAAGATGTAAGTTTCGTACTTAAGTATGGGATAAATTATTTTAAGCAAGTAGCCTTGTATCTATGGCTAAAATGGAGAGGCAAATTTTAGACCAGCAACGAGAGATTGTATCAATAATCAGCATTGCTCCAATCAGTCTTTAAATAGTATTGAAGATGGGTTTATAAGAGGATTTCGGGACGGATTTATTGGGCTTTTCAAGAAAAAATCAAAGTAAAATCAAGAAAGTTCTTTTACTTCAGACGCCACCTACTGTTGGACTTGCGTTAAATGGTTGAAAATGTGTATCTCGTTGATAGATTAAGTTTTCTTCTTGGAAGAGCGAAAGTTTTGAATTCTCTATCTTAGAAAAATATACGTTTCCATGCTTCTTATAAACTTTCAAAAGAGAATTTAAGACAACATCTTGTGATTCAGTATTATTTGAAAAATCCTCAGTAAGAGTTAAATAATCTCTTGAAATCTGGTAGTAAGGTCTATCCGCAGAATCACTATAAAAATAAGAAGGTATTGCAGGAAATACACTTAGAATAGAAATCAGGAATATTACTGCAAGTTTCTTTTTATCAAGAGAGAAGGATGCTATAATTGCGATAATAAATGGGGAGACATAATATAAGGATCTATTTACTATGTGATAGTAACTAAGATAAATACTAGCACCAAGAAAACACAAGGTAATTCCGGATACATAAATTAGCTCTTCATAAAATCTTGAGGTTTTTGATAGTGTTTGAAATATGAAAATAAAGATTAGTGGTAATAAAAATAATAAATACTTGTAGATCAAATGCGAGGTGAAAACGTAATGGATAGGACTTAAAAAATTGCTGAATTTCATAACAAATACTGCAAATATGAAAAAAGCAAATATTCCAACCCCTTCTATTCTACTATTTTCAATTTTTGATAATAAATTTTTAATAAAAGTCTCTAAGTTTGCCCTGTCCCAAATAAATTTAAGAATAAGAGTCAAGATAGGAATGATCAATAACTTATATTTGAAGTCATATAGTCCACAATACCAAATATTCATTGTATCGAATATATGACCTATGATAAAAGTTGATAAAGGAATATAGGTAATATAAACAAGCATACTTCTTTCTCCTTTTACAAGATAGACTATTATAAGATAGAGAAGAGTCGCAAATAGAGTTAAATGATGGGTTAGAGATAAAACTGTTAAGAAGACTAAGATCAGTAGTTTACCTGATTTCTTCCGCTCTATTCCTGACTCAACTAAATAAATAACCAGAGCGAAAAAAAAGAACGCTAGGGGCTTATAAGTGCCACCAAACGAACCGAAAATGAAATAAAACCAGAATGATGAAAGGGCCACCAAAGCAATTTTTTGATAAGGGCTTTCTAGTTTCCTCCTAAAAGCCAAATAAATAGGCAAAATCGTGACAATAGATAGAAGGGCTACCAAATTTAGAAATAGGTCTTCTAGCTTTATTCCAGTTATCATGGAGATGATCGCCTCTAATAAGTGGAATCCTGCCCATGGAGCATACCCGATGAACGGCATGGTGTCTATGCTAGGTGGCCATAACTTTCCTGTATCAATAATTACCTTAGAAAAACCGAAATGACCTATCGAATCAAAACTGTAAAGGAATCCATATCTAATGAAAGAAAGATCACGCAAAATAAAGCCTATTATCACGACCAAAGCTATAATGATCATCCATCCTAACCCATGAACTTTCATTCTACTTGGCATTCTAAACATATTATTCTATTTCCATTATATATTTGAAGAGCTTTCATAAAAGAACTCCTTGAATCTGTCTAAATTTGCTCTAAATAATTTCCCATATGTTTCTTTACACCTCTTCTGATGATTTAAATAATTCTCCCTGCACTCCTCCAACGCTCTTACAAGATTATTTTTCAATGGCTTTACCACACACCCACATCCATATTCTCTTATCAATTCTGCAAGCTCTATTACATCCGTTGTTACAACTGGTCTTCCACAAGCTAAGGATTCCAATGCTGAAAGAGGATATTGTGGGCTTCTCCAACCGCTTGTATATGGTATTACCGTTATATGTGTTTTTGCATACCATTCTTCCATATTTACGACTTTATTGACAACTCTAACACAATCCTCTAAACCCAATTCTTTTATTATTTCTCCCAATTCTTTATTATACTTATCTCTCCATATAATATATAACATCGCTTCATGATTATTTACAAACTCCTTAAAACTTTCCAATAGTAGAGGTACGCCTTTTGCCTCGGAATTATTTTCAGCAAGGTCCTCAATGTTGGGCGCACTTGCAAACAGTATTTTGAAGTTATCTGGTGATGGAGGATCAGTATATCTAAACTTTTTAAAATCTACAATTGGGTACATGAAACGAATCTTATCTGAGTCCACACCATAGCTTATCAACTCATCTTCGATTCTTTTGCTCTGCACCATTATTCTCTTTAACTTGGGTGCTACTTCAGAGGCAAATTTCTTTGCTTTTGCTTCGTCATCAATAGTTGAAAGTATAGGAATGCACTTTTTTAAGTTTAAATAATTGAGAAATTCGCTTTCAACACCAGCAGAGAGTAATATCACATCAAATTTCCTTTCATATAATTTCACGAATATATAAAAGAATAACCCGTTAATAAAAGATAAAACGAGTGTCCTTTTCATTAGAAACTTCGTATTAATCACAAAGTAACGTCCCATTCTTCTAAATGGAATCCATCCAATGTCATTGCAAGTTATAACCCTCGCATCCAGTTCTTCTGACAGAACTCGCATCTGGTTTGCGTATGCTTCATTAAAGGGTACAAGCCTGTTTCCCACAATTCCTATCTTGATACCATGCTTTATTGCCACTCGTCAAGAACCTCCTTAAAGATGCTCTCCTCCCTTTTTGCTACCGCCACCCATGTCAATTTCTTTTCAACATTTCCTCTACCAGCTTCTCCTAATCTTTTGAGCTTTGATCCATCTTCTAATAATTCGCACATCTTCTGGGATAGGGCTTCAACATCGCCATAAGGCACTAATACTCCCCCTGACGTTAACTCATTTACCTCCACCATAGCAGGAATATCGTATGCAATGAATGGCGTATCGCATGCAAGAGCCTCTGTTACTACTAGTCCAAAACTTTCGTGTGAACTTGGAAAAACAAACAAACTCGATTCCTTCAGCAAACGTATCTTTTCTTCATCAGTTGCTTTCTTATGATACTCGATAAAACCCTCTTTTTCGCTGGTATGTTTCACAATATCTTCACATTCCCCACCACCACTCACTATCACCAATTTTAAATCTTTTATCTCTTTTCGAGCAGTTTTTACCGCTTGAATCACATCTAAAATATTTTTACGCTTTTTCAATGCCCCCACATATATAACCTGATTGGTTTTCTTTTCTCCTGCTCTGACACTATCATATTGTTCCAAATCCACGCCATTATATACCACATTGATCTTTTCTTTTGAATAGTATTTGCTTAGGCCTTTTCGTAAGGTATCAGAAACGGTCAATATTCGGTCATAAGGAAAACGTAAAACAATATTTTCAATCGTCTTCTGAGCAAGTCCACCTATGATCCCGGCATCATAATCCATCCACCCTTTCCAGTCCCCAAAACCTTCAGAAAGCAGGTGTGTTGTTAGCACGGTTGGAACTTTCTTTCTTGTCGCCATAAAGAAGGGTACACAGGGTCTGTATAAAACAAAATTAACAATATCCACCTCATTGTTTCTGATTATTCTTTTTAGTGTGCGACACATTTCAAATAATGCTGGTAAGGAACTTGCTGTTGACCCATATCTGTATGCTTTCTTCATTCTTATGATTTTTATACCGTCCACAACCTCTTCGTTTTTCAGTGCATTTAGTCTCTCTATTGGATCATCTGGAAATTGAGAAGATTTGCCAGAGAGCACGGTCACCTCATGCCCAAATTTAGCAAGATTCTTTGCTACTTTAAATGTGTGAACTTCCCCTCCACCCTCAAGCAAAGGATAAAATACATCCGTACCAAATACGATCCTCATGTCAAAACTCCTTTACTTTCTATCAACGAACGAATCTTATTAAATGTATTTACATCATAGCGAGAAGGTATCTCTATCTCAAGGATTGGCATCTTCTCTAAGATACTTCCAAGTTCTCTTTCTAAATTGCTCTGATGTGTTGCTATGGGGCTATCCGGAAAAATAAAGGAGTATGCAAGTGCATACTTGAGAAACGGACCCGAATTTATACCCATGCCACCCAGACTGATAAAATCTTCCAGTCTATTATTTGTGATCAATTTATCCACCGCCTCTTTAAGAGGTATTTCTCTTTCGGTGATTGTCTCTTTATTTGTTTTCGCAATAAAGAACAGACTTTCGATTTTGGATGGCTCGCCAACTTTTATTGGAGTGTCTCTTTTATCCTTTCTATCCCAGAGATATCTGGCAAATCTAATTTTATTAAATATGTTCCATGAATCTTCGTTCGGTAAATGGTCGCACATAAAGCCAAACACGTTCAGCCCCATCGGAAAACTAAAAACCATATCTTTGTGAAGAATTACACGGTCATCACCCAAAAACTCAAACCCTGCTTTCCGAATAAAATCCATGCAGAGGCTGGTCTTGAATGTGCCGCCCCGCCCCGCCAATACACAAGCTCGATTGTTTTTACTGATACCTGCTGAATGCGCGAAAAAATATCCTTTTCTGCTCAATTTGTATTCGATAATCCGTAACAAGACACTTTGGGCAATAAAATCGGGATTCATGAAAGATTGGAATCCACTTATCACGCCGTTAAAATTAATTGTCGTATGTTCATTTTCAAATCCCGTTATCTCTACCTCCCATTTCGCCTTCCCTCCAGAATCCTTGCAATAAAAATAATCTTCTTTGACATGGTATTTGTGATCAACAAGATAGCAGTTTTCATTTGGGGGTATGAACCTTCCAATATTGAGAGTTATATCTGGGTTATCAACAGTTTCAACTTCAAAGAACGAGAATTTTAGGTTTATTAGGTCTTTTAAGCCATATCTCTTATCTCTCACTATTTTGAATTTTAAAATGTCGTGGAGATTATAATTAAAGTTTTGTACCATTTTGGATTACCCTCAAAATTCCTTCAAACGTTTTCATATCATACTTCTGCGGCACTTCTACTTTATAAATAGTTATACTATCATTTATACTCCTCTTCAAATTCTCTTCATAACGTTGCCAATGAGTTGCCATCTTGCTTTCAGGAAACATATATGAATACTCCATCATATATTTAAGAAACGGAAAGGAATCTAATTTCATGTTTGCAACCATGTGGCATATTAATTCTTTTTTATCTATTTCTATAATCTCGAATTTTTCTTTGGGTAGAAGTAAGAAGATAGATTCTAATTCGGACTCGTCATCCAACGAATCTGAAAATACATCCTTTACATTTATCTTCGTAACTACTCTCGGTCCACCCATTCTGTAGAGCAGATCTTTGAAATAAAACTCTGCCTTACTTTTGATGTCCATATTCTTCTTTACTATTGGAACTAAATTGAAAGAGAATATATTCAGTGGTGATAAGAAACTCAATGCATAACCTTTATTGAGTATTATGAAATTATCCCCCAAGAAATCGAATCCCCGCTCAACAGAGTAAAGTGCAGTTGATGTCTTGCCACTCCCACCTTGCGCTGTAAAAAGATATGCATTACCGTCTTTGCTCACACAAGAACCATGAACAATTGGTCTCCCGTTCTCGTTTATTTTAAGGAGAATTAAAGGGTCTATTAAGAATCCAGAGATAACCATGCTGGCAAAAGGATTGGCAGAAATGCGGACTACCAGGTTGTCCGTTTCAAATCCCGACATTTCAAATTCCCATTTTGCAATTTTATGTGAGTCTTTACAATAGAAATAGTCTTCTTTGACATAGTACTTGTTATCCAAAACAAAACAATCTCGATTAGAAGGTGTGAACTTTCCCTGATATATGGTAAAATCATGTTTTTCCGATTCTTCCGATTCAAAATTTTTGTATTCTATTTTTATAGTGTCAAAAATCTTGTTGAGAACTCTATTTTCATCCACTATTTTGAATGTTGAAATATTATGTATGTTATAATTTCTTTTCTTTATACCCATAGTTTCACCTCCCTCCAATATATCTCATAAACATCCTCGCCGAATACCAAAACCTTCTTGCCTCTCTAATACCATGCTTGCGAAACACTTGCCTGAATGCAATTGGAATATATCCTAAAGAAAAATAATATCCTTTTAGCATCTCATCTACTTCTTTAGTCACCTCCTTATTAGATAATTCGGGATAAGAAATTATTGCTTTTTGATGCCCTTGTCCGTCTAAATATTCATTAGGATCACTCGTTAGTAAATACTCATTGTCATTCACCCATTTGTAAAACTCGGTTCCTGGGAAAGGAGAAGCAACAGAAACCTGTAGAATATCAGGTTTTGTCTCTTTTATTAGCTTTTTAGTCATTCTAACCGTTTCCTTTGTCTCTCCCGGCAAGCCAACTATGAAGTCACCATGCACCAATAAATCGGCTTTTCTCGCATCTGCTGCAAACTTCTTTATTTGCTCTACTGTGATACCTTTTTTTATTTTTTTCAATACCTTATCACTTCCTGATTCATAACCAACGATAACAAGACGGCAGTTTGCCTTTTTCATCTCATTCATCGTCTCATAATCTAAATTAGCCCTTGCATTACACGCCCATGTTATATCCAATTTTCTTCTTTTATATTTTTTACAAAATTCCAAAACCCTTTTCTTGTTTATCGTGAACGTATCATCTTCAAAGAAGACCTCCTTCACATCTAAATTCTCTTGTATCCATTCCAACTCATCTAAAACGTTAGGTATGCTTCTAACTCTATATTTATCTCCCATCAAAGTCTTAGGCCATGAGCAAAAAGTGCATTGAAAAGGGCAACCCCTTCCAGTGAATATTTGTACCTCAGGATAAAGGGAACTACCTAAGAAATAGTCTTGAATGTTCAGATGTTTTTTATAAACTTCGGAGATAAAAGGTATTTTATCCAAATCCTCAGAAGACGTAAATTCACGATCTGGATTATGGATTATCTTTCCATTTGCTTTATAAGATATTCCTTCGAGGTCTTTAAGACTCTCTCCTCTCTCTATTTTATCTGCAATCTCCTTTATGGTAAAATCATACTCAAACCTTGCTACAATATCAATTCCATTTTTGTCTAAAATTTTATCAGAAAATTGAGATGTCGGAGGACCGACAAGAACGATTTTGCTCTCAAAATTCTTTTTTATTTCAGTTGCAACTTCCATGTCATTGTTCAAACTTGGAAAACTGCTATCCATAACAACTAAATCCGGCTTAAACTTCTTAATATCCTCTATAACATCTTCTCTACTCCAATTCCATGCAGGAGCATCCACCAATTTTGTCTCATGTTCTTGCTCAACAACAGCAGTGGCGTATGACAGCCATATTGGATAATATAACGTGCCACCTCTTCCGGTATCCTGCCATCGCATCCCCCTTCCGAAGTGAGGGAAATAGGGTGGATTTAGCATGTAAATTCTCATTTGAATGCACCTCTAAGAAATCCGACACCCCAGAATAATAGCCACATTACTATTAGCATTGGCATTGTAAAATAATATTTTTGTTTATTCTTCGTATTAAAATACAAACTGAAGATAAATAGCCCTAAAAGGAATAATAAAATCATCATAATGAAATACAAAAGTATTTTATTTAAGACCGAGAAGGTAATCAACGCTAAAATCATTAAGATAAGCATTGAAGGGGCATAATGAAACCATCTCCCCATTTTCATGTGCAGTTTTATCGCTTGCATTCTACCCACTCCGTAATTATAAGCCATTTTTGCAAATCTTCTCCATGTAGGTCTCCTATAATGATATACCTTTGCATCAGGAGTGTATAAAATCTTATATTTTTTCTCCCTTATTCTGTAATCTAACTCCTCGTCATCGCAAGTAACCAAATCATGATTGAAACCTCCAATCTCTTCAAGAATTTTCTTCCTGTACATGACATTGCAAGTGGGATTGTGAAATATCTCAATTGTCGCATTCGCATCCAGACCATATCTCGCCCCGGGTTTACTCAAAAAGGATAAAACAGCACCAACACATTTTGCAAATTCTGTATCATCTTCCGGTGTAATATTTGGTCCACCAACAGATGCAATTTTTTCATCATCAAAATATTTGATGAGATTTTTAATCCAATTTCTATCAACAACGCAATCTGCATCAGTAAAAGCTATAAACTCTCCCTTTGCACATTTCACACCCAAATCTCTCGCATAACTTATCGTACCAACATCCTCATACACCACCTTACAGCCATATTTTTTTGCTATTTCTACAGTATTATCTTGAGAGTGCCCATCAACAATAATAACCCCGATTTTATCTTTTGGATAATCCACGTTCTGAATCGAATTCAGGCAATTCTTTAGAACATCGCCTTCATTCTTTGTTGGTATTATAATGGAAACTTCTTTATTTGCCATTTATCCTCCAACTCTTATTGTTTATATGCTTCATCGTGATGCGTAAAGTCTAAAAAGATTACTCTGCACTCTTTCTCGTCTATTCCATAAATAAGCACAAAATGTCCAACATGAACTCTTCTTTTACCCTTTAGTTTCCCATGAAGAGGCTTGCCGAGATAAGGTTTCTCTGTGATTTGAACCATTTTCTTTTGCACTGCTGTGTACAACGTTTTGTCTCTTTTTGCCAATCTCCTTAACTTAGAAACCAATTCCTCATCGATATCCTGGCTGTAACTATTCATTCTTCGCTCTTTAAACTCTCTAGAAACGCATTTAATTCATCTGCATCTTTAAAAGATTTAGCTTTTCCTTCTTTCACTCTTTTTTCCGCCTCTTTCACACTCTTCACAAACTCCTCTCTAAACATCTCTTCCGGCGGATAAAATTGTTCCTCAAGTGCGTTAATGATGCTTCTCACAACTCTATATCTTATCCTCTCCTCTATTCTTGGCGCAAGTCGCTCCACAAGTTGTTCCTCCTCAACCATTTCTTTTTCACCTCTTTCTTATTTTAATTTTCCATCATATATAATCCTTTATCACATACAGTGAACCTCATGCCCTCTTTCAACTAACCTTTTTGATATTTCATAGATTCGCTTCTTCGCACCGCCCTTTATCCACGGGGATACCGCATCGTAGATGTATGCGATTTTCATTATCCTTCCCCCTCCCCCTCTTCCAGCAATAACACACTTAAAAATATCGCCGTAAATATTACCTGTATGCCTACCGCTGCAAGCACCATTGCTATAACTGCATTTTCAATCTCTGATAGCGAACCGAATCCTAGGCTTACCCACGTAAGCAGCACCTTTATTCCCAGAGCCAGTCCGAGCAACAGCAGCGCAGCACCAAGAATAAGCTCCTTCTCCAGCGAATGGTAGTCCAGCAGCTTTTCGATGAATCCCTCTCTTTCGCACAAGCCATGCACGACCGCGTATGCCTTCATGTATATCCCGGTAGCTATCGTCTGAAAACCGATGATGGTGAATATGCTGCCAAAGATGAGGGAATGCAAGTGATTGGTTCCCACGTCTCCTTGTATAAGTATCGTCAGACTCAATAGCGCGCCAAGCAGGAATACCAGCACCCCTGGGACGAATAGAAAGGGGACAGGCCTATAAAGCATCATGAACCTCAGATGCCTCCACCCATCGCTAAATGAGTGCAGTTTTGAAGGTGTGATTCTCGGATAGTATGTTATCGGGACTTCTTTCATCCTCAAATTCTTCCTCGCTGCCTCTACAATCATTTCGGATGCAAACTCCATCCCACCGGTTCTTAAATTCATTTTCTCATACGCCGCCTTAGTGAACGCACGCATCCCACAATGAGTATCCGAAATTCCAATTTTAAATAGCCAATTTAGAATTTTAGTTAAAATTGGATTTCCTATGTAGCGATGATGCCACGGCATAGCCTTTTTTAGTATCTCGCCACCAAGTCGGTTACCCATGACAAAGTCAGCATCGCCTTTTATTAATGACTCTAAAAATTTCGGCATTTCCAATAAATCATAAGTTCCATCTGAATCTGCAATAACTATAAAATCCCCTTTTGCGTATTGAAGTCCCGCAAGATACGCGTTGCCATACCCTTTTTTCTCCGGCGTAATAACAGTCGCTCCTAAAGACCTTGCTATTTCTGCCGTTTTGTCCGTCGAGTTATCCGCCACAATGATCTCGCCACTAATATGATTTTCATTAAATACCTTTTTTATCTTTTCAATACATCTTCCGATTATCCTTTCCTCATTCAATGAGGGCATTACTACCGATACTTCAGGCATTTGTTCTCCATTACAAAACTTTTGTGTTTTGAGTATTTATATCTACTTCCACCATAAAAATTTTCGCGGTGAGGGGGAGAGGAAGTGTTAACTTCGTTTTTCTTCATAGCCGTTTTTCAGTAAAATATAATAAAGGAAAAACACTTAACAGAGGGAAATAATGAAGAAATGAAGAAAGTAAGTATGGATACAAGAATAAAAAAGATTGAAAAAACCACTTTAATCTGCGGCACTATATTAGC
>Ga0114922_10001254_pt1 | contig 24214 bp, 25 predicted proteins | sample AartaG_FD_100975 | JGI IMG/M metagenome (GOLD analysis project Ga0114922, IMG submission 100975) | Deep subsurface microbial communities from Aarhus Bay to uncover new lineages of life (NeLLi) - Aarhus_00045 metaG | ecosystem: Environmental > Aquatic > Marine > Oceanic > Sediment | place... | reverse complement strand
GGGCGGACCGTCATGGCGTAGTATTCGCCGTACTCCTCGGGGTCGGTGATCAGGTAGGGGCAGCCTCCGTTCTCGCCTATGTCGGGCTCGTTGCCGATCTCCCAATGCGTGACGATGGGTCGCTGGACGGAATAGCGGCGCGTGAGCTCGGCGATAACGTGCTGCCATTCCGCCACGCTGTTGGGGCGCCACCGGGCCTGGTCGATATCGGGGTAGAGCGCCCGGGGCTTGATGGTGATCGCGGCGACGACCTTCGCGCCCGTCGCGGCCAGCGCATCCATGTAGGGATCGAGACGGCTCCAGTCGAACCGGCCGGACTCCGGGTAGACCCGGAAGAATTCCTGGATGAAAACTCGGATCAGTCGCGGCCCGAGCCTGCGGACGCCATCGACCACTGGGGCCGGCAGCGGCAGCCAGTTGACGCCCCCGTGGCCCAGGGCGTGCCGCCACGTTTCGAGCCGCTCACCGGTCGGCGCCGCGTCGACGTTCACGTCCGTCACCTGGTTCGGCAGACTCCGCCATCCCATCTGATGCGTCCTCCAAAGTGGCGGCCCGGGCGCGGTCAGAGCCTGCGCCACGAATGCGGCGGCAGCTTGCCCACGCCCGGCGCTTCGGCCTCGTGATCGGAGAGGTTGGCGACGATGCGCGTGCCGTCCGAGAAGCTTGTCGCCTGAACAGCGCGGCCTTCGGACAGGAACTCGAAGGAGACCATCTCCTGCATGCCCGTGTCCTTGTGCAGACGCGCCACCGGCAGCGCGGCCCGAAGGGCGGCCTGCACGCTCTCGTCCCTGAGGCTGACGGTATACGAGTAGCTCTCGCGCGTTGAGATGTCCACCCATCCGTACTGTTTGCCGAAGGGGAACACGTTCGGCGGGCAGCCATAGAGCGCGTCCATTGCTGCCTTTAGTTCGGGCGCGCCGCAGCCGGTGGTGCCGATGCCATGCTGGAGTTCGGTGAACCCGAAGCCGGGATGGGCGTTGTAGTTATGGAGCTCCCACCAGTCGTGGATGCACGAATCGTGGAAGACCAGCATCGTCATTGGCACCGGCACGCAGCCCGGGTCCCAGGCGCCGGGCGGCATCATCTTGGTCGAGCCGATGTCGTACCAGCCGGCGTAGTAGTCGTTGAAGCCTTCGCTGGAAACGGCGCGGTTGCCCACGGTCTCCGGGCTGAAGAGCCGGCGCGTCCACTCCATGTCCCCCAGTGTGCCCATGGGCCGGTTACGGTGGAGCGCGTGAGCGGCGTCGAAGCAGCGCCTCCCGGCCCAGACGGCGTTGACGTCGAAGTGCAGCCAGTCCATCGCGGCCATGTCGCCTGCCAGCCGCTTCTTGACGTGCTCCACCTGGTACGGCGTGCAGACGAGGTACCAGCGCTGCTCGTCGATCCGCCAGTTCGGAACAGGTTGCCCGTCCGGCCCCTTCTTGAAGATCGCGCGCATGGCCTCGGACCCGTCATCCAGCCCTTCGACGACCCATGCCCAGGGGGCTGCGTGGGCGCCCTCGACGCTCTTGATGGCCGCGATCTCATCGTCGGAGAGCCAGATCGGGGCGTCGCCGCCCATCTGGAAGTCGAGCGAGTAGTGGAACATGCGCACGGGGTAATAGAAGACCGACTCGAAGCCCAGCCGGCGCAGTTCCCGCGCTCCTGCCACGTAATCGACGTCGGGACAGGAGTTGTAGCCGACGAAGGCCATCGTTGCGCCGAAGAGGTCCTTCAGTATCGGCTTTCGAGCGATCTTCTCCGGCCACGATATGAACTCGCCGCGTTCCTTCACGCGCGCGCGGTAGCGCTTGCAGGCGGCCGTCACGTCGGCGTCCGTCGGATACAGCCGCACCGTCGCTCCGGCCCACCCGTCGATGGGACATCGCTCATGGACGAACTGGAACGCCGGCCCATCCGCTGTGCGCCCCAACCTGACCGTCCAGTTCGACGGACTCTCGTGGCAGACCATCATCCCGCCGCGCTCACCCAGCACCGCGGCCATCGCCATCGAGAAACTCGTGTGCCCCCCATGGCCGACCGTCAGCTCCCACTCCTCTCCCGTCCCGCTCAGCAGCACGCCTTGGTACAGGGGCGCGGCCACCTCTCGCGGTCCGTGGTCGGGAATCACGGGCCCGGGCAGCGACACGGCGTCGACGTCCTCCGCATCGCACGCCAGACGTACCTCGACGTGGTCGTCGGCCGGCACGTAACGGTGGACGAACGTCCCTCCCGGCACGGAGTAGCGGACCTCGATTCCGGCCTCGCCCCGCCGTGCCTTGCCCTCCGGCAGAGGCCGGAGTCCGCGCTCGTCCCCCCGAAGGCGCCAGCCGGCGCGTGCCAGATCAATCCGCCACGAGCAACCCCGCCGACGGTCGGCGATGCACACCGAGGAACCGTCCTTGGCGACGGACAGCGACAGACCTGAGGTCGTCATTTCCAGCATACAGTTCCGCTCCTTGTTTCGTCGCAGTACGCCAGAGGGGCGCCTCCAGCGGCCCGCTAAAGGACGCCGTACCTGTCGTACACCTCGCGTAGCGTCTTGCCCGCCCGGAGTTCGGCACGCGATGCGGACTCTTTGCCGGCCTTCTGGCGGGCGCGCTCCAGCACCTCGTCCTCCACCTCCTTCGGGACGACCACGATGCCGTCGAAGTCGGCGAAGATCAGCTCACCGGGCCGCACGAGCACCTCGCCGCACGTGATGGGCACGTCGTAAGCCATGACCCGCCCGCGTCCCTGCGAATCGACGGGCCGGATGCCGGCACAGTAGAGCGGGAACCCCATGTCGATGATGCGGTTGCAGTCGCGGACCTGGCTGTCGCAGACGCAGCCCACGGCGCCGTTGCGCTGGGCCACGGTGCTCATCAGCTCTCCCCAGGGGGCGTTCGTCCCGCCGTAGTCCGTCGAGTGGACGGCCACGTCGCCCGGGCCGAGCGAGTCCGTGGCTTCGATCTCCAGCCCGTAGGGATCGTCTTCGACGATGTAGTCAATCCCCATCCAGCGGAAGGTGCGGGCCCGCCCAACGAAGCCGCAGTCTCGGCGGTCCGGCAGCAGAGGGCGCAGCCGTTGATGCATCGCCTGCTGCCGGTAGCCCATCTCATCCAGGATGTCGCAGACGGCCGCCACGTACAGGTGCTGCCGGATGAAGTCGAATCGCTCCGCGTCGTTGGCAAACATGGACGTGCTCATTCTCCCCCTTCCCTTTCCCGGAGTCTCCTGGCAGGGTTTCCCGCCACCACGGTCCCGGGGTCAACGTCTTTGGTGACGACGGCGCCCATGCCGATCAGGCTGTTGCGGCCAATGCGCAGGTTTTGTCTGACCGTGCACCCCTGTCCCAGGTAGCATCCCTCATGCACGTGCACGCCGCCGGCCAGCGTCACCCCGCTGCAGACGACCACGCGGTCTGCAAGGACGTCGTCGTGGTTAACCGTCACGCCAGCCAGCATGAACACGAAGTCGCCCAGGGAAGCGCCCAATCCCACGAAGCAATTGGGGTAGATCACGCAGCCGGCCCCGATCCTGGCGGTCCGCGAAATGAACGCGGACGGATCGATCAGGCTTACTATTCGCTCCCGCGGCAGGCCGATCGGCTCGTTGTACTCATTGTCGGGGACGACGCAGCAATCGGGATACCGTTCGAGCACCTGGCGCGTACCGAGCACGGGGTAGCCGTTGACTTTCTTGCCCACCAGGTCGGCGGAGCCCTCGGGAACCACGAAGCCCAGAAGCCGCCACGGCGCGCCGGCGCCGGAGGCGCGTTCGGCGATCTCGGCCATCTCGGCCCCGTGCACGCCCGCGCCCAGGATGATGAGGTCCCTCACGTTGCCCTCCAGCCGCCCATCAGAGCACACGGTACTCCTCAACCATATCCTCGTCCACCTCGACGCCGAGGCCGGGTCCCTCGGGGACGGGGATCATCCCGTCTTTCATCTGGACGGGCTCCCTGCAAAGGCGACTCAGAAGCGACGCCGAGGAGACGTTGTACTCCAGGTACAGCGAATTCATCTGGTACGCATTCAGGTGCAGCGAGGCGGCCTTCAGCAGGTCGGTGAGCCATGCGTGCGGCACGCAGTCGATTTGCCGGCGCTGGGCCATCTCCGCGATCTGGCGGCCGACGGTCAGCCCGCCGCAGCGGCTCAGGTCCGGCTGGAGGACGTCCACCTTGCCCTCGTCCGCGAGCCGCTCGAACTCACGGAAACCGGCGGCCTGTTCGCCGGCCGCGATCCGCAACGTCCTGGCCGCAGCCGCCACAGCGGCGTAGCCCGCCACGTTCTCCGGATGCATGAAATCCTCGAGCCAGAAGACGTCCAGCTCCTCGAGCTCCAGGGCCAGGCGGATCCAGTCCTTCAGCGGCCGCGCCCTGCACACCCGGGTGTGATCCACGTCATACCAGCCGGCGTCGACCATCAGCGCAACGTCAGGTCCGGCCTCCTCCCGTGCCGCACGGACCAGGGCCACGTCCAGGGCGAGATCGCGGCCGAAGACGCCCCAGCCGAACTTGATCGCCCGGAAGCCCTGTTCCAGGTACCCGGCCACGGCGCGCTTCATGCCCGACGACGTCGGCCGGAAGATGGTCGACGCATAGGCGGGCACGCTCTCGCGGTACCTGGCCCCAAGCAACGCCCAGATCGGCTGGCCGAGTGCCTTGCCCGCGATGTCCCACAGGGCGATGTCCGCCCCGGAGATCATCTGCATGCCCGCGCCCTGGCGGCCGTAGTAGCCCAAGTAGCGGTACATCCTCTGCCAGAGCCGCTCCTGCTCCAGCGGGTTCTCGCCGATCAGGGCAGCCCGCAGCGACTCGAAGCCGACCTGGCCGCCGGAGGGCGCCTGCACGATGGCCCGGCCGACGTGCGGCTGCGTCTCGACGTCCGACCAGCCCGTGATCCCTTCGTCCGTCCCGATGCGGATCAGGCTGATGAACCGCACGCCGTGGGCCTCGGCGGCCTCGGATGGATCGCTGTAGTTCTTCCCCGTGTCCAGCACCATGGCCTCGACGTCGGTGATCTTCATCGTCCCGCCCCATCCTCCTCGGGCATCATGGCTACTTTCATCGCCTCCTCGCGCCCTTCCTCCGCCAGCCGGAACGCCTCGCGGTACTCCCGCAGGGGCAGCCGGTGCGTGATCAGCTCGCCGAGCTTCAGTGAGTCGTCGCCCAGCAGCCCAACTGCTTCATCGAATCGGTCCTGGTCGTTACAGGCGCCGACCATTTCGAGTTCCCGCACGTGGAGGTCGAACAGGTCGAGCGGCGTCAGCCCCGGCATGGCCGCGAAGAGCACGAGCCGCCCTTTTGGCCGCAGCAGGGCCAGGCCCTCCGTCACCGCCTCCGCCGTCGCGGCGGCCGCTATGACGGCGTCGTAGCCCGGTGGCCGGCCGGCCTCCGCCTTGAGTGCAGACGGTGCCTTATCACCCAGGTTCCTGGTGTTGACCGGAACCGCCCCCCGGGCGAAGCCCAGGCGGAAGTCGTGCCGCCCGGCGATGACCACCTTCGCCAGGTTCAGTCGGCCCGCCAGTCGCGCGATCAGCACGCCAAAAGGCCCGTCGCCGATCACCAGAAGCCTGTCCCCTGCTTGGACACGCGCCTGGGCCAGCGCCTCCAGGCAGACGCTGACGGGCTCGGCCAGCGCGGCCACGGGCCATTCGACTTCGCGCGGCACGATGCGGGCCCGGTCGGACCGGACGACGTAATACTCCGCGAAGGTCCCCTGCATGTTCAGGCCGAAGTGCGCCATGGCGGAGCACAGATGTCCCATGCCGGCCCGGCAATTGTCACAGGCGCCGCAGGGGTGAACCGGGTGCGTGGCAATCCGGTCGCCCACGGAGAAGCCGCAGACGTCCCGGCCCACCGCTTCCACCGTCCCCGCCGCCTCGTGGCCGATGACCATCGGTAGACGGATGCCGAACGGGTTCCGCCGCACGTCATTGATGTCCGACGTGCAGATGACGGCAGCCTCCGTCCGGACGAGCAACTGATCCGGAGCCGGCGACGGACGTGGGACGTCCGTCAGCTCGAGCCGCCCCACGGACTGGAGCACCAGCGCCCTCATGGCCGGACCCCCAGCAGGCCAAGCGCGTCCCGCTCCAGGATCTCCTCGATGGCCTCGGCGGAGACACGAGGCAAGCCGCTATCAGCGATCACCCGATTGACCCCGCGCACCCCGTCGATCGACTCGTCGCTGCGGGCGAACGGATAGTCGGTGCCGAAAAGCAGCTTGTGCATCACACCGTACTCCTGGGCGAGCATCATCATGTTGTAGAACTGCCAGGGCCGGTAGTAAAGGGCCGCGATGTCCGCGTAGACGTGCGGATGCTTGCGAATCACCGAAATGCACTCACCGGCGAAGGGATGGCCGAGATGGGCCAGAACGATGCGCAGGTCGGGATAGCGCACCGCCACCTCATCCCAAAGCCAGGGGCGGCCGAACGCCAACGGGGCTTCCCGGTTGAAGGTGGTGCCGGTGTGGAAGATGATGGGCATGCCGTTCTGCTGGCAGTAGTCGTAGACGGGCTCGCAGCGCGGGTCGCGCGGATCGAACCCGGCGTAGATCGGCCCCATCTTCAGCCCTCGCAGGCCCAGATCCTCCCTCGCCTTCTCCAGCTCTTCCATGTAGCCCGGTTGGGTGGGATCGCATGAGGCGAAGCCCACCAGCTTGTGCGGCGCCGCGGCCACCATCTCGGCCACGTACTCGTCCGGCACCCAGTAGCCGGTGAGCCTGCCCTTCAGACCGAAGACGACCACGCGTTCGAACGACGCCATGTCCTCCAGCAAGTCCGCCAGGCGCACGGTCAGGTCGAGCCGGTAGCCGCGGGAGAGGTCGCTCTCCCGCACCGTCTGCTCCTGGAAGTGCAGCGCCTGGTCCCAGACGTGTGCGTGGACGTTCTGCACGATCGGCTCCCTCCGACCTTCGCGACACCGACCCGTCCCCGCTCGCGCGCTACGGCAGCACGCTGAAGGGCTTGATCGCTCCGCGGGCCTTCATCGGAACGAACGCCTCGGCAAGAGCGCATCCCGCCTGCGCTCCCCAGTAGGCGTCGGGCCGGCGGCACATCTCCTGGAACCCCGCTTTCAGGCCCGCCGTCATCCTCATGGCCTCGTCCTGGGACCGGTGCAGGCCCAGCAGGCGCACTTTCTCCTCCTCATAGTCGCTGATGTCCACGAAGTGCGTCGGCACGAACCCGAACGGCCCGAACGGCTCGACCATGAAGATCGCCGGATGCTCAGGCAGCGGGGGCGTTGACGTCGGCAGCACCGGCAGGCACGACTGCATAACGCAGTGCCTGACGAGCCACGCCGTCGTCGCGTGGTCGGCGTTGTAATCCTGCTCGAAGTGCGTGAAGATGACATGGGCGCCCGTGCGCCGGATCGCCTCGATCACCTTCATCCGCACGTCCGGGGAGTCATACAGGAACTCGTCCGGCTCCCGCAGGTTGATGTACTCCGCGCCGAGCTCGGCCGCGAGGGCCGACATCTCCTCCTGCCGTATCCCCGCCGCCTCCTCCCGGGAGATATCGGGCCGCTGGACGAATCCCTTCGACCCGTCCGTCAACGTGACGAACCAGAGCCTGTCGCCGCGGGCGCGGCACTTCAGCATGGTTCCCAGGCACCGCATCTCGTCGTCCTGGTGGGCCATCAGTGACACCACGTTCATGTCTGCTTCTCCTCGAAGTGGACGTGTTGGGGCGTCCCATTATACGCGATGGCTCGCGGGCGTCCATGCGCCGCAAGGCGTGTCGGCTGCGTGGACTGACGCCCGGCTGCGTGGGGATCTGGGAGAGCAGACGCCGGGCGTTGCCCGACAGTGGCCCGCCTTAGCCCTTGCCGGAGGGTCAGGACCTGATCTCGGTAGTAAGGCAATTCCTTACGACCGCGCAGGGGATGTCGAAGCCAGTAGTGCGGCGGGACGGGTATTCTCCTGTGGGGCGGGCCCGCCTATGGTCATGGGGGACCGATTGGCTCCTCAAGGAGATTGGCCCAGATAGGCACCCATGACCGGTAGCATCAGGGTCGAATAAGGCACGCCGCCGTCCAACTACGACCCATCGACACGGATTCGCACGGATTGCCACTGATTGAAGACAGCGAAGCCCAGCACGTTGTGCACCTTGAACGCCGCTCCGATGACCTTCTTCGTAATGCACTCGTGCTTCATCCGCCTTTACCCCTGGCCGCCGTGCGGCGGCCGTGTATATCCGTGTCCAAGATGCCGTAGCCGTGGGCCCAGCCGGCCAGGAGCGTCCCGCCGCCTAACCACGACCCATCGACACGGATTCGCAGGGATTCCCACTGATTCAAGACCTGCGAGTTCACGGCATTCTGCGTCTTCAAGCCTCCGTCGATTGGAGTCTCCTGACGTCGTCGTATTCCATCCGTCTTTATCCCTGGCCGCCGTGCGGCGGCCGTGTACATCCGTGTCTAATGCGTCGTTTCGCCGTAGCCGCTCAGGTTCCCTCCCTGGTCGTCCAGGTGCGTGAGGTACGCGTCGCTGTCGTAGGTCCGCTTCTCCAGCAGCCACCCCTTGTAGGTGTCGGCCACGCAGTGATACAGGAGAGGGTCTGGCGCCAGCGCATCTGCGCTCTGCTGGCCACGCGCCAGCGGCGAGGCTGGTCCGCCTTCGGGTTCCTTAGCTGTCCGCTTGATGCCCATTCCACGGGCCAGCCCCGCGCCTTGCTGCTGCCTGCTTTACCCAGATCGCGTCAACGCTTGCCCCGTTCCTTAAGAACCGCCTCAGTCCCATAGGCCGAACCCTCTGACCAGATAGTGGGCAATGCCAGCGACTATATTCGCGCCTGCCCCCAGGTACAGCATGCCCAAGAGCAGGCCAAGCCATGGCTTGACGATATCGGGCGGCTCTTCCTGCGTGAATGCCTTTCGAGCCCACCCGATGATGGGTAAAAGGACGACGACGCCACCGCCGAACAACGTTCCGAACCACCAGTCCGACAGCGGCCGCCATCCTGAAAGGACGCCGATCACCTCCGGAAGCACTGCCGTCTCGGCCACGATCAACGGCACCAAGACGGCAACCGCTATCGCGCGCCTGCCACGCTTCTGGGCTGACCACGCCGAATGCCAGATACGCAGAATGCAGATCAGTTGCAGGCTCACCTGGATGAGGTACACGCCCAGCACGACAGCAACCAGGGCAACCTGATCTATGGTGTCCTTCGTCATGTTGCGGCTCCTTCGCTCATTCCCAGCCGCAGGTGGCACCCGGCATATGCTAACCGGCCGGCCGCGGCCTCAGCTCGCCTTCCCGGGGCGGCGTGGAGCCGCTTCTAAGGTATCGTCACGCCGTCGTTTTTCATCCGCCTTTATCCCTGGCCGCCGTGCGGCGGCCGTGTACATCCGTGTCCAGGATGCCGTAGCCGCTCAAGTTCTGTCCCTGATCGTCCAGGTGCGTGAGGTAGGCGTCGCTCGCATACTCCCGCTTCTCCAGCAGCCACCCCTTGTAGGTGTCTCAGGCTCGTTAGCGCAAGACTAATCGGAAGGCGTGTGGACCTCCGCACTGCCGCGATCTGCCCGTCGGCTCCGCGTCGCCAGACAGAGGTAGACACCATTGATCAGGAGCAGACCTGCAGCGAAGAGAGTGATGAGCCGAACATGTACCTTGACCGAGCCGATGGCCTGCAGAAGGGTCAGCACTTTCTTTGGCGGCTCCTCAGTGACACGGCCGCGGGAGGCGTCATTTGCGTACAATTGGTCCGCGAGCATACCACTGTTGCGCAACTCAACAAAAGTGCTGTAGCTGTGGACATCGTGAACACGGATCATTACTTCGCCTGTAGCCATCACGGCAAGAGCGCCCACGAGGTCCAGCACGATAAGAAGCACCCTCATGATTGAAGCCTCCAGCACGTGTCAACGGATGAAGCGACACTGCCACCGACTGCTTTGCCTAGGCCCATCACGGACTCTCTTCCAGCCCGCACGACTGTACGGGGGATTGGAACGCTATGGTCGGTCCGGGGTGTACCAGTCGGGGAGCTCCCACTCGACACAGACCGGCACCTTGATGTAGTAGGACCCAATATAGGGGTCCGTGACCAACATGAAGTGGTCCTCCCACCTGACACACTTCCCCTGGCGGGGCCCCGCGTACGGGTCCGGCCGCCAAGAGCTCCGAAGGCAGCACCTTCCAAGGCTTCGGATCGCAGAGGAGTGGCAGTTATTGCCCCACTTGCCCTTACCGGCCGTGTACGGGTGCCGGAGAAGACACCACGCAATATCCCTCTCAGTTACCTTGTCACATGGACAGCCGTTGTCCATTCTTCTCTGCCGCGATGTGTCCTGCCATACTGCGTGGTACGTCCATTCCCTCTCATTTTCGTTGAGTCGTAGTGGCCATGTGAGTTGGCAGTGCCTAATCCATGCAGCGTACTATGGGAGAAGTGCCCCTCCGCACGCTACTTCTAGCCTCGCCAAGCTGAAGGGATAAGGAGGCGGATCCGAGATACTCTCGAAAGTTGTTGATGGAGGGAGGTGAGCGTATCCCTCGGGATCCCACGAGATGAAGCGGCCGAGGCCGATGTGGTAGTACCTGTTCCTATACTGCATGAGGCCGGACTCCAGGTCAAGCCTGCGACCTGTGAACGTATACGGATTGAGCACGTCGGATATTCCGTCCGCATCCGCCGAGCCATCGGCGTCGAGCACCGTGCAGGCGCCCCTTCGACTGCGCTCGGGGCAAGCTGCGGCGTCGTAGCGGTATCGCTCGATCACCGGACTCGTTCCCGTCCGAGAGGGCGTAGAGCGTGAACAAGGTGTTGCTGTGGTAGTACCCCACCTCGTTCGCGTCCCCAAAGTCCTCCGAGTTCAGGCCTGCCCGCCGGCTGTCCGGAGGGTCGCGTTGCTGCACGGCCACGGCGTGAACCGCGCCACTGCAGGTTAGTCGAAGCGGCCCGGGTGCGCAACTGGCAATATTCCGAGATCCCCCTTCCTTTTTTCTGAGGCCGAACCACGCAAAAGAATGGGCCGCACAGGCCTTCTCGTCGCCCCGGACTGGCCTTCCGGGCCCGTGCATCCCGCCCCGCCTGGACTGAGCGCCCGCCCGGCTACGTGCGGATCTGGGAGAGCAGGCGCCGGGCGTTGCCAGACAGTATCTGGACCTTCGCCTCCTCGGGGATCTGCGCGCCGAGCACCTTGCCGAGCTGGTGAGACATGTTCAGCGGCAGGTCGTCCGCGCCCCAGACTATCCGCTCGAGCGGCACGTTCTCGAACAGCGTCTCCACCGCCCTATAGGTGGCCGAGCTGGTGCAGAGCTCCAGGTAGGCGTGCTCGACCTGGCCGGCGATCCGGATGTGGTGCTCCACCTGCTGAGCCCCGGCGTGGGCCAGCACGAAGTTGACGTCCGGGTAGCGTTCCGCCAGCACGGGCACGTCGTCCAGGCCCGCCTGTCCGCCGTAGGTGTGCAGCAGCACGGGCAGCCGCCGCTCGTTGGCAATCTCGAACGCCGGCGCATAGCCGGGATAAACGTAATCGTAGCCCATGAGGACCAGCATCTTGAGGCCGGTGAACCCCTGGGCCAGGCGCCGCTCCACTTCGGACCTGACGGCCTCGGGGTCGCCCGGCCAGACGTAGACGTAGCCGAGCAACCGGTCCGGGTACTTCTGCATGGCCTCATACATCAGCTCGTTGCAGGCCTCCATGCGGAAGCCGCCGCAGGCCAGCGAGCTGACAAGGGAGGTCTTGACACCCGACTGATCCATGGCGCGAACGAGGTGGTCGGCCGGCTCCTCGCCCCAGGGAACGGGGCCCCGCATCAGATGCGCGTGCATGTCGACGATCTGGTACTCGGCCAGGGACTCGCCCAGTCGGCCCTTCTCCAGAAGTATCGTCATCGCCCTATCCCTCCGATCAGCCGGTCAAGATTGCCCGAACCGACGAGCTGCTTGTCGCCGTCGCTGAGGTCCGAGTAAGTGAGCATCGTGACGGAGGCCATCGGCTCGGCGTAGGGGAAGCCGGTGCCGAACAGCAGCCGCTCGGCCCCCACGTGGCCAGTCATCGACTCAAGGCCCAGGTGCACGCTGTAGGGGCTGCCGACGGCCAGGTAGACGTTGGGAAACGCCTTCATCAGGGACACCAGCGTGCGCTGGGAGCGGTAGCCGAGCTGGTACATGACGATCGGCAGTCCCGGGTGCCGACCGGCCAGGTCGGCGACGGCCTCGAACCCGAGTGCGGAGTTCCGGCACAGCACGGGGATGCGCCTTTCCTCCAGCAGGCCGAGCAGCGTGCCCGCGCACCATTCAGCCGTGCTCCAGCCGTCCTGTCCCGGCCTCAAGGTCGCGGCACCGCTGCCGTGGGCGATCAGTTCGTCGATCTGCTCCCGCTCGGACGGCACGTCGCCGTGCCCGGTGGGCAGCACGGTGGGACAAGGCACCAGGCACCCGTGCTGCGCGCACGCCTCGTAGAGCAGCCGGTTGGAAAGCATCGGGTCGCGATCCATCTCCTCAAAGTCGGTCCGCACGAGCGCCCGCGCTATGGACAGGCGGTCCATGTGCCCGAGCACCTCGTCGGCGGTCGGGACCCCGGGCTGGCCACGGCGGCCGCCCCCGAATCCGGCCTGTGCGTCGAATAGGTCGATCATCCTCAACTCCTCCGTTCACTGAACCACGTCTGCCCCACCCGCGGTGCCGGAGCGGCCAACTTGGGGCTGATCGCTTCCGCGGCCCGGGCAGGGACCGAGAACGCTCTGCGGCCTGAGCCGATTGTAGCGCCGTCGGTGTCCGTCCACAAACGCCCTCGTCCTCTGGCGCCTCGATCTGACTTGAGAGGCAGGAATACGACCATCGGGACGGAATAAGGCGAGCCCCTGCGGGAACTGTAATGCCAGCAGGCAATATCCTTGCGTACCGTCAGGGTCTTTCGTATGATTGCAGGGCCGATATTCGTGCTGGGCGGGGTCCGTTAAGGCAGGGAACTTTCAGCGGCCGCATGCCGTCTAATGGGACAGGCAATGGCGGCGCTTGGCTTATAATCCGGCGGGGCTGTGCGGATTAGGTACGAGGGGAAGGTTCGCCTCTGCCGAGGGATGGAGCGTAGTGGCTGAGTCAGAGGCCATCTTGCTCACGCGGTACGCAAGGGAGCGGGATCCCGAAGCGTTCCGGGCGCTTATTCGCCCGCATGAGAGCATGGTGTTCGCCGTCTGCAGGCGGATAGTGGGCAACCGAATGGACGCCGAGGACGCAGCCCAGGAGTGCTTCTTCGAGCTGGTGCGCAGCGCCAATCGCTTGCGGGCCCCCATAGCCGGATGGCTGCACAGGGTGGCCATGAGCCGCGCCGTCGACATACTCAGAAGGCGCAGCGCCCGCCAGACCCGGGAAGACGTGGCGCGACGGCGCCGCGCCGAGTGCGCGGAGGCGTCCTGGCCCGAAATCCGGTCGCACGTGGATGCGGCCATCGACGACTTGCCCGAGGACCTCAAGCTGCCCCTGGTCATGTACTACCTGGAGGGACGGACGCAGGACGAGATCGGCACCGCACTGGGCGTCAGCCAGCCGGCCGTATCCGGACGCCTCAAGCGGGCGCTGGGGGCGCTGCGGCGCCGGCTGCGCAAGGCGGGCGTCACCTGCCCCGCGCTGATGCTGCCGTCCATGCTGGCCGCCGCCGGCAAGGAGGCGGCGCCCGCGACGCTGACCGCTGCGCTCGGCAAGATGGCGCTGGCAGGTGTGGCAAGCGTGCCCACGGCAGCAAGCGTCGTTGCCCCCGCCGCGGTTGCGGCCGTTCTGGTCTGTATGATGGCAGGGGCGCTCGGCCTGCTGGCCTGGACCCTCCATGCGGCCCTGGCCGGCACCCATGGTTTACCAGACGGCGCCTCCGAGCGCACCGTGGCGACGGTCACCGCGCCCGGGTCGGATGCGCCGTACGGCAGCAGCCGTGCCGACGCCGTGCCCCCCTGGCCCGGGGCTGTGGTTGAGTGCGTTCTGAGCAGCGGGGATGCCGGTGAAGACATGTTCCTTGACCTCGATTCGGGCAGGCTCCTCTCGCTACCGTCTGACGTGGCCGAACCCGATGCCATGGTGAAGTGGATGCGGCAGAGCGGGGCGGACCTTCTATACGAGCCCAGCCTGAGCCTGGACAGCATCGTCGGCGTGGACATGGCCGTAGCGCCCCTATCGGATGAAACGGCGCGCGCGGCGGGAGCAGCGCAACTGCTGCAGTTCGTGGGCTCGAGCGCCCGGCTCCGGACGCCGACACGCATGTCCCTCAAGCCGTCATTCCCACGAGCGTACGCCTTCAGGACGCGCGAGGGAAGCGTGGGCATCCTGCGGATCGAGGGGCCCTCCCACAGCGACCGTCGCGGTTTGGCCATCCGTTACAGGATCGTCCGCCCTTCTCCGCCGACAGACGAGGCAGAGCGCTCCCCTGCCTGACTTCTTCTCCGCTCTACTGCGGGACGGCAATGGACACGGATTCGGACACAGCAGGGACGGCCGGACAGATGCACGGCGAGGTCACGAAGGAACGGCTTTCCGAGGTCCTGCATCGTCGCCAGCGCACGGGGGAAGGCCTGGCCGAATGCATGGTGGCCCTGGGCTGGCCCGACGAGGCGTCGGCGCTGCGATCGCTGGCCGAGGTCCTCCAGGTCCCCTTCATAGACCTGGGCGAGACGAAGGTCGAGCCGAACGCGGTGCGCCTGGTTCCGCCGCAGATCCTCCAGCGCGCCCGCGTCATGCCCGTGTCTGCGACTGACAACCGCCTGCTGCTCGCCATGGAAGACCCGTTGGACTTCGAGACGCTGGACTACGTCCGCATCCTGACAGGACGTCAAGTGGAGAGGGCCCTCTGCGCCCCGGCCGACATGGAGGCCGCCATGCAGACCTCCCACGGGTTGACCGTGGAGAGGATGATTGAGCAGTTCGCCGGGGCCGAGCATGTGGGGGAGGACAACGGCACCGAGGTCGGCCAGCTCAGGGAGATGGCCAGCGAACCCACGGTGGTCAACCTGGTGAATCTGATCGTCGCCCGCGCCGTGCGGGACCGCGCCAGCGACATCCACATCGAGCCGTTCGAGGATGAGTTGAAGGTGAAGTACCGCATCGACGGCGTTCTGCACGAGATGCCGTCGCCTCCCAAGCACCTGCATCCGGCCATACTTTCCCGCATCAAGATAATGGCGGACATGAACATCGCCGAGCGCTACCTGCCGCAGGACGGCCACATCGAGCTCCACGTGGAAGGGCGGGAAGTGGACGTGCGGGTGGCCACCATCCCCACCATGCACGGCGAGTGCGTGGTGCTGCGCCTGCTGGACAAGTCGGCCTTCCTGCGCAGCCTGGACGAGCTCGGGTTCGAGCAGGAGACACTCTCCCAGTACCGCCGCCTGCTGGAGCATCCGCACGGGATCGTGCTGGTGTGCGGCCCGACCGGCTGCGGCAAGACGACGACCCTCTACGCCTCGCTCAGCGCCATCTACACGCCCGAACGCAAGTTCATCACCATCGAGGATCCGGTGGAGTACGAGCTGCCGGGCGTCAACCAGATCCCCGTCCGCCCCAAGCGCGGCCTGACGTTCGCGAACGGCCTGCGCTCCATGGTCCGCCAGGATCCCGACATCATCATGGTGGGCGAGATACGCGACACGGAGACGGCCGACATCGCCATCCGCTCCGCCCTGACGGGACACCTCGTCTTCAGCACGCTGCACACGAACGACGCGTGCGAGGCGATCCCCCGCCTGCTGGACATGGGCGTGGAGCCCTACCTGGCGGCGTCGGCCCTGCGGGGCATCGTGGCGCAACGGCTCGTGCGTCGGATCTGCCCCTCCTGCAAGGAATCGCGGCTCGCCAGGCCGGAGGAGCTGGCACCGCTGCGCCAGGAGCTGGGCGAGCTGGAAGCGGCCGAGCTATCCCACGGCAAGGGCTGCCGCGCCTGCAAGCAGACGGGTTTCGTGGGCCGGACGGCGATAGCCGAGCTGCTCCTCATCGACGAGCGGCTGCAGGAGGCCATCCTTCGGCGGGCCCCCGCGGCGCAGATACGCGAACTGGCCGGACCCAGGATGATGACGATGCGCCGCGCTGGATGCCGCAAGGTGTTGCGCGGCCTCACCACGGCCGAGGAGGTCCTGCGCGTCACGCAGCTCGACGAGATGCACGAGGATCTTGAAGCTGAACAGCGTCGGACACCGCGTTGAGGTGTTTCATCACATTGGCCGTTTACTCCTACAGAGCCGTTAACGGCACCGGCGAGCGGTCGGCGGGCAATCTCACGTCCGCCACACGCCGCGAGGCGGTCGAGCGTCTTCTTGCGCACGGCTGGCACGTGCTCGAGCTCAAGGAGGACAGGGGGCGGTCAGGCCGGCCGCTGGCCACCGGGTTCTTGCGGCGGCGAGGGCTTCGCCTGCCGGAGCTGACACGCCAGTTGGCCACTCTGTGTGGGTCGGGGGTGCCGCTCGTGCAAAGCATGACGGTCCTGATCGATCAGACGGAGCAGCCGCACGCCAGGCGCGTGCTCTCGGACGTGCTGGAGTCCGTGAAGGCCGGCAGCAGCTTGAGCGACGCGCTGGAGCAGCACCGCGATGTCTTCCCTGAGATCATGGTGAGCATGGTGCGGGTCGGCGAGGCGAGCGGGGCGCTGGACGAGGTGCTGGCCCGGCTGGCCGAGATGTTCGAGAAGCAGGACGAGCTGCGGGGCGAGGTGCGGGCTGCGCTGGCCTATCCGGCGCTCGTGCTGTGCCTGGGCGTGGCGTCTGCCGCCGTCCTGGTCGGCTTTGTCATACCCAGGCTGTCCGTGATGTTCGAGGGCCTGGGCGAGCGCATGCCGCTGCCGACGCGCATCCTGTGCGGCATCTCGGATCTGGTCGCCGCCTACTGGTGGCTGATCGGCATCGGTCTGGTGGGCCTTGTGGCCGGAGTGCGCGCCGCGATGGTCCGTCCCTCGGTGCGGCTGACCTGGGACGGCTTCAAGCTGCGCATCCCGTGGGCCGGCCGGCTCATACGCCAGGCGGCCGTGGCGCGGTTCGCCCGGTCCCTGGGCACGTTGGTCAAGGCGGAGGTGCACATCGTCGAGGCGCTGCAAGTCGTCCACGCCGCCGCCGGAAACGCCGTCATAGCCGCCGCGATCCGGGACATGGCCCGGGAGGTCCAGGAAGGCGTCTCGCTGGCCGAATTGATGAAGTCAGCCGACGTTTTCCCCCCGCTGGTCGTGCAGATGGTGGCCGTCGGGGAGGAGACGGGCAGGCTGGATCAGATGCTGCTGCGCGCGGCGGAGGCATACGACCGCCAGGCTGCTGCATCCACGAAGCTGATGACGTCCCTGCTGGCCCCGGCACTGATCCTGTGCGTGGCCGTTATCGTGGCATTCATCATCGTTTCCCTGGTGCTGCCCATTTTCCAGATCAGCGCCGGCATTCGATAGCGAAGGAAGGTGACACGATGAAGACGGGAGGAATGCGACAAGGAACGCCCGACGGCATGAGCGCGCAGCCGCTCCTTGACGGCGCGACCCGCGCGGCCCGGGCCGGATTCACGCTCATCGAGCTGATGGTCGTCGCCGTGGTGCTGGCCATACTGGCCGCCGCCATCGTCCCGAACGTGATCGGCAGGGCCGAGAAGGCCCGCCGTGCGCGCTCGCAGTCGGACATCGTTGCGTACGAGACCGCCCTGGAACTCTTCTATCTGGACACGCAGCGTTACCCGACGACCGAGGAGGGGCTGGAGGTCCTCTACTACGCGCCGGACTCCGAGGAGGAGAATTGGGACGGCCCTTACCTGAAGAAGCCCCTGTTCGAGGACCCCTGGGGCAACCTGTACGTCTATCGCAGCCCGGGTACCTACAGCGGGTTGGCCTTCGAGATTGTGTCGTACGGTAAAGACGGCGAAGAGGGAGGCGAAGGACACAACGCCGATGAGCAGAGCTGGGTGGAGACAGAAGGGCGCTAGCGGCGCTGTGCGGGCGCGCCGGAGCGGCTTCACGCTGATCGAGCTGATGGTCGTCGCGGTGGTGATTGCCATCCTGGCCGGCGCCGTCGCGCCATCGATTGTGTCGGCCACGCGCCGCACCGGCCTCGATGCGACCGCCAGGAGGCTGGCGGACCTGCTGGACTTCGCCTGCGCTGCAGCGGTTGCCCGTCGGCAGCCCGTCACAGTCAATCTGGATGCCGAGCGACACGTCTGTTGGGCAGTCACGTGGGCGCCGACGCTGCCGTGGCTCGCCGAAAGCGAAACGCCCGAAGAACGAACGCTCGTCCAGCTCGAACTGCCCGAACGCATCAGCGTGACCCTCGTCAGGGACTCCGGGCAGGAGCAGCCGCCGCAGCTCGGGTCGGCCTGGGAGACGATCCGATTCGCGCCCGACGGCACGGCGGAAGACGTTGCAGTCGAGCTGCGTGACGATCGGGAGAACGTAAAGACGATACAAGTGGTCTTCGCAACGGGCGAAGTGCGCATGGTCCAGCCGGAGGAGTAGCCGCGCATGATCGCGGGACGGGACAGAACCGGTTTCTCCCTGGTGGAGATGGTCGCCGCGGTGGCTATATTCAGCGTCAGCGTCGTGGCCACGTTGGAGGTCTTCACTTTGTGCGTACGTGCCACGACCGCCTCCCTGAACCACTCGCGCGCCGCGCTGCTGGCCCAGGGACTCCTGGAGGAAACGCTGGCCCAGGAGGAGGTGATCCCGGGCTCGGAACAGGGCGACTTCGGCGAGGCCTTCCCCAACGCCACGTGGACTCTGGACGTGCTGGAGACGGAGACTGAGGGCCTTTACGAGGCGCAGGCGGTCGTCTCCTGGCCCGAGCGCGGCAAGGACAAGGCGCTCGCCCTGACCACATTGATGGCGGAGCGATGAGCGGACGACGCGGGTTCACATTGGTGGAGCTTCTGGTGACGAGCAGCATGCTGTCGGTGCTGGCGGCGGCCGGGTACGTCGTTCTTACGGCCGGGGTGCAATCGTCGCAGAAGGTCCGGCGCGTCAGTGGGATGGCCGCCCACGCGCAGCGCGCCCTGAACGCCATGGCGACGGACATCCGCACGGCCGTGGCGCACGGTGACGTGCGCCTCACTGCATTGGACGCGAACTACGAGGGCGCGGCGGCCGATACGCTCGACTTCATCGCACCGCGCGGCGGGCGGTTCACGGACGATCCCGACGCCGGCAGCCGGTGCGAGATCGGCTACTACATCGACAACGACCCCGACACGGAGGCGCAGTGGCTCCTGCGACGCCGGGACGACTCGCTGGACGACGATCCCCTCGAAGGAGGCGCCGTCAACCTGATCGGCCCGTTCGTGTCGGAGCTGGACCTGAGCTTCTTCGACGGCCTGGACTGGGTGCCCGGCTGGGAGGATCAGGAGCAGTTCCCCCGTGCCGTGCGCATAACCATCGTCGTGATGGACCCCGACGAGGCCGAGAGACCCCTGCACTTCGAGACCACGGTCTCCGTTCCGACGCGGTAGGCGATGATGACGGCTCCATCGAAGCCCGGTTGCGATTCGCGAAAGGGCGTGGCCCTGGTGATGGTACTCTGGCTCATGGTCATCCTGAGCGCGGTGGCCCTGGGCACGAGCTTCGTCTCGCGGCTGCGCCTGCAGGCCACCCGCAACAGCGCGGACGGCGTGCGGGCGCTGTTCTGCGCACGGGCGGGTGTGGAGGCGGCCATGGCCCAACTTAAGGCGGACCGCAACCGCGTTCTGGCAGTAACGGACCTGCGCGAGTCGGCCGAACAGACCTACCAGAACGTCGAGGTAGGCGACGGCAGCTACACGCTGTTCGTGGGTGCCGCCGAGAGCGGGAGCGCCCAGCCCGACTTCGGCATCGTTGACGAAGCCGGCAAGCTGAACCTGAACACGGCGACCGAGGAGATGCTGCGCAAGCTGCCCGGCATGACCGAGGAACTGGCGGCCGGCATCGTCCAGTTGCGGCAGGAGAGCGACACCCTCTATGACCTGGCGGACCTGCTGCTGCTCGAGGGGGTCGACCTGTCTCTCCTGTATGGCGAGGACCAGAACGGCAACGGGCTGCTCGACCCGAACGAGGACGACGGGGACGAGAGCTGGCCGCCCGACAATTCTGACGGAGAGCTGGGCAGGGGACTGGCCCCATACGTGACCTGCTCCTCCGCCGTCCGGAACGTCACGTCCGACGGGAGCGCCAGGGTGAACGTCAACACGGCCGGCGCGGACGAGATCACGCGAGGGGTCTCCGGCATCAACCAGCAGCAGGCGGACTCCATCATCGAACACAGGAAGAACGGCCAGTTAGGCAGCATCGCAGACCTGCTCGACGTGATGCTGGTGGAGAAGGTCGAGCAGAGCGAAGACGGACAGAACGGGCAACAGGGCCGCAGCTCCGGGCAAAGGAACCGCGAAGAAGACAGCAGCCAGGGGGGAGCGGAAGCGCGGGGCGGGGAGGAAGGCGGCTCGTCGGGCGGCACCAGGGACGGCAGAGGTCAGGGCGAAAGGCAGGGCTCCCGGACAGGTGGGTCCTCCGGGGAGACACAGGTGCGAACGACAAACAAGAACGCGTTCAGCGTCGAGGACCTCAAACGCATCGCCGATGCTGTCACGACCAGCGACGAGGAGACGCTTCAGGGCGTCATCAACGTGAATACCGCGCCGGTGCAGGTGCTGGCCTGCCTGCCCGGCGTGGAGGAGGAGCTGGCTGTCCAGATAGCAGACGCGCGCCCCGAGACCGGCTTCCAGAGCATCGGCGATCTGCTCGACGTTCCGGGCCTGACCACCGAGGTCTTCAAGCAGATGTGCGGCTCCGTAAGCGTGCGGTCCGACGTGTTCGGCGTGCAGTCCTTCGGCGTCTTGACTGCGCCGGACGGGACGCTGGCCGCCTGCTGCTGCGTCTGGGCCGTGATCGACGTGACCGGCGACCAAGTGAAACTGAACGTGTGGCGCGAACTGCGCTGAGGGGCAATGAACGCCAAAACAAGAGAGAAAGTCGCGGAGATCCGGTCCCGGTTGGCGGGCGCGGCGCGGGCGTACGGCGCTGCCCTCGCGCCCCTGCTCGGCCGGGCCGGCAGAAGGGGTCACACAAGCCGGAGGATCGTCGTTTGGGAGCAGGGCCCCAAAGAGTGGCGTATCCTCGAGGCCGACATTGACTCCGGGACGACTTCGGTGATCCGGACGCAGACGTGCCAGTCGCCGGCCTCGGAGCGTGCGGCCGGCGGAGGCGCGCCGTCGGGCGATGGCACAATACTGGTCGTGGGCTCACGGCGACTCGTCTGCCGAGAGCTGGAAGTGCCGGACGTGCCGGCCGATGAGCTGGCGACCATGCTGGCTCTGCGGCTCGAGTCTGAGCTGCCATACGGCGCGGCGGAGGCCGCGTGGGCCTTCAAACGCCTGTCCGAAGATCGTCGCGAAGGAATGGGACGCGTCGCGTTGCTGGCGGTGCCCGGCGAGGATGTGGCGGAGGCCGAGGCCGAGCTTCGAGCGGGCGGTCGGGCCTGCCAGCTCGTTGAGTGTCGGGAGGCGGCCCTGGCGCAGTTGGCGGCTTCGGTGGCGCCGGACGAGCGGGATGTCGGCATCGTCGCCATAGAACGGGCGGACGTCCTCCTGGTCATCGTCCATGCGGGGAGCATCAGCTACTCCAGATCCCTGGGCGAAGCGCCGGCCGATTCGGAGGGCGGCACAGGGGCCGAAGGCCTGGAACGTCTGGCCGGCGAGGTCGCCCAGTCGCTGCAACACCACGCGGCGCGCACGGGCCGATCGCCCGTCGGCCGGCTGCTGGTCGTCGGCGAGCGGGCGTTGGCCGGCGCGTTCGTGCAAGTTCTGGCGGATCATGCCGGGCTGCCCGCAGAGCTGGCGCGTCCCCCCGACGAGGTGCGCATGGCAGAGACCGCCGGTCCTGCGGAAGAGGTGCTCCTGGAATTCGCAGCCTGCATGGGGGTCGCGTTGGCGGCGAGCCGTCGGCACAGGCACATGGAGGCCGCCGCGCCGCCGCTTCGGGTCTCTGAGGCCTACGTTCGCAGTCCCGCGCTCCGTCGCCGGCTGGCGCTCGCCGCGCTGATCCTTGTCCTGCTCGCGGCCGTGGTCGGGTCGGCCTTCTACGTTCGTTCCGCGAAGGTGAGAGCGGCGACCGGTGCGGTGACACAGGCCCAGGAGCTGCTTCGGCAGGAGCAGGTGCTCGCGGAGGAGGTCAGTATCCTCCAGCGGGAGCACGAGCGCCGGCGATCGGTGCTGGACCTGCTCCTCGCGCTAACCGAAGTGCTGCCGGACGGAACCGTGATCAAGGACCTGACGATCGGCTCGAAGAACGAGGTGACGATCCTGGGCAAGGCGGGCTCGGTCGAGGCCGCATCGCAGGCGGCAACGGCCCTGGATGCTTCTGACCGCTTCGAAAACGCGCACCTGAGCCGCGTTGCGCAGGAGAAGGAAGGACTGATGTTCCGATTGACATGCGACGTGCGACGCGCGGGCGGAGGGCCGAGATGAGCCTTTCCAAGCGAGAACGATACATGCTGACGGGCGGAGCCGTCGTGGTCGCCCTTACGGTGCTGATCGCGTGGGGGACCTTGCCGCTTGCGCGTAAGTGGGGCGAGCTCGGCCGGGAGCTCGAGCCGAAGCTCGCGGCCCTGGCGCTCCTGGAGGAGCGGACTGAGAGGCACGAGGCCCTCCTGGCCCGGCGCTCACGCCTGGTGCGGGACGTGGGCTTGCTGGTTGAGCCCACCGAAGAGCCCGAGGAGACGAAACAAGAGGAGGAGCCGGAGCACCAGGCAGGCGACGACGCTGCTGAGCCCGAGGAGTCGGAGGATCAAACAGGGGAAAACGCCAAGCCCGACGGCGAAGAACCGCCGCGTCCTGCGGAGCAGGCCGAGCCCAAGCCCGAGGCGCCGGCTCTTGAGGCCCTTCTGGAGAAGGCCGTCAAAGAGGCCGGGGGACGCGTGAAGCTCATATCGGCAAGGAAAAGCCCGGGCCGCTCCATGGCGCTGCAGCACTTCGAGATGGTCGCGCTCCAGGTCGAGACGGACCTGAGTGCGCAGTCCCTCACCAAGCTGCTGCATGCGCTGGAGAAAGGGCCGCGGTTCGTGCGGGTGGACGAACTCAAACTGCACCACGATTTCAAGAAGCCGGACGCGCTGGGCATCACACTCAGTGTCGTGGCCTACGACCGCGCGGGTTGAGGAGATCCCGGATGAACGGCATTGTACAAAAGCTGCGGAAGGTGAAGGTGGATTCCTGGCTTGGCGCCTGCGCCGCCGTGCTGGTCGTTGTCCTCATGATCCAGGGAGTCGGCTACGCTCGGGTCCGCGCGATGGGCTCGGAGTTCGAGGAGGCCCTGCTGGCCCACTCGGCCCAGCCCACGCGCGAGGAGTCCAGGAAGGTCGAGGACTATGAGCCCATCATGGGCAAAGGCATCTTTGGCAAGAAGCGGCCTCCGCCCGCGCCGAAGCTCTTCGGACTGCTGGACGGCTCCGCCCTGATGGGGGGGGACCCGAACAAGGCCCGCCTTTACGAATTGGACGCCGACCTGCCTGGCGGCTTCAAGCTGGTTGAGATCAGCTTCAACAGCGTTGTCGTCGAGAGGGAAGACAAACGCGAGACGATCAGTCTCTTCCCCGGACTGACCGACAAAGTCGACGCCCCGCGCAGGCCGCCTCGAGGCCGTGGCCCCAGGAGGGCTGAACCCGCTGCACGACCGGCGGAGGCGGCGCAGGCCGAAGAGCCCCCGCAGGAAGGCGGCGCGGCGCCGCCGGCCGAGTCCGAGTACATGACGGGAGGCAAGATGGACTGGCAGAAGATCGGCCAGGAGATGGAGGGCCTCAGTGACGAAGAACGCCTCCAAAAGTGGCAGGACATCCTCCAGAAGCTGCCGGCCGAGCAGCGGGAGCAGGCCCAGGGGGCCGCGCGGAAATGGATGGCCAGTCAAGGGGCGTAGGGGCGGTGGCGGACGTGGGCGGTGACAGCGCGAAAACGATAGACAGGGACAGGAGGTCAGGGTGATGAGGACCTATCAGCCAGATGCGAGATGGATTGGGGCTCTGCTTGTGTGTGCTCTGTTCTGGGTCTGTGGACCGCCCGTAGCCCGTGCGCAGGAGGAATCCGGGGGGCCTCCCGAGGCAGCGGCGCAAGCGGAGACCGGATCGGAAGCCCCAGCGGAGCCCGCTGCCCCGCCGGAGGCTGAGGAGGAGAAGATCCCCCTCAACCTGAAGGACGCCTCCATCGACAACGTCATCGACTTCATCCGCAAGCACACGGGCAAGGCCGTCGTCAAGGCCAAGGACGTGCAGGCCCAGATCACCATCGCCACGCCCGGGCCCGTCACGCCGCAGACGGCGCTCGAGTTGATCATCGAGGC
>Ga0114922_10001253_pt1 | contig 24263 bp, 36 predicted proteins | sample AartaG_FD_100975 | JGI IMG/M metagenome (GOLD analysis project Ga0114922, IMG submission 100975) | Deep subsurface microbial communities from Aarhus Bay to uncover new lineages of life (NeLLi) - Aarhus_00045 metaG | ecosystem: Environmental > Aquatic > Marine > Oceanic > Sediment | place... | reverse complement strand
GTGACGATGACGGTGGAGCTGATCCAGCCGATTGCGATGGAGGAGGGGCTGCGGTTCGCCATTCGGGAGGGCGGCAAGACCGTCGGCGCCGGCGTCGTCACTAAGGTCGTCCAATAGCAGGCCAAGCTAACTGGAGACAGGCCATGGCATTTCGGAGAGTGGTACATGCGGAGAAATGAACGGAGAGGGCCCGGAGAGCGTATACGCATTCGGCTCAAAGCCTTCGATCACCGGGTGCTCGACCAGTCCGCGGTCCACATCGTAGACACCGCGCGGCGAACCGGCGCGCGGATCTCGGGGCCCATTCCCTTGCCCACTGAGATCAATCGCTTCTGCGTGATCCGCTCACCCTTCATCGACAAGGAGTCGATGGAGCACTTCGAAATGCGAACTCACAAGCGCCTGATCGACATCCTCGAGCCCAGCCCGGAGACCATCAATGCTCTGATGCGCATCGACCTCCCGGGCGGCGTCGACATCGAGATCAAACTCTAGAGGCAACGACTGTGAAGACAGTGCACAAGGCCCTGCTGGGCCGAAAAGTCGGCATGACCCAGCTCTTCGCCGAGGACGGGCGGGCGGTCCCCGTCACCGTCATCTCGGCCGGCCCCTGCACAGTCATCCAGCGCAAGTCCGCCGATCGAGACGGATATGACGCTCTCCAACTCGGCTACGACGAGCTGCCCGACGGGAAGCGGCTCAACAGACCCCGGTTGGGCCATTTCCGACGAGCGGCAGAGAAAGCAGGCAGGGAAGTACCGCCCTGCCGCCACCTCGCTGAGTTTCGCTTTGCCGACTGCGACGCGCACCAAGTCGGCGACCAGGTAAGGGCCGACGTGTTCGAGGTGGGAGAGGTCGTGGATGTAACCGGCACCTCCAAAGGCAAGGGATTTGCCGGCGTCCACAAGCGCTACGGCTTCCGCGGCGGGCCTGCCAGCCACGGTTCCATGTCGCATCGCCGGCCAGGCTCGGGCGGGGCCACTGATGGAGCCCGCGTCTTCAAGGGTACCAAGAAGCCGGGCCACATGGGCCACGTGCGCACTACCGTCAAGCGCCTCCGTGTCCACATGGTGGACGCGGACAAGGGCCTCCTGGCCGTCGAGGGGGCCGTACCCGGCCCCAACGGCGGATTGCTCCTGGTCTTCCGGGCCGGGGCAGCCGGACCCAGGCCCGCGCAGCCTGAGGAAGACGAGTAGCCATGTCGACTCTTCCCATCTACGATACCGCCGGGTCGCAAACAGGAGAGCTGGAGGTCTCCAGCGACGTGTTCGGCGCCGTTCCCAACGAAACGGTCCTTCACCAGGTCGTGCTAGCCAGATTGGCCGCCGCTCGACAGGGCACCGCTCACACCAAGACCCGCAGCGAGGTGGCCGGAAGCACCCGCAAGCTCTGGCGTCAGAAGGGAACCGGTCGCGCCCGAGTCGGCAACGCTAAATCTCCCAATCGGGAAGGCGGCGGCGTCGCCGCTGGCCCGAGGATGCGCTCCTACCGCCAGCGCCTCTCCCGCCGCGTCAGGACCGAGGCCCTTCGCTCCGCGCTCAGCGCCCGCGCCCGCGCTGGCGAGCTCACCCTGCTCGAGCCCTTCGAGCTCCCGGAGCCAAAGACCAAAGCGGTCCAGCAAGTCCTTACCGCGCTCGGAGCCCAAGGACGGACGCTGCTCGTGCTGCCTGATCCCGACCAGATCATCTGGCGCTGCGGACGCAATATTCCCGGGCTCTCTATCCGGCCCGCCGCTGATCTCAACAGCTACGATGTGATGGCCGCACGAACAGTTATCATTGTCAAGGACGCCATTCCGCGCCTGGAGGCGCGTTTCTCATGAGGGACGCGAGAGACATTCTGATCCGCCCTCTGCTGACAGAGAAGAGCGTGGCCCAGGCCACCAGCCAGCGCAAGTTTGCCTTCGAGGTCGCACCCAGGGCCAACAAGATCGAGATCCGGCGCGCCGTCGAGGACCTGTTCCCTGGCACGCGAGTGACCAAAGTCAACACCATGGTCGTCCGCGGCAAGCGCCGTCGCCTCGGGGGCTACGGCCGCCGGCGGGCAGGCCGCGCCGAGGGACACACGAGCATCTGGAAGAAGGCAATCGTCACCCTGTCCGAAGGCACGATCCCGGCCTTCGAGGGGCTGTAGCTGCCGTAGAGGCAAGGAGTCATCCGTGCCGACTAAAGGATACAAACCGACCACTCCAGTCCGTCGCTTCATGACCGCGGTCGACCGGTCCGAAGTGTCCGCGAAACGGCCGGAGAAGCGGCTGCTGCATCGCCTCGCCCGAACCGGCGCCCGGGACAACACGGGCAAAGCCAGCCTCCGCTTCCGCGGAGGCGGCCACAAGCGCCGCTACCGGGTGATCGACTTCAAGCGAGACAAAGACATGGTTCCAGCCCGAGTGGCCGCCATCGAATATGACCCGAATCGGTCCGCTCACATAGCCCTGCTGCACTACGCCGACGGCGACAAGCGCTACATCCTCGCCCCGGCCGGCCTGGGCGTGGACGACGTCGTCATGTCTGGCACCACGGTGGGAGCACGAACCCGCAGCGGCGAGACGCTGGAGGTGCGCGCGGGATGCGCCTTCCCCCTGGAGTCGATCCCGGTCGGCACCGAGGTGCACAACATCGAGATGAGACCCGGAGGCGGCGGCCAGCTTTGCCGCAGCGCGGGCAGCAGCGCCCAGTTCCTCGCCAAAGAAGGCAAATTCGCCACCCTTCGCATGCCCTCCGGCGAAATGCGCCTGGTGTACATCCGCTGCCGCGCCACCGTCGGCCAAGTAGGCAATCCGGATCAGGGCAACATCAAGCTCGGCAAGGCCGGACGCAAGCGGTGGCTGGGCTGGCGCCCGCACGTCCGCGGCGTGGTAATGAGCCCAAGGGATCACCCACACGGCGGCGGCGAAGGCCGCAGCCCCATCGGCCGCAAGAGCCCCGTGAGCCCCCAGGGCAAGCCTACGCTCGGAAAGAAGACCCGCAGCAAGAAGCCCTCTGATAGGCTCATCCTACGGCGGCGCGGCGCCAAGTAAGACAGGAAACTGCAATGCCAAGGTCTCTGAAAAAAGGACCCTACGTCCACCCAAAACTGCTGAAGAAGATCGACCGCATGAACGCCTCCGGCGAGAAGCGCATCATCAAATGCTGGTCCCGCTCATCGACCATCACCCCTGAGATGATAGGCCATACTATTGCCATCCACGATGGGCGCAGGCACATACCCATCTTCATCACCGAAAACATGGTGGGCCACAAGCTCGGCGAGTTCGCACCAACCCGCCACTTCCGGGCCCACGGCCACCGTGCTGAGCGCTCGACCACGCTCAGATGACATGATACTGGACTGAGAGGAAGCTCGCGCGAACATGCAAGCTAGATCCGTTGCCCGCTATGTCCGCATGTCGCCCCAGAAGGTGCGGCGCACGCTCCGGCTCGTAAAAGGACTGCCCCTCAAGCAGGCGCAGTCGCTGCTGGACGTGATGCCTCACCGCGCCGCGCGTGCTATTCGACGCGTCATCGACTCTGCCGCCGCCAACGCCGAGAACAACCACGGCATGGACCGCGAGGAGCTCTGGGTGGCCGAAACAGCCGTGGATGCCGGCCCTACCCTCAAGCGCTGGCGCTTCGCCTCCGCGGGCCGCGTGGGCATGATCCGCAAGCGAATCAGCCATATCAGCATCGTCCTCAGCGACGAAGAGCAGTGAGCCGAAGGAGAGCCTGATGGGACAGAAAGTCAACCCTATTGGGATGCGACTCGGGATCATTCGCGATTGGGACAGCCGTTGGTACGCTCGCAAGGCCATCTATCGCGACTGGGTGCTGGAAGACGCCCGGGTCCGTCGCCTCTTGCGGGAGCGCTTCGCCGGCGACGCATCGGGCCGCGGCGGATCGGGCCGCGGCGGATCGGGCCGTGGCGGTCCCCGCTCCCGAAACCGGGACGCCGGAATCAGCCGGATAGAGATCGAGCGTGCCCCGAACATGCTGAAGCTCACTCTTCACACCGCCAGACCCGGAATAATCATCGGCCGCGGCGGCCGGGGCGTCGAGGACATCCGCGCCGACATCGAGCGCATTGTCAAGGGCAAGGTCCACATCAACGTCCAGGAGATCCGGCAGGCCGAACTCGACGCCACTCTCGTCGCGGAGAACGTCGCCAGTCAGATCGAGCGCAGGATCGCCTTCAAGCGTACCGTGCGCCAGGCCCTGCAGCGCTCCATGAAGATGGGAGCGAAGGGTATCCGCGTTCTCCTCTCCGGTCGCCTCGGTGGCGGAGAAATGTCCCGTCGCTACGGGGACCGGGATGGCAAGATCCCCCTCCATACCTTCCGCGCGGACATCGACTACGGCTTCACAGAGGCGCGAACCGCCACCGGCAACATCGGCGTCAAGGTCTGGATCTATCGAGGAGACGTCCTCCCCGAAGCCTCCCAGCCCGAAACCAGGCCCATGCGCCCGGCCGCTCCGGCCGACAAGCCCCGCAAGGGCTGGCGCCGCGTCGGCGCCGTGCGCAGAGTGGAGGCCCAGCCTGAAGAGCAGCCGGCGACCGGCGCCGAGACCGAGGAGACCCCCTCCGCGACACAGGAAGCCACCGACGCCTCCGCGGGCCCGCCGGAACAGGCCCAGCCCAGCGTCGGTGCCGAATCAGAGGAGCAGAAGAACGATGCTGATGCCGTCCAAGATCAAGTATCGGAAACACCACAGGGGCCGCAGACAGGGCAAGGCTAGCCGGGGCAACACCATCATCTCCGGCGAGTACGGCCTTATTGCCCTCGGCAACTGTTGGCTAACCAGCCGTCAGATAGAGGCCGCCCGCGTCACTATGACGCGGTACATACGGCGCGCCGGCAAGGTCTGGGTGAGAGTCTTCCCAGACAAACCGGTCACCGCGAAGCCGGCCGAGACGCGCATGGGCAGCGGAAAGGGATCGCCCGAATTCTGGGTCGCCGTCGTCAAGCGAGGCCGCGTCCTCTTCGAAATGGGGGGCGTGCCTCCGGAGACCGCACAGGAGGCCCTTCGCAAGGCCGCCCATAAACTGCCTATTCCTACCCGCTTCATCATGCGGGAAGATGTCGGGAGTGCAACCGGTGAAGCCAGGTCAGCTTAGAGAGATGACAACAGTCGAGCTGGAAGAGCAACTGGAGGAGGACCGCCAGGAACTCTTCAACCTGCGCTTCCAGGCCAGCACGCAGCAGCTGGAGAACCCGCGACGTATGCGCGAAGTGCGAAAGAACATAGCGCGTATCTTGACCATACTCTCCGAGCGCGGGACCGCGGTGGCCCCGTGAACGCTCCCCGAGAGGACCCCCCTATGGCCGAGCGAGGCAGACGCAAAGTGCGAGAAGGCGTGGTCGTCAGTGACCGCATGGATAAGACCGTGGTGATCGAGGTGAACCGCTTGGTGCGCCACCCACTCTACAAAAAGGTCATCCGCCGCACCTCCCGCTGCAAGGCCCACGACGCCGACGACCAGTGCGGCGTTGGCGATCGCGTGCGCATCATGGAGACCAGGCCCCTCAGCAAGACCAAGCGGTGGCGTGTCGTCTCCGTGCTGGAGAAAGCGAGATAATGCCACCTCCCATTGCTCAGTGGCAGGAGACCCGCAAGGCATGAGAATCTACGATACGGATCGCTTGCGCAACGTGGTGCTCCTAGGTCACGGCCAGTGCGGCAAGACTTCTCTTGCCGAGGCCGTGCTCTTCGCCGCGGGCGTGACCGACCGACTTGGCTCCATCGAGGAAGGCAACACCGTCGGCGACGCCGACGCGGAAGAGATCGACCGCGGCATATCTATCTCGCTGTCTCTGCTGCCCTTCGAGTGGGACGGCCACAAGATCAACCTCCTCGACACCCCGGGATACGCCGACTTCACCGGGGAAGTGTCCGCCGCCCTGCGGGTTGCTGATGCTGCCGTCGTCGTAGTCGACGCGGGATCAGGCGTCGAGGTCCAGACCGACCGCTATGCCACCATGGCGGCCGAGCGCGGCCTTCCCCGCGCCATCGCGATTGCCAAGCTCGACAAGGAGCACACCGACTTCGCTCGCACCCTCTCCGAGGTCAGAGAGGCGCTCCAGTGTAACGCGGTCGCCGTCTCCCTCCCCCTCGGAAGCCATGCCGGTCTCACCGGAGTCGTTGACCTCGTCAACAATGTTGCCTACACCGCAGACGGCGGAAAAGAATCCGAGAGCCCCATCCCCGAGGACATGGCCGCCGTCGTTGCTGAATACCGGGAGAAGCTCATCGAGGCCGCGGCCGAGGCCGACGACGAACTTATGGAGAAGTACCTCGAGGAGGAAAGCCTCTCCCCCGACGAAATCGTCCGGGGCCTCCGCGCCTCCACGCTCGCCGGAAAGGTCGTGCCCACTGTCGCTTTGGCGGCCCCCAAGATGATCGGCGTCCGCTGCCTCCTTGGCACCATCGCAGCCGACCTCCCCTCCCCGCGGGACGCTGGCGCCGTCAAGAGCACCGATCCTCGCACTTCCGAAGAGAAAGAGCGACCGGTCGATCCCAAGGCCCCGCTCAGCGCCCTCGTCTTCAAGACCACGGCCGACCCCTACGCGGGACGCCTGACCCACTTTCGAGTCTATTCCGGGACCATCCACAGCGATGCCGGCGTCTACAACGCCGCGCGTGGCGAGCGCGAGCGCATTGGCTCGCTCCTGTCCGCCGTGGGCAAGAAGCAGGAGGCCGTGGCAAATGTCCCGGCCGGCGACATCGCGCTCGTCGCCAAGCTGCATGCCACGGTCACCGGCGACACCCTCTGCGATGAATCCGACCCCATCCTACTCCCGGGCGTCGAGTTCCCCCTCTCCGTCTTCTCCCTCGCCATCTCGGCCAAATCCAGGGCCGACGAAGACAAAGTCGGCAGCGCCCTGGCCCGACTCTCCGAAGAGGACCCTACCATCCAGTTCTCCATGGACCCCGAGACCAAAGAGAGCATCCTCTCCGGCATCGGCGACCTCCACCTGGAAATCGCCGTCTCTCGCCTCCGGGGCAGGTTCGGCGTCGAAGTCCAGACCGGCGCCCCCAAGATCCCCTACAAGGAAACCGTCCGGGGCAAGGCGCGCGTGCAGGGACGCTTCAAGCGCCAGACCGGCGGCCGCGGCCAGTTCGGCGACGTCTGGCTTCGCGTCGAGCCCCTCGCGCGTGGCACCGGCTTCGAATTCGTCGACGCGGTCAGGGGTGGCGCAGTCCCTCGCAACTTCATCCCCGCCGTCGAGAAGGGCGTGCGCGAGGCCTTGGACAAAGGAGTCCTCGCCGGCTATCCCCTCACCGATCTGCGGGCCATCCTCGACGACGGGTCCAGCCATTCGGTGGACTCCTCCGACATGGCCTTCAAGATCGCCGGCTCCATCGCCCTCCAAAAAGCCGCCGAACAGGCCGTCATCCTGCTTCTCGAGCCCATCGTCGAAGTCGAGGTCATCGTCCCCTCAGAGCACATGGGTGACGTCATCGGAGGCCTCAACAGCAAGCGAGCCCAGATCCTCGGCATGGAGCCCACGGGCAAGTCCCAGCTCGTCCGCGCCCAGGTGCCGCTGGCCGAAATGGCCAGCTATGCCTCCGAGCTTCGCTCCCTCACCGGTGGGCGCGGCAGCTATAGCATGCGCTTCTCCAACTACCAGGAGGTCCCGGCTCACCTCACCCAGCACGTCATCGACGCCGCCACGGAGGCGAAACAACAGGAGAGCGTTGGTCGATAGCTCCGACCGGATACAACCATGATCCAGCTTCGCACGAGACTGAAAGTTGCAGACAACTCCGGCGCCCGCGTGGTGGAGTGCATCCGCGTCCTCGGAGGCTCCAGTCGCAGGTACGCCCGCGTCGGCGACGTGATTGTCGTCGCCATCAAGCAGGTGACGCCCGGCGCCCCCATCCGCAAGGGAGAGATGTCTCGCGCCGTAGTCGTCCGTCAGGCCCAGCCGTACCGCCGCCTCGACGGCTCCATTATCCGCTTCGACGAGAACGCCGTCGTTCTCATCAGCGATCAGCGGGACCCCCGCGGCACCCGTGTCTTCGGCCCCGTCGCCCGGGAGCTGCGCGAGAAAGAGTTCATGAGAATCGTCTCCCTCGCCCCGGAGGTAATCTGAGTGACCCCCAAGAATGCCGCCGGCACCGCCCGCCGACGCAGAATCCATATCAAGGTCGGCGACACGGTCTACGTGAGATCCGGCCGCGACCGGGAGGGCCGCCTTACCCCGGAAGAGATCGACCGGCTTGACCAGGAAGACCAGCAGCGGGAGGCCAACCGCCGGCCGGGCCGGCGCGGCCGCGTCCTGCGCCTTCTGCCCGATCACGAGCACCTCATAGTAGAGGGCGTCAACATGGTCATCAAGCATTCCCGGCCCCGCGGCCGTGCCACCCGTGCTACCCAGCTCCAGACCGGCCGCATGGAACAGCCGGGGCCCATATCCATCGCCAACGTTATGCTGGTATGCCCCAACTGCGACCGCCCCACCCGTGTCCGCAGGGGTACCCTGGAAAGAAGGACCGTGCGGATGTGCCGCCGCTGCGGCGAGTCCGTCGACGCCATCAAGTAGGAAATCGACCCCATGACCGCTCAGCAACAGAGAAAGAAAGAAGAAGCCAGTTCGCAAGTAGAGGCCCCGCCGCAGCCGCGGCTCAAGGAGCGCTACTTCAAGGAGATTGCCCCCGCCCTCGCCGGGCGCCTCGGGTATCGCCACATCATGCAGGTGCCCAGGCTCGTCAAGATCGTGGTGAGCATGGGCGTAGGCGTGGCCACCCAAGACCCAAAGCTCCTCGATAGCGCCGTGCAGGACCTCACCACGATCGCCGGCCAGCGCCCGGTCATAACCCGGTCCAAGCGCTCCATAGCACAGTTCAAGGTGCGCCAGAACAACCCCATCGGCTGCAAGGTTACCATCCGGCGCGACCGCATGTATGAGTTCCTCGATCGCCTTATCAGCACCGCCCTGCCTCGCATCCGGGACTTTCGCGGCCTTCCTCCCGAGGCCGTCGATGGACACGGCAACTACAGCCTCGGCCTCCGCGAGCAGATCGTCTTTCCCGAGATGGACGTGGACAGCATCTCCCGAGTTCAGGGCATGAACGTCACCATAGTCACCAGCGCAAAGAACGATGAGGAAGCCCTCATTCTGCTGCGGGAGTTCGGCCTCCCACTGCGGGAAACCTAGGGCAAGCAACATCGGAGGTTCCACCTGTGGCCCGTAAAGCACTGAAAGTGAAGGCCCAACGCACACCCAAGTTCCGTGTGCGCAGCTACAACCGCTGCCAGATCTGCGGCCGCCCTCGCGCCTTTATGCGACGCTTCGGCATGTGCCGCATATGCTTCCGCGAAATGGCCCACCGCGGCCTGCTGCCCGGTATCGTCAAGTCGAGCTGGTAGGAAAGAATAATGCCTGTGACCGATCCCGTTGCCGATATGCTTACCCGGATCCGAAACGCCAACATGGTCCACCGGGACCACGCGCTTGTTCCGGCATCCAAGCTCAAGCTCGAAATCGCCAAAGTGCTCAAGTCCCAGGGCTACATCCAGAAGTACGACCTGATAGACGACAAGCGCCACGGCCAGCTGCGCATACACCTCCGCTATACCCCCGAGAGGGAGCGGGTCATCACCGGTCTCCGTCGCGTCAGCCGGCCTGGAATGCGCGTCTACGTCGAGGCCAAGCGCATACCCCGCGTCATGGGTGGACTGGGAGTCGCCGTGCTCTCCACCTCTCAGGGTGTTCTCACTGATCGCGAGGCCCGGCGGCGCCGCCTCGGCGGCGAGGTGCTGTGCTATGTATGGTAGGGAGTGATCCGATATGTCGCGCATAGGAAAAGCTCCGATCCCCCTCCCCGCCGGCGTCACGGTGGAGATCGGCGATCATCAACTCACCGTGAAGGGCCCCCGCGGAGAGCTCTCCCGTCAGCTCCCCGATGTCATCGAGGTCGCCCTCGAGGACGACACCATCGTCCTGCGGCGCCCCTCCGACATCAAGGAGCACCGTTCCCTGCACGGGCTCGCCCGCAGCCTCGTCGCCAACATGGTCACGGGGGTCACCGAAGGATACCTCCGCGTCTTGGAACTCTACGGGGTCGGCTTCCGCATCCAGCAGCAGGGACAGCGGCTCAGCATGCAGCTCGGCTTCTCGCACCCCGTTATCTACGATCTCCCAGAGGGCATCTCGGCCCAGATCGAGACCTTCGTCCCAACGGGCGATAACAACTACCGCTCCTGTCGCCTGGCCCTCAGCGGCATCGACAAGGAGCTGCTCGGACAGACCGCCGCCAGCATCCGGGCCGCCAAGAAGCCCGAGCCCTACAAGGGAAAGGGCTTCCGCTACCAAGGAGAGCACGTCCGCCGCAAGGCCGGCAAAGCCGCCCAGGCTCTTGCCTAGCCGCTGATGAGGGAGCGAATTGACTGTGGTTAGCGTACAGAAAAAAACGCCTCGTAGAGTCCGCCGCCACCGACGCGTCCGAAAACGCGTATACGGCACCGCCGAACGGCCCAGGCTTTGCGTTTTCCGCAGCCTCCGCGACATCTACGCACAGATCATCGACGATGATGCCGGACGCACCCTCGTCCAGGCCGATGCTCGGCAGCCGAATGTGGTGCCCGACGGAACCTCTCGTCGCGCCCTCGCCGCCGCCCACGCCGTGGGCCGCGCAATCGGCCAGCGCGCCAAGGACGCCGGCATAGCCAGAGTCGTATTCGATCGCAGCGGGTACCTATATCACGGCCGAGTCCGCGCCTTAGCCGACGGCGCCCGCGAGGCAGGTCTGGAATTCTGAGGAGACCTACGCTATGAGCAGCTTTGCAAACAACAGGGAGTCCGCCTTCGAGGAGAAGCTCGTTTCCCTCAACCGGGTCCAGAAAGTGCACAAGGGTGGGCGCACCCTCCGCTGGAACGCGCTGGTAGTCGTCGGAGACCGGGCCGGCTCCGTTGGCGTCGGCCTCGGCAAGTCCTCCGAAGTGCCTGAGGCCATCCGCAAGGGCACCGAAGACGCCAAAAAAAGCCTCACCAAGATCTCCCTTCTCGGCAGCACCATCCCTCATCCGATCGAGGCCCGTTTCGGTGCCGCGCGGGTGCTGCTCAGGCCCGCCTCCCCCGGCACTGGGGTCATCGCCGGAGGCGCTGTGCGCGCGGTAGTGGAGGCCGCCGGCATCAAGGACGTGCTATCCAAGTCCCTCGGCTCCGACAACCCGATCAACATCGCCCGTGCCGCCCTGCGCGGGCTCCAGAGCCTCCGAACCGCCAGGGAGGTGGCGGCCCTGCGCGGCCGCAAGCCCGAGGACATCGCCGACCGCTATCATCTAGTAGCGACCGAGCCGGAAATCACCGCCGCCGACGAAGAGTCCGAAGGGACAGAGGAACAGGCATGAGCCGCCTTCGCATCAGATTGCGGCGCAGCTTGATCGGTCACCCGTCCGATCAGAAAAGCACTGCTCGGATCCTCGGCCTCTCCCGGATCAACCGCACCGTCGTTCGCCCCGACAATGCCGCCGTCCGGGGCATGGTCCGCAAACTTCACCACCTCGTCTCCGTCGAAGAGATCGAGGAAGAAACCAGCACCGGCGAGGTCCCTGATGCACATCGGTGATCTGCGTCCCCCTCCGGGGGCCAAGAAGAAACGTAAGCGCGTCGGACGAGGCATGGCCTCCGGCCATGGCAAGACCTCCGGCCGCGGCATGAAGGGCCAGAAGGCCCGCGGCAGTGTCCGGCTGGGCTTCGAGGGCGGCCAGACCCCCCTCTACCGCCGCCTCCGCAAGCGCCGCGGCGTCAGCCAAGCAGCCCGAAACATAGGCATCTTCCGCCGCACCTACGCCCAGGTGAATGTCGGCCGACTCGAGGAACGATTCGACGCCGGTACCGTCGTCACGCCCGAACTGCTCCAGGAGCGACGCATCGTGCGGAAGCTCGGCGACGGAGTGCGCATACTCGGAGACGGCCAGCTCACCAAGGCACTCACCATCCGCGCCCATCACTTCAGCGCGGCGGCCCGCGCCAAGATAGAGGCCGCCGGGGGAACCGCGGAGGTCATCTAGCGTGACCAGCGCCTTGACGCCAATCGTCGCCGCCTTCAAGCTCCCCGACCTGCGTCGGCGCATCCTCTTCGTCTTCGGCATGTTCGCCCTCTACGTCGTCGGCCTCCATATCCCCGCGCCCAATGTCAGCTTGGGCGCCGGTGAATCCCTCGTCCGCGGCGGTCTGTTGGCCCTGCTCGACATGTTCACCGGCGGCGCCCTCGGCAACTTCTCCATCCTCGCCCTCGGCATCATGCCCTACATCAACGCCTCCATCATCTTCCAGCTCCTCGGCATCGCCATCCCGCGCGTCGCCGAACTGGCCAAGGAAGGCGAGAGCGGCCGCAAGAAGATCTCCCAGTGGACCCGCTGGCTCACCATCTTCCTCGCCTTCGTACAGGCCGCCATGCTCTGCGCATGGCTGAGCCAGTCCGATCCCAACCCCCTCACCGTCAGTGGATTCGGCCTCATCCCCGTTATCATCGCCCTCGTCGGCGGCACCTGCTTCCTCATGTGGATGGGTGAGCAGATAACCGACAAGGGCATCGGCAACGGCATCTCCCTCATCATCTTCGCCGGCATCGTCGCTCGCATGCCGGTGGAGGTCGGCAGGACCTACGTCCTCTTGCAGAGCAGGAACATATACTGGCACAACGTCTTCCTGCTCCTCGTCGTCTGGCTCGCCACTATCGCCGGCATCATCTACATAACCCGAGGTGAGCGCCGTATTACCATCCAGTCCGCCAAGCGCGTCGTCGGCACCCGTATCTACAGTGGCGGCAGCAGCTACCTCCCCATCCGCGTCAACACTGCCGGCGTCATCCCCATCATCTTCGCCATCGCCGTCATCATGCTCCCCGGTCAGCTCGCCCAATTCATGGGTGGACTCCAAGATCCCTGGGGCGGCTACATGCAGACCCTCTCCCGATTCTTCAGCCCCGGCGAAAGCTGGGTCGCCTCCACCCTCTACTTCTTGCTCGTCGTCTTCTTCACCTACTTCTACACCGCCGTCAGCTTCAACGTCGCCGATGTCTCCGACAACCTCAAGAAGTACGGCAGCTTCATCCCGGGCATCCGCCCCGGCCGGCCCACCGAGCGACACCTCGACCGCGTGCTCAGCCGCATTACCCTTGCCGGCGCCCTTTTCCTCGGGATCATCGCCCTCCTCTCCTTCTACGTCCCCCACATCACCGGCGTCACCAGCTTCACCGTCGTCGGCGGCACCTCCCTGCTCATCCTCGTCGGAGTAGCCCTGGACACCGTTCAACAGATCGAGGCCCATCTCGTTATGCGCCAGTACGAGGGATTCATAAAATGACGCGCATCCTCCTGCTAGGCCCCCCGGGATCGGGCAAGGGCACCCAGGCGAGCGCGCTGCGGAGGCGGCAGGGTATCCTCCATATCGCCTCCGGCGACCTCCTGCGCGCCCACGTGGCCGATGACACAGAGCTCGGCCGGCGCGCCAAGCCCTTCATGGATCGCGGCGACCTGGTGCCAGACGAACTCATCCTCGACATGATGTCCGACCGCCTCTCCCAGCCCGACGCCCAACGCGGGTACGTCTTGGATGGCTTTCCTCGCACCCTAGCCCAGGCCGAGGCCCTTGACCGGCGGCTCCAGGAACTGGGCCAGCGCCTGCACGCCGCCATCTACCTCCAGGTCCCTGAGGCCGAGCTTCTGCGCCGCCTCTCCGGCCGTCGCACCTGCCCCAACTGCAACGCAATCTACCATCTCGACACCATGCCCTCAGCAAAGGAGGGCATCTGCGACCTCTGTGGTTCCGCTCTCATTCAGCGCGAGGACGAGCGCCCCGACGTCGTTCGCAACCGGCTCGAGGTCTACGCCCACCAGACCGAGCCGTTGCTCCACTACTACCGCGACTACGGCCTGCTTTACGAGATAGACGGCACCATTGGCGTCGACCGCGTCCTCGTCCGGATCGCCGATATCGTCCAGCAGCGCGCTGCCGCCCCGTCGGCCGAGGAGCAGCGAACGTGACCTCCCGGAAGCACAAGACCAAACGGCCCGACAAGCGTGGCATCCTCCTCAAGACCGAAGAGGAGATCGCGCTGATGCGGCGCGCGGGACAGGTCGTCGCGCTTACCCTCGCTCGCCTCTCGGAAGCCGCCGTTCCGGGCATCACCACCAAGGAGCTTGATCGCATCGGCGAGGCCACCATCCGCAGCTTCGGCGCCATTCCGTCCTTCTATAAGCTATACGGCTACCCCGCGAACATCTGCGCCTCCATAAACGACGAAGTAGTACATGGGATTCCCGGGGATCGCATCCTCCAGGCCGGCGACATCGCCTCCTTCGACGTAGGCGCCACCGTGGATGGAATGATCGCCGACGCCGCCACCACCACCGCAGTCGGCCGCATCTCCCAGGACGCGGCGGACCTGCTGCGCGTCACCAGTGAGGCGCTCGCCATGGGCATCGCCCAGGCCCGCCCGGGCAACCGCGTGGCCGACATCTCAGCCGCCGTACAGCGCCACGTCGAGGCCCATGGCTACTCCGTCGTCCGCAAGCTCGTCGGCCACGGTGTGGGTCGCAGCATGCACGAACCACCCCACATCCCAAACTTCCTCGACGGCAACCGTGCCGATTCCCCGGAACTCGCGCCAGGCATGACCCTGGCGATCGAGCCCATGGTCAATCAGGGCCAGTGGCAGGTGATACAGAGACGCGATGGCTGGACCTATCGCACCAAGGACCGGTCCCTCTCCGCCCATTTCGAGCACACCATCGCCATCACCGACCGGGCCTCTGAGATACTCACCCTCCGCCAGACCCCCGGCAAGACCGGGAAACCGGAGAGAACCGACAGCCAGCCTGGGCGCCCCCTCGGCGCCCCAGCCGGAGGATAACCCGTGAAAGTTCGATCATCGGTCAAGAAACTGTGTGACCGCTGCAAGATCATTCGCCGCCACGGCAAAGTGCGCGTGATCTGCGACAAGCCCAAGCACAAGCAGGTGCAGGGCTGAGTCCAGCCCAACGCCGGAGGAGATCGCTGATGGCACGTATTGCAGGAGTCGACCTGCCGCGAGACAAGCGCCTCGAAGTCGCACTCACTTACATCTTCGGGGTCGGGCGCTCCACTAGCGTTCGCATCCTCAACGAGACGGGAGTGAGCCCCCAAACCCGAGTGCGCGACATGACCGAGGACGAGGTCGCGCGGCTCCGCGAGTACATCGAGCGCAACCTGAGTATCGAAGGAGACCTCCGCCGTATCATCACGGCCAACATCCAGCGCCTCGTCGACATCGGCTCCTATCGCGGTCTGCGACATCGGCGCGGACTGCCCGTGCGCGGACAGCGCACCCGCACCAATGCTCGCACCCGCAAAGGTCCGAAGCGGACCGCGGGCATCCGGAGGAGGAGATGATCCACACCGCCATCGTCTATACAAGGAGAACTTCTCATGAGGCGTAAAGGCTCCCGACCGAAGACACGCGAACGTCGCAACGTCGGTCACGGTCGGGCCTATGTTAGATCCTCTTTCAACAACACTATCATCACCATCACCGACTCGGACGGCGCCGTTCTCGCCTGGGCCAGCTGCGGCTCGGTCGGCTTCAAGGGCACCAAGAAGGGCACCCCCTTCGCCGCTCGCCTCGCCGCCGAATCCGTGGCCCGCAAGGCTATCGAGCACGGCATGCGCCGCGTCGACGTCTATGTCAAAGGACCCGGCGGTGGCCGCGAGACGGCCATTCGATCGCTCCAGAGCGCAGGGCTGGAAGTGAGCAGCATACGCGACATCACTCCCATCCCCCACAACGGCTGCCGGCCGCCTCGGCGTCGGCGCATCTAGACGCGGGCCCCGCACATTGGCTCTCGCCAACATCACCTCAGGCAGATAGGGAAGGAACAACATGGCACGATACCGAGGACCAGTTTGCCGATTGTGCCGCCGAGAAGGCGTCCGCCTATACCTCAAGGGCGACCGCTGCACTTCTGGCAAGTGCGCTATCGAGAAGCGCCCTTACCCGCCGGGCCAGCGCGCCCAGAGAAGGATGCGTCGCAGAATCTCCGACTACGGCCTCCAGCTCCGCGAAAAGCAGAAGCTCCGTCGAATCTACGGCCTGCTCGAGCGTCAGTTCCGCCGCTACTTCGCCGAAGCCGCACGTAGCGCCGGCATCACCGGAGAGACTCTCCTCCAGCTCCTCGAGCGTCGCCTCGACAACATCGTCTGGCGCCTGGGATTCGCCAGCTCCAGAGCCCAGGCGCGTGAGCTCATCAGCCATGGCCACTTCGCCGTCAACGACGGCCGCGTGGACATCCCCTCCTACCGGGTGCGCCCCGGGGACACCATCTCGGTGCGAGAGGCTAGCCGCAGCCTCCCTCCCCTCGTCGCCGCTGTCGCCGGTGCCGGAGCACGGCGCCTCCCCCCCTGGCTCCAGATCGAAGCCGACGCCATGCGCGGCACCGTTATCTCCGTTCCTACCCGAGACGAGATTGATACCCAGGTGCAGGAGGGACTCGTCGTCGAGTACTACTCGCGGTGATCTCTTCACCGTCCCATCACGTAAGGAGAGTGACCCCATGATCATAGACACCTTGACCCCCCGCATAGAACGCCTCGACGACGCTGCCGACCCTCTCTTCGGCCGCTTCGTCGTCGAGCCCCTCGAGCGCGGCTACGGAACGACCCTCGGCAACGCGCTCCGCCGCGTGCTGCTCTCCGCCATCCCTGGTACCGCCATCACCTTCGTCACCATTGAGGGCGTGCTCCACGAGTTCTCCACAATCCCGGGGGTGGTGGAAGACGTCACAGAGCTCCTGCTCAACCTCAAGGAGCTTGCCGTCAAGACATTGGAGACTTCGCAGGGGGCAGAGATCGCCCAGTCCCCGGCCGAGGGGCCCCGCATCCTGCGCATCGAACGAACTGGCCCAGGTGAGGTCTTGGGCGCAGACGTCGAAACCCCCAGCGACGTCGAGATCGTCAACAAGGATCACCACATCGCTACCCTCGACAGCGCCGCCGGGGTCCTCGCCATCCAGATGGAGGTGGAGCGAGGCCGCGGCTATGTCGCCGCCGAGGAGCACGATGCCTCTCGCCGGCCCATCGGTGCCGTCCCCGTAGACTCCATCTTCTCGCCGGTCCGCAGGATCGGCTTCCGCGTCGAGCCCACCCGCGTCGGCCACATGACCGACTTCGACCGCCTCATCCTCGAGGTAACCACCAACGGCAGCATCGATCCCGCCGACGCCATCAGCGACGCGGCCAAAATACTCGACCGCTACTTGATACTCTTCTTCGACTTCCAGCAGCAGGAAGAAGAGCTGGCCGGTGTGCCCGAAGTCGAATCAGTCGTCTCCCGGCAGCTTCAAACCAGGATCGAAGACCTCGACTTCTCCGTCCGCACCTCCAACTGCCTCCGTCGGGAAGGTATCGGCACCGTGGGCGAGCTCGTCCAGCGAACGGGCAGCGACCTCATGGCGATCCGCAACTTCGGCCGCAAGTCCCTCCAGGAGGTAAAGGACAAGCTCGCTGGCATGGACCTCACCCTGGCCACGGAGCCCGACGAGGTCGTGGCAGACGACGAAACGGAAGATGAGGACTATGCCGAGTAGGAGGAGCTCCAACCTGTGAGACACCGCATCGCCGGGCGCCGCCTCGGTCGCGCCACCGACCAGAGGCTCGCGCTCCTACACAACCTAGTCACTTCCCTCCTCTGGCACGGCAGCGTCGTCACCACCACGGCGCGGGCCAAGGAGGCCCGCAGCATGGCCGAGAAGCTCATCACTCTGGCCAAGGAAGACACCGTCCACCATCGCCGCCTCGCACGTCGTATCCTCATGCCTCGCACGGGCCTCATTCGTATGAGCAAGGGCGCTAACCGCGAGGCCCCGGCCAGCGACTCCGTAAAGGCATCCCAGGCCGGCCGCAGTCCTGCCTCGGTCGAGAACTCAGTCGGCCACCTCTTCCAGCACGTCGCCCCCCAGTACCAGGACCGGCCCGGCGGCTACGCCCGCATCGTCCGCCTCGGACATCGTCGCGGCGACGGCACCACCCGCGTCAAGCTTTACCTGATCGACTATCGGCCGCCCGAAACAGAGTAGCGATGCGCGTCCCGGCCCATGCGCAACATCAAACTGACGCTCGAATACGACGGCGCCGACTTCCACGGCTTCCAGCGTCAGAGCCGGCTGCGCACCGTCCAGGGAGACCTCGAATCATGCTTCTCGCGCCTGCTCGGCGAGACCATAAAGATCATCGGCGCGGGACGCACCGACGCTGGCGTCCACGCCCTTGGGCAAGTGGCCAACTTCCACACCACTCGTCCCATCGCCATCGCGAAGCTGCCCGGCGTCCTGAATGCTTCTCTGCCCCAGGACATCCAGGTTCAGCGATGCGAGGACGCGCCCCTGGACTTTCACGCTCGCCGCTGCGCGCTTTCTCGCACCTATCGCTACCGCGTCATCGAGCGCCTTGCCCCCTCCCCTCTGCTGGGGCGTCACGCGCTCATCCTGCCCCCCCGGCTCGATGTCGCCGCCATGGCTGCCGCCGCCGCTCCGTTGCTCGGCCGCCACGACTTCCGAGCCTTTCAGGCAAGCGGCTCTGAGACCATGACAACCGAGCGGACGATGATGCGCCTCGATTGCCACCGAACTAGCGACACCGTCGACATAACGGCAGAGGCCGACGGCTTCCTATATCACATGGTCCGCATAATCGTCAGCGCCCTCCTTAGAGTGGGGCGCGGCGCTCTCGCACCGGAGGCCCTCTCCCGGGCGCTGGCCTCGGGACGGCGTTTGCCTAAGTCAGGCCCAGCCCCGGCTTGCGGGCTTTGCCTGCTCCGGGTATCATATGACTAGGCGCCCGCCGCCGGCGGGCGCCGTCCGGGCGCTTCGGCCGTCGGCAGGCCGAGCGCTCGAAGTAAGGACCGGCTGAGTTGCCATGAGCACACAACAGACCAAGACCTATTCCGCCAAACCAAGCGAAGTAGAGAGCCGCTGGCTCTTGATCGACGCCCAAGGGCTGGTGGTCGGCCGCCTCGCGGCCGACGTCGCCGCACTCTTGCGCGGCAAGCATAAGCCCACCTTCACCCCTCACGGCGATACCGGAGATCACGTAGTCATCATCAACGCCGCCGGCCTCGTCCTCACCGGAGCCAAGGCCGAGAAGACCATGCGCCACCGACACTCGGGCTATCCGGGGGGACTCAAGACCGAACCTTACGGCGTTCTCTTCCAGAAGGATCCCGCGCGCGCCTTCCGTCTCGCAGTCAGGGGAATGCTGCCACACAACCCTCTCGGCCGCAACATGCTGCGCAAGCTCAAGGTATACCCCGATGGCGAACACCCCCACGAGGCTCAGCAGCCCATCCCCTATCAGCCGCCGCGCGCAAGAAAGAGATGAGGAGGTACGAACTCTAGTGGCCCAGGAATTCTACGCCACAGGACACCGAAAGAACGCAACCGCCAAGGTATGGCTCGTCCCCGGCAGCGGTCAGATCACCGTCAACGGCCTGCCCCTTCGCGATTACGTAACGCGTGCTACCCTCGAACTCGTCGTGCGAGAACCCCTGCAGCTGGTCGAGTCCCTCGGCGCCTTCGACGTCCGTGCCAAGTGCCTCGGCGGCGGCAAGTCAGGCCAGGCCGGCGCCCTCCGCCACGGCATCGCCAAGGCCCTCGTCAACATGGACGCCGAGCTCCGCTCGGTGATGCGCAGGGCCGGCCTGCTGACGCGGGACCCCCGGGTCAAGGAAAGCAAGAAGTACGGCCGGAAGCGGGCCCGGCGTGCGTTCCAGTTCAAGAAGCGCTGAGCCCCCCCCCATCACCCTCGCGCTTCGACCGCGCCTCCCCTGAAGCCCGAGCTCACGCGGCCCCTTCCGCCTGTGGAAGAAATACCGTGGGGAAACTCCGCAATGCTCTCGACCGCAACAGCACCCATTGACATCGCCTCCGGGCGCCGCCCTGCCGGGTGCGGCCCCGCCATCAGAACACATCTCTCCCTCCGCGCCTTCCTGGCCGCCTCGTGCGCGGCACTCCTCGCCATCGCTCACATCTGCCTCGCTGCCGGCGCCCCCGCCTCGGCCGGCTCCGCGGCCCCGAAGGGCGACCTCGCCTCCGGCCTCCTTGAAGGGGCTCCCGACCTCTCCTACGAGATCTACCAGGTGCAGGCAGGCGACACGATTGAGAACATAGCCGCCCGCTTCGGCGTCTCCCCCGGCCGGATCCGCCGCCTCAACGGCCTCTCCTCCCTGGACCAGCCCGGCCCGGGCCAGTCGCTGGCCATCCCGATCCCGCGTCTGCCCGGTGCGGAACCTCACGCGCCCGCCGCGCAGCCCCCTCGCCATGCCATCCCCCCCCGCTACGCAGTCGTAACCACCGCCAGCCCTATCGTCAGTGAGCCGGCTGACTCCCCGACGGCGCAGGTGTTCTACCAGCCGTCCTTCGGCGCTCAGCTAGTCGTCACCGCCGAGCAGGGCAGTTACTGGGGCGTTGTCATGATCGACGGCTCCACCGGCTGGATTGCCAAGTCGGCACTTCACATGACCGAGCGGACGATAACCCCCGAGGCCCTCGACACCATGCTCCAGGGCGGCCGCCCCGACGTCGTCCACGAGGCCTTTCGCTACCTGGGCACCCCCTATCGCTACGGCGGACGGCTCCCCTACAACCTCGACTGCTCCCTCCTCGTGCAGACCGTCTTCGCCGCCCGCGGCCTCTCACTCCCCCGCACGGCTGCCGCGCAGTACGAGTTCGGGCACCCCGTCAACCACACCGACCTTCTCCCCGGCGACCGCCTCTACTTCGTCTCCAAGTCCGGCCGCATCAACCACACCGGCATCTACACCGGCGGCGGCCGCTTCATCCATGCCTCCTCTCGCCGCGGCCGCGTGGCCGTAGACGAGCTATCCGACTCCCTCTACTGGACCCGCTTCGTCGGCGCCCGCCGCTCCTAGCCACCGAACCACGCACCCCTTCACTTCATCCTGAGCGGGTAGGGCAGGTCCCCAACCTGCCCACGACCGCCGGCACAATGTCATCCCGACCGAAGCGGCGCTGCCCTCCAGCCCCGCCTCGGGATGTCACCATGACCGGGCAGACTCTTGGATAGACTTCTTGGTGAGCGCAGGAGAGGGCACACTCCCCTCGAACCAGAATGTTGAGGGAGAAGAATGCCTGGCCGCTCAGCGCGCATTCCCAAGGCCGTCCGAGAGGCGAGGAGCCCGTCCCGCGCACGGCGCGGGCACACACGAAAGCCAGAACGCGCCCAGAACCAGCGCGGTCGTGTCTTTGATCGGCGCTTGGCCGTCGTTGCCGCCGCGGTCACCGTCGCCCTTCTGGCGGCCGCCCGGTACTGCATCGACCCGATAGGGCCCGTCGCCTGGAGCTGGCCGCTCCTCATGCTCTGCGTGATCGCGGCAGCGACTGCTGGGAGAGCACTGCTGGGGCACGAGAGCGCGGCCGAGGAGGAGGGGCAGCCTTCCAGGCGCTTCAGAGCAGCGATCTGGTTGGTGCTGTTAGGCGCCGCCACGGTGCCCAATCTACATGGCTTAGGCGTTGGTTTCCTGGCGGAGGACCTCGGTCTGCTCCGCGCCGCGCGCTTGGCGGCCGATCCGCTGGACATTGCTCGGTTCTTGCCCCTCAAGATCTTCTACCGTCCCGTGAGCCTTTTCGTGTGGTGGCTCGGGCTGCACCTCTGGGACGCGTCTCCCCTCGGGTACCACCTCTTGAGCGTGTTGCTGCACGCCGGCAACACGGCGCTGCTCTACCTGTTGGCACGTCGCTACGTGGGCAGCGTGGTTGGAGGGGCAATGGCCGCCCTCTTGTTCGCCGTCCATCCCATTCATGTGGAGGCAACAACGTGGCTGGCCGCCCAGCCCGATCTGCTCTGCACGGCCTTCGTCCTTTCCTCCATGTGGCTCTTGGAGCACTACATAACCAGTCGGGGTCGGGGGAAGCATCTCGCTCTGGCCGGGGCCCTTATGGCCTTCCTCTTGGCCCTCTGGAGCAAGGAGACCGCCGCGGCCATACTAGCCGTCGCCTTCGTGCGGCTCGTCATCATTCACGATGACCGGCGCTGGGCGCGCGCTATCGGAGTCAGTGCTGCATACGCACTGACGATGGGCATATACCTGGGCGTCCGCTTCCTTGTGCTGGGGCAGCACTGGCTCGGTGGCTACGGCATCCGACTGGCCTTCTGGGACGCCGTGCTGTCCCCCACGCCTTGGCTGCTGACCGGCCAGCTCCTCTTCCCGGCACATGTCAGTCTGTTCAAGCCTCTGCTGGCTCCCTACCTCTCGCTGGCGGCCCTTACCTTGATGGCTGCCGGACTCCTGTGGTGGATGCGCAGCCTTGTCTTCGTGTCATGGCAGCGGCTGATCCTCTACGCCAGCTACCTGCTCGCGCCGATGTTTCCAGTCTCCACGGCGGGGCTCATCATAGGAGCAGACATGGCGAACAGCAGGTACGGGTACCTGCCAAGCATCGGGCTCGCGCTGCTGTTCGGTGAGATCTGCGCGCGACAGCGCGGTGGCTGGCGTCGGGGCAGAGCTCTTGGCGTGGTGACGGTCTTCGTTGCGGCCGTCCTCTCGGTGTGGTACGTGATGCCCTGGAGGGAAGCAGCTCGGCTCCGAGAGCATCTCCTGGCCGAAGGGGTCCGCGTTGTCGCAAGCCTGCCCGACTCCCCGCCGCCCTCGACCGTGTTCTTCAAGGGAGTGCCATTCTCTCACCTTGGGGCCGCTGTGTTCGCCAAGTGGTGCTACGCGGGCGACCTTTCCGCTCTCTTGGATGGGCAGGTCTCCGTCGAAGACGTCGAATCCACCGCCGCCGCGTGGAACGCGATGTCCGCGTCAGACCTGCTCCCGGGCGAGTATCTCGTCTCCTGGAATGCCGAGTCCCAAACCATGGTGATAGAGCGCGCCGGAGTCCATCCCGTTTCTGAGCCTGTGGCGGGGGGTCCGCCGTGAAGCGCCGCGCACTGCACCTCGCTCTGATGGCGTCCCTGCTCGGGGCGCTGTGCGTGTGGGCGGTTGTGCTGAGCATGGGTCCGCGGCTGAGGGCGCGCAAAGCGTCAAATCGCCTCGTCGAGAGAGCGCAGGAGTTGGCGGGGGAGGGAAACAGGTGGGCATCCCGCCAACTCGTCGACCAAGCACTCGCTCTGGATCAAAGCAACCCAAGGGCGCGCCGCGAGCTCGCAATGCACCTGAGGGCGGAAGGACGCCGCGAGGCAGCGCTGGCGGAGCTGAAGCGAGTCGCAGTGGCGCAACCAACCGACTCAGGCGCTGCGCGGGAGTTGGCAGCCCTGCTCAGCGTGATGGGTGATGGAGAGGGTGCAATTCACTGGTTGCGTGAGGCTGTGAAGCGGGAACCGAAGAATGGACTCGCCTACGTCGACCTCGCCCGCTGCCTCATGGAGGCAGGGGAGGTCGCCGATGGGCTCCGCGCAGCGGAGGAGGCAGTTCTGCTGTCCCCCAGGTTGCGGTCCGCTCAGTTGGTTCTTGGATGGGCTCGCTGGCGCTCCGGCGATCTGAGCGGCGCGCGAGCAGCGCTCGATGAAGCACTGCGATTGCGACGCAACGACGTGGACGCGCTCCTCGCCGCAGCGGCTGTGTCGAGCGAGCTCGGATTGGGGGATTCCGCCCTTGGGTACGCGCGCCGCGCGGTCGCGGCCGATCCTCAGAGAGCGCGCACCTGGCTCGTCCTGGCGGGGGTCCTCGCCGCGACAGGTCGAACCGCTGAGGCCCATGACGCGCTCGCCCGCGCCCGATCCCTCGAACCAACCGATCCACTGCCTCCCGGCTCGACCGGCGTCAACGGAGGTCGACAGCACATCGAGCCTCCTGATGACCAAGAGACAAGGTATAATCTGCCCCGTAGCTGAGGCCGGCTGTACTGTGGTCATTCCACCCTGAGGTCGCCCGCGACTCCTGCCACCCCATGCTGTCATTCTGAGCGGCTTGTCCGCCGTACCTTCAGCGAAGTCGAAGGGCATGTCCGCCGGCCGTTCTGCCCAACGTCCGCCGACTCGTCCGACGTAGGCTTGGCGTAGTCGGAAGCTTCAGCAAAGGCGGATAGGGCGGGGTCACCGAACCCCGCTCCCTCTGTCATCCTGAGCGCCAGCGAAGGATCTTGCTCGAAGCGCGTAGGGCAGAGCTTGCCCTGAGCTTGCCGAACGGGTTACCAACCTGCTGATCTGCGTCGGTCTTCCAGGCCTCTCGTGCTACGTAGCGACCCTTTGTGTCATCCTGAGTGACAGCGAAGGGCCTGTCCTGAGCGACGCCGAACGGAATCTCGTGAGCGCAGCGAACGCTTCCGCATAAGTCCGGTGTTTCGGG
>Ga0114922_10001252_pt1 | contig 24266 bp, 25 predicted proteins | sample AartaG_FD_100975 | JGI IMG/M metagenome (GOLD analysis project Ga0114922, IMG submission 100975) | Deep subsurface microbial communities from Aarhus Bay to uncover new lineages of life (NeLLi) - Aarhus_00045 metaG | ecosystem: Environmental > Aquatic > Marine > Oceanic > Sediment | place... | reverse complement strand
CAACGACCACAGGTATCCCATAAGCCAATTTAACTATTTCCGGATAGCTGACCCAATATGGCGCTAGGAGTACAACCTCGTCTTGAGGGTTCACAATGCTAAGTATGATGTTGGTAATAGATTGTTTTGCGCCAGCAGACACTATAACGTTCTCTGGAGCTATAAGTCGGTTGTAATTCTCTTCAGTATAGCGAATGATGGCTTTCTTTAAGGATGGTGTCCCGTCTGATGGGGTGTATTTTACATTGCCCTCACTCAACTTAGCAGCCGCACTCAATAAGGCAGTAATTGGGGTTTTATTCTTTGGCTCACCAATCCCCAAACTGATTACGGGCTCTCCCTTTTCTCTTAATATTCGAGCCTCTTCATTTAGAGCAAGAGTAGATGATGCTGAAATTGTTCTTGCAAGCTGGCTTATGCTCATATTTCAAACATGCTCCTCATATTTGCTATTATGAATTACATAACGCATAAATATATAATCTCGTCTGGTATATCTTGTCTCATAAAGGATTTTCTCTTTCGCAAGTTGCTATTTTAACACAATAAATGACCGCAATCAAATATCACGCCATGGAGTTTGGGTGTCGGCAATAGGGCATTTTGAACTCACAATGAGCACACAAGCCGTTTATTGCGCATAGATATGTGTTAATGGATAAACTTTGCCAAAAATCACCACCAGAAAGTAATGGGGAATTCTTTGTAAAAACCCACGAACATCAATTAATAGTGTGGCTATACAATAACTACGCAATACATAATGCTTATTTTGAATTCAAGTCTTCGATAAAGGGGTTGCCAATTACCGCTCCTCGAATATTTCCCAGTATCCTCTGTCCAGTTCATCGTCCGACAAGTGGGCATACCTCTGGGTTACTGCAATATTCCTGTGACGGGCGAGTTCCTGGGCTAGTTTTAATTTTCCGCCTGATCCTTGAAGTACTGTTGTAACAAAATAATGCCTAAACGAATGTGGAGTAATTTTGCCAACAGCCTGGGATCCTAAAGCCTCTTTGACCCTTTGTGAAACGATGTTGCGACCAGTGGCTGTTGTGATTGGCTTAATTTTTTTTCCTGCTCCACGATCATGACGCGAAAATACGGGTAGGGACGAAAGAGGACGTCCTGAAGCACCGTCAATTTTGGTGCGTCCCTTCAAGTAATCTCTAATTGCTTTCATACAGCGGTTCGAAAAGCGAACTATATCCTGACGATCTCCTTTGCCAATGATTATCGCTTTGCCCTCATTCCAATCGATATCACCACGCCGTAGACTACAAGCCTCCTGAACACGCAATCCTGTATCTGCTAAAGTAAGCAAAAAAGCACGATCTCGAAAATTCCGCAAGCTTTCAGATTCATTCTCGTATGGCAAAGTGGTAAGAGTTGCTGCATAGTTGAGCACATCTTCAATTTGCGAACGTGGAAATTGGGGAAGACGTGGTCCATATCTGCGAGAACGCTGCCTTATGAGCATTCTTAACTTCGGAAGATTAGGATCAGCTAAGTTTTCAGCTGCAAGATATTCATAGAAACCTGCAACAGCAGTTAAATATAAGCTCTCGGTAGCAGGAGCGTATTTCTTTAGATCCATTGCGAACCATGCGATAGCATCAACTGGTAAATCTCTTACCATCGTGTTTTCAGTTGCTAGGTCGCGTTTGTTTAATACCATTTTGAAGGATCTCAGCGCATTGCCATAACTGCGAGCAGTGTTCTGGCTGCGAGCCATTGTGATGTTATTTATATATTTACTTATTGCCTGATTAACTGACATTGTCATGATTGTGTATCTTACACGCCCGGTCTATGTTATTGATAATGATACTTATCAAAAGCATAATGAAATATTACCAATATTTCCCTACCCTGTCAAGCACATAGCGCTTTGTGTATAGTGTACATCACAAGAATTGAAAAAATATATTAACGAATAACTGCACTAGATTTATTTGCATTGTATACAATGATTACAATAACCCAAGACTCCCCCAATCCGTTTAGGGATATTCAAATTGTGCAATACATCGATTATTGGATGTAAATTTACGACAAACGCCCTGGTTCGTATACTCTGAATAATACAATTGACGAAAAAGCACAAAAGTTCTATAATGTTGGCAGGTGTTTTGTGGAATCGATAAAACGACTTCAAAAATTGTCTGCATTGATGGGACTAGAACCAGCAGAAGATATTGGATGTCAAAATATCGCCCCTTTGCAAACAGAGGATATCTATATAACAAACGCAGCCACTCCTAATGGCAAACATATATCGCTTCTTAAAACATTACTTACATCTGCATGTGAGAGTAATTGCTATTACTGTCCATTTCGTGCTGGGCGTGACTATCACAGAACAAGACTGATTCCTGATGAAATGGCTAAGATATTCATATCATTGCATAGAGCTGGTATTGTGGATGGGATATTTCTCAGCTCAGGACTCGCCGGAGGAAGTATAAAAACACAAGACAATCTAATAGACACTATAGAATTATTGCGTAATAAATACAAATACACAGGTTACGTCCATCTAAAGGTCATGCCTGGAGTAGAACGCTCTCAGGTTGAGCATATTATGCAAATTGCGGATCGTGTATCTGTCAATTTGGAAGCTCCTAATACCGAACGACTTGAACATCTTGCTCCTAGAAAAGAGTTTATGGATGATCTAATAAAACCCATTCGTTGGATAGAAGAGATAAGAAATAACATGCCTCCCTATTTGGGTTGGAATGGACGTTGGCCTTCCATCACAACCCAATTTGTAGTAGGTCCCGCCGGTGAAAGCGATTTTGAATTACTTATGACCACGGCGCATCTCCACAAGAAATATAGCTTGAGTAGAGCTTATTTTAGAGCTTTTACTCCGGTACCCGGTACTCCTTTTGAAAATAAATCAGCAACAGTCCCTATGCGCGAACTTCGTCTTTATCAGGCTTCATTTCTCCTGAGGGATTATAAGTTTCAGTTAAATGAATTACCTTTCGAAACAACAGGTAGCCTCCCATTAGAAATCGATCCGAAAACCAAGTGGGCGTCATTACATCTTTCGGAACGTCCAGTCGAATTGAATAGTGCTACACAATATGAATTATTACGAATACCGGGAATTGGCCCAAAAGGAGCAAAGGCTATCCTGTCCGCAAGAAAGCAAGAGAAGTTGGAAAATCAATCAGATTTACGTAAAATCGGAATCAATCCTAAACGTGCAATCCCTTTTATCCTTTTAAACGGTAAACGACCCGAATATCAATTATCCTTTATCTAGTATAACCGGTCTTCTTCTTCAGTTCTTGATAAGCTCCAGTCCATGGAGTACCTAATCGATGGCGCTTTGGTACCTGGATATCGTTTACTAACTCTAATATATCTGTTGCTGTTGCGTGTACTGAGGAATAATCACCATCAAGTACAGCTGCCTGCATTCTGTTCCCATACTTAGAAACCCAAATCCACTCATTACGAAAACGGTCGGCTTTTATCCAATAATCGCGTTTTTCCCAAGCTGAGGCAGTACTTTCAGCAGTTTGAGAAATTGCTTCGAGTGTCAATGCGATAAAAGCCGCTATGTCCTTGGCTTGAACACTCACCCCATCATGGCTCTTATATTCTTCAAGAGCGATCACCAACAACTTTAATAAACGTTCGCGAACTTTACCTGGTCTTTCAGGATTGATAACGCGTCCCAAGTTATTAAACTCCTTTTCTTAGTTCATGATTTACGTTAATGCAAGATTATATTCGATTTGTTGACGATTAGACTGCTCTAATATATAATCTTCTGCACTAATATGACGGTATTCTGGGGAAGTGCTGGAATTGGCAGACAGGCGTGACTTAGAATCACGTGCCGAAAGGCGTGAGGGTTCAAATCCCTCCTTCCCCATAGAAACAAACATTGAGCTCTCCCAAGATATATTGGGGGGTCTTTTTCGTTGGAGAAAGTACTTACATCAATGCAGAGTAAATTTCATATTAATTTCTTACATTGTGGAGGGTTTTCACATGATATAATGCGGCGGATTAATAATAAATATTGTACATATATTAATGTCACACTAGAGGATATCTGCCTTGAAAATTGAACGAGAATTCCTGGAAGACCATCAGGTTAAACTCAAAGTTGAAGTCGATGATGAGGTCATGGAAGGAGCAAAACGACGCGCGGCACGTAAAATTGCTAAGCGGGTAAAAATACCTGGATTCCGACCTGGGAAAGCACCTTATCAGGTTATTGTACGACAGGTAGGTGAAGCAGGTATTGTCGAAGAAGCAGTAGATCAGGTAATTGAAGATGTTTACCCGCAAGCGATTGAGGAAGCAGAGATAGATCCATATGGTCCAGGAACGCTAGAAAATGTTGCCTCACTCGACCCTCCCACTTTCGAGATAATCGTACCGCTTAATCCAGAAGTAATTCTGGGTAACTATGGTGACATACGTCGTCCCTATGAACTACCTGAGGTAACAAATAAAGATGTGGACGATGTAATTGATAATATGCGCGAAAGCCGAGCTATTATTAAAACTGTAGATCGTCCTGCCGAGGAAGGCGATATTGTCACACTACAATTAAGGGCAGAACAAATAGACGGAAAAGAAAATCAGGATAATATCGTACTTTCCGAGAGGACCATACCATTTATTATTCGCACAGACATAGAAACAAATGAGGATGATAGTGGTGCTGGTGATGATGAATGGCCATATTCCGGATTTACAAGACAGCTTGTTGGTCTCTCGATTGGTGACGAAAAAACGTTAAGTCATTCATTTCACGAAGAAGATGAAAATGTAACGTTTAGAGGGATAGATGCAAAATTTCATATGGTCGTAGAAAGTGTTCAATCACGGGATCTGCCTGAGTTAGATGACAATTTCGTCTCAGAAAACACAGGCTTTCCAGACATTAAATCATTTAGGGCAGATATTTTTACCAAGTTAGAGAGTCGTAATCTTAATGAATATAACAATGCTTATGATGATGGAATCCTTGAAGAAGCAGTGAGTCAGGCAGAGTTTAAGTATCCACCACAAGCATTAGACCGTGAGGTCGAATTTGTTATTAATAATTTGAAGAAACAGCTCGTAGAACAAAACCTTGACCTAGACTTATATATGAAAACCAGGGGTATTGACAATGATGGTTTGCGGGAAGAAACGATCCCGGTTGCAGAAACGCGTCTCAAACAATCTCTATTTCTCTTTGAGTTTGCAAAAGCGGAAAATATTAATGTAGATGATGAATTAGTAAAAAACGAAGCGAAACATACAATTGATATACTATCCCAATCCCTTTCACAAAGAGAAGCCCGTAAACTTTCAAGTCAAAATGTAATCAACAACCTCGAAGTGAATGTAAAATCGGATATGATATCAAAGCTTGCAATAGAGCGACTTCGGGAGATAAGCAGCGGGAAAATTGACCAGCAACTTGAAGCTATTATATCAAAAAAACCTGATGAGGATGATAATGATACGTCCAACGAATTTGAAGACAGCAAGGAAACCCACCCTGATTCGGAAATAGAGAAAGAGGATATTTCCGAAATCGAGGATCAAAATAACCAACAATAAGATAATGGAAAAGAAGGAATAGATGAGCAAAAACAATTTTAAGTCCCTAATCCCTATGGTTATCGAAGCCACAAGTCATGGAGAACGTGCATTTGATATATATTCATTATTGTTAAGAAACCGCATCATATTTGTGGGTACAGCAATCACTGATCAAGTTGCGAATCTGGTTGTAGCAGAATTGCTATACCTGAGCAGCGAGGACTCCGAAGCCCCCATTCAAATGTATGTCAATTCACCAGGTGGACAAGTCTATGCCGGTCTTGCGATATACGATACCATGCAAATGATATCTAACCCTATCAGTACCTTAGCAGTAGGGATGACAGCATCTTTCGGGACTGTAATCCTAACTGCTGGCACCAAAGGTCAGCGCTACGCCTTACCAAATGCAACAATCCATCTCCACCAACCCCTAGGTGGGGCACAAGGTCAAGCTTCGGATATTGAGATTCAAGCGCGTGAGATATTAAGGTTAAAAGATCACATAAACAACATCCTTGCTCGACACACAGAACAGACTAATGAAACGATCCAACGCGATACAAATCGTGATTTCTATATGAATGCCAAAGGTGCTGTTGAATATGGGATTGTAGACAAAGTGATGGATATACCCGAGAATAAGCAAATCGAGGATATTGCTAACGACGACAAAGAGAAATAGGTTTTAGTTTAAGTTATTGTGAAAGGACGGAAAAAGACACCGAGGAATAGCATTCCTCGGTGTTTTATCTAGCTTATAATAATTCAAATTATCAATTATTAAATTGCAGGAGTAGTAATGAGATCACTGGATATTTCAACGATTAAAGCACTCATACTGGACATGGATGGGGTTATATGGAAGGGTGATAATTCTATAGGCAATTTACCAGATATTTTTAGATCTATAGAAGAGCGTGGTTTACAATTCATAATGGCTACCAATAATGCCACTCTAACAATTGAAAATTTTCTAAATAAATTAGCTGGATTCGGTGTTCAATTGAAGGATTGGCAAGTGATTAATTCATCTTTAGCTACCGTTCATTATCTACATCGAAACGTATCCAAAGGTGGACCATTATACATAATTGGAGAACATGGTTTGATAGAAACCCTTAAGGATAACGGCTTTTACCATGCGGAGAATGACGTTCTTGCAGTTGTAGTAGGCTTAGATCGCGATCTTAATTATAAGAAACTTAAAAATGCTTCCTTGCTAATCCAAGCTGGATCCCCCTTCATTGGTACAAACCTTGACCCAACACTACCGACTCCAGAAGGCTTAATCCCAGGAGCAGGGACTATATTAGCTGCACTAGAAACAGCGTCAGGAATAGTCCCTACAATTATCGGTAAACCAGCACCCGAGATTTACCTCCTTGCTTTGGAACGCCTAGGTGTAACACCTGAACAAAGCTTGGTCGTTGGCGACCGTCTGGAAACAGATATCGCAGGGGGACAAAAATTAGGATGCCGGACATGCGTTGTGCTTTCAGGAGTAGCAACTAAGGAAGAAGCCGAAAACTGGCAACCGGTTCCATATTTAATTAAAAATGACTTGATGGATCTGCTTTCTGTTTTATGACAAATTTACCAATCAAGCCATTGATATTTGACCTGGATATTACACAGATTGAGCATGCACTAGCCGCGTGGAGCGAACCAGTCTATCGTGCTTCCCAAATATGGAATGGTCTTTATATTAATCTATGGACCAAACCCGATCAGTTCACCAATTTGCCTCTCCAGTTGCGTATAAACTTGGAAAACAATTATTCATTTTCAGGTTTAGAGCCTGAAATCGAACGTCATTCAATTGATAGAATGACAGAGAAGATCCTTTTTCGCTTGCACGACGGCGAAGCATTTGAAACTGTGTTAATGAAGTACAAGACTAGACCTGGAAAGCGATTACGGCATACAGTATGTATTTCAACTCAAGTCGGTTGCGCCTTGGGCTGTGTATTTTGTGCCACTGGTCAAATGGGGTTTCGACGCAATTTGAGCAGTGGTGAAATGATTGAACAAGTTTTACATTATGAACGCCATATGCGCAATAACGACCAACGAATTAATAATATAGTTTTTATGGGTATGGGAGAGCCATTCCTAAATTATGATGAAGTCATGCGTGCAATTGCCCAGCTAAACAACAGCGATGGGTTTAACATAGGTGCTCGCCGTTTCACCATCTCTACAGTTGGAATAATACCCGGTATCCGTCGTTTTACTTCAGAGCACAGTCAAATCAATCTCGCTGTGTCATTGCACGCTGCTGATAATGCATTGAGGAACAAATTAATACCTATCAATGGTAAATACCCAATTGAAGAATTGCTGAACACCTGTCTTGATTATGTACTAGAAACTGGACGGCGAATAACCTTTGAATGGGCATTAATAGAAGGGGTAAATGACACGACTGAGCAAGCTCAAAAACTTGCACAACTTTTACAATTATTCTGCATAAACAGCGTCACACTCTGTCATGTCAACGTAATCCAACTAAATCCAACCAACCAGTACGACGGAACTGGGACAACGACAAAACAAGCGTTAAAATTTAAGGATATTTTGGAGCGTGATAATATTCACTGCACAATCCGATCACGTCGAGGAATTGATATTGATGCTGGATGCGGGCAGTTGGTAGCTGAGGAAATGAAGATATGACAGCAAAAGTAATTTTAAACCCATACGCAGGGCGCTGGAAGGCACTCAAAAGACTAGCAGAGGTCGAAACAGTACTTCAGGAAGCCCATATCGAATATGAGTTGACGATTACGGATTCTCCGGGACATGGCACAAGCCTCGCGTTTCAATCTGTAATAAAGGGTTTCAATCCGATTATTTCTGCGGGAGGCGATGGAAGCATAAGTGAGGTAGTCAACGGCATGATGATGGCTATAAAAGACAACTCCGAAATACAAATGCCTTCTCTAGGAATCCTGCCGCTAGGTTCTGCCAATGATCTAGTAATAAACTTGGAACTGCCGACGGATTTAAAAGAAGCGGCGAAAGTAATTGCAGCCGGGAATGTTCATTTACTGGATTTGGGATTGGTAAACGAACGTTTTTTTGATAATAACTCAGCAGTTGGATTGGAACCTACTATTACTCTGATTCAGCAGGATATTAAGCACCTCCATGGTGTGCTGCGGTATCTGTTAGCTACACTTATTGGGATTAGCCAGAATCCTCAATGGACGATGCATTTAGAATGGGATGGTGGAGAATATAACGGACCGCTAACTTTAGTTACGGTGGGCAACAATCCGTTGACGGGAGGATTATTTTTCATGACTCCCCATGCGGATCCATTTGATGGTTTATTAACTTTTGTTTATGGATATATGCCTACGAGATTTGAGATATTACGGCTGCTCCCAAGAACTATGAAACGTGGAAAAGGCAGTTACATAGAAAATCCAAATATCCACGAAATTCACACTACCTGGCTGCGGATCCGTTCTGAAACACCTACTCCATTGCATGCAGACGGCGAAATCCAATCGAAAGCAACACAAGTAGTTGAATATAAAGCTATTCCAGGACGTCTTCCCCTGTTAGTGAAATGAATAAAAGCGAAGAATTACCAATTCATCAGACTATATTTGCTGACCTGTGGCGTTTTTTTTTCAGGCTCTTATATTTTAGATTCGCCTGGGCATATGATATATTCGCCGCAGGGGTCTCTCTTGGTATGTGGAATGAATGGATCTTAACGACAATTCCATATTTAAACGGTGATAATATTCTTGAGATTGGTCACGGAACGGGCATTCTTCAGGTTGAATTGCAATCAAAAAAGAAAAATGTCATAGGTATTGATGCTAGCAGGCAAATGGGACAGCAATCATTTAAACGCCTTAAACGTCATGGCTACAATCCAACATTGGTTACTGCATTAGCACAATACCTGCCATTTCCAGACTCTAATTTTCAACAGGTTGTGACAACTTTTCCCTCGGAATTTATTATTGATGGAAGGACCTTGAGTGAAATACATAGAGTGCTGCAGCCAAGAGGTGAACTGGTCATTTTGCCTTATGCCTGGATTACAGGTCAGAAATGGTATAAACGGTTAGTGGCATGGCTGTTCCGTATCACCGGACAGGCACCTGAATGGGATGAAAAGTTTAATCAGCCATACAAGATGATGGGTTTTACAATTAGTGTCGAACGAATCGTCTTAGAATCCAGTAATCTGCCTTTATTATTCGCAACAAGGCATGAAAATAATCAGAAAATGTCATAATAACGTTCTATGGAAGTTCAAATTGCGGTAGCTAAAGTAAAAAAATATGCAACCTCAGCCAGTGGCGATACAGTTGAAGTTGTTGAACGTCCACAAGGTGGTGTTTCTGTTGTCCTTGCTGATGGGCAGAGTTCAGGTCGAGGAGCAAAGTGGGTCTCAAGTTTCGTTGTACGAAGGGTGATAACTCTACTTGCCGAAGGCGTTCGAGATGGCGCTGCAGCTAGAGCAGCTTCTGACGGTTTATTTACAGAAAGGGGGGGGAGGGTTTCATCAACACTAAACATCATTTCGATAGATCGTCCAGCACAGACCATGGTTATAACCAGGAATAATCCTGCCCCTGCCCTACTGATAGAACATAACAATATCAATCCTTTAAATGAACCAAGCAAACCTGTAGGACTATACCGCGGTACACGACCGAATATAACTGAAGTAACTTTGAGACCTGGAATAATAGGGATCGTATATTCCGATGGTTTGGTTCATGCAGGATCACGGCAGGGTGGATCGATGGATGTGGGTGATTATTTGCAAGGAATGCTTGCAAACGAGTTGCCATCTTCTCAATTGATCGCAGATTCCTTGCTCTATCATGCCCTGTCACTAGACCAGAATCGTCCTGTAGATGACATTAGTGTTGTCGTTGTCCAGGTGCTGCATCATTCTGGTGATGATGTTAGACGCATGATGGTTCGACTACCCTTATGACAATAGATATGTCCCATAAAGATTTCAAGATAGGCGTAGTGGGACCATGTACTGCAGGAAAAACAACATTGATCAATGGGTTGCTAGACAACGGTTACAATGCAAAACAAATCGCCCAGGAACATTCATACGTTCAAGACATGTGGGAGCGATTGACACATCCGGACATATTAATCTACCTCGACGTATCCTATAGTTACACGATGAAGCGTCGCAATCTCAACTGGACGAAAAAAGAATTCAATACACAAGTTAATAGATTGAGACATGCGCGCGAACACGCAGACATTCATATAAAAACCGACTCCTTTTCACCGCAAGATGTTCTAGATCAAGTTATGAAATTCCTGGAATCAGTCTATTAAACATTAGACAATACTAACAAACAGGAGTATAATCCTTTGTCGCCAGCCTCCGGCTGGTATTTGTTTGAAATTGGAGGATAATGAAGGATGCTCAAGAGTTATCAACGAAATTTGATCCTGATTGCTTTCATACTTGCGATCGCACTCTGGATTGTTTGGCCTGACAATCCTGGTATTCACATAGGTAATTTTGAAAAAGAAATAGAAACACGGCTTGGACTCGATTTGGTTGGCGGTGTTTCGGCGTTATTGGAGGCCGATCTTCCGGCTGGCACATCAGTTGATCCAGAAGCGATGCGCACGGCTGTTCGAATCGTAGAAAATCGCGTCAATGGTTTAGGAGTAACTGAATCTGTCGTCCAACAGGCAGGTGACCGTCGGGTTGTTGTTGAATTACCCGGGGAGACAGATCCTGAAAAAGCCCTATCTATCCTAAAACAAACTGGTTTACTTGAGTTTGTGGATTTCAGCGATCTTAGTCAGCAAGATTTCTTATTATTGGGAGGATCAACGATAAAGACTGACTTCGCAATGGAAGACAAACAACTCCCATCCATAGAACCAACACCTGGTCAGGAGCAATCTGAAGAAAGCACTTCATCTTCTTCCCCCATTACAGATCGGGTTTTTAATACAGTAATGACTGGTGCAGACCTTAAGAGTGTCCAAGTAGTGACCGGTCCGACGGGTGAATATCAGGTCTCCTTTGAGCTTTCACCGAACGGGTCCGGTGTCTTTGGCGATTTCACAACAAACAATATCGGCAAAATGCTTGCGATCGTATTAGACAAAGGAATTATTTCAGCCCCAATCATAAATGATGCGATAACGGATGGTCGTGGAGTAATCACCGGTAATTTTGATTATGAATCTGCCAACGCCCTTGCGATCCAATTGCGATACGGTTCATTGCCAATCCCCTTAAAGGTGGTAGAGACTACCACCGTGGGACCGACACTTGGGCAAGATTCGTTACAAAAGAGCTTGATTGCCGGTGTAATTGGTTTTTCAATTGTTATCCTATTCATGGGGCTATATTATCGATTACCAGGATTTGTGGCTGATATTTCGATCATTATCTATGCCATATTTGCATTTGCATTATTCCGGTTTATTCCGATAACACTGACCTTACCAGGAGTAGCTGGGTTTTTGTTAAGTACAGGATCGGCTCTAGATGCAAACATCCTGGTTTTTGAACGCATTAAAGAAGAACTGCGTGCAGGAAAGCCGCTCCAGCAATCCATAAATTTAGGTTGGAAACGCGCCTGGCCTTCAATTCGTGACTCAAACATTGCGATATTGATCACCTGTGGTATTCTCTTCTGGTTTGGTAGTGCTTTTGGCGCAACGATCGTGAAAGGTTTTTCAATCACACTTGCGCTTGGCATCATTATCAGTGTATTCACTGCATTAATAGTTACAAGAGCTTTATTAATTCTTGTCCTTGGGTTTTTCAAACCCACGAATTATCCAAAATGGTTTGGAATTTGATAAGGTTACTAATATGTATATTGACATAATTGGAAAACGTTATTACCTATTTGTATTGTCACTAATCATTATTATTCCGGGATTATTGTTGGGTTTGATTATGGCAACAAACGATGATTTGCCATTAGCAATCGACTTTACTGGGGGAACTCTGATTGAAATAGAACTAGAAAGCGATCAGCGCCCCCTACCGGCAGACATCGTAATCTTGTACCGCGAACTTGGGATTGACGATCCAAAAGTACAGACAACCGGTCAGGGAACTTATATCTCCCGTTCTTCATTATTAAGCGAGGACATTCCTGGCAAGATCATTGATGAATTAGAGAAACAGTACAATGCAGTTGTAACCGTACTGCGTATCGAAAGTGTAGGACCGACAATTGGAGCAGAAGTCACTCAACGCGCTGCTTTAGCAATTGTGGTGGTCGCTTTTATCATTATTCTTTATATTACATTTGCTTTTCGTGGAATCCCCAATGCTTTTCGGTACGGTGTATGTGCAATTATTGCAATGATCCATGATGTATTGGTTGTTTTCAGTATAACATTTATCGGTAGTTATTTTTGGGGGTGGCAGATAGATGCCTTATTCCTGACAGCGTTGTTGACAGTGATAGGATTTTCTGTCCAAGACAAAATTGTTGTTTTTGATCGTATACGGGAAAATACTAATATCTATCGACGAATTCCATATGAGACCTTAGTGAATCATTCCATAGTGCAAACACTCTCGAGATCCATCAATACACAATTAATGACAGTAGAATTTATGCTCTTAGCACTTGTACTATTTGGCGGGGTCACCTTACAACAATTCGCCGCCACTATGCTAGTTGGTCTTGCCTCGGGTACCTATTCGTCTATCTTTATTGCCGCTCCTCTGCTGGTGATTTGGGAGAACCAGGAATGGAAAACGTGGTTCAAGCGTAGCAAAAGCACGGTTCCGGTTTAACAACAAAAGAAAGTTAAACCAATTAGTTAAAGCACAATAGCACTTATAACCAAGAACGATCCATAGGGAATAGTCAAATTGGGGTGATATTCTTTTTAATAATTTTGATCATTAAAATAACTGGCTAGAAATACCCGCTAGAATAAATGCAAGAAAAAGACCGGATAATATAGTCGACCATCACAGTATCAATCCTAGAATATGACTCATTAGTACATCTCCAAAACCCCAATACGGCCTCATTAATATTTAGTTCCTTTTGGCATTCCAACTGTTTTATTACTAATCCGCCTCTAAGAAAAGCTATAAGTACGAAGATGAAATCAAACAGGCTTCCTACTAATGTGGAAATCAGACCAATAATTATTAATGCTGATAATCAATCCTAAAATAATACCCAATATACTAAATTTGTGAAATGTCATAAGTGTAATGATCCCAGGTAATTGGAAGCACGTCAGCCAAATAATATTAAAACCATATTTATCACATCAAGACATATACGAATTGGCAGGTCAGGCAGTATAATGCTTATTGAAAAGTGTAATTATTGTAGCAAAAATTATAACTTAGACCCTAATAGCCTTTCACATCAAAATGGAACAATAAAGGGGACCTTGAAAAGAGATAGTCCTAATTTCATAAAACTTCAGAGGAGAAAATGGAACAATTCGTTATACAAGGTGGATATCCTTTAGAAGGAATAGTAACACCATCTGGTAACAAAAATGCGGCATTGCCTCTTCTAGCTGCCTGCATTCTCACAGAAGAACCGGTGAGTCTGCACAATGTACCGGATATCAAAGATGTAAATGCAATGCGATCATTGCTCGAAAGCATGGGAGTAAAGATAAAAACGATTGGCGATCACTCAATTGAAGTCAATGCTGCCGATGTCCATACAGTAGATTTTGATCCAGACCTATGTAAAAAAATAAGAGCATCAATTCTTCTAGCTGGTCCAGCTTTGGCCCGATGCGGTGAATTGCGTCTTCCACCACCAGGTGGAGATGTAATTGGACGCCGGAGAGTTGATACTCACATTCTCGCTCTAAAAGGGTTAGGAACTCAAACAAAATATGACCGTGCAAATCATGTCTTTCACTTTCGTAGTGATAAATTAAAAGGCAATGACATCCTACTTGATGAAGCTAGCGTGACAGCAACAGAGAATACGATTATGGCTGCAGTAACGGCTGAAGGGGAAACGATCTTGCGTAATGCAGCATCGGAGCCGCATATCCAAGAGCTTTGTCAATTCCTAAATATACTTGGTGCCAAAATCGATAATTTAGGCTCAAACACCTTACTCATACAAGGTGTACAGAAACTGCATAAAGGCGAGTTCACAATCGGACCAGATTATCTGGAAGTTGTCAGCTTCATCGGAGCAGCTGCTGTAACGAATGGTTCAATCCGAATAATAAATGCTGGACCTCAATACCTTGATATGATTTCGATGGTTTTTAACCGATTGGGGGTATGTTGGGATGTTGTTGGTGAGGACATAATTGTCCCAAGCGAGCAACAGCTAGTTATTGAACCTGACCTAGGAGGTGCGATTCCGGAGATAAGCGTTATGCCATGGCCTGCATTTCCAACTGACTTAATGAGCATTGCTATCGTAGTAGCAACGCAATCAAGGGGTAGTGTTCTTTTTCACGATTGGATGTATCCAAGTCGAATGTTCTTCATCGATAAATTGGTGAGTATGGGTGCCCATGTAGTCCTATGCGATCCTCATCGCTGTATCGTAAACGGACCGACAAAATTATCTGGTGAAACGTTGGAAAGTCCGGATATTCGCGCCGGAATGTCACTTCTTTTAGCTGCATTGGCTGCTGAAGGTACGTCTATAATCCGAAATTTAGGACAAATCGAACGTGGTTATGAACGCGTAGACGAAAAACTCCGCGCCCTCGGTGCAAGGATAGAAAGGATAAGTAAGGATTAAGACTTTTTGTATCACCAAGAAATGTCCAATCCACAACAAAATCTAAGTACCGTTGATCTTTTTCTGATCTACAACATCCATGAACTGAACCACAGCGTCACGCAGCATTGGTTCTGGTAAGGCTCCTGTTTGACGATGTACAATATTGCCATCAGACACAAATAACATCGTCGGAATTCCCTGTACCCCAAATTTATTTGCCCATTCAGGGTTCTCATCTGTGTTTACCTTTGCTACTAGGAGATTTCCAGCGTACTCTTTTGCTAATTTTTCCAATGTTGGCGCCACCATACGACACGGACCACACCAAGGTGCCCAAAAATCAACAATAGCAGGAATCGGGGAATGTAATATCGTTTTCTCAAAAGCTCCATCTGTGACATGAATAGGTTCAGTGATCATACCATCGCCTCCAATGAATCGAAAATTGGTTGTTCAAGTGAGATTCCGATAAAACGATATTCCTTTGGAATCGGGCTACATTATACCTTGATAAGCAAAGTAAAAATAAACTCTAATTGTCAAGTATAATCGTGTCGATGAAGCTCAGTATAATTTCTCCTCATACAAGCGATTACACTGTCGAAACCTACGCTTATGAAGGTCCTCTCGATTTACTTCTTCAATTGATCGAACGAGCCGAATTAGACATTACTGAGGTGTCTTTGGCTCAACTTACAGACCAATATTTAGAACATCTAAATAGCATTTCAGAAGTCGCAACTGAAGAGGTATCAGCGTTTTTGGTGATTGCAGCCAAGTTAATCCAGATCAAATCCGAGGTACTACTTCCTCGACATTCGGAAAATGATGTGGAAGAAGACGTTGGTCAGGAACTAGTTCGACAGTTAAAGCTTTACAAACGGTTTAAAGAAATATCAAAGATACTTAGGTGTTACGAAGAATCAGGATCGCGCACTTATTTGCGCATTGCGCCAACACCTAATATAAAAAACAAAATCGACATATCCGAAATAAACTTAGATGATTTGCTAGTTGCCGCTCAAACTGTATTGCTAACATCCAAGCCAGATGCACAATTAGAAAGTGTAATAACAATATCAAGAATTACTATACACCAGAAAATAAACTTTATTGCTCAATTTCTCAAGCATGGAGATCAGGGAACATTCAAGCAATTACTTTCTAAGGAGCCGACACGTGAAGAAATCGTCGTCACTTTTCTCGCTATGCTTGAATTGGTAAAACGCCATCTGGTTCAAGCATGGCAAGAAAGTCTTTTCGGGGGTATTGAGTTTAAAATAGCTTCAACATGGGATGAAGAGCAACCTCTAGAATTAGAATTTAAAGAATAATTACCGAGCTAGAGGAGATTAATGTCCAATAGATTAGTTCATGAGAATTCAGCATATCTTCTCCAACACGCCGAGAACCCTGTTGATTGGTTTCCATGGAAGGATGAGGCCTTAGAAATTGCTAAAAAGGAGGACAAACCCATCTTTCTTAGCATTGGATACGCTGCATGTCACTGGTGTCATGTGATGGCTCACGAATCTTTCGAGGATCTTGATACTGCAGCTATCATGAATCAGTACTTTATTAATATCAAAGTTGACCGCGAGGAAAGACCCGACTTGGATAACATTTATATGAATGCAATTGTGGCATTGACTGGTCGGGGTGGATGGCCAATGAGCGTTTTTCTGACCCCTGAGGGACATCCATTTTTCGGAGGCACATATTTTCCTCCAGTACAACGATACAATATGTCATCATTCAAGGAAGTGCTCCTCAACGTTGCCCGCATATGGCGTGAAGACCGCTCCCAATTGCTGCGTTCCAGTTCGGAGTTGACAGAATATCTTCGATCCAGTGGAATGTCGAATGAAGCCTCTCAGGATTTCAATGAAGAATTACTTGACGAATGTGCGATTCGTCTTTTCCAGTCATATGATTGGGTCTATGGAGGCTGGGGGAAAGCGCCGAAGTTTCCACAGCCAATGGCAATAGAATACCTTTTAAGGCGCGCATCACGTGGAGATCGACAGGCATTAGATCTCTCCATTCATGCTCTAAATTCGATGGCAAAAGGTGGGATGTATGACGTAATTGGTGGCGGATTCTCTCGCTACAGCACAGATGATAATTGGTTGGTGCCTCATTTTGAGAAGATGCTGTATGATAACGCCCAGCTTTCCCGGATATATCTCCACGGTTTTCTGATAACTGGAGATGAGAAATATCGCACAGTATGTGAAAATACGTTAGATTTTATTATCCGCGAGTTGAGAGATTATTCGCAGGAAAGGCATTCTGGAGGATTTTATAGCAGTTTAGATGCTGATTCAGAAGGAGTAGAAGGCAAATACTACGTTTGGTCATTTATGGAATTGCAGCATGAAATAAATAGTGCGAATCTTGAGGACAAATATTCAGAGAATATTGATTGGTTCGAATTATTTAGAGACGCCTATAATGTAACGGAGAATGGGAATTTTGAGGGGAAAAATATATTACAAAAGATTACAGACGACGAGGCATTATCAAAAAAATATAACCAGCCTGTTCATGTTATTCAAAACCGTCTTTCATTCTTGCAATCCCACCTATTAAAAGTGAGAGAACAGCGCATTCGACCTGGAATAGATGACAAGATATTAGTCTCGTGGAATGCACTGGCTTTAATATCTTTCTCTGAGGCAGCAAGATATTTAAAAAGATTAGATTATTTGGAAGTGGCTGTAGACAACGCTACATTCTTGTTGTCAGAACTATTGCATAGCAATCATTTGCTGCGTTCATGGCGCAACGGTTCTGCTCGCCATGATGCCTACCTAGAAGATTACGGAGGTTTAATTCTTGGTTTGATATCCTTATATCAATCAAATCCAGATGTACGTTGGTTTAATACCGCCGTCATGCTCGGATATGAAGTCTTGAATCACTTCCGTGATCCCGATGATGGGTTTTTTGACACCCGCGACGATCAGAACACGTTGATTATACGCCCGAAGAATTTACAGGATAACGCTACCCCATCAGGTAATGCAATGGCGGTAATGGCATTATTGCAGTTAAGTGCTTATGACAGTGTAGGTGAGTGGCGGGATTTGTCGGAGAGAGTGCTGAGATCAGTGGTGGGTGATGTGATTAGGTATCCTTTAGGCTATTCAAAATGGCTATGCGCAATTGATTTTGCGGTTTTTTCAAAAAAGGAGATAGCAATTCTGGGTTCCCAGAAACACCCCTGCACCAAAGAATTTGTAGATGTCTTATGGTCTAATTTCAGACCCGATTATTTAGCTGCTATTTCCAGTTTCCCTCCCCCACCGGATTCCCCTTTATTGCTATCGGATCGCCCTCTCCTGAATGATAAGCCAACCGCCTACGTCTGCCGCAATTTTATTTGCTCCAGTCCCGCCAATTCTCCCATGGAACTGGCTGAACAATTAGACCAGTAATTTCTCGTCTAATGTGAGCGTTTCCGTACAATAGTCAGAGCCTAGGATCTCCTATATCTAATTATGACAGAAATCCTTAAATATCTTATGAGCGCAGGATTGTGGATCGTAAAGTTCGAGAAGGAGTACTATACAAGTAGATATGTTGATATAATAATGAATGAAATGGTCAAACCATAGGAGATGGTTTATGGAAAATAATTCAAGCGAAGCACTAATTCCTGATGAAAAATCCGATCAGGAATTATCCCAATTAAAATTTCGACCAAGGACTTCTCTTTTTGGTGGCTTCCGGTCATTAACTCGCTTGATGATAGGAAGTGTGGGATTGGGTATTGATGAATTTCAACGTCGTCTCTCAAGTTGGAATGAAGAATATCAACATTCTCAGATCCAAAAAAATTCCAGTAATATCCATCCATTATCTTTAGAAAACAACGATAAAGTTTCCGTAATACCTTACGAAGAAATTGTAAGCGATAAACCATCTAATGACTTCCGTTTCACAGTAATTGGTTTACTTTTTGAAACCCAAGACAAGTTTCAATCACGATTGCAGACCGTAAGCCGAGCAGGACGTTTGATAAATGATATCACTACACCTTTTGTAAGACCTTTTACTCGCAGTTGGTTAATTCCCCCTCTCCGCAGGCGCTATGATGCACTGGTCGAGCGTGGTGAAGGTGAATTAAACCGCTGGACATCATTAGGACGGTCGGAATATATTAAAAGCCGTGCAATGGCTCAAATCGCGGTTGAAAGCACATACCAAGAAACCGTTGACACATTAGCAAAAGACCCCGAGATCCGGGAGCTTATCCAAACACAAGGTATCGGTTTTGCAGAAGAGGTCGTTGACGAATTGCGAGAGCGATCTGTAAGCGCGGATTACTTCCTTGACGGCTTTGTGCGTGCTTTATTAAGGCGTACTCCCCGAGCAGAGCTTCCTCTACCACCAGAGGGGGTCCAAAAAAGCGCAGTACAGGTTCGACAGCCTATATCAGAAACAAATGACAATCTCTAAGCAAGAAAAAACTTCAGATAATCTTCTAGGTTATTATGCCGGTTTCATCAGCAGATTGATTGCTTTCGTGATCGACATTGCGATTATCAATTTATCTTTATTATTTATCGGTTGGTTTTTAGGAATCTTCCTGTCCTTTTTTGACCATAGTTCAGTCCTGGGCGCTTCATTGGAAAATATACCTTATATCAATGATGTAATAAATTTAGTATTGAATCCGGTTTTTATTGCCTTATTTATATTTGGGTTCATTTTCATATATTTCACCTTCTTTTGGTCATTTTCGGGACACACACCTGGAATGGCATTTATGGGAATACGGGTTGTGCCTGTTCAAGGGGGACCAATGTCGTTAATAAGATCAATATTACGTTTTTTTGCTTATATTCCTTCAATATTATCACTTGGAATTGGATTTCTTTGGATAATTTTCGACGATCAACGACAAGCTTGGCAAGACACTATTGCTCGGACCTATGTTATTTATACATGGAAAGCCCAACCCGATGAGAAGTTTTTATCACAACCGATTCAAAGATTGAATTCTCAAAGGGAAGCTCGGAAGAGAAAGAAGTACCGGAAAAATAAGCGCGAACAAGAACAGAGCTCTTGATCCACTTTGCATATAAAACATGAAATTCTGGCTGCAGACAACACTGGTCATAATCATTGGATTTATGCCATTTGTGGTTAACGCTCAAGATGCGCCTCAACGCACCTTAATTCCAATGGGAATTAACGATCATACACGATTTGTATTTCTAATATTAACTGCTGAAGAAGCTATAAGAAATTATGATGCAAATATAAACCCAGCACCTTTAACCTCTGCCAAGTCTGCCCAACTACTTAGTACCCCAAGTGCCACTATTACCGAATTGCAGACACCAACTCCGAAACCGTCCGAACCCATAGATGAATCAATCTCAAGTGATCAATCAATAAAACATACCCCAGCGCCAATTGGAGTTCCCCCACCAGCCAATCCTAACTGGATAAATATTATGGTAGGAGTTGTGCTGATTTCAGTGATTATAATAATCGTTGGGGTCTGGATAAACCGCGGCCGAGTTTTAGACTAAATGCTTTATACATTTTCGGATGCGGTAAAATTTTTGATTGATATGCGCTCTATGCAAATATTAAGGGCTGAAAGAATATGAAACTAGAGCTGTATGATACTTACACACACAGTTTGCGTGAATTTGAGCCTTTGCATGAAAATTATGTCGGACTTTATGCATGTGGATTAACGGTATATGACTATGCGCATATTGGTAATTTGCGCACCTATATTTTTGAAGATGTGCTACGCCGTGTTCTTGAATTCAAAGCTTATACGGTCCAGCATGTAATGAATATCACGGATGTGGGGCATCTTGTCTCAGATGCCGATACAGGCGAAGACAAAATGGAACTCAGTTCACAACGTTCAGGTAAGTCATCCTGGGAGTTAGCAGAATTTTATACCCAAGCATTCAGGAATGATCTCCAGGACTTAAATATTCTTGAGCCGAATATTTGGTGTAAAGCTACTGAACACATTCAGGAACAAATAAAGTTAGTAGAGTGTATAGAGAAGAAGGGGTTCACGTATAAAACAACAGATGGCATATATTTTGATACTTCAAAATTACCAGATTACGGCTCTTTTGCACGTTTGGATATAGAGGGATTAAAAGCTGGATCGAGAATCGAAATTGGAGGAAAACGAAATCCAACTGATTTCGCTTTATGGAAATTTAGCCCGACAGATCAACAACGTCAAATGGAATGGGATAGCCCATGGGGAGTTGGATTTCCGGGCTGGCACATCGAGTGCTCAGCCATGGCGGTTAAATATCTTGGCGAATTCTTTGATATTCATTGCGGTGGAGAAGATCATATTCCGGTACACCACACAAATGAGATAGCCCAGGCTGAAGCCTGCTACTGCACACGGCTAGCGAACTTTTGGATGCATGGCTACTTTTTAATCATGGGTAATGCCAAGATGTCAAAATCATCAGGACGATTTTTAAGATTGCAAGATATCATTGATCGTGGTTATGATCCACTGGTGTACCGATTTTTCTGTTTAGGTGCTCACTATAGAGCCAAGCTGAAATTTTCATGGGATAGTCTGACCAGTGCCTCAAGTGCATTTGATCGTTTGAGACGAATTGCTTTCGAATTGGGGGAACCTGGAACGGTTGATGATGGATTCCTAAATAAATTCGAAGCTTGTATTAACCAAGATTTGAACACACCAAAAGCCTTGGCATTGTGTTGGGAACTTACAAGAAGTAACTTACCTGATCCCATCAAAAAAGCTACATTAACGCTTTTTGATAATGTATTAGGCTTGCACCTGGATGAATGGCAACCAGAGGATGAACCTATTCCAGATGTTATATCGAAACTTGTTGAGAGACGAGATGAGGCACGGTCTAAGAAACGTTGGAATGATGCGGATGAGATAAGGGAACAAATTTACTCAGCAGGATTCGAGATTGAAGATACACCAAAAGGACCTCGGGTGAAAAGAAAAAAGAAAAATTTTTGGAAAGAAGGATAATATCTATGAAATTAGCCGTTACCGGTAAAGGTGGTGTCGGAAAAACTACCTTAGCCGCATTACTAGCCCAAACTTATGCCGATATGGGACGTGAAGTCCTGGCAGTCGATGCAGACCCTTCCCCGTGTCTTGCAGGCGCATTAGGTTTCCCTGATGAATTGAGATCCAAACTTCAACCTGTGTCTGAAATGGATTTATTAATTGAAGAACGCACCGGTGCTAAGCCTGGGACAACCGGAGGTTTTTTCACATTAAATCCACGTGTTGACGATATACCCGAACGATTTAGCGTAAGCTTCCGCGGTGTACGTTTATTAGAGATGGGTTCTGTTGATATTGGAGGGTCAGGATGTATTTGTCCTGAAAGCGCAATGCTCAAAACACTATTCACTCATTTACTTTTCCGCGATGATGAAGTACTCATGCTTGATATGTACGCCGGAGTAGAACATTTAGGACGCGCTACAGTTGATTTTGTAGACGCAATGCTGATTGTGGTTGAACCTACCAGGCGAAGTCTTGGCACTGCCAGCCAAATCAAGAAATTGGCGCATGACATCGGATTGAATCGCCTTTGGTTAGTAGGAAATAAAGTACGAAACGACGAAGAAGCAGATTTCCTGAAAACCGAAACGCCTGGATTACCAGTTTTAGGTATACTGCCCGCAGACCTTGCTGTTCAGGAAGCTGACCGTCTTGGTATTCCAGTGTATGAACACGTACAAGGCCTACGGTATGGGGCTGAACAAATGGCTAGATTATTGGATGAACAGATTGATTTATGATTATTATCAAATCCTTTACTATTGTGAAAATTAATACAAAGGAAGGTAAAAAATTGCCATGGCAACCACAATTGCATTAGCTGGCAAGGGGGGTGTAGGTAAAACAACTATCGCTGGAATGATCATTAAGTACCTTGTTCAAAACCAACCCAGTGCAGTATTAGCTATTGATGCCGACCCCAGCAGCAATCTGAACATGGTTCTGGGATTGGAATTAGATTGGACTGTGGGAGATATCCGTGAGGACATGTTAACACAGGTCCAGAAGTCCCTATTAGAAGGAGGGGCTGCAATGGGCACTTTACAGGGGGGCATGAGTAAACATGAATATCTTGATTACCAGATAAGGGCGTCCCTCGCAGAAGGTAATAATTTTGATTTAATCGCCATGGGTCGCTCAGAAGGACCAGGTTGTTACTGTGCTGTTAATCATAATCTGCGCGAGGTCGTAGATTCGATAAGCAAGAACTATAGATACATAGTTATTGACAATGAAGCCGGAATGGAACACTTGAGCAGACGTACTACACGCGACGTCCAGTATTTATTAATCGTATCTGATCCTTCCCAACGTGGTCTGATGGCTGCTGAGCGAATTAGTTCATTCAAAGACGATATGGATATCAATATAGAAAATTCATATCTAATTATGAATAGAATTCCCAACAATATCCCTACCCCACTACAACAGCGCATTGATGAGTTAGATATTCACATGTTGGGAGTAGTTCCTTCCGATCCAGAATTAGAATTATTCGAATTTAGCGGTCGTCCTTTAGTGGAACTCGGAGATGATTCTCCTGTATATCAAGCAGTCGTGAATATAATGGTGAAGATATTGCATAAATAATAACCACTGGGATGCTGAGAAGGTAATCGCCAATTTTAAATAATATAATAAATGTTAAATTCGCCCTCGAAGTAATTCAGTAACCTATGAAACACGACCATTGATCTCCCCCTAGTATATTGAGGTTTCGATTTACATATTCAATTAATGCCTACTTATTATTCCAGGTTTTATTATCCACCAGGGTGACAACCCGAAACCCCTCAGCGTAAGTCATCTCTTTCCCTTCGCCACTTTCAGCTGCCCATTTTCGAATAAAATCCTCGGGATCCCAATCTTTCATCTGGCTTTTATGAGCACGGAGGGCATCAATTTTT
>Ga0114922_10001251_pt1 | contig 24268 bp, 12 predicted proteins | sample AartaG_FD_100975 | JGI IMG/M metagenome (GOLD analysis project Ga0114922, IMG submission 100975) | Deep subsurface microbial communities from Aarhus Bay to uncover new lineages of life (NeLLi) - Aarhus_00045 metaG | ecosystem: Environmental > Aquatic > Marine > Oceanic > Sediment | place... | reverse complement strand
CAATCAGTTTGTGCTGGCCTTGAAGACAAAAAAGCTGGAGGCTTTTCGACGACGAATGCGGCAAACGGATTTGTTGGCAATCGACGATATTCACTTCTTGGCCAGCAAGCCTTCAACGCAGGAAGAATTCCTGCATACTTTCAATACAATCAGCCTGGCTGGTAAACAGGTTGTGCTGGCCTGCGATGCACATCCGAAAATGATAGGACAACTGTCCGAAAAGCTGGTTAACCGCTTCATATCGGGAATGGTTGTTAAAATTGAGAATCCTGATTTCCGCACCCGCTGCCAAATATGCAGGCAGTACCTGAAAACTCAAAATTTAAAACTAAAATCTCAAATCCCCGAAAGCGTAATAACATACATTGCCGAGAATCTCCGCACCAATGTGCGGGAGCTGGAGGGGGCCCTGCTGAAATTAATTGCGTACTCGGCACTGAAAAACGACAAAATCAACCTGTCTATGACCAGAGCTATTCTGACTGAACACCTCGAAAGGTGTGACCCGATTGTGCACGTGTCGGATATCGAATCAGCCGTCGCCACTTATTTCGGCACAACGCTGGCCAAGATACACTCGTCTAAAAAAGACAGGACCGTAGCCTTGGCCCGGCATTTCAGTATGTATCTGACCAGAAAGCACACTAAAATGTCGTCCTCTGAAGTAGGCAGGTTTATGGGAAATAAAAATCACGCCACCGTATTGCTGGCCTGCAAAAAAATCGAAGAAATTCTCAAGCGAAATGCAGAGCTTCACTGGCAGGGCCCCGACGGCAACAAAGTCTGCAAAGCCAGAACAATACTCGCCCAGCTCGAAGCCAGCATCTAAACACTCAGAAATTGTGTTAACGGACTATTTTGTAAAACTCGTAAGTTGAGCGAGAGTGAAGGCGAAGTCGTGACCAGAGCCTTCATTCCACAGCCGCAGATTTCAGCACCTCCCTGGCCTCCAGGACGGTCCTTTCCTTCACCCACTGCTCTGCCTTCTTGCGCATCTCGTTGCGTCTCTGGCGGTGCTTAGCCTCGGCATCGCCGCCATCTGAATTGAATGGAGCTTCCGGCCAATCCCAATCATCGGTGCGGAACGAGGGTACCGGAATGGTACGCTCGTGGTGTTGGCTGTTGACCGCATTGCCGAGTGGATTGCGGGTCCAGGCATAGCGGACGGCCAGGGGTTTCACCACCAGTGGACTCCATACTTTGAGCAGCTTCTCATCCCGTCTATCCCTGTCTCTGTCGTCTTTACCCGTGACCACGAATTCCGCCCTGGCGGGGACGAAGTGCCGGTCTTCACCGGCGATGGCAAAACCCTCGAATGGACGCCCGTCGTGAACTCGCACGGCACGATCAAAGGTCAAAATGATATGGTCGCCCTTGTTCTCTGATCCCGTGCAGATCACCGGCTTCCATCCCAGTCGTTCATATCCGTATTGCGTGTTTAATGCCCAGCGTGCGATGCGCTCGCCGAGTTCGAATTTCTTGTGTGGGTGATACCATGGGACCTGTTGGTCGTAGGCAGGCATGAAGCAGACGTTCTCCAGTTCCTGGGCTGCCTTAAACTGCCCCTCGCGGATAAACGGTCCGGCATCTACCATGCGCTGCTCAAAATTTTCGAGGGTTTGCGGCTCACCACCGGCAGTGAGGCCGACGATTCCAAACGGAAGCGACTCGTCACGGAAAGCTCGCCGCCAGTCCTGGATCATCGCCTTGAATACCTTGGCATACAGCCTGGGGCGAGCGTCGCCCAAGGCGTTGTTGTAGCCCTGGTTGAAGATGACGCCCTTGATGTTGAAGCCCGCGATGGCGGCGATCATGCTGTTGAATGAGGCACCGGGATTATTGCGGTCGCTCGCCGGATCCTGATCCGGTTCCGTCGGCTTCGGGTTTGGCGCCTCACCGCGTTGCTTACGCCTCTCGCTATCTTTTCTCCACCGCTCGACTTTCGCTTTCAGGCTCGCTACAGGATCGTAGGCGGCAATCTTCTGATCCCACTCATCGGTCAGGCCTTTGCTCTGGGGGATGGTTGCCAGTTTCGCTCTCGACGTCCAAGCCTCGGCGGTCGTCCCGCCCCACGAGGCATCGATCAGACCAATCGGTACGCCCGAGGCCAGATGCAGACGCCGCCCAAAGATATAACCGATTGCCGAGAACCGGTTCACCGTCTTCGGCGTGCATTGCGCCCAACTGCCTTTAATCTCATAGCGTCCCGTCCACGAGTTGAATTCGTTGATGCGCTCAATATTAGCCAGTGCCTCAGGGGCGGCGACCTGCGGGACGGTCATAAGGCGGATGTTCGGGTGGTTCGCCGATACGACTTCGGTATCGCCATGATAGATATCTTCGAGCACGTCTTCCATATTACTCTGACCGCCGCAGAGCCAAACATCACCGACCACTACGTTCTTCAAGGTGATGCTGTTGCTCCTGCCCTTAATGATCAGGTATTTTGATTCAGTACTGGCCTTAAGAGTGTCCAGCTTGACAGACCAGTTGCCCTTGTCGTCAGCACTGGTGTTTTTTGTTTGACCCGAATACGTCACGGTCACCGATTCGCCGACATCTGCCCAACCCCAAACCTTGACGGGTTTGCCTCTTTGTAAAACCATGTTCTGATCAAAGATGTTGTGCACTTTAACTTCTGCCCGCAACGATCCAGCAGTAAAAGTAAACATAGTCACCAATGTAAAAAATAGCATAGACTTTTTCATAATGTTTCTCCTTGTTGTCTAACCGTTCGCGGGTATTTTGACTATATTGGATTACGCGCCCAACATATATCCAGTTCTTAAATTTTCAATTCACTTTGTAACACACCTCAAGTGGTAAGTCAAGTGGGCGAAATAGGGACAGCCTCACAGCCATCTATTAAATCTACGCTACACCGCACTATCAAAATACTAACCCGCAAAAGCCCAACTGTCTCCATAGAACACTCTCGTTGCTCATCGCTCGTACGCTCTCCGGTACGCGTGCTGTATTCTATGGAAAAATGCTTAAAAGAAATGTCTTTTGTTACTGTCCAGCTATCGCATCATCAATAGCTCTTTTAACTGCATCCACGGCGGGGGATTGAGGCATCTTTTCGTAAGCCGCATCGATAACCTGCTTTGCCTGGGCGAGTCTGCCCATTCGGTAATAAACATAGCCTAAGAGAAATTCCAACCGGCCTGAACCACTCCGTCCCAACCATTCCTTAATATCAGCTATCCTGCCCTCGAGTTTGTTTTGTCCGCCCAACATAACCGCCAGGTCAATTTTAGTCTGTGCGTATTCGGGAGCAATATCGAGCGCTCTGGAAAGGAACAGCGCACTGCTCACGTATTCGCCGGCGGCGAATAACGCATGGCCTCTGCCGGCAAAGCAAAGTGCCAGGCCACCGGCCTGGACCGGATCCGACCCGGCTTGGCCGGGATCCAGCTTATAAATGGACGCCAGAGCAAAAGAATCCGCAGCACGATAGTACCTGCCGGCCTTTAGATGGCCTTGCGCTGCCTGGAGGTGCTGATTGAACTTGGCTTCCGAGAAAGAATCAGAACTGGTATGTGGCCCTCTGATGCGTTTGGCCCTGGCGGATAAGTCAGCTTGCGAAAGCTTATTTAGTTCATCCAACGGAGAGCTTTTTGCTCGATAACTTCCACCAGTCTGCCAAAAGGGCTCACTTCTAACCGGGTTCGGTGTTTCTGGAAATCCGGAACGGGATTCTTCCTGGCCATCAGCGGCTCGAATGTGCTCAACCCCTGCTGTTACAGGGACAAGCTCGTCCCCCCGGAAGGGGGGAGCAGCTTTTGATTCGTCAAAGCGCCCCATTTTACCCCAATCGAGGGCCGGCCCTTGACGGTAACTAAACTTGTCTTCTTTGGTACTTTCGTCTTTACTTCCGTCATCCGTTCCAGCCTGCACACGGGCATCGACGGACTTGGTCAAATCATCGAGTTGCTGTCTTATTTGCTCAAGAACATCGGAACCAAGTCTGTTACGTTGGCCCTGCTGGTCTCTGTCTTGTTCATCAATTTTAACCTCATCTGCCTGAGATTCCCAGCTTGTGACTTTCTGCAAATTGGCCCTGTCCTGAAATACAAGAGCCTTGACCACTGCGTCTGCCTGTCCAGATGTAAGCACGTCTGCGCTGAAGTCCGGTTCGGTGGACTGAACTATTTCAGCTGCCTGGCTTTGCTTGTGTTCCGGACTCAATACCACAAAGCTCTGCTCAAGGCCCGTTCCTGTGTCTTGTGTCTTGAGTCTTGAGTCTTGAGTCTTGAGTAATGAGTCTTGAGTTTTGAGTCCTGTGTCTTGAGTCTGCTGCTGGTACTGTTCAACCATCAACTGTTGGTCTTGCGGCGATATGCCTTCCTCGTCTCGAGTAAGCAATTGTAGTTCCCGCATGCTTTGTACTATTTGTCGAGGCTTAGCCGATGTGCCATATTGTGTTTGCAGTCCTGATTCGGATGATTCCCGCGAAGTGCCGAGTTGAGCCAAAGTATCCCAGCCGGAATAAGCTTGTTTCTCCTGGCCGTTTGTTGTCTTCATCCCCGTCGGGTATTGTACTTGGAGCGCACGGTCATTAATCCTTGTGCCTATAGGCCTGAAAACTCCGGAATAGCCCGGCATTGTAGTGGTTACCGTCTTGCTCTGTGAATAATATGGCTGAACTCTGTATTTGCCGGTATAACGGCCGAAGTCTTCTGTCCCGGCCGAATCCCTCAGAAAAGAACTAAGCGACGATGAGCCAAGACCGGCCCTAAAACTCGTGGTCGAACCATACGGCACAGTACCACGGAAGTGCATACCGCGGCGGACATTGCCGGTAATTAACAGATTGCCGCTTGTATCGATCGGGTTAGGATTGCTAATCAGACCGCTCTGGATACTGCTCGGAGGAACAGTGCTTAAACCGGCGGGATTCCTTATCGCAGGGTTTTCTATCGACCGGCTTGTCGCTGAAAAGACGGTAAAAAACACCGCCATAACTATAATAAACAGTCGGTTCTTCATAATATTAAATACCCCACGGTTAATTGGTGAGTGGTTAATTGGCTGCTCACCACTCACTCCGACAGACGTTCGGGTCTTTCTTGTATTTCGGTTTCTCGGCCCAGCTAAGTTTAGTAGCAAGAGTGTCCCATTGGTTCCGAAGCGGGTTATTTACAATCAAAAAATCACAGCTTTGTCTCTCGACTCTTACCGCATCATCAATTGACAATGTTAATGAGACCTGGCCGTCGATGGAAACGGTCGTGCCTTCATTGACCCGTATGCCCACAACCTCTATTATGCTGTCGGGCTTGATAACGATTGGCCGAAAGCTCAGTGAATGAGGACATATCGGCGTAATAACCATCGCCTCCATCTTAGGCGAGACTACGGGGCCTCCTGCCGAGAGATTGTAAGCCGTTGAGCCCGTCGGTGTGGAGATTATCAATCCATCACTGACACAACCGGCTAACGGCTGGCCATCCACCGATATTTTAAGCTCAACCGTTCTAAAAGGCGGCCCGGCCGTGATGAAAACATCATTGATAGCTGCTGAGCAAAATTTCTGGGTTCGGTCCTCTTCCTTGCCATTGCCGATTTCGGTGAACTCAGTCGAGCCGAAAACTCTGCAGCTTAGCATCATCCGCTTGTCTATCTGGGCTGTGCCTTTTGTTAAACAAGGAAAAAAATCCTTAAGTTCACTAACGCTGAATTCCGCTAAGAAACCAAGTTTGCCGACGTTAACGCCTATCACCGGCACATTTGCTTTACTCACATTCCTTGCCGTCGAGATAATGCTACCGTCACCGCCGAAAACAATCGCAAAATCACATTCTTTTAGAATCTCTGCTTTGCAATCCTCAATGCTGCAGCTTGCCACTATCTCGGCCTTGTCCTTTGCAAAGCCGGCAAATTCGTCAATCGCCTCGTGAACTCCTTCCTTTTTAGGGTCACCGAAAATCACTAATTTTGGCGGAGATTTCATATCTGGTAATCTCGTTACACATACATCGAAAATCCGAATATCGAATCCGCCACAGGCGGACGCACCTAACAGGCGTATCTCAGTTCGAAATTCAAATATTCACTATCCTGGGTTTTGACTTTTGTTCTTTGGTCACTTGTACTTGATTTATGCTTCGGATTTCGATCTCTGGATTTCGCGCAGAAACCATTTCTTTTACCGTTTCTACTATCTTATCGGCATTTATACCCGCCTCCATAAGCTGCCGCTCCCTGGAATTGTGTCCTATAAATCTCCTCGGCGCGCCGAGCAGGCGTATGGCCTTTGGCGAATAGCTTTTAGTTGCGGCCAATTCGAGCACGGCAGACCCGAACCCGCAGGCATTGGCGTGGTCCTCTACTGTGATTATGGCCTTTCCCCGGTCCAGCAGAGAGACAATCTTCTCATCGACAGGAGCAGCGAACCGGCCGTTAATCACATCAACCGCAATGCCATCTTCAGCTAATAATGCAGCCGCTTTCAATGCTTCTGTCAGAACGCTGCCGTAACTGACAATTGCAACAGCAGATTTTTTTGACCTTTTGACGACTACACTTTTACCCAGATTGAATGGCTTGGCACAGGCGGCTCTGACAAACTGCTGCTGTGGAACAAAATCTTTCGGATACCTTATAACGACCGGCTTATCCTGGCCCAACGCAAATTCCAGAGCCAGTTTAGTTTCAATCTCGTTTGCAGGCCCCGTTAGTAGCATATTCGGCATTATCCGCAAAAAGCCGATATCCGAAAGCCCGTGATGTGTTGGACCGTCCGAGCCTACGACCCCGGCCCTGTCAATGCAAAAGATGACCGGCAGGTCCTGTAACGCTACCTCCTGGAATATCTGGTCGAAACTGCGCTGCAAAAAGGTCGAATAGATACAGACGACCGGTTTTAAGCCGCTTCTGGCAAAACCTGCTGCAATATCCACAGCCGCACCTTCAGCAATACCCACATCGTAAAACCTGTCAGCAAACCTTTTGCTAAATTCGACTAAGCCCGTTCCGTCGCACATCGCTGAGGTTATAGCCACGATTCTGTCATCCTTTTGAGCTAATTCCGTCAGATGTTCGCCGAGGACACTGGTAAAACTACGTCTGCTTGAATCAGAAGCCGATTCAACAGCATCCCCGTTCATCTTGAACGGACCTGTCGAATGAAATTTGCTGGGGCCCTGGTCGGCCGGCTCAAAACCTTTGCCCTTCTTCGTATAAACGTGCAGAATTACGGGATGATTCATCTGGGCCAACGCCTTGAACAATTTTATAAGCGAGCTGATATCGTGGCCATCAACAGGACCAAAGTACGGAACATTCAGGCTCTCAAACATCTGACTGGCCGGCAGGGCCATCCTGATACCTTTCTTAATCCTCTCAATTGCTTCCTCGACACTTTTGCCTATATAGGGCGTATGCTCTAAGATATTTCTGGTTGTCTTGCGCAAGTCCTCATATGTCTGGCTAAGACGAACTTTGGAAAAGTACTTTGCCATTGCTCCTACAGTTGCGTCTATTGCCATCGAGTTGTCATTGAGCAGGATTAGTAATTGCCTCTTGACGAGTCCGAGATTATTGAGTGCCTCAAAGGAAGTGCCGTTAACAATACTGGCATCGCCGATCACCGCCACAATATTATCTTTCTTTTTTTGTTGGCGCTGGGCTAATGCCATTCCGATTGCTGTAGCTATCGAGGTCCCGGCATGTCCGACGGCGAACTGGTCATATTCGCTCTCGGCCGGGTTGGGAAAGCCGCTTATCCCTTCTGCGCGGCGAAGATGCTTGAACTTATCTTTCCTTCCGGTGATGATTTTATGCGTATAGCATTGATGGCCGACGTCCCATAGCAGCTTGTCCTCTTTGAAATCAAAGACGTAGTGCAGAGCTAATGTCAATTCCACTACGCCGAGGTTGCTCGCCAGATGTCCGCCGGTTTTGCTGACCGAGCTGAGAATAAATTGGCGTATTTCCTCTGCCAGCTCCTTGAGCTGAGGCACTGCCAGCTTCTTTATATCCGCTGGACTATTGACCCTGTTTAGAAACTCCACTTTTGTATCCGATTTTTGCATAATATTTTCAATCAAATACGCAGATACCTTCAACGAAATCTCAAATTTTTAGAAAAAATTTTAATCCCCTTTAATATAACAGCTTAACCCGCAAAGTACCATTGAAAAAACAGGATTTTTCATATCAAACACGCAGGTTGCTCTAATTATGGAGTGGTTCGCCCGTGGCGAATCTAACGCAGATCAAAGGATGTTTGTTGCTCGATGCTCGTTAAATTTGCCAACTGTCGAGCTGACGCGCAAGCCCTTGAAAAAGATAAGGTTAAATAGATCAGGATGTCCAAGGAACATCCCACTGCAAAAATTTTTAGTTGTTGACATATTCAACCTGGGCTAATATATTATCCCATCTTATTTTCCCATAGAAGTTTGCGTGGTGGATGTGTCAAGATAGTGGAAATAAATCCTTTTATTGAGGATTATTTTAGATGTGAAACTGAAATATAAAATAGGAGAACTTTAGAATGGCAGAAAAAAGGGTGTATTTTTTCGGCAGCGGTAAAGCCGAGGGCAATGCAAAGATGAAGGAGCTTCTTGGTGGCAAGGGTGCTAATCTTGCGGAGATGACCAATCTTGGAGTACCGGTTCCGCCGGGCTTTACCATCGGCACGAAGGTTTGTCAGGAATATTACAAATCGCGGGGCAAATGGCCGAGTGGACTTGATAAAGAGGTTGATAAAAATCTTGTCAAACTCGAAAAAGCAATGAACACCAAGCTCGGCGACCCCAACAAACCGTTGCTGGTCAGTGTTAGAAGCGGAGCGGCCGTATCGATGCCTGGTATGATGGACACGGTGCTTAACTTAGGGCTAAACGACGATGTGATTGAAGGCATTATCAAAAAGACTAAGAATCCGCGATTTGCATACGACATTTATCGTCGGTTTATTGATATGTTCGGCGATGTAGTGATGGGCTGCGACCATGAGTATTTTGAAGAGGTAATACACGCGGCCAAGAAGAAAGCCAAAGTTGAACTCGATAACGAGCTAAGTGCGGAACAATTAAAAGAGGTCGTCGAGAAATACAAGGGCGTTTACAAAAAACATGTCGGCGAATTGTTCCCGCAGGATGGCAAAGTCCAGTTAAGACATGCCATCGATGCGGTGTTCGGTTCGTGGATGACGCCGAGAGCAGTGAGGTATCGTGAGCTCAATAATATTACAGGTCTTCTCGGGACGGCGGTGAACGTTCAGGCGATGGTGTTCGGGAATATGGGTGAAGACTGCGGTACGGGCGTTTGCTTTACGCGTAATCCGAGTACCGGCAAAAAGGAATTCTACGGTGAGTTCCTGATGAACGCCCAAGGTGAGGACGTTGTGGCCGGCATCAGGACACCGATAGAATTGAAGAAATTAAACAAGATTATGCCGAAGGCTTATCGCCAGCTTACCGGGCTGATGAGCCGGCTGGAGAAGCACTACAAAGATATACAGGATATGGAATTCACCATCCAGAGCAAGGTGCTTTATATTCTCCAGACGCGAACGGGCAAGCGGACGGCTGAGTCCGCGGTGAAAATAGCCGTCGATATGGTTCAGGAAAAACTCATACCCAAAAAAGAGGCGGTCAACCGTGTGACGCCGGAGCAGTTAGATCGCCTGCTGCATCCGCACTTTGACCCGAAAGCCAAACGGAATGTATTCGCAAAAGGTCTTCCGGCATCTCCGGGCGCTGCAGTTGGACAGGTTGTCTTTACCGCCGATACCGCAGAAGCGTGGAGAGATAAGGGTAAAAAAGTTATCCTTGTTCGGATTGAGACCAGTCCTGAAGATATTGGTGGTATGGATGCGGCGGTGGGCATTTTGACGGCCCGGGGCGGTATGACAAGTCACGCGGCGGTCGTAGCACGCGGTATGGGTAAGTGCTGCGTGGCGGGTGTCGGTGCGCTGAATATAAATTATAAGACGAAGAAACTCACGGTCGGTAAATTGACTATTAAGGAGGGCGACTGGATTAGTCTGGACGGCTCGACGGGTGAGGTCATGACGGGACAATTAGCTACAGTAGAGCCGACGATGAGCGGTGACTTCGGTAAGTTTATGAAGATTTGCGACGATGTACGCAAATTGGGAGTTCGCACAAACGCCGATACGCCGGGCGATGCAAAGAGGGCGAGAGACTTTGGCGCTGAAGGTATCGGGCTTACCAGGACCGAGCATATGTTCTTCGAGGGCGAGCGGATTTGGCCCGTGCGGCAGATGATTTTAGCCGCCGATGATTATGCTTTGATGCTTGAGAAGATTAGTGCGGCTGAAACAGAAAAAGAGAAAAAGGCTATCAAGAAGGAATATGCCACCGTAAAAAAGCAGTTCGAAGGAGCGTTGAAAAAACTGCTGCCTTATCAACGCAGTGATTTCGAGGGTATATTTAAGGCGATGGCCGGTCTTCCGGTTACGGTTCGATTGCTTGACCCGCCACTGCATGAGTTTCTGCCGCAGGACAAAGCAAGTCAAGACGAGATGGCCAAGCGGCTTGGGGTCAAGCCGGCTGTTATCAAGGCGAAGGTTGAGCAATTGCATGAGTTTAATCCGATGCTGGGACATCGCGGGTGCCGTTTGGCGGTGACGTATCCTGCGATTTACCGTATGCAGACAAGGGCGATAATCGAGGCGGCTTTGAAGGTCAAAAAGGCCGGCAAGGTTGTTCTGCCTGAGATTATGATTCCATTGGCCGGAGCGGTCGAAGAGCTGAAGAATGTGAAAGATGAAATCGTTGACGAAATCAAGATGGTCTTTAAGGAAAAGAAGGCCAGGATAAAATATATGATTGGTACGATGATTGAGGTTCCGAGGGCCGCGCTGACTGCTGATGAGATTGCTACTGAGGCCGATTTCTTTAGCTTCGGGACGAATGACCTGACGCAGATGACGATGGGCTTTTCAAGGGATGACGCCGGCAAGTTCTTGGGCGAATACGTCAATAAGAATATTTATGCGGCGGACCCGTTCCAGATACTCGACCAGGAGGGGGTCGGGAAATTAGTGGAGATGGGGACAAAGCTCGGCAGAAAGACCAGAAAGAAATTAAAGGTCGGTATCTGCGGTGAGCACGGCGGCGAGCCGAACAGTATCGACTTCTGTCACAGGGTCGGGATGAATTACGTATCCTGCTCGCCGTTCAGGGTGCCGATTGCCAGATTGGCGGCGGCGCAGGCGGCGGTGAGGTGAGTAGTGAGCTAAAGTTGGACGACAGAAGACGGATGCTCGATGCTTCCGCCTTCGCCGAAGCTACGACGGACAAGCGATGCTGGATGGTCGAAATGAGTGGAGTTATTTTGTTTGACAGACGAGGTGGATTTTTGTTAAAATATATTTTTGATAAAAAGATTCCGCCAGAGGCGGATCTGGGATATTGATTATTGAGGAGAGCCGCCAAATCGAGTATGGCGGACAGCGGTTAACCGGTAAATGGGCTTCAGATTCCTGTGGGGTCTGAAGCCCAAGCTTTTTGGGTGAACATCCGCGAGCCTTATCATGTCTGCTGAAAGTGTCGATAGAAGGGTAAGGTGGTTATATGAACAAGTCAAAAGGATTCACGCTTATAGAATTATTGGTGGTAATTGCTATTATTGCCTTGTTAATGGCGGTATTGATGCCGGCACTACAGCGGGTCAAGAAACAGGCAAAGGCGGTGGCCTGTCAGGCGAACCTGCACCAGTGGGCGCTGCTGTTTGCAACACTGGCCGAGGGTAACGAAGGCCGTTTAAGAGACCGAGACGAATGGGAACGCTGCCGGACGCAGCAGTTTGCCTACTATATCGACAGCTTCGACCATGAGGTTTTCTGCCCGCTCGCCACACAGCGGAACAGTCCGAACGGCGCTGGTGGTAAGTTCCAGGCCTGGTACTGTCCCAACCATCCCTACCGCGCCGGCAGCTACGGCCTCAACGGCTACAGCCCCGCATATAGCGTATCCTGGGGTTCTAACTCTAATGAACAAGGTTGGGAGCACATCTATCACAAGGGCGTCAGCGATGTGCCCGTGATGTTGGATTGCGCCCTCTGGGCAGGCTTCCCCAATCCGACAGACGCCCCACCGGCCTTTGAAGATCAAGCCGCTACCGGGCCCTCTGTAGGTAGTAACGGGATGAGGCCCTTCTGCATCGACCGCCACGGCGGGTTTATCAACGCCTTGTTCATGGACTGGTCCGTGCGCAAGGTCGGCATCAAGGAGCTGTGGACGCTGAAATGGCATCCTGACTTTAACACCAGGGGCCTCTGGACCAAGGCTGGCGGCGTCCTGCCCGATGACTGGCCGCAATGGATGAGAGGTTTTAAGGACTACTGAAAAGATGTTTTGCACTCTTATAATCGCCGAACCTGTCTTGACCTTACCCCAGATACCCTTCGACTTGAGTTTGGCCATTGTAGCGGGATAAAATAGCTCTCACAGCAGTCCTACAGAAAATTCCGGCCTGCTCTAACCTTCCACGATTGCCCTAAACCTTCCGCTGCCCACCGCAACGGGCTGTTTAACCTGGTGTTTTCTATATTATCGGAAATACCCGCAATGGGCACTGTTTTTTTACTTTCCAAAGCTTACCACTTCTGCTACAATAATCTCCGTTGTTGTGGGGGATAAGGCACTGCTGGAGAGCAACCCGAGCACCGCAACAACCTATACTGGACAGAGGAGGCTTAACCGCCGCCTTTTCCTGTTTTCTGTCCAGGTAGTCAAAAGCGATAAACTCCAGCCCGCCTCGGGCGGGCTGATAAAAACAGCCAAGAATTTGAACCAGAGCGTAATTCAAACTGAAAGGAAAAAACCATGAAAGATGACAAACCTCACCGAATTCAAGCATCTGCCAGCCATGAGTCCAGGCTCAATTGGTCTGGAACACGCAGGGCCTTCATTCGTGATACTTCTCTGGTTGCTGCCGGGACAATCGCCGGTATGCTGGCAGACAAGGCATATTCCTCCAGCAGGGAAACCGACTCGACCGTCAGAAAAACGCGGTGTTACAATCCGGAAATGGAATATCGACGCCTGGGAAAAACGGGGCTTTGGATCTCGTCCGTGTGCATAGGTGGACACTGGAAGCGTTGGAAGGTGATGAATCAGGACTTCGACGAGAACCGTCGCGAGGTTGTGAACCGGTGTATGGAAGTCGGTATAAATTATATCGACGCATGCTGGGATAGTGAGGTTAAAGTCTATAGTAGGGCTTTGGGTAAGAAACGAGACCGGATTTATCTTGCTTTGTCCCACGGCGCCAAGGAAACTCGTAACGAGAAGTATCGTACTGCCGATAAACTACTGGGGAGTCTCGACGAGCTCTTGAGAGACTCAAATCAGGAATATACTGACTTGTGGCGCATTACTTGCTTTGAACCAGGCGGCAGACACACATTCAATACGTCGTGCGAGATTGCTGAGGCCCTGGAGAAAGCAAAGAAACAGGGCAAAGCCCGTTTCATTGGATTCTCATCGCACGACCGCCCGTGGATCAAGTTTATGATCGAATACTTCCCGCAGATTGACGTTGTTCTGTTTCCTTATACAGCCAAGAGTAAGGCGATGCCGGAGGACAGTGTGTTTGATGCGCTCAAAAAGTGTGATGTGGGTGCGTTCGGGATTAAGCCTTTTGCGAGCAATTCTCTGTTCAAGGGCAGCAGCGCACCTGATGATCCTAATGCAGAGGAAGACGACCGTCGGGCAAGGTTGGCTATTCGCTACATTCTCTGCAATCCGCACGTCATACCGATTCCCGGGCTTATCAACATTCATCAAGTGGATAATATGGCCAAGGCAATCAAAGAGCATCGCGAGCTTGACGCTGCCGAAGCCAAAGAGCTTAAGCAGCTCATGGACGATACTTGGGCGAAGCTGCCTGCAAATTACCAATGGCTGAAGAACTGGGAGTACGTGTAGAAAATTCTCAAACTGATGAGAAGGCGATTGATGCGCAAGATAATACTCTGAGTCCGATCCGAGTACGTTGCTTTTAAAATTGCCGGCGATTAAAAAGTCCGGCATTCCGGTTCGCTGAGGATTGCAAAGACAACGAATAGAACAATCTATCAGTCAATGGAGGATGCTTCGACATCGGCCTGCAGACCGGGTCGGTCTGAATTGTGTTGACAAGAAGGTTGGCACGGACTATCCTGATTCAAAGGACTGTTTTTCTCAAGCCAAAAACTGCTGACAAAGTCAAGATGGGACGGATTATGAGTGAGAAGTTGAACTCCACTGCGCTTGTCAAGCGTAAATGGGACCACCGTGACATCTAATCTAACGTTATAGATTAAAAGCATTTACACCGCTGAACCTTTCGGTCTTATTTCTACCCGTTATCTGTTATAATTTCACTCTCGAAGAAACTTTTCGTGTACTTTGGAGGAGTTGAAAATAGACGCCATGGAAAAAACTTTCGATACCTTCCTTGACGCCGGCTGGGACTTCATGGACGAGACGGCAAACGGCACCGACTATATCTGGGGGATTCTCGAAGGTCAGAACTATCCCAGGTTGTGGTGGGAGCTGATTCCTGAGAAATGATTCTTGACAATACCTTCGGCGTCACAACTGTACTTTAAAGACCTCCGGATACTTAATCCAAAACTTGGAAAAGAATTCTGACGTTTTGCAACTCGTGGGAAGGGTGATGGTAAGTTGCGAAAATAGAATTTGTTTCCCGAAATGGCTTGGGTAGTCCATTTTATTTAACTCTTCAGGAAGATACTTGGGTAGTATTACAAATCACAGACAGACAAGAAGTCCATTGCTCAAGTTTCGTTTATGAAATCCGATATACCCAAGGCCTATCATATATTTTAGGGAACAACCGATTCAGTGGCTATTTGATCTACTGCATAGCTCAAGACAGGCCACGAGCCCATCCAGGCCTTCCTTAGCTCCTGATAACAATCTTTGGTCATGCACCTTATATTCCTCAGGGGGATACGATGTTCCTTGGACATCCCATTTAGTGAACTAAAAGACATTGACTTAGATGTCCTTTATATGTTAAAATAATGAAAAGGTATTTGTACGATTTTGTTTCTTGAGGAAGGAGATAAAAGGGGCTCATGTCTATGAGAATATCTTTGTTCTCCCTGTTATTGACCGCGGTCCTGGTCGGTTCTGTGAATGCCGATTGTCCAGGGGGTGATTTGAACAGGGATTGCCAGGTTGATTTTCTGGATGTCCAGGTTCTTGCCCAAGAGTGGCTAACTTCTCCGGAAAGCTCAGCCGACATTAACGGGGATGACAGGGTTGATATCGATGATTTTGCCCTGTTAGCTGAGCAGTATCCCCAGAAAGGTATCCCGCTGGCAATAAATGAAATCATGGCTTCCAACAGCAGTTGTATCGAGGATCCGCAGGGCGAGTTTGATGACTGGATCGAAATATACAATTACGGCACGGATGCTATTGATATAGCGGGTATGTACCTGACGGACAATCTGTCTGTTCCGACCAAGTGGCGAATTCCCAGTGGCAATCCGGCCGCAACTAACATCCCCGCAGGGGGGTATCTATTGATATGGGCTGACAATGATACCGGGGACATTGGCCTGCACGCGAATTTCAAACTCGACGCCGGCGGTGAGGAGATAGCCCTGTTCGACACCGATGGCAGTACTCTGATTGACAGTGTTACCTTTAATGAGCAGACCGGCGACATCTCCTACGGTCGCCACCCGGATGCCAGTAACAATTGGCAATTTTTCGGATTCCCCAGCCCCTTAGGGGAAAATACCAGTGTGTATCAGGGTTTTGTCAAAGATGTAGAATTCAGCCAAAAGCGTGGTTTTTACGATACACCTTTTTCTGTTACACTCGCCAACGAAACCGAGGACGCTGTTATCTATTATACGCTTGATGGTACTGAGCCGTATGAACCTATCGGGCAAGGCCGCAGTGGTACAGTCTATAGTGGTACGGTCTATACTGCTCCTGTTTTGATCAGTAAAACCTCATGTCTGCGAGCAATCGCAATCAAGATGGGCTGGAAACCTTCAGATATCAAGACGCACACCTACATTTTTCTCAACGATGTTATAATACAATCTCGCAACGGCCAGCCACCAGGCCCGAAGTGGCCTACGAGTAGTGTCAACGGCCAGGTCATCAATTACGGCATGGATCCCGAGGTGGTCGATAGCGGCCAAAACAACAGAAGTAATATAAAAAATGCGCTGCTGGCGATACCTACTATTTCGTTCGTAACAGACCTTGATAACCTGTTCGATTCCTCCAAAGGCATTTATGTCAATGCGAGTCGAGAAGGCCGGGCTTGGGAGCGTCCTACTTCGGTGGAATTGCTCAACCCCGATGGCAGCAAAGGCTTTCAAATCGATGCCGGCCTGCGAATCCGAGGTGGCTTCAGCCGCAGCGCCAACAACCCTAAGCACGCATTCCGCTTATTTTTCAGAGCCGAATACGGTGAAGCTAAGCTGAGATTCCCACTCTATGGTGAAGAAGGCGTTGACGAATTCGATTGTGTTGATCTTCGGACCAGCCAAAACTATTCCTGGAGCTTCCAGGGCAGCAGCCGGAACACAATGGTTCGCGAGGTGTTCTCGCGCGACCTTCAGGGCGAAATGGGTCAGCCTTATACCCGAAGCCGCTATTATCACCTTTACATCAATGGCCATTATTGGGGCATCTTTCAGACGCAGGAACGTTCTGAAGCTTCGTACGCCGAGTCGTATTTCGGCGGCGATAAGGAGGACTATGATGTCGTAAAAGTGGACCGTAGTGTCGGCCGGGGGATGTTGGCCACCGATGGTAATATGGAGGCCTATTCCCGGCTATATAATGCGGCGAAGGCGGGCTTCCGTGACAACGCCGCCTACTATAGAGTTCAGGGATTGAATCCGGACGGCACACCAAACCCGAACTACGAGAAGCTGCTTGATGTTGACAATCTTATCGATTTTATGGTCATCGAATACTACACGGGTGATAGAGATGGGCCGGGCTCACGCTATGGTAATATACCAAACAATACGTTCAGCATCTACAATCGAAAGAATCCCGATGGCTTCAAATGGTTCCAGCACGATTCTGAGCACTCGCTGGGCACAGGCGAAGAGAATTTGGTTACTCCATTGACCTGGGCCGGTGCCCAGTGGACGTACTTCAATCCGCATTGGCTGCACGAACAGCTCATTACTACCAACGCCGATTATCGCCAACGCTTCGGCGACCGCATCCAGAAACACATGTTCAATGGTGGCTTGTTGACTCCTGATGTCTCAATATCTCGCATTGACACACGCGTCGCCCAGATCGAGCTTGCCATCATCGCTGAGTCGGCGCGCTGGGGCGATTCCAGCCATCATCCACCTTACACAAAAAATGATTGGCTCATTGCGGTCAGCGCTGTCAGAAACTGGATAAACGGGCGCAATCCAATCCTGCTCAATCAATTTAGAGGTCAAAATTGGTTCCCTAACATCGACGCGCCGGTCTTTCGTATCAATGGCTTGTATAAGCACGGCGGCCGGATTTTGCCAACTGACCGATTTTCTATGGCTGCCACGACTGGCACAATCTATTATACCCTCGACGGCAGCGATTCATGCTTGCCGCAGACCTTACCAGACAGCAGTATCGACACGACTCTCATAGCTGAGAATTCCGTTAAGCGAGTGCTTGTTCCAACAGGCCCCATCAGCGACGACTGGAAAGGTGGCCGGCAGTTCAGCGACAGGGACTGGCCGACGTCTGTTGGAAGCCCGGGCGGCGTAGGCTACGAAAGAAGCTCAGGTTACCAAACTTACATAAGTCTCGACGTCCAAACTCAAATGTACAACGGGAACACAAGTTGTTATGTCCGCATTCCATTTACTGTTAATGGCGACCCAAAACGGTTCGATTTCATGACATTGAAAATGCGTTACGACGACGGTTTCGTGGCATACATCAATGGCCTCGAAGTCCAGCGGGCACTGTTTACAGGGACACCGGCCTGGAATTCCAATGCCGATGGCAACCACGAGGCTGATGGCGTTGAGTCCTTCTACGTATCCGACTACATCAGCGCCTTGAAGCAGGGCGACAATATCTTAGCCATTCATGGCCTGAACGTTTCTACAACCAGCTCTGACTTTATCATCTCAGCTGAACTGATTGCTGGCGAAAGTAGTGGTTCCACAGGCAACAGTGACATCTCACCCAGTGCGATACAGTACTGGGAGCCGATTACGCTGAATCATAGTGTCCACGTCAAGGCCAGGGTATTGAACGGCGGCACGTGGAGTGCGTTGAACGAGGCGACCTTTGCCATAGGCCCGGTGGAAGATAACCTGCGTATCACAGAGATTATGTATCGTCCACAAGACCCGGACGAAGAATACATTGAACTGAAAAACATCGGAACCGAAACAATTAATCTGAATCTAACTAAATTCACAAAAGGAATTGATTTTATCTTCCCAAGCCTTGAACTTGCACCCAACGAATATGTCGTAGTTGTCCAGGACCGCAATGCTTTCGAAGCCCGATACGGTACAGACCTTAATATAGCCGGTGAATATTCCGGCAGGCTGAACAATGCCGGAGAGCGAATCAGGCTACAAGATGCTATCGGCCAAACAATTCTGGACTTTGACTACAAAGACGGCTGGCGCTCGATTACCGATGATGGTTACTCTCTGACTATAATAGACCCGATTAGTACCGACACAATCAGTTGGAACGAGAAAGACTCCTGGCGTGCAAGTGCATACGTCGGCGGCTCGCCTGGTGACGACGACAGCGGCATTGTCCCCGACCCCGGAGCCGTGGTTATTAACGAAGTATTAGCTCATTCGCACGATGAGGCCTCGGACTGGATTGAATTATATAATACTACCGGGACTACTATTGACATTGGCAGCTGGTTCCTCAGTGACAGCAAAGATAATCTTACTAAATACGAGATTGCCAAACCAACCACAATCGGCCCATACAATTACATCGTTTTCCGTGAAGACATGCATTTCAACAACATTAGTGCTCCGGGCTCTCATGAGCCTTTTGCCTTGAGCGAAAACGGCGACCAGTTATATCTTAGCTCAGCAGAAAATGGTGTTATAACAGGTTATCGCAGCGTGGAAGATTTTGGTGCTTCGGCGACCGGCGTATCGTTCGGGCGTTACTACAAGAGCAGCACCGACAATTACAACTTTGTGCCGATGGAGTACAATACGCAGGGTTCAGCTAATTCTTATCCGAAGGTCGGCCCAATAGTAATCAGCGAGATAATGTACAATCCGGACTGGCCTGCCGGCGGTTCTTATACCAACGATCAATACGAATATGTCGAGCTTCACAACATCAGCGCAGAATCGGTAACGTTATACTGCGACGATAAGGACGAGCCGTGGAAGTTCACTGATGGCATCGAGTTTACTTTCCCTGACGAGACGCCTGTCACTATAGCTGCTGGCGGATATCTTTTGTTGGTCAAGAAGCCGGAAGCATTTTCCTGGCGGTATCCGGGTGTTCCTGCTGAGAATATTCTCGGCCCTTACGATGCCGAGCTGAGCAATACCGGCGATAGGCTGGAGCTTAGTATGCCCGGCGACGTCGATAAATTTGGTGTTCGACAATATATCCGCATTGATAGGGTGGTTTACAGTGATGGTTCACATCCTGAGGATTGTCCCGGCGGCGTTGACCTTTGGCCGATTGACGCAGACGGTGGCGGCAAATCCCTGACACGGAAGGTTTTAACCGATTACGACAATGACCCGGCCAACTGGAATCCCTCAACTCCTTCCCCCGGCGAGTAAGGATACCACAATTGCGGTCGGAGTATATTCGGATGGTGGTCTGTGCTTTGGCGTCGGAAAAGACCTTGATGCGGCAAATTACTTCTCCGGCTTGATCGATGACATTCGCATTTACAACGTGGCACCGAGCGCAAAGGAAATCGAGGAGCTGAAGCGTTAAGGTACTTCCAGAAAGAAACAAGACGTTCAGAACACTCAAAGGACTGGCTGTCCGAGACACTGCCAGCCCTTCTCTTACCTGAAGTCCGATCGTTTAAAGCTGCGACATGAAAAATAGTCGAGTTGCATTGCAGATTATTCCAGCGCTCCATAAGAAACTTAACTCTTTCGTCGTCAAATTGCCAAGAAAGACTACTCCGGATGACCCGGTGAACCACCTAAGATCCGGCTCGGCCTCCATATGCTCTTCTGTCCCCATGTTTCGGGTGTACTTGAGGGTTCGTTCATAACAAGTGAATAACCTTCACCATCGGTAGTCGGGTACCAGGCATCGTCGTAATTGAACTCTGCTATGACACCACTCCAGATGTCCACCAACACGATTGTCTCACCCCCATTCGAAAGTTTCCCTTCATACTCACCAGCGATTCTGGGCGATAATGCCGAACCGTAGCGATGGATAAATGCATTGATGTTTCTGACCACAAGGACATACTGGCCAGGATTTAGGAAGCTCAACGTACTGTCTATGAAATCAAATGTGATGCCATCAATGAATGACAGACTTGATAGATCGACGGCTTCGTCACCTATGTTAGTCAGTTCAATGAACTCAAATTCTTCATTGTCATTGGGATCGTCTTCAGAGGGATCTGCCGGGTTGTACATGATTTCTGTAATTCGTAAATGCTTGGTAAGTTCTGATGGCACCGGGTCGCCTGTAATTAACTGGACTGGATCAGACCAGTGACTCCAACAACCGGTATTGTCCTTCATCTTGCAACGGATACGATAGGTCTCTCCTGGCTTAAGGTAACCCCCTGGAATTGTCATTGTTTCCTGAAACACTATTAACTCATTACTTTCCCAAATTGGGAAAATCTCTAAATTGAAGATATAGTCAGTGTCCAAGGGCGTATTAGGATCTGGAATCGGCTCTGAGGAGGCTTCTTTGCCACTGATGCGAACATCAATAAACAGGTCTGAACTTGATAGCGACTGGTTGAGTACTTGCACTGAGATTATATTGGTTCCGGGGACCAGATATTTATGTGGATTGGATACAGTAAACCGGTTGAACGTGTAGTCGTCCGGCCGATTATTTATGGTTGTATTATAAGATAGCTCTTCCGACGGAACATTACCTTGCGCTGCTATCTGACCGTTGATCCAAAAATTGAATCCGTCATCATACAGGACATCAATAATGAGTTTCTCAAAGTGATCGCTATCGGTCAATTCAAAAGTCTTGCGCAGGTAAAGTGTGCTGTAGTTCTGGGCCATGTCACTCAATTCAGTAGCAATAAATGCCTCTCCATACCCAATGGGAGCTATGCCCGTGGACCATTGTGAATCGTCATAGCTTGTAAGGCGCCAAATCCCTTCCACACCTGGTGGCTCTGAACGGCCTTTGAAGTACTTCCATTGGCTCTGGTCGTGAATCAGAACGCGAGCAATATCCTCGGGGAATGTGCCGAACTCGGCGTCAGGTTCTACTTTGGCGATACGCCACCTGATAGCTTCGAAGGTATTATTACCCTGGGGATCATTAAAGTTCGATGTTTGGAATCTCAAGTTATTGACCGGGTAGCCGGGTTCTCCTATATAGTTAATGGCAGGCTTGGCAGGGATATAGGCATTCTCAGTTCTGTCAGCTAAATCATCAAGGAATTTGGCACGCCCACCTGCTCCAACGCTCCCTCCAGGCCAGGAACCGCCCGCAAATGCAAAGTTCTTCATGTCCTGGACGAGGGCATCCAAGCCCGACATTCCTGCTCCACTGAGTCCCTGATAGCTACCAGCATCAGAAGGCCCATTGAACCAACGCAGACTATCGGCTTGGCCGAACTCAGCGATCTGAGAGGCGAAGTAATCTAACATCGGTTCGATCTGGTCCCTCTGCCAGAGCAAATCGCGGATCTCACGAACGGCATTATAGTAATCTGGTTGCAACTCTGGAGTCTGACTGCTGTCACTTCCACCCCCACTAGCAGGGAAAATGCTGTTGTAGACTACGTCATGGCCATTGTTCCACGTTGGACCCCAGCTGGCATCTGTGTCCCAGGGTAGTGTCCACATCTGGCCAAGGTAATTGTTCTCTGGTGTATAGTGTGGTTCGAAATACCATGCAGCGTTTTTGTTGGCGTTTGGCCAGTAATCATAATGTCTTATTGCCTGGGATAGTGCGTGATAAGCATACCATCGATCCAGACGCACATGATGGCGGATAAAGTCCGCTCCACTGTTCCCTGTGAGTCTGTTCTCAATATTGCTGTAGTCTGAAGCGTCAGTGACGGCATAAGGGGCCTGATAGCGTTGCTGTCGTTTGCCATTTCTGGTTGAGTTGATCAGTTTGTAAAGATTGCCTTTCTCAAGGTGGTGTGCTTCCAAAAAACGGACATCATAAGTCTCCTGGGCCAATCCGAGTCCCCAGAAATCACCATGCCAAGGGTCCGGGGCCTCGTCCTCACCTCGAATGATCCGAAGATGGAAGTAGTATGAATACGGGGCAGGTACTCCTATCTGGTTGAACAGATGGAAGTTGACATGCTCATTCAAGGCATACGTTAGCGTTTGTCTGTTATCAAAACCCTTCGTGGTGGTTAGTGTCCGCCACTTTGTTGGATAGGGATTGCCGTCTTTATCCTTGGCCTGGAAGTAGTGCCCACGATTAAACCGAAAACGCATGCTACGTTTAGAATTAGGATTACTGGTAGGATAGTATCGGCCATTGCCTCCTCTTAAACGATAGCGGATATTGTCATAGACGATTCCATCATAGATAAATGCCCCATACCAATTGTAAACAAACCAGGCGGGTGTACCTTGGGACAGCCGGTTAATTCCATCCCAACCCATACATTCATGGAGGTCTTCCCATCTGCTGATTATATGGTATACCGGTAGCGACTTGAGTATCTCCTTCGAGAAGCCCTCATATTCAGGGACACCATTATATACAAAATAGGCAAAGTTTAATGAAGGGTCCTCAGGATACGGTATAGTGACTTGCTGTCCTAAGTTGTCTATGGCCTTTACGCGGTACCGTACCAGAGTTCGATGCATCTGTGCCGGGATGATAGCGACATAGATACCATCTTCGCCGATTTTGTCTGCACCAGAACCATCATCAAGCATCTCTACCTGTGCCCAATTCACTTGTGATGCATAAAACGAATTGATTGGTCCCATCGCATCCTCGTCGGCGTTCATCTGGCCTATCGACCTCGGAATGCGGGCAGGAATATAGTGTCCCGGTAGAACTATCTGGTATTCCAGAAAGACGCTCCGCAAGCCGTTAGAGTCAGCGACTTGAACTGTAATGCCTGTTGTCTGTTCCGAAGTAGGTTGTTGCGGGTCATGGCGAATCTCGATGAAGTAAGGGGGGGGATTATTCGTGTATACAACTGAGTTGGCATGACTTGGTGTTGGTGCTGATGGTCGCCAGTTTGCTGGAATACTATTGTCAAAGTTAGGATTAATCAACTGGATCGAGCAACCAGTACCAAGTTGATTGGATGGAAAGGGATCGCCAACCACAGGCCAAGGAAACCCGATCCCATAATTGACCCGATCAACCTCATGACCGTTGGCATTACATAGAATTATATCTTCTCCATCATTATCGAGTCTTCCCTCAAAAGGGCCAAACATGCTTGATTCGGGCATTCTATCCCGAGTCCGACTACTCCACCACTTAGCCTTGACTGCATCTATATTCTCGGTAACAATGACAAAACCACCTGCTGGAAGCACTGTACCTTGTGGGAATAAATAGAAAATGCCCTCGGTGAAGGCCCAGCCTGAGAGATCTATATCTCTGTTACCGGTGTTGTGCAATTCGATGAATTCCACGAATTCAGTCGACACATCAGGATCATAATGAATTTCGTTGATGACAACATAATCCTGTGTCTGCCCGGTCAGGGCTTGTGCACTCATATTCTGCCCCAAGGTCAGAAACGAAAGCATTAGTACAAGAGTTTTTGTCATACCGGATCTTATTGATTTCCAATTCTTAAGCTTCATCACAAGGAGCATTCCCAACTCCACACCATGTTGGTTGTAGGGGTACGATTCCCGGTCTCAAAACAGAGCGGATATTGGACTCATTATAACAAATTGTGTCTTGGAATGGAAGTAGCTGAGCGAACTTACCAAACATATAGCAATATTTATTGAATTTTTAGATTATTTTTCGAGAATTTTAAAGATAAAATCGGATTAACCTTCCTGACATATGTCTCACCGGTCATGTGTTATGATATGCGAAAAGAATATATTATCAGGAAGGAGCCCTTTATGGGAGTACGAAACAAGAAGCAAGAGGAACTGCGACGT
>Ga0114922_10001250_pt1 | contig 24272 bp, 17 predicted proteins | sample AartaG_FD_100975 | JGI IMG/M metagenome (GOLD analysis project Ga0114922, IMG submission 100975) | Deep subsurface microbial communities from Aarhus Bay to uncover new lineages of life (NeLLi) - Aarhus_00045 metaG | ecosystem: Environmental > Aquatic > Marine > Oceanic > Sediment | place... | reverse complement strand
TGAGTTGGCTGACCAATCCGGGCGCATATCGCAGGACGCGCTGAATACGATCATCGAGAAGATCGAACCGGCCGAGGCGCCGACCTTCAACGCCGCTTGCCACTGGTTTCTTGTTGGCCGCGTCAGAGCCGTCTTTGTTCAGGACGCCAACAGCCTGGTCATCAAGGCGGCCGACCTCGTGGAGATTCTAACGCATCTCAAGAAGCGCTTTCCGTCGGTGCAGCGGATCACGTCGTATGCCCGGGCCCAGACGATGGCGGCCAAGAAGGACGAAGACCTCAAGGCCATCGCCGAAGCCGGGCTGGACCGCGTCCACATCGGCATGGAATCCGGGTCGGACCGGGTTCTGGAGACGGTCCGCAAGGGGGTTACCAAGGAGCAGCACATCGTCGCCGGGCTCAAAGTCAAGCAGGCCGGGATGGAACTCTCCGAGTACGTCATGCCGGGCCTGGGCGGCCGGAGGCTGGCCGAGGTCCATGCTCTCGAAACCGCCGACGCCCTGAACCGGATCGATCCGCATTTCATCCGGATCAGGACCCTGGCCATTCCGGATGGCGCTCCGCTGGCCGAGGACCACCGGGCCGGCCGGTTCGAGAAGTGCACCGACCTGATGATGGCCAGCGAGCTCCTGACCTTCATCGAAAACCTGGACGGCATCACCAGCACCGTGGTCAGCGATCACATCCTCAATCTCTTTCAGGATGTAGAGGGCAGGCTTCCCCGGGATAAGGAACGCATGTGCAAGATCATCCGCACCTTCCTGGCCATGGACCCCCAGAAGCAGATGTTATACCAGGTCGGCAGGCGGGTGGGCCTTTTCTCCTGCCTAGGGCACATGGAGGCCCCGCACAGAATGGCCGAGGCCGAGGCGATCTGCCGCAAACTCGGCGTCACCCCCGAAAACATGGACGAAATAACGGATCAGATAATCAAGAGGTTTATCTGATGTACAGGTCGGGTTCTGCCCGACCGGAGCGCGGGTTGCCCGGAGATTCACGGCGGCCGACACCCGCCCTGCAAGAGCCGGTCCGATAGCCCAGGGGGGGCAACCGCGGGGGCCGAAGCGCAGGCCGTCAAACCCGATACGCCCCTCGCGTCCGATCACCAGGACAGCACCGCGGCGAGAACCCTGTTACGCACCTGTTACACATAATGGGGCCGGTCACGCTACAATCCGAGATTGGCGCCCGGGACCTGCCGATGATCGTCCTGGTGCCCGGCTGTGACCGGTTGTCGCAGCTTCACCCCATACCTGCTTGGAGGAGCATACTATGCGAAGGACATCGACACCAACAACGTGCAGCCAGCGCCCCGGCTTGATGTACACCGTAGGCCTGAGTTTCCTTTGCCTGGCGTTGTTCGCCGGATACGCCCGGGCCCAGGCGCCGCCTGCGGATGCCGAATCCAAAGGCAACACCCAGAACACGGGCGAGGTCAAAAGCAAAGGCCAGGCTGAGGGCGCAGCCGAGGTCAACACCAAAGGCCAAGCCGATCCGAAAGACCGGCCCGAAGCCCAACTGAAACGCAAGGCCAAGTCCAAGGCCGGCCAACAGGCATTCAAAAAGGGCAGGAAGCGCATCCAGTTCGAGATGGACCCCAACGCCAAGTGGGTCTGTGACCAACAGACCGTGACCCTGGAGCCGGTCTGGCGGGAGGACAAGAAGCTCAAGTTCGCCTTCCACATCCGCAACGAGGGCACCGCCGACCTGAAGATCAAAGCCCGGGGTGGGTGAGGGACTAAATTCAACGGTCGGTCCGACCGTACCATCAAGCCGGGACAAACCGAGTTGCTGGAGGTCATCCTCAACTGCCACAAGCTCAAGAGTTCCTTCAGCCAGAAGATCACCGTCACGACGAACGACCCGGACCATCCGACGGAAACCCTGATTTGCAAGGGGCAGATACTCGACGCCGTCAGTTTGAGCCCCAAGCGCATCAACTTCGGGAGCGTATCTCGCAAGGCCCCGGTGCCGCCGCAGACCGTCACTATCACCCGCGGTGACGCTGGCCCGTTGAACCTGAAGCTCAGGCCCGTCGAATCAGAGAGTCTCGTGGCCCAACTGCGCGAAATCGAGCCCGGCGAACGCTACGAGCTGGAAGTCACCTTGAGCCCGCCGTTCAAGTCCAACAAGGTACGGGCGAAGGTGATCGTGGAGACTGGTATTGCAAAAGCGCCTACCGCCTCGATTCCCGTTTACGCCAGCCTTGCCCCCCGGTTGGAGGCCCAGCCCAGAAACATCAGGGTTCCCGGACAGTTGAAGGCGGATTGGCAGCAGGTCGTGAGACTGGTCTGGGATGACGACGTGCCGCACAAGATTATCGGCGCGACGGTGAACGATCCCAAGCTGACCGTGGAGGTGGACGACCAGGACGGCCGGCATCAGGTCATCGTGCAGGTTCCCGCCGGGTACACGCTGCCGGGTGGCCGCCGCACCGTGGTTATCAAGACGGACGATCCCCAGGCGCCGGAGGTCAAGGTGCCGCTTACCGTTACGAGAGGGGCTAGTAGAGCCCGTGCCGGACACTCGGCGATAGCGCCGCGCGCAGCGCAGAACACGCGATCCGGAAAAGCGACCCAAACAGAGTCCACTAAACGGAAAGGGACACCGGCTGCCAACCTGGAGGAGACACCGTCTGCTCCCGAGTGACGCGGTCTTCAATCCGGCCATTCCGTTGCGGCCTGCGCGTATCTGCGCAGGCCGCCGATCCATAGGGGAGGCATGAGCGGTCGGTCCCCGAGGGAACAAAGGGTGCTCGCCGCTTCTACCCGCCGGTAGAGGAAAAGGTAGCCCATATCATCGATGGGCCCGGAGGGGCCAGACGGCCTGGCGACCGACCGCAAGCAATGTCTCTGATGATGTCAGGGGATCACCGGCTCAACGGGCGGGCTCAGACCGATTTGGACGGGTTCGGGCTGGGGAGCTGTTCGTCCCGGCCTCGGGGTGGGCCCTTGCTCGCGGGGCCCAGACACCTCGATCAGAGGCCTCTTCGGTCCGGGCAGGCTGGCTTGACGACTGACCGGGCCTCGCCATAGCCGGTACGCCCATCGGGCGGAATCCATCACGCTGGCGCCAAGCCCGATCATGCCCCGGAGTTGATCATAGATCCCGGCCAAGAAAAGGCTGTTGGCCGGCTTCGCCAGTGCGCGCACGAAATTGAGGGGGTTGTAGTACCAAGCATAAGCGAGCAGGACGTTGAGCTGGGTCCGCCAGGGCTTAGGCAGCGACGAAGCGACCACGTGATTCCCGTCGAACTGCCACTCGAGGACCTTTTTGCCGCCCACGGTGTCGAAAACGAACGCGTTCTCAAAGGCGGCCTCGTACGACCGCGTGCCCACCGCCGGCGTCAAGACCGTCACCTGCAGGCTCTGGGCTCCACATTTCCGAAGGAAATTCACCTGGTTCAGGAGACCGTACGGACTACCCCGCGTGTGGAGCGGCTGGCTGTCGTGGTGCATCATCATGGGCATGGGCAGGATGCCTCTCCTGTTCAGCAGGGCGAACAGTTGGGCCGTCCCGTTGACGGACTGGCCCTTCTTGATGAGGGTGGCGGTCAGGTCCTCGACGCCGATCCAAAGGGCCCGCAGGCCGGACATCCGGGCGTACCGCAGCAGGTCCCGGTTCTTCCAGGTGTCGAACACGGTCGCCTCGGTACCCCACCGAATCGCTTTCCTGATGGGCCTTCCGGCGATCGTGGCCCGCGACATGGTCTCAAACATCTGCTCGACCGCGGACCGGTTGTCGAAGAAGTTGTCGTCCGTGCCGAAGAACAAGCGGATGCCCAACTGCTCGCGAAGCTGACGCATCTCCTCAACGATCCGCTCACCGCTCTTGTGGCGGAAGGTGCGCTGATTGTAGGCCGGTATCGGGCAATACTCGCAGTTGAACTTGCAGCCCTGCGACAGGATGAGCGAACCGATCGGCGAATGCCACCAGACCCGCGAGGCGGGCAGCGGCCGGCTGTGCAGGGCGCAACCGCGATGGGGACGTTCCAACAACCCGTACCCGATGATCGGGTGCGGCAGCTCGTCCAGATCCTGCACCAGCCGTTGGATCCCCGTGGTGACCAGTGGCGAGTCCGGCTGATCATCCCGGCGGTACACCAGGCCGGGGATCTCCGCCAGGGCCCCGGCGCGGCGAGCATGCCGGAACGCTTCCAGCATCGTCCCCTGCCTCCGGCGGTACTCGAGCAGCACCTCGACGAGTTGCATCAGGACGAATTCTTCGCCGGTGACGGCCAGGTCGGCGCTGACCTCGGGATCGCCGCTAATCCCGAAGAAATGCCACGGCTCGTAGATGGCCTTGGGGCCTCCGGCGATGATCAGCGGGCGATCCGGTTGCCGGCCTGTGCAGGCGTCGGCCACCAGGCGGTAAGCCCTCTCGGCATGAATCTGCATGCTGGAGATAAGCAGCATCTCGATCGGGGCGCCGTCCAGCCTGGCCCGCCGCGGGCGGAAATTCGGATTCCACTGCTGCAAGACGATGCGGGTTTTGGTCAGCCCCGAGTCGTAGAGCGCCGCCCCCACGGCCCGGGCACCCGCCGGGGCCATCCGGTGAGTACTCAACAGGTAAGGCAGCAGTCGCGTTCGCTTGTCGAAGGCATAGACCACGACCGTCGGGATGCTCAACCCCGCCGCTGCGGCCCTGATCCGTTTACGCAACGACGGATACTCGCCGCGCTTTGTAAACTCATCACCCTTCAGGCGCCTGGGAAGTTCCAAGTCCTTACACCCCCTTCTTCGTCTGGCCCGAACCAGCGGAGGCTGCTCCTCAGACCCACCGTGAGGGGCACACTCGACTGAAGGGGGTCAGGCAAGCGGCGCACAGACCGCACCTGCACGCACATTAGCTGGGGCGAGTATAGCCCATCCGGTGGGCACCGGCCAATGCCGGCGGTCATTTCCTGGAAAACAGTCCAGCCCGAGAACGTCGGGCAGGCCTGATCGGCCAGATGGGCTCAATGGCCATGCCCGAAGTGGCGACACCCTACCCGGCCTCCCTTGACCCGTTGCAACTGCTCAACATCTTTGGGGGGTCGGGCAGGATCGAACGGCCGTCTTGCTTGTCTGCCGCAAAGGCTACAGAATGAACTGTTTGAAGACCCTTTCCTTTTCCTTTTGGAGGTAAGACGTTGCAGCGATCTTCGATCACCATCTCCGCGTTGTTGTTCCTTCCGGTCTTTTCGTTTGCCCCAGCCGCCGCGCCCGCCGACGGCGGACCCGTGCGCGACCACGACATCGAACCCGAGGACTACTTCGGGATCGGCACCATCCTGGCCTGCGCCGTTTCGCCCGACGGCAGGTACGTCGCCTATACCGAAAACCGCTGGGGCACCGCCAAGCAGAAGCGTACCACCGACCTATGGGTGGTGGAGTGTGCCTCCCGGACCAGACAACGGCTCACCTTCGAGCGCGTCGGGGCCGCCCGGCCCACCTGGAGCCCTGACGGCAGGTACATCTACTTCACCGCCCGCTTCAGCCGGGCCGGCCAAAAAGAACCACCCTACGACGGCAAGACCCAGGTGTGGCGGGTCTCGCCCCAGGGCGGTGACCCCTTCCCGGTTACGCGGGTCAAGGACGGTATTAGCGGGTTCAACCTCTCCAAGGACGGTCGAACGCTGTTCTACACCAAAGCCAAGGAGCACATCGACGACGAGTGGAAAGACCTGCAGAGCAAGTACAAGGAACTCAAGTACGGCCACGGAGTCACGAAGTTTTCTCAGGTTTGGTCGCTCGATCTGGAAAGCTGGTGGGACAAGAAGCTCGTAGATGAAAAACGCGTCATCAGGGACCTGGCCCTTTCACCCGACGGGCGGCGCCTGGCCATGATTACCACTCCCGATGCTACGCTGCTGACCAATGAAGGCTGGTCGCGGGTGGACGTGTACGACATGGAAACCGGCGAAATCACCCGGTTAACCAGTCAGGAGTGGCGCCAGGACCATCCCTCGCCCTACGGCTGGCTGCAAAACCTGGCCTGGTCCGCCGACAGCCAGGCCCTGGCGTTCATCATCGACTTTGACGGCTATCCGGGCGAACTCTGCGTAGCCGAGTGGGCCAACGGCGCTGTTTCGGTGCGGACGCTCAACCGTCCCGAGGGCGTCACCCTGAGCGGCGGCAGGCCTCGGTGGCGGGGCCACTCGCGCGAGCTGTGCTTCTTCGGCGAGTACCGGGCCCGCAAACGCATCTACGGCATCGACCGAGTGGGCAGCGGCCGCCAGGGCGCCAGCCGCACGCTTACGCCCGGCGACGTGGTGGTCACCGCGTTCGGCTTCAATCCTCCGGGCCAAAAGCTGGCCATCGTGATGGCCACCGTCACCCACATGCGCGACCTGTTCCTGGTCTCGGAGTCGGGCGAGTTCGAGCGGATTACCAACGTCAACCCGCAGATCGACACCTGGAAGCTGCCGCAGATTTCCCTGGTCACCTGGGAAGGAGCGAACGGCCACGAGGTGGAGGGGATTCTGGAGTTGCCGCCGGACTACAAGCCCGGCGACGGCCCGCTGCCGATGCTGGTCGATTTACACGGTGGACCTAGCGGCGCCACCTACCTTCGGCTGCGGCTATGGATCTACGGCCGGGCCGTCATGGCCGCTCGCGGCTATGTTCTGCTGAGCCCGAACTACCGCGGCTCCACCGGCTATGGCGATAAGTTCATGACCGATCTCATCGGCCGGCAGAATGACATCGAGATCGAAGACATCCTCCGCGGGGTCGATGCCATGGTCGAGCGGGGCATTGCCGATCCTGACAAGCTGGCTGTCTCGGGCTGGAGCGCCGGCGGGCTGCTGACCGACTGTATCATCACCCACACCGACCGCTTCAAGGCGGCCAGCACCGGTGCCGGCATCATCGACATGGTCCTGCAGTGGGGCACGGAGGACACCCCGGGCCACGTGGTCAACTACATGCAGGGCCTGCCCTGGCAGGTTCCCGACGCCTATCGGAAGGCCTCAGCCGTCTTCGGCCTGGACAAAGTCCGCACCCCGACTCTGATCCACGTCGGGGGCTCCGACCCGCGCTGCCCGCCGGGGCATGCCCGCACCCTCTACCGGGCCCTGCGCCACTACTTGAAGGTCCCCACGCAGTTGGTGGTCTACCCCGGCGAGGGTCACAACCTGACCACCCGCGAGAACCGCGCCGCCAAGATGGCCTGGGACCTGGCCTGGTTCGACAAGTACGTCATGGGCAAGACAAACGAAGAGCCGCAATGAGCCCCGACCGGAAGCTCGGTCGCGGTCCGGGCTCTGCGAGGCTCAACAGGTGTGCGCCTAGGCTCGCAGCTAGCAGCGGTCAGCTTTCAGTTTTGATGTTTCTGCGCTTCTGCGTCTCAACGTATCGGTTTCAGCCCGGCCTGGCGGCGCATGCGGTTGACCCGCGCCAGGACCTGGGCATGCCGACGCAGGAAGGTGGTCAAGGCGCCGGTGGTGATGCCGATCTTGGCAGCCGCCCGCGAAACGCGGGCCTCGCAGGCGGCGATCACGTCGAGCACCTCGCGGACGATCCAGGGATAGCGCTGATCGCGGGCCCCCACGACGAACCGGGACCTTCGGTTAATGCACCCGGCCAGCAGGTCACCGGGCTGATACGCCTCCAGGTCAACCCGGCGGCGCAGCTCGAGGGCAATCTGCCTTCGCATCCGCCGCAGGGCCCGGGCCCGGTTTTCGTGCTGAGAGCGGCTCTCGGTGGCCGTCACCACCAGCCCGGCGTCGGTCAGACGCAGGCGGACGGCTGAATCTGTTTTGTTTCGTTTCTGGCCGCCCGGACCGCGGGCCCGGTAGGTATCCACCTGGCAACGAGCCAGCAAGGCCCGGTCATCCAGGGCGAGGTAGTCGGTTGTCGCCTCCAGCCGCCCAGCCGCAGCGGTAAGGTCGTCGTCGCCCATGGAGTCGATGGTACGCCAGCGCCGCCCCGAGCGGCAAGGGCCGCCCCGGCAAAGGCGGCCCCGCTCAGCAGGCGGATGGATATCGGACCTTCCCTTCCGTTGGGGAGGGTCGCAAGTCGCGTCCGTCTCCAACCGATAACTCACAAAGACTGCGAGCGGACCGGGCGGTCCGGAGCGGATTTGGAGACGACGACCATGAAAAGGTGGTTCCTGCTCAGCGTATTCCTGTGCCCCCTCGTACTGCTGGCCCAAGCCGGCTGTGAGTCCTTCTTCGAGAAGGAGGGTTCGGCCTCATCCGGCCGGACGGCCGTCAGCAGCGGCGGGGATGACAACAGCACCGCCACCGAAGGCGGAGGATTCTTTACCGAGGTCGGCGGCGATGTGCTGGAGGTCCGCCCCGAGCGGGTGGACGCCGACGAGGAAGGCGAAGAGACCGCCAGCCACTTCCGGGCGATTCAGATCGATCCGGTCAGCGAGGATTCAGCCGGTCCCAAGTTCGTCAAACACTTCGACATCGATAACGACGGGCTGATCGACCTAGTGACCGCCTGGAACGAATCTCAGCCCGTCCAGGTCCACCTGCAACGACGCGACGCCGAAGGTGACCTCCGCTTCGTCAGCGTCAACCTGGGCGGCACCGGCCCCATCGCCCTAATCGGCGGCGTGGACATGGCCGACTTCGACCGCGACGGCTGGCTGGACGTGGCTATCCTGGTCAAGGCGACCGGCGTAAGCGGGGTCTGTCCCAAGCCGGGGGAAATCCCCCCCTACGCGGTGGTCGACGACGAGGGCGAGGTGCAGATCCTGTTCAACCCGGGCAACCTCGACGAGATCACCGACGGTGACGCCTGGCAGGAGGTCCGCCTGGACCGGTCGCGTCTGCCCGGCCGGCGGGACAAGGAGGTCCCGGAAGCCCGGACCTACCCCGAGTTCAACGGCTACACCGGTATCGCCGCGGGCGAGATCGACGGAATCAACGGTCCGGACTGCATCGTGGCCTACAACCCCATCGAGTGCAAGTTCTACGGGGATGAGCCGCCGATCAACCGCATCCTGTTCTTCCCCAACCCCGGCGGCTGGAACACCCGCGACTCGGGAACCATCCCCCTGACCGCAACCGCCGTCGCCGGCCCGGACCAGAGCGCCAACATCCCCGATCCCGACGACCCCGAGGCCCAGGGAGTGGAGGTGACCCTGGACGGCAGCGGCAGCTTCAGCTCGAATTTCGTAGGAGTCGGGTATTTCTGGGAGCAGACTTTCGGGACCGCGGTGACGCTGACCGACGTCATGTCGGCCAACGCGACCTTCACCGCCCCCACAACGTCAACGGTGCTGACCTTCCGCCTGACCGCCAGCGCCGGCGCCGCCACCGATTTTGACTACGTCAACGTGATCGTGGGCAGCCCGACCAACTTTCCGCCCACGATCACCACCTCCGGCGACCAGACCATCATCCCCGATGCCGAGAACGTCGACGCCACCATCATCGAGATGTTCGCCTTCGCCTCCGACCCCGACGGCGACGCCCTCACCTACACCTGGGACCAGGTCTACGGAGACCCGGTGGCCCTTTCTGGTGCCAATACCGCCAGTGCCAGCTTCCGACCCGCGGACCAGGGCGGCGAGTTCCGCTTCCGCGTCACCGTCAGCGACGGGACCCTGCGTGACTCGGCTCTGGTGGTGATCACCAGCAGCGTGTGGGCCCCGATCCGCATGGACATGGCGCTGGCCCGGGCCGGCGACGTCAAGATCATGGACGTCGATCTGGACGGCGACAATGACATCATCTACACCTTTCCCGACCTGATCACCCAGAACGTCTCCTGGGGACGAAACCCTACCATCCCCCACGACGCAACCAGCCCCGGCGGATCGCAGGCCGCCCATAACGCCGCCAATTGGCAGTTCCGCCCCGTGGGGCAAGTGGACACCGACGCCGACGTGATCGCCCTGGGTGACGTGGACCTGGACGGGTTCGACGACGTGCTGGTGCGCTCGATAACCGGGCGGGTCGTGCAGTGGTTCCGGCACCCCGGAGCCGCCGACCTGGAGCCGATCTTCCCGCCCCCGGACGTCGTGCCTGACCGGTTCAACTTCCCCTGGCAGGTCTACACCATGGCCGAGTACGAAATCCACAAGCCGGCCGGCATCGCCATCGGCGATCTGACCGGCGACGGCTTTAACGAGGTCGTCGTCGGCGCCGGCGGCGTGGTCAACTGGTACGACGCCAGCGTGGCGGAGAGTACTTACGATTCCTGGGGAGAGAACTTCGTCGTCGACGACACCAAGGCCAACGGAACCACTGACGATCCCAACGATCCCGACTTCGTGGACGCCGGCACGGTTATCTACGGCCTGACGGTGGTGGACATCGACGGCGACGGCTTCGGTGACGTGGTCGGCACGCTGGACCGCCGGGTCATGAGCGGCCTGGCCGACGACACCTTGATCTGGTTCCGCAACACCCTCGGTGATCGGGAGGAGGCCCCGGAATAAGGTGGATTGCACAATGCGGGAGTCAAGCTGTGGGAGGCAAACCGCGATAGCGCATCGCGACCGGCGGTCTTGACTCCGCCTTTGGCAATCCCAACTCCGTAATCGACTGGGAGGTCGCAGACTATGAAACGGTGGTGGACCCTGACCCTCACGCTGATCGTGCCGCTCGCCCTGGCAGGGCTCGGCTGCGAGACCATGTTCGTGGACCCGAACCGGTCCGGCGACGCCGACTCGGCCGACTACCTGGTCACCGGCAAAACGACGAGCTTCTTCACCGCCGTCCAGGTGGACCCGCGTAGCGAGGATTCCGCCGGTCCGCAATTCGTCGCCGCCGCCGACCTCGACGGCGACGGGCGGATGGACCTGGCCAGCGCCTGGAACGAATCGCAGCCCGTGCAGGTTCATCTCCAACGCCGCGATGCCGAGGGCGGAATCTTCTTCGAGACCGTGCCCATCGCCGGCACCACCCCGATCGCCCGCGTCTCGGGCCTCAAGATCGCCGACATGGACCAGGACGGGCGCCTGGACCTGGTGGTGCTGGTCAAGGACACGGGCCTGCTGGCCACCTGCGATCCCCAGCGCGACGACTGCGACGTCACCGACAACGACGGGATCATCCCCGACGCGATCATGGGCGGGTTGATCATCTTCTTTGCCCCCCAAGACCGGAGCGGCGACGTCTGGGAGCCGGCCATCCTGGTCAACTCCTTCTTCGCCGGCACCGACGGTGACATCCCGGAAGAGGGGGGATACACCGGCCTGGACGTCGGTGACTTCGACGCCCGCAACGGCCCCGACATGGTGGTGGCCTTCAACAGCGCCGAAGGGAATCCCCAGTTCAACCGGATCGACATTTACCTCAATCCCGGAGGCGCCGCCTCACGCCAGGACGACGGCTGGGACGGCACCACCGTCTTCGAGGACCTGCCCGAGGCGAAATCCGTCGCCGTCCTCGACGTGGACCGCGACGGAGACGACGACATCGTCGGCACCTTTCCCGAATCCAAACGCTGTGCCGTCTTCTGGCTGCCCAATCCGCTGAGTCGCGACGGCGCCGATGCCGTGGCCAACACCGCAGCCTGGAACATTCTCGCTCCCATCGGCCGCATCGCCACCGAAGCCGACGTGCTGGCCATCGGCGACATGGACGGTGACGGCATCGACGACGTGATGGTCCGTTCCACCGTAGGCCGCATCGTCCAGTGGTTCCACGCCCCGGCTGAACCGTCCACGACCTTCATCCGCAACCCCTGGCGGGTCTACACCCTGGCCCAGTTCCTCGAACGCGAACCCCAGGGCATCGCCATCGGAGACCTCACCGGTGACGGGCAAGCCGAAGCCGTCGTCGCCGCCGAGGGGGCCGTCGTCTGGTTCGATTCCTCCCGGGCACCCAGCGTCTTCGATCAGTGGGGCGAGAATCTCGTCATCGACGAGGGCCCGTCGCCGAACGCCGGTACCGACGGTCTGGCTGCCGACCAGTCCGACCTGGATGCGCTCCTCGATCTCCTCGATACCGACGCCGACCCGACCGCCCAGACGCTCGAGGACACCGGCACCTTCATCAACGCCCTGTTGATCGCGGACATAGACGGCAACGGCTTCAATGACATCGTCGGCACCATCGACCGCGACGAACTCAGCGGTCTGGCCAACGATGCCCTGGTCTGGTTCCGCAACAACCGCAACTGAGCCTTTTGACCCGGCATGAACACCGGGCCTGGCTCTCGCACACTCAACTCTCTCGCCCGAGACGGCACCAGAGCCGGGGGTTATGCCACGACGGTCTCATCGCCCGGTGACCGCGTTCATCCACAGAGAGTGACGTGAACCTCCTCGCTTGAGGCCGCAGCCATGTTTACGGAGGTGACGAAGCAGGACGCCGCGTTTCACCGAACGACCACCGTTTCCCGGATCGCCTCAGGCGGTACACCGGCAAGCTCCTGCTCGCGACGATCTTCAAGAATCAGCTTGATCGCCGCCGCGAGGCTCGCCCGACACTCCTCAAGCGTCTTGCCTTGGCCGTTCGCTCCGGGCACTTCGGGGCAGTACGCAATGTAACAGTCGTCGTTTTCAAAGACGCCAGTGGTCGTTGGTCATACAGACCGCCGCCTTCGTTTATTATACCACGCTGCCCGCTCACCCTGTCCCCTCAATCTCCGGCGGCAGGGCTACGCCCTCGGCGGAGCGCAGGTCCTCGATCCTGTCCAACTGGCGTTCGAGCTTGCGGGTCCGGGTGCTGGTCAGGGCTTCGTACTGTTTCATGGCCTCTTCCAGACGCTTGCCCATCTTGTCCATCACCTCGGAGTACCTGGCCCACTCTTTGCTGAACGCACCGAGCAGCGAGAGGATCTCGCGGGAGGTCTGCTCCAGCCGGAAGTTCTCGGCCGCCTGGCGGACGACGGCCAGCACCGCGTACAGCGTCAGCGGCGAGCAGAGCACCACCTTCTGCCGCAGGGCCTCATCCAGCAGCGAGGGGTCGTGCTCGTGGATGAAGCCGTAGACCTGCTCGTTGGGAATGAACACCAGGACGTAATCTACCGTCCCGTCGGCCGGGTCGATGTACTCGCGCGTGGTGATCTCCCTGATCCTGGCCCGCACGTCGCGCAGGAAGGCGCTTTTGAACTGCTCGCGAGCCGGATCGTCCTCCGGAGCATCCAGGTATCTCAGGTAGTTGGGCAGCGGGAACTTGACGTCCATGTTAACCCGCCGGTTCTGGGGCAGCGGAAAGGTGAAATCGGGCTTGGAGCCGGATTCGGTCGCGGTCTGCTTTCGATAATTGACCCCCTCGATGAACCCGGCCAGGCGCAGCACGTCCTCGGCCATGCGCTCGCCCCACTGCCCGCGGCGTTGGGGATTGGCCAGGGCTTCGCGGAGCTTGGCCGTCGTGTCGGTCAGGTTGGCAGTGGCCCGCGTGGTGGTCTCCAGGCGGTCAACCAGCCTGCCGTGCGACACGCTACGTTCCTTCTCCGCCACCCGCAACGCCCGGTCAAGTTCACCCAGCCTGGCCGACATTTGCTCGACGGTCTTGTCGATCAGCTTCTTCTTGGCTTCCAGGGCCGATTCACCCTGTTTGGTGTGCTCAGTCAGCTTGGTGCCGGCCAGCTTCAGGAAGTCTTCGCTGTTGGCTGACAGCGCCTCCCGCGACAACGCCGCAAAGGCGGTCTCGATCTGCTTGACAATGGCCTGCAGGTCCTCGACTTTCTCCGCCTGGGCCTCTTCGATCAGTTTCCGGGCCACCTCCCGGGCCGATCGCCGGCGCACGACCAGCACCAGCAGCACCACTGCCGCTCCGACGACGATTCCGATGATCACTGCTGTCGCGTCCATCCCGACCCCGATCCTGGGGGTTCGTTCGCTGCGCTCTGCTTACACCGCTGGTGCAGTCTAGCCAGCCGGCCCCTCTACTCCAAGGCCGAGGCCGTCCAAACGAGTCCGGAATACGTGATCAGCGGCCCGGAACGCAGCAAGCCACCGTCTCATTTCGCAATCCACAGTGCCCCCTTCCTGGAATATTCCACCGCGGGCTGCGAAGATACCTGTGAGGGCGGTTCCGCCTGCGGCGGGCTTGTGTTCAGGGAGACCGGGCAATGTTACAGGTTTGCATCTTCGGGTCGTACGAGGGCCGCCTGCGGGCCAACAAGCGGTTCTTCTTCACCCTGTTCGGGGCCGCCGAACTGCGCCGCTCGACGCTGGCCCGCCGGATCCTGACCGAGCGAGCCCAGGACCGTGCCGTCCCCCACAACCGCCAGCGCTACATCGTGATCACCCTGTTCGGTTCCACCGAGATCAAGGCGCCGACCCTGGCCGAGGAGTTCCTGGATCTGCAAGAGGCCGTCAGGAGCGGAGCCCTGTCCCTCGACGCCTGGGACCAGCTCACCGCCGACCTGGCCCGGTCCGACGAGGATATGGTCTTCTCACTGACTCTATTCGGCGGCTTCGAGGAGACCGGACTGCCCAACGAAGACGAGGAAGTGGACAGTCTGGCGCTGCAACGGCACCTGGGCAACATCGGCGAGAACGCCGTGCAGGTCCTGCAAATGGGCGTGGGCCAGGATGACGCCCACCGCCGGGCGGTCGTGCGTCAGGCCATCGCCGCCAGTGCCTGACCTGCCGCCGCGTCCCTGGGGCAGATCGTTCAGGAAAGGTCCGTAGCGGCCTGCGTCCCCGCAGGCCGTCTGGGTGCCGTGGCCCAGGCGAGCCTAACGGCCGGCCGGCAGTCCCCATCAGCCGGCGTTCAATCCCTCCATTTGTTCGACGATCGCGGGCAGCGTCTTTCCGCTGGGGCCTGTGAGGCAGACGTCGGCGCTGGCCGACAGAACCGTCCGATTCGGATTGACCTCGACGACGGCGGCCCCGCTGCCGGCGGCCCAGGTGGCTAGGGAGGCCGCCGGTTCGACGACGCTGCTGGTCCCGACAACCAACATGACCTCGCATCTGGCGGCGGCGTCCTGGGCCTCCGTAAACGCCTCGGGCGGCAGCATCTCCCCGAACCAGACCACCCCCGGACGCATCATGGACCCGCACTGAGGACAGTGCGGGATGTCATCGAAACCGTCCTCGGGGCTGCCCCGCAGCTCGGGACAGGGCGGTTGGTCCGGCCGGGCGTCCCAGCGGGTGCAACGGTTGATCCAGGCGTCGCCGTGGAGTTCGATCACTCTCTGACTGCCCGCCTGACGGTGCAGGCCGTCCACGTTTTGTGTGATCAGGGCGAAGTCCTCGATCATCTGCTCCAGGCGAGCCAGGGCGAAGTGACCGGGGTTGGGCTTGCACTGAGCCAGTGCCTTCCGCCGCCAGAGGTAGAAGCGCCACACGTCGTGCGGGTCGGCTGCGAAGGCCTGCGGGGTGGCCACCTCTTCCGGGCGGCGTCCTTCCCAAAGACCGCCCGGCTCGCGGAACGTGGCCACGCCGCTTTCGGCCGAGACGCCGGCGCCGGTCAGGCAGCTCACGCGCTTCGCCTCGGCCAGCATGCGGGCCACTTGTCGGATGTTGTCACGCAGGTCGTCGTCCATGGCGGGGCTCCTGCCCCACAGCTTGACACTTTCGGGGCTTACGATCAAGTTGGCTCACATGGTGCGGTCTCCCTTTCTGTTTGTCGCCGGGTTCGGCACGCTGCTGCTGCTCGGTGGTTGTCACCAATGGTTTATTGACGACGCGGATCGGGAGGTAAACGAGCTCATCGCCTCGCGGCAGAGGGCTGCGCTGGGCGAGACCCACGCTGTTGAGATCGGCGCGGAATCCGGCCACATCACCAGGACCGCCGACATGTATCGTTTCGCCCCGCACCCGGTGGATGCGGACGTGCCGGAAGCTTCTAAGAGCGCCACTAGGCTGCGCCCCGAAACGGTCGAGCCAACCACCGCGCCGTTTGAGACGGCCGAAGCGACGACCCAGCCGGCTGCCCGGGCCGAGGTGTTCACCCTGGCCGACTGCCTGGCCTATGCCCTGCGCTACGCCCGCGAGTACCAAACTGCCAAGGAGGACCTGTACCTGGCGGCCCTGGCCCTCTCGCTGGAGCGGCACCTGTGGACGCCGCAACTGTCCGGGGGATTGTCCTACGAGTTCGCCGATTACGGACAGGTTCGCGATTTCGACCGGGCCATGACCGCCATCGCGTGGCTGGCGGTGGAGCAGCGCCTGCCTTTGGGCGGGACGGTGACGGCTCAGGTGCTCGACCAGTGGATGCGCGACCTGAAGGTGCACACCACCTCGGGCGAAACGGGCACGATGATTCTCTCGGCCGACATTCCGCTCCTGCGCGGCGCCGGCCGGGTGGCCTACGAGAGCCGCTACCAAGCCGAGCGGAACCTGATCTACGCCGTGCGAGGTTTCGAGCGCTTCCGGCGCGAATTCCTGGTCGACATCGCCAGCGACTATTTCGACCTCCTTTCTCTCCGGACCCAGATCGGAAGCGCCAAAGCCCAAGTCGAGAGTCTGGCGGTCGCCCGGGCCCGTGCGGCAGCCGTGGCCAAGACGGCCGAAGGGCTCCAGCTTGATGCCGACCGCGCCCAAATCGAGTATCGCAGTGCTCAGAACCGCGTCATCAGCGCCCGCGAGCGCTATGAGTCTGCGCTGGACCAGTTCAAGATCCGTCTGGGCATGAGCACCGAGTCGCTGATGGACCTGGCGGAAGAAGAGATCGAGCTTTACGAGCCCGAGGTGACCGAGGCTGACGCGATCGCCACGGCCCTGACCTACCGCCTGGACCTGCTCAACGAGCTGGATGGGGTGGATGACGCCCGCCGGGGGGTCAGGGTCGCCAAGAACAACCTGCTACCCGATTTCAACTTCTCCGGCAGCGTTACCACGATCACGAACCCGAACAAGCCCAACACCCTGGAATACAACACCGAAAGAACCACGTGGCGCGGATTGCTCGAGTTGGAGCTGCCTCTGGACCGCAAACAGGAGCGCAACGACTTTCGTTCGTCGCTGATCGATCTGCGCCGGGCTGAGCGCAGCTACGATGAGTCCCGCGACCGGGTGCGGGCCGAGGTCCGCCGGGCCAAGCGGCAGATCACTCTTGCCTGGCTGTCGCTGGCAATCCAGGAGGAGAACATCACGGTCGGCGAGTTCCGGGCGGCTCAGGCCGAGGAGATGAACAGAAAGGCGAGGCTCCGGTCCAACCGCGATGTCATAGAAGCCCAGAACGACCTGCGTGATGCCCGCGACAACTACGCCGCGGCCCTGTCCGCTTACCGGCGGACCATCCTGGAGTTCCTGCTCAGCACGGGCACGCTGCGTATCGGCGATGACGGCAAGTGGCTGACCTTCGACTCCTCGGCGGCCCCCGAAAGGGCCGCTGCCCCGACCCGGCAGGCTGACCAGCCTGCCGCCCCCGCGCCGTCCGTTTCCACATCCGCCGTGGTGCCCGGCCCGGGGCCCGGTTGAGGCAACCCACCGCAGGGACCTATAATGTCCATAGAAGAAGTTTAAGGGCTATTCCGCAGTGCGCGGAGCACGATCGCGTGAGGGCTGAGCCTATGGGTGCCAAAAGAGGGGTGCAGGCGATTGTAGCATTGGCAGCGGTGTTGCTCCTGCGGGGCTGCAGCTCCGGCGGCGCAGGCGACCAGGGGAACGTGGACACCATGGGCGCGAACGAGAACCTGCCACAGGACCCCGGTCCGCCGTTGGGTGGCGGCGAGACCGGCACGGAGAACGACGACGCCGGCCGACCGGCGGGCGGGGCGGAAGAGGGGGAAGCTCCGATTCCGGTGATCGACTGCAGCGGTCGGCCGTTCGAGGAGACCGGCGTAAACCTCACGCCGTACTATGAGGAGATCCCCTCGTATTCGTTGCCGGAGGAGGTAGTCAGCGATCTCCGGCGGGCGTCGCTGGACTACTCTGATTCACTGCCACCGCCGTGCCATCAGGGCCAATTGCGGTCCTGCGTGGCCTGGCAGTTGGGCTACGGGATGATGAGCTTCCTCGCCAGCACCCGGCTGGAGGACTGGGGCCCGCCCGACCGCAGCGACCGGCAGTTCAGCCCCACCTTCCTGTTCAACCAAACCAACGGCTTTGTGATGGGGCGGTCACGGGCTGATAGTTGTGTGCGGTCCGCCTCGTTCGTCAGCGACGTGATGAGTTTCCTGGAAGAGCAGGGCTGCGCCCTGATGTGCGACGTGCCCTACGTCGGTGACCTGGATTGCGAGGCCCTCCGGGCGACAGCGCCGCTGGATGAAGTCCGGGAGCGGGCCCGGCAGTACAAGATCGCCTACCATCGCAAGATCGACCACGACGCCGAAACCGTCAAGTCGTATCTTTTCGAGGAGCTGCTGCCGTTGGTGGTCTTCAGGGTAGGTCCCGAGTTTGAAGAGCTCTCGGGGACGCAGCTCTACGAAACGGTGGAGCCGGAGGGCAGCGCCCATGCGCTGCTGCTGATCGGCTACGACGACACCCGGGGGGCATTCAAGGTTTTCAACTCCTGGGGAACCGGCTGGGGCGACCAGGGCTACGGTTGGGTATCCTACGCCATCTGGCCGGAGGTGGTTGCCGAGGCCTGGATCGCGGCGCCGGCCTTTTCCGACGAGATGGGCGCCTTGGTCGGCGGGTTCGGCCGGGCGACCAACCCCTATCTCGACTCCGACGGCGACGGCCTGCCCGACTCCATGGAACGCGAGTTCGCCGACTACGACCTGAACCCGTTGGAGCCCGACGGGTTGACCAACAGTGATCTGCTCATGCAGTCGGACGCCGATCACGATGGCTGGCCGGACGTTGTGGAGGAACGCTTCGGCACCGACTCGGACTCCGCGGACAGCTTCCCGTTCATGCCCGGCTTCGACTATCCGCCGGGTTTCTTCGATGCCTTTGCCAATGGCACGAACGGGGTCCTGGAGTCCGACCTGGAACTGCTCGATCCGTCCGACGATTCGGACGAGGACGGCGACGGCGTCCCGGGATCGGCCGATTTGTGCCCGGACACGCCGCCCGGTACGTTTGTGGACGGGCACGGCTGCGTTTTGGAACTCTGATCGCCGCGAGCGCAAGCGAATAGTGAACAAGCCCGCCCTGGGGCCTCGGTACGGCGCCGAAACGTCGGGCCCGGTCGTTTAGCCGGATAACCAACAGAAAGAAGACTGGCGGGATTCGAGGTGCAAGGATGTCCACAGGGGAACGCGAATTCGTTCGTTGGTTGCAACAGCGCGGCGGTCCTCCGCAATGGCCGGTGGTAGTGGGCGTCGGGGACGACATGGCCGTCGTGGAGGTCGGCGGGGAACGGCTCGATGCCGGGGCCGCGGTCCTGCTGACCAGCGATATGCTGCTCGACGGAGTTCACTTTGAGACCGGCGTCCACGGTTGGGAGCAGATCGGGCGCAAGGCGATCGCCTGCAGCCTGAGCGACTGTGCAGCCATGGCGGTCCGACCGGTGGCGGCGACGGTCTCGGTCGCCTGGCCGGCGGGCTCGGATGCCGAGGGGATGAAACGGCTCTTCGAGGGCATGTGGGAGATCGCCCGCGAGTTCGACTGTGCGGTCGTCGGCGGGGATACGACGAGCTGGCGGTCCCCCCTGGCGATCGACGTGGCCATGATCGCCGCGCCGTATCCGGACCAGCGGGCCGTGCGACGCAGCGGCGCCCGGGCCGGCGACACCCTGTACGTGACCGGTCCGCTGGGCGGCAGCCGCCTGGGCCGGCATTTGACCTTCACCCCGCGGGTACGCGAAGCGCGATCGATCGCCGCCAGCCTCGGGCCGCACCTCCACGCCATGATGGACCTCAGCGACGGGCTGTCGATCGACTTGCACCGCCTGTGCGAGGCTTCGGGGGTGGGGGCGGAATTGATCGAGGGGTTGCTCAGGCGCGTCGTCAGCGACGACGCCCGCCGGGCCTCTTCCCAGGACGGCGTGCCGGCCCTGAACCACGCCCTCAACGACGGGGAGGACTACGAGTTGCTATTGGCCGTCGGCGAGGCACCGGAACCGCCGACGATCGAGGACGCCTTCCTTCATCCGATCGGGAACGTGACGGCCCAGGGGGCTCTTTTAATCAAACAACGGAACGGCAGTATCCGGCCCGTGCCGCCGCGCGGTTACGAGCATCTCACGTGAAACGACTCGGCCACGTCGTCGATAGCAGCAGCGTCGAACAGACCCGTCGATTCGGTCAGCGAATCGGTCAAGCCCTGCGGGGCGGCGAGGTGATCGCCCTGACAGGTGCCCTCGGGACGGGCAAGACCCAGCTTGTCAAGGGGCTGGCCGCCGGCAACGGCGAAGGAGACGTCTCGCGGGTGACCAGCCCGACCTTCACATTGGTCCACGAATACGCCGGGCGGGTTTACCTCTATCACGTCGATGCCTACCGCCTGGGCAACGGGGCTGAGCTGGCGGCACTGGGCCTGCACGAGATGATCAGACCCGAATCAGCCGTGGTGATCGAATGGGCCGAGAAGGTCGAGGAGATCCTGCCGCCGGACCGCTTGACCGTCCGCTTTGAAATGACCGGCGAGAGCGGGCGGCGGATGACGGTCGAGCCGGGCGGGCCCGCGTCGGAGCGGCTACTCGAAAGAATCGTCAATGACGAATAGTGAACCGCCGCCGACGATCAATCCGGCGCCGGCCCTCGACGTGGAATCAGGCCGGGGGCGGTCAAACGATTGGGCAGATGGCAAACGAGCCTGACATCCTGGTGGCGGAGAGTTTCGACGAATCAGCCCTGCAGCGACTGGGGACGGCGGGCCGGGTTCGTTTTGCCGGCGCCTGCGATCAAGCCACGTTGATCCGCGAAGCGGCCGGTGCAAACGCGCTACTGGTGCGGACCTATGCGGAGGTGACGGCTGCGGTGATCGAAGCCGGGGCTGAGTTGAAGGTCATCGGTCGCGGCGGGGTCGGGCTGGAGAACATCGACCTTCAGGCCGCCCGGCGTCGCGGAATAACGGTGGTGTACGCCCCGGCGGCGGCCAGCGACTCGGTGGCTGAGTTCACCGTCGCCCTGATGCTGGCCCTGGAGCGCCACCTGGTTTCGGGCGACGCCATGGTGCGGTCTGCCCGGTTCAGCGAGGCACGCCGCAGGCTGGTTGGGCGGGAGCTTCGCGGGCTGACCCTGGGCATCGTGGGAATGGGGCGGATCGGTCGGCGGGTGGGACGCATCTGCCGACGCGGACTGGGCATGAAGGTTCGCTTCAACGACCTCATTGAGATCGCCGGTTTGGACTTCGATGCGGAACCGGTCGGCAAGGAGCGCATCTGGGCTGAATCGGACGTGGTCTCGCTGCACGTGCCGTTGACTAAGAAGACGCGGCACCTGATCAACACCGGGGTTCTACGGTGCTTTCGGCCCGGTACCAAATTGATCAATACGTCTCGCGGGCCGGTCGTTGACGCGACGGCGCTGGCCCGAGCACTGGCCAATGGGCAGTTGGGCGGTGCGGCCCTCGACGTCCACGAGCCCGAGCCGCCGCCGCCGTCCCACCCGCTGCTGTCGGCGCCGAACGTGCTGTTGACGCCGCACGTGGCTGCCCGCACCGGCGTGGGGCTGGCCCGGATGAACGACGTCGTAGACGACGTAATCGCCGCCCTGACCGGCCAGGAGGTGCAATACCCGGCTCCGGTTGAATAGGAGCAATCGAGCACCCCCATCGGGCGGCGTGCAGAACCGGTGGGCTTGCGGGGGTCGCGCCTAAACGACTACCATCCTGCGGGGATGGTCCCGCGCTCCTGCCGGCGTGATGCCTGGGGGAGCAGCCGGGGCGGAACGTCCGCGACTCTCATGCCGAGGCAATCGCTGTTGGAAACGATGTTGGAAGGCCTGTTGCTGCACTGGGTTTGGGACGCGATCTACCGCAACTGGGCGCTGATCGGCATCGTCTGCACCCTCATCCTGTTGGTGGTGACCCCGACGCTGATCCTGCGCAAGTACGTCAACATCGTGCGGAACATCATGGACGACACTCCGCCGCCGCTGTCCATGGGCGTGGTGGACTTCGAGCGCATCGAGGGGGAACGGTTCGACTTCCGCTCCTTCGACGGGCACGCTCTTTCGGGGATGCTGCTGGCCGGGAATGTGGAGCGCTGCTCGCGGGGGCTGATCATCTTCGCCCACGAGTACGCCAGCGATGCCTATAGCAGCGTCCGCTACTGTCGTCCGCTGCTGGAGGCGGGCTATGACGTGCTGACCTTCGATTTTCGAGGGCACGGCCGCTCCAGTCAGGAGCAGGGCTACAAGCCTCGCCAGTGGGCCTCCGACCGCGAGCAAGCGGACATGCTGGGGGCCATCGCCTACGCCGAGGACTATCTGGAGCAGAGGGGACGTCCCAAGGAGTTGGGCCTGTTCGGCATCTCGCGCGGGGCGTGTGCGGCCATCCTGGGCGCCGTGGGGGTGCCCAGCGTCCGGGCCATCGTGACCGACGGGGCTTTCAGCACCGACACCACGCTCGAACACCTGATGAAACGGTGGGCCATCATCTTCGCCAAGGTGCGCTTCGTGGCCCAGAACCATCCCCCCATCTTCTGGCGGTACCTGCGCTGGATGCTGTTGCGTCACTGCCGGCGGAAGTTCGGGTGCCGCTTCCCCTCGGTACGCAAGGCGATGGTCCGACTGGGGGAAAGGCCGGTATTCCTGATCCACGGGGAGAAGGACAGTTTCATCCCCGTTTCCCAGTCGCAGATGCTCTACGACCTGGCCATGGGACCGAAGTCCCTGTGGATCGTGCCGGGCGCCAAGCACAACCAGTCGGTGGTCGCCCAGCCCCGCCAGTATGCCGGGCGGGTGGTGCGTTTTTTCGACGAGCACCTGGCCGCAGAAGCGTCTCCCTATGATTGGGAGAGTCCAGAGAACAAGGCCGTCCGCCCCGCCGCAAGCGGGCTGAGGTCAGGTTGAACATGCAGGTTCCCAAGCTGGTGTGTTGGATCGCGGTAACGGCGGCGGCGGCGTGTTGTGGACCGGCCCTGGCGGACCCGGACCCACAAGAGCCGCGGCGCACGCCGATCGTCAAGGTGGTCGAGCAGGTCCGCGACTCGATCGTCAACATCTCGGCCACCGGGCTGGTCAACGTCGAGCGACGTGACTTCTTCGATCTCTTTCTCATGCCGCCCATCCAACGGAAGGTGAGCAGCATCGGCAGCGGGTTCGTCCTGCACGAGGCCGGCTACATCGTCACCAATGCCCATGTGGTGGATCGTTCGATCGACCTGCGGGTCACCTTCGCCAACGGTGACGCGTACAAGGCCGAGGTGCTGGTCAGCGACCGTCACCACGACCTGGCCATCCTGCAGATCAGACCGAAGCGGCCGCTGAAGCCCATCCCTATGGGCAACAGCGACGACCTGATGCCCGGCGAAACGGTCATCGCCATCGGCAATCCCTTAACCTACGCCAACACGGTGACCAGCGGAATCATCAGTGCTCTACACCGCAGGATCGAGCACTTCTCGGAAGTGGTCTACGACGACCTGATCCAGACCGACGCGGCCATCAACCCGGGCAGCAGCGGTGGGCCGCTGCTCAACATCTTGGGCGAGCTGATCGGGATCAACACGGCCATCCGGGCCGGTGCTGAAAACATCGGCTTCGCCATCCCGGTCGATCGGCTGCGGGCCCTGCTGCCGGCCATGCTGGACTCCGCCATCGCCGACGAGCGGCATTTCCGGCTGGGGCTGCGCGTGGAGGGGGCGGAAAGACCGCGTGTGGTGGAACTACTGGCCGGCAGCGCCGCCGACCAGGCCGAAATCCGCGTGGGCGACGAGTTGGTCCGGGTGGACGGCCGGTCGGTGGGGCGGGACGTGGACTTCTACATTTCGATGTTGGGTCGCAGCGTCGGCGATCAGGTGGCCATGGAATTGCGCCGCGGAGGGAAGATGCGGGAGGTCACGCTGACGCTGACCGAGATTCCCAAGCCCGACGGGCTGGCGCTGGCCCGGGCGAAATTCGGACTGCTGGTGGAGAAGCTGACGCCCCAGGCTGCTCGGCTGTTCGGCGTGCGCACCAACGCCGGAGTACTGGTTGTGGACGTGGAGCGTCGCAGTCCGGCCGACCGGGCCCGTTGCCGGCCGGGAGACCTGCTGGTCCGCATCGGGGAATACCGCATCTCTCAACCCGACGTCCTGGGTGCGTTGCTTGAAGACGTGGAGCCGGACACGCCGGCGGACTTGACCCTGTGGCGGATCATACGCGGGGAGGTGTACGAAATCTCCGGAGTGCGAGTTTTCGCCCGCTGAATCAGTATGCGCGAATGTGCAACACCGATCGGAGCCCGGAGCGCAAGCGACCGGTTCCTGCGCTCGCTGGATGTGGACTGATCGCCGGACCGCGATCCGGCCCCGCAGCGCCCTTGAACCCAACGGACGTAAGAGGGTGAATCGAGCCCTGACCGACAGGCATGGCGCGCGACGCGGCGGCATCACCCCTCCCCCTGGAGTGTGATGCCGCCACGCCTTTCGGAGGAACACGCAAGGAGTTC
>Ga0114922_10001249_pt1 | contig 24272 bp, 18 predicted proteins | sample AartaG_FD_100975 | JGI IMG/M metagenome (GOLD analysis project Ga0114922, IMG submission 100975) | Deep subsurface microbial communities from Aarhus Bay to uncover new lineages of life (NeLLi) - Aarhus_00045 metaG | ecosystem: Environmental > Aquatic > Marine > Oceanic > Sediment | place... | reverse complement strand
TTTGAACATATGAATCATCAGGCTGCCAATATGGGCGGGGTTCCGCCCAATACCAACTTATAAACATACCATATCTATCTGCAGATATAATATTATTATTATGAATGAGAATATTCCCTCCTAAATTGGATAATGAGACGGCATCACGATGAATATCTAAAAATTTACAATTTTTTACAGTAATATTTTTGACATTTGGCCATGCAATGTAATAATCATCCCCTATAACGTGTGTAATATGACCAACATCTATTCCTCTTAAAAAATTATGAAACTCTAAGCCATCAAAAGTAACATCATTGGTTATATCCAGATTCTGGATATAAAAAGCATTTACTCCTATTGGGTGGTCTTCAGTGCCCCCCGTGCTATTAGGACCTACAATTATAGTATCCTGTTCTCCTTTAATAATGAGACTCTTATCAATAATATTAATGGCCCCCTGGTTATCTCCTCTCTCCGTTGGCGAAGCATCGCTCCAATCATAAGTCCCAGCATGAAAATAGATTGTGTCTCCGTCTAAAGCAGCATCAACAAATCCTTGTATTTCTCCCCTGTTCATCGATGGATAGACATCCCACATAGCTCCCTTAGGTTTATTCTTTTTGGCAATAACTAAGCTTCCAGAGATGAAAACAATCATAGAAAAAATAGCAATAAAAACAAAAAGTTTTCTGTAAAATTTAGCAAACATTAAATCCTCCTTTTTTCATTATTAAGGCACAGATAAGAGTTTCTTTTTTCTGTTGATGATGATATTCACTCAATTTCATCAAACTTTCACCTACTAAGCAACTGCATCAACAATAATACATAGGAAAAACATATACTGTCAACAAGAAATCCGTAAGAAAGAGAGAATCTCAATAAAAATACCTATAGACATAAGAATTGTATATTTCACTTCTCTTAGAAGGCTAGACACTTCATATATGCTTAAAAAATATTGAGCGTATTAGAGAGCAGGTTATTTAATGTTTTTAGTCAGATTGGGGGGAACGGGTCTCTCTTTGCTAACCAATTAGCATTTTCGAGCTAATCCAGGTCCAATCTTAGTCTCAGATCCCAAAATCCACTGAAAACAAGAATAGACTTCTCCATCCATGTCACAGCTGTGTAACAGATTTTACTTAAACTCGCTTAATTTGGCTTAATGGTGCTTAAAATATAATCAAAGGCAAAACTTGAATAATAAGGGGAAAATATGAGGGAACAGAGTGCCGAGGGTCGGACTCGAACCGACACGTAGGATAACCTACGAGGGATTTTAAGTCCCTTGCGTCTACCAATTCCGCCACCCCGGCAGACATTTACAAGTGGCAATTATATCACAAGCAAATAGCTGCAACAAGAAGTGAAATTGGAGGGTTATTCCACAGTGACGCTTTTGGCTAGGTTGCGGGGTTGGTCAACATCTGCTCTCCTGGCAGCAGCAATATAATAAGCAAAAAGCTGTAAAGGGACAGTTGTCAGAAATGGTGACAGCAGCGGAAGAATGGAAGGAATCCGAATAACAGCATCCACCTTATCTTCAATCTCTTTATCATCCTCATAAGCTACAGCTATAACATAGCCTGAACGGGCTTTGATTTCGGAAATATTACTTATGATCTTTTCATAGATCCTGTCTTTGGGGGCAATTGCCATGGTAGGCATATTATCATCAATAAGAGCAATAGGGCCGTGTTTCATCTCTCCGGAAGGATAGCCTTCAGCATGTATATAAGATATCTCTTTTAATTTCAGGGCTCCTTCAAGAGCGATCGGGTAATTTGCCCAGCGTCCCAGATAAAGAAAATGAGAAGCAGATATAAATTTTTTCGCCAGTCTTTTCAATCCCCCTGTCTTGCTGAGTATACTTTCAATTTTATGGGGAATAAGCTGCAGCTCCTTTATATAGGACAGACCTGTATCTTTATCCACTGATTCCTTTAGCTGACCTAAATATAGGGCCAGCAGCATTAAGGCCGTCATCTGGGCAGAAAACGTCTTGGTAGCTGCAACTCCGATCTCAGGCCCGGCATGAGTCATCAAAAAACCTGCCGTTTCCCTGGCAATAGACGAGCTTTCCACATTACAAACCGCCAGGGTCAATGGCTTTTTGACCTTGAGGGCTCTTAAAGCTGCCAGTGTATCTGCTGTCTCCCCGGACTGAGATACAGCAATGACTAAAGAATTTTTGTCCAAGATAAAACTTCTATAGCGATACTCGGAAGCATATTCCACATCTACCGGAATTCCGGCAATCTCCTCGATAAAATATTTGCCAACAAGGCTAGCATTAAAAGATGTTCCACAAGCAAGGATAACGACTCTTCTGATATTTTTTATTCTCTCAGCAGGAAGTCCGATCTCATCCAAGAGAACCTTCCCTTTGTCCAGAGATATCCTTCCCTCTAATGTATCCCGGATGACCTGGGGCTGTTCGAATATCTCTTTAAGCATAAAATGTTTAAATCCACTTTTTTCAATCATAAGAGGATTCCAGTTGATACGCTCGACCTTTTTCTTTATAGGTTTGCCTGAAAAATCAGAATAGGTCACTCCTTCCCTCTCGATAACCGCCATTTCCCCATCGCTTAGAAATACAACATCTTTGGTATACAAAAGGAGAGGATTTACATCAGAAGAGATAAAATATTCATTCTCACCCAACCCTACAATAACAGGAGGGCCCTGTTTAACTATAACTATTTTATCCCGGTCCCGGGAAGATATTACGGCAACAGCAAAGTCCCCTTTCAGATGCTCCATCGCCTGCCTTACAGCTCCCTCCAGGTTCTCCTGGAAATATTTCTCAATAAGGTGAGCGATGACTTCTGTATCTGTTTCTGTCTGGAATTTATGTCCTTCAGAACTCAGCTGGGTTTTAAGATCCATATAGTTTTCAATAATGCCATTATGCACAATGACCAGATCTCCGGTACAGTCCTGATGAGGGTGGGCATTTTCCTCAGATGGCCTTCCATGAGTGGCCCAACGAGTATGGCCGATACCATAATTTCCTTTTACCTCATCTTCCTTGAGGACATCTTCAAGAACGCTTATCTTTCCTTTGGCGCGTCTCCTCTGTATCGGACCATCATCAATAACTGCAATACCAGCAGAGTCGTATCCGCGATATTCCAGTTTTTTTAATCCTGCGATGAGGATCGGAACGACATTTTTTTTACCGATATAACCGATTATTCCACACATTATTTTTTCTTTTTCTTGGGAACCCAGTCTTTTATTTCCATCTGTTTTGCGCGTGCAACAGCCAGAGCCTCAGAAGAAACATCTTTCGTAATAGTGGAGCCTGCTCCAATATAGGCTCCTTTTCCCACTTTTACAGGGGCGACCAGTTGAGTACCTGAGCCGACAAAAACTCTATCATCTATTATAGTTTTATTCTTTTTTACTCCATCATAATTACACGTAATCGTACCAGCCCCAATATTGACATCTTTACCCACTAAGCTGTCTCCAACATAGGAAAGATGTCCCGCCTTGGAGCGGTTACCAAAAACTGTGTTTTTCATCTCAACAAAATTTCCGACTTTTGCTCCTGATTTTATAATACTATTAGGCCTTAGATGAGTAAAAGGCCCGATCTGCGCTTTATCAGCTATGCGGCTTTCCTCTATCATAGTAGAGGAAAGAATTTTTACACATCTGCTCAGCCTTGAATTTATAATATGAGCACCCGGGTAAAGAGTGCACTCTTTACCAATAACAGAATTCCCCTCAAGGACAACAAAGGGATAAATAACAGTATCTCTGCCGATTTTTACATCAAAATCAATCCAGGTTGAAGCAGGATCATAAAATGTCACTCCTTTTAGCGCCATAGATTCAATTTTTCTCATACGTAATATATTTACTGCTTTAGCCAGCTCGAAACGGTCGTTTACACCTACTATCTCTCTGACGTGTGTGGTCTTTTGGACTCCGACTTTTTTCCCGGAGGATGATAAAACCTCAATTATATCTGTAAGGTAATATTCTCCCTTTTTATTTTTATTGGAGATCTTTGAAAGAGCTGATATCATATCCTTTATTTTAAAAATATAGATACCTACATTTCCCTCTTTAAGTTTTCTCTGCTCTAGGGTAGCATCTTTTTCTTCTATAATCCTTATTCTGTTTTTATCCAGGTAGATCACGCGGCCGAACCCTGTAGGATCAACCATTTCCGCTGACATAAACGTAAGCGCATTCCCCTGCCTCTGGTGCTGTTTTAACAAAGGACGTAAAGTATTCGGCATGATCAAGGGAAGGTCTCCGTTCATGATGAGAACATCATCCCCTTTATACTTCGAAAGAGTTTTACTCGCTGCCATAACTGCATGTGCAGTTCCCAATTGGGGTTTCTGGGTAATAAAACTGATCCCTTCCCCGGAAAACTCCTCCATAAGCGCCTCTTTTTGATATCCTACTATCAGGTGGGTCATTTTAGGCTTTAGCTGGGATATAGAATCCACTACTATTTTAACCATCGATTTTCCCATCAAAGTATGGAGGACTTTGATTTTTTCTGATTTGAACCTGGTGCCTTTACCAGCAGCCAATACCAGAGCGTGAAATTGTTTTGTCATTTAGCTTTAGTTATCAGATTAAATTTTTTATTTTCCTGAAAAGTCTCAAAATTGGTTTCGTTCTGGGCCAATAACCCAAAAAAATCATCCATTTTAACAGCTTTCTTTAAATACTCCAAGCATTTTTTTTCATCTTCCATCAAACAAAACACATTTGCCATTAAATAAGGAACCTTCCCTTCTTTAGGCTTTTTTTCGCAGGCCTTTTCTAATGCTTTCAGCGCTTCTTTAAACTCTCCCTGGTTCATCTTATAAACGCCATATTGATAATAGTCTGAAAATGTTTTTAATATGATTTTATCTTTATTCAACCTTCCTTCACAGATATTAAGATAAATATTTGCCCGATCCGTAAGTTCCATTTCAGAAGGATATTCTTTCAGGAATTCTTTAATGGCATCTGCAGCTTTTTGAAAATCGCCTTTTCGAAAAATCTTCATACTTTTACTGTAAGCAGCTAATGCATCTTTAAAAGATTTTTTTTTGGGTGTCTCTTTTTCTTCTGTCACTTTTTACTCCTAAATATTATACTAATTTATTGATTGTAAACATTTTATCCTAATACAGGTTTTTTGACAAGGAAAATCGGACCTAGACAAAGGTCCAATAATCCTTATTATCCCTTATAAAACGAATTGCTTTTAAATGAAGCTTGTGACCTGCTCTCTTAGCTAAAAAATGAGCAAATATCGGACTCCCCAGTAAAGCTATATCTCCTATCAGATCCAGGATTTTATGGCGGACAAACTCATCTGGGAACCGAAGCGGGCCGTTTATGAGACCCTGAGAATCAAGCACCAGGGTATTTTCTAACGAGCCTCCCTGAGCTAGATTTTTAGCTTTAAGATCAGGAACATCTTTTAAAAAACCAAAAGTTCGGGCCGGGGCAAATTCTTGATCAAATTTCTTTTCATCAGCTTTTATGCTGCATTTTTGCTCACCTATTAAAGGGTGGTCATAATATATCGAATATGATATCTTCAAATCTTTAAACGGTTTTACAGAAATTGAACCATTCTCGTCTTTAACCATGAAAGGTTTCTCGATTCTTATCGCCCTTCTCTCTTTGTCCAAAGATTTTATTCCAGCAGCTCTAATCGCTTTTACAAAAGGCAGAGAGCTGCCGTCCATTATCGGCACTTCCCCGCTATCAAGCTCAATTCTGAGACTGTCAATACCAGACATATAAAGAGCTGCCATCAAATGTTCAATTGTCTGTATTTTTTCATCTCCCGAAGTCAATACAGAGCTGTTATGAGTCACAACCTTTCCGGGATCAATAAGAAATCTTAAGTTTCCCAGGTCAGTTCTAAGAAAAATGATCTCTCCGGAATCAGATGGCTTTAACTTGAGTGTAGCATTTTTGCCTGAGTGGATACCAATACCGGATAAAGATATTTCTTGTTTGAGTGTATGTTTCTGCATGAATTTAATTATAACTTAATAATACTGTGAATGTGAAATGGGAAATAGGAGGATAAAATTCAGGTGTGGCTTGTGCTCTCATGCAAATGGGGCGCTGGGTTGGTATGTCTCCGTCCTCACTCCACCCATCCCCCAGTGGGTCCCTTACGTTCCGGGCGGAGAGATCCCAACCCAGCTTAAATCCGCTAAAAGCAAGTATGCCCACACCAGAATTTCATTAGATAAAAAAAAATATCGGAACATCATAGAACCATGCCCGCGTTGTTCCGGATGGCTTTCTCCGGGATTCACCAGTAGCCATGCAATTCATTCTATTTCTGTAATATGTATAACACGTAGCCTATTTTTCGAGTGTTTTTTTTTAAAGGTGATTGATCAGGCTTGCCATATAAGCGGCGCCAAAGCCATTGTCAATATTGACAACAGCAACACCACCCGGGCAGGAATTGAGCATGGCCAGCAGGGCAGTCAGACCATTAAAGCTGGCACCATATCCGACACTGGATGGAACCGCTATTAAGGGGACATCAATCAAACCGGCAATAACACTGGGCAGAGCGCCTTCCATACCGGCTATAGTTATTATTACTTTGGCTTCTTTTATTCTATCATATTCTCCAAAAAGCCGATGGATTCCAGCGACGCCGACATCATAAATTTTTTCATAATCATTACCTAAAAGATCACAAGTAACAGCTGCTTCTTCAGCGATCGGGATATCTGAAGTTCCGGCAGTGATAATAGCAATCTTGCCATTTCCGGGAGGGGGTGTCTTTATTTTATAATATATGGTTTTTGCCATAGTATTATATTGTGCTTCTGGAATATCTTTTTTTATGTTTTGATAATCTTCAGATTCTACTTTTGTGACCAGGAGATTGCTGCCATTTTTAATTATACTTTGGGATATTTTAATTATCTGTTCCCGGGTTTTCCCCAGGCCAAATACTATTTCCGGAAAACCTCTTCTCAGTTCGCGGTGATGGTCTATTTTGGCAATACCCAGATCCTCATAAGGGTAGGATTTTAACTCTTTAACAGCTTCATCAGGAGTAAGCTCGCCTTTATGGACTTTTTGGAGGATTTTTTCCAAATGAGATTTCATGTTCACAATATTATCATAAATACGCAAGTATAGACAATAATTTAAGTCGCCCCCATTTTCTATTCTCAGAATACCCACCTAAAAAAAAATGGCTATATATCATACATATTGCAAAATAGAAGGAATTACATGGATACTAGTAAATCCCGAAGAAAGCCATTTTTTTAACAGGAGAGCGATAGCAAGAATCAGGTTAACTTGCCTGGATTATTCACGAGTCGAGGTTGCCGCAGATACAAGGCACAGGGTATGAAGCTGTGATAATTCACTGCGAATACCCTGTAACGAAGTAGATGCGGTAAGATCGGCTCGCCTGAAAGGTATAAAGTGCCGCTGATAAAATTTGTTTTTGTTTCTATAAATACAGCAGCGGCAATTTTATGAATAATTCAGGCTTGACAATTGGAGGGCACATGCCTATATTTTACAAGTTAAATCCCAATTTAATCATTAAAATCTCATGGAACCTATTGACCAAGTTCGTCAGACTGCAAATATAATTGAAATTGCCTCTCAATATACAAGTCTGATAAAAAAAGGAAATAAACATGTGGGACTTTGTCCCTTCCACTCAGAAAAAACTCCTTCATTCACTATAGATGAGGATAAACAACTTTATCACTGTTTTGGATGTGGTGCTGGAGGAGATATTTTCACTCTTGTAATGGAGAAAGAAAACCTAAGTTTTCCGGAAGCTCTTCGTTACTTGGCAGAAAAATACAATATAAAACTTCCTGAAAAAAGAAAGCGTTCCCCCCGGCATCTGAAATTAGAAGAAAAAATATACAGTATCAATGAAAAAAGCCTTGCTTTCTTTGAAAAAAACCTCCACAACACAAAAGAAGGCGAAAAAGCTCTCCAATACCTCAGTAAAAGAGGTATAGATAAGGAGGCAATCCAAAAACTAAAAATCGGATATGCGATGAATTCCTGGGATTCTATGATCTCCTTTTTCCAGAAGCAAAGCATTTCTCCAGCAGAGGTGGAAAAAGCTGGATTAGCTCTCCCCAAAACAAAAAGCGAAGGTTATTATGACCGCTTTAGAGGCAGGATAATCTTCCCTATTTTCAGCCTTACTGGAAAAGTTGTAGCCTTTGGGGGAAGGTCTATTTTTGACCAGGACCCCAAATATCTTAACTCTCCTGATACCCCGATCTACACTAAAGGAGATCTTTTATACGGGTTGAATTTTTGCAAACACGATATCCGGGAGAAAAAGGAGATGATCCTGGTTGAAGGCTATACTGACTTTCTTTCTTTGTTCCAATACGGGATCACTAATACAGCAGCTTCATTAGGGACCAGCCTGACCGCTAACCAGACAGCGCTTGCTTTACGTTTTGCTCCCAGATTGATCATCTGTTATGACGGTGATATTGCCGGGGAAAAGGCAGCAAGGCGAGCCATTTCATTAGGACTCAAAAAAGGCCTTCAAATTAAAATCATGGTTCTTCCCCAAGGCCATGATCCTGACAGTTTTATAACAAAAAACGGGGCAGAAAAATTCCTTTCTCTGGCAAAAAACAGCATTACGGGCTTAAAATTTCTTATAGATATGCAACTTAAAGAATACAGAAAAGATATTCCGGAAGAAAAAGTAAAAATTGTCCGGGAAATAATCAAGGAAATAGAAAACATTCCGGATGCGATCATAGGCAGCGAATATATCAAACAGACAGGGGAATACCTTGGTATTGACGAAAATCTATTACGGGCAACTGCCAAATATAAACCTTCAGGGGAAAAACAGGTGGTCCAAAATTCATTTCTAACCGCAGAAAAAAGACTTTTGCAAATTATTTTCACAGACAGTCAGATTGCATCATCTCTATTTAAAGAAATAAGCCCTGCTGACTTACAAGGGATAAAAAGTGAACCTATCTTCACTACTTTCCAAGATTATTTTCAAAACGGCAAAGCTCCGGATTTTTTTCAATTTAAAGAAAAGATCAACCCTGCTCTGTTCAGTTTCCTTTCAGAAGTTTTGCTCGAGGAATGCTCTACCCCTACAATTGAAGAAGCACGCGACTGCCTCAGTTCTCTCAGACAAATTTCCTTGACAAATCAACTAACAAGGTTAAAATCTCAGATTCCAAGTCTGATTAAAAGAAATGAGCTTAATAAAATTTCTTCTATACAAAAAAAGATAATGGATATTAATAGACATTTATATGAATTATCCCAGAAAGAGTATAGGAGTTAATATTGACAAGTGGAAATTTAGTTCAAAAAGGCATAATCACTGATCTTTTATCCAAAGGACAAAAGCAGGGATATCTTCTCTTAAAAGAAATCGAAAAAGTTTTTCAAGGGAAAAAGGTTGGAAGCAAAGATTTTGATAAATTTCTCAAGTCCATGGATAATTACGGAATTAAAATTGTGGATAAGAATAAAAAAGTTACTCCTAAAAGAAAAAAAGGTGCCCTTCCATCTCTAAATGGGATTGGACTAACTACGGATCCGGTTAAACTCTACCTGCGTGAAATGGGGAACATCTCTCTCTTAACCAAGGAAGGAGAAGTAACTTTAGCTCAAGAGATCGAAAGGGGTGAAAAAATTGTAATAAAAGCCCTTTCAAAAACAAAATTTATCCTGAATGAAATCCTCTCATTAGAAGAAAAAATACAGGAAGAACTAGAGATACTGCTCGAAGTATTTGAATTAACTGATTTGGCCTTTACTGAACAAAAAATTGAAGATAAAAAAAATGCAATCTTGTCTATGATCAGAAAAATCAAAACAATAAGCATTCAATTAGACAATATCCCCAGAGGAAAAAAGAATATACTAGAACGAGGACGCCTGATCATTGAAATCAGCCGCCTAATCCAGGGCTCAAATATCCGTTCTTCATATCAGGAAGAAATAATCCAGGCTCTAAGGGAAAAGTTAAAGATCATCAATGAGCTGGAAGCCAGGCAGGAAGACCTGATCATTTCATTAAAAAGGACCCGGAGCAAAAATAAGACCCGGGAGCTTGATCAAAAATTTAAGAAACTTGCCAGTCAATTAAAAAGCTTTGAAAAAGAAACAGGCCTTAACTCGCATGAATTAAGAAAAACCCTCCGGACCATCACAACCGGCAAGAAAATAAGCAATCAGGCAAAACAAGAGTTAGTCTCTGCTAATCTGCGTTTAGTTGTTTCCATTGCCAAAAAATACAGCAATCGAGGACTTCATTTTCTTGACCTTATCCAAGAGGGAAATTTAGGGCTGATGAAAGCAGTGGATAAATTCGAATACCGCAGAGGCTATAAATTCTCAACATACGCCACATGGTGGATAAGACAAGCAATTACCCGGTCGATCGCAGACCAGGCCCGGACTATAAGAATTCCAGTTCATATGATAGAAACAATAAACAAATTTATAAGGATTTCCCGCGAACTAGTTCAGGAAACCGGAAGAGATCCGACAAACCTGGAAATTGCTCAAAAAATCGGACTACCTATTAGTAAAGTCAGAAAAATCATTAAAATCTCCCAAGAACCTATTTCTCTCGAAACACCTATCGGGGAAGAAGAAGACAGCCACCTTGGAGATTTTATTGAAGATAAATTCATCCCTTCACCCCCAGATGCGGTTACTCATGTCAATCTAAAGGGACAAATAAATGACGCCTTAAAATCACTTACAGAAAGAGAGGCAAAAGTCCTAAAAATGAGATTTGGCTTAGGAGACGGAAACGAACACACTCTGGAAGAAGTCGGGCATCAGTTTAAAGTCACTCGTGAGCGGATCAGACAGATCGAATCTAAAGCATTACAAAAATTAAGACATCCAAGTCGCAGCCGAAAATTGAGATCCTTTTCCCATAATGAAAATCTCTATAATCCTTAATTGATTGACTTGATATTTAAGATTTGTTATAAAATGCAACGGGGCCTATAGCTCAGCGGAAGAGCCCCCGGCTCATAACCGGTCGGTCCCAGGTTCGAATCCTGGTAGGCCCACTTTTTTTTTAGGAAAAAATGTGTCCATTGACTTTAAAAGCCTAATAAAGCTTCAAAATGCAGATGAACTGATAATAAAAATCTCTGAAATTATCAAAAATAACCCCTCCAAGATCAATACAATTGATAACGAAATCGAATCAAGTATTGAAACCGTCGCAACAGCCAAACAAGACTTAACTGACAATCAGAAAAAAAGACGCAACTTGGAGGCGAATTTACAGGATATTAATATTCAGATAGAAAAATATAAACATCAGCTTAACAATATAAAAACCAATATAGAATATAGGTCACTCCTAAAAGAAATCGATAATGCCCAAAATAAGATCAAAGAAATAGAGGAGCAAATACTTGAAGAGATGCTTATTGCCGACGAGATCGGATCTAAAATAAAAGAAGCTGAAAAAATCGCAGAAGCGACAAAAAGAAAGTTAACCATAGAAAAGGACTCTCTAATTCAGGAAAACAAAAAAAGGGAAGAAGAAAGGCAGCATCTTTACAAAGAAAAAGAAAACATCTCGCCTTTGATCCCCTCTAATCTAATAAATCTATACAATGACCTTTTCGAGAAAAATATCGGCATTGCTCTTTCTCCAGTGACAGACGATTTCTGTTCAATATGTCAAATCCGCATAAGACCTCAAGTTTTGAATGAATTAATAACAGAGGAAAAAATCATTCTATGTGAAAATTGCGGTAGAATCCTCTATTGGAAGAATACTTCTTAAAAAATATATTTACTCTTTATAGAGAGTGTCTATCTGGTTTCTATATTTTTTCTCAACATAATTTCTTTTGACTTTCAGAGTAGGAGTAACCTCGCCTTCTTCAATTTCAAAATCCTTTTCAAGAAGAATCACTTTTTTAACTTTTTCATAAGAAGACAGATTGACTAAGCGTTTATCTATCTCTTCCTCAAAAAAGTTTATGATCTTATCATTTTTTACCAGGTCTCCATGGCTGCTGTAGGAAATATTTCTTTCCCTTGCATATTTTTCCAGTTTTTCAAAATCAGGAACGATAAGCGCTGATACAAATTTCCTTTTATCACCTACAACTACAGCACTTGTTATATAAGGATCTATTTTTAATATACTTTCAATCATTTGAGGAGCCACATTTTTTCCGCCAGTTGTAACAATAATATCTTTTTTTCTGTCGGTTATGACAAGAAATCCTTCTTCATCCAAATACCCAATATCCCCAGTATAGAACCAACCATCCTTAATTGCTTCTTTTGTTTCAGCTTCCATTTTGTAATAACCCTTCATAATATGGGGCCCTTTGCTTAATATCTCGCCATCATCGGCAATTTTTACTTCTATTTCGGGAATTGGCACTCCTACCGAACCGAATTTAAGATTCTCAAAAGTATTGACTGCAATGACTGGAGACGTTTCGGTTAGCCCATACCCTTCCAGCACAACCAAGCCCATAGCATAGAAAAATTCTGCGATATCTTTAGAAAGGGCTGCGCCACCCGATACAAAAAATCTTACCTTGCCTCCTGTTTTTTCAATTATTTTTGAAAAAACCAGCTTATGGGCAATATTACTTTTAAATTTCAACAAACCGGAGATACTCTGTTTAAGCAGTTTTTTCCGGCCGCATTCTTTCCCGACCCCGACTGCCCAGAAAAATATTTTTCTTTTAACAGCTGAGCTTGCCAACACATTATCGATTACTTTTGCATAGATCTTTTCAAATACCCGCGGCACACTTACCATAATATGAGGTTTTATTTCGATCAGGTTTTCACCTATGGTTTCCACACTTTCCGCATAGGCAATAGAGCAGCCTTTATAGATATAAGTGAATGTCACCATTCTTTCCAAAACATGTGATAAAGGCAAAAAAGACAGCACCGTATCTTTAAAAGAAAATTCGATTATTTTACTTATCGTTTTTGCATTACTGACAAAATTACTATGAAAAAGCATAACTCCTTTTGGTGTTCCAGTTGTGCCTGAAGTATAAATAATTGAGGCGATATCATCAGGTTTAACGGACATTGCCAGTTTTTCAAACAGCTTCGGATCTTCATTGTCCAGGCGCTTTCCTTTATCCTGGACTTCAGAAAGGGTTAATACTCCCTCAGGCGCTTCAGGCTGCAAGAGGATAAAATGTTTTACTTTTATAAGCTCATTCTTAATGGCTTCGACTTTTTTCCATAGTTCATGATCAGAACACACTACTACCCCAGCATCTGAATTATCTATAATATACTTGATCTGCTCTGGAACCAAAGATGTATAGATAGGAACTGTTATTCCTCCAATACACAAATTTGCCAGATCAGTCATTACCCAGTTTGGGCAATTTTCAGAAAGGATGATCAACTTATCACCCGGCTCAACACCCAAATCTTTAAGCCCTAAAGCAAAATTCTTTACTCGGTTACCGAATTCTTGGGTAGAAATAGGAACATATTTCCCTGATTCTTTATACCTCATAAAATCATCTTTCTGATATAGTTTTAAGGTATTAAGGAAAAATTGACTTAAGGTCTCAGTCATTACACCCTCCATGTTCAAAGATTCTCTAATTCTATTTAACCATTAAGTACAAAGTCAAGCATTTCTATTATTATTAATTCCCTTATTTTTTAAAGCTTCTGATCCTTAAGCAAGAATCAGGTTAGTTGATACGAAAACACGAAGATTTTCCCAATGATCTATATCAGCTTTCGCGGACTTTAGCTATCGAACAAACAGTGTCATCATCCCCCAGATTTATTATTTTTACTCCCTGGGTGGCCCGGCCGATAGACCGTACATTCTCAGTTTTGATGCGGATAATCTTCCCTTTTTCAGTAATAAGCAGCATCTCATGCTCATTTACTCCCACTATACCAACCGCATTTCCGATCTTTGAATTGACTTTAAGGTTAATGACTCCCTGTCCTCCCCTGTGATGACAGGGATAGCTGTCCACATCTGTCTTTTTCCCAAATCCTTTCTGACTGGCAGTGAATATATGTTTATCATTCTCTCCAATAACTACCATTCCAATAATTTTATCCTTTGAGCCCAGTTTAATGCCTTTTACTCCCGCAGCCTGACGTCCCATGGGCCGGATTTCGTCCTCATGAAACTTGACAGTTTTCCCCTGCCATGTTCCGATCATGACATCTTTATTACCGTCAGTCAATTGTGCCCTTAACAGCTTAGTTTTTTTATTGAGGGAAATAGCGATTATGCCTCCCTTCCGGATATGGCGGAATTCACTGAGGCGGGTTTTCTTGATCCGTCCGTCAGAACACAGCATCATAATATAATGATCTTCAGCAAAATCCCTGACAGCAACCACAGAGCTGACTTTTTCCCCTGGTGCAAAGTCAATCAGGTTCATAATAGATTTTCCCCTGTTCGCTATCCCAACATCCGGAATATACATAGCCTTCAGCCAATACAGGCGTCCCTCGTCTGTAAATACCAGCAGATAATTATGTGTGGAGCAGATAAAAAGCGCCTGAACCACATCCTCTGCTTTCATATTGATCCCTCTTCTTCCTTTTCCGCCCCGGATCTGGAACCTGTAACTGGTAAGAGAGGTTCTTTTAATATAACCGGACGTTGTAAAAGTGATAGCAATGTCTTCTTCTTTGATCAGATCTTCTGGTTTAAGATCTGATATATCTTCTTCCATGATTTCTGTTCTACGTTCATCAGAATAATCTGCTTTTACCTGTTTTAGCTCAGCAATAATAATGTTAAGGATAAGTTCTTCGCTGCTTAAAATATGTTTCAACTTTTTTATCAATTTTAGCAGGTCATTATATTCATTCTTGATCTTATCTCTTTCCAACCGGGTCAATTTTTGAAGCTGCATGTCCAATATTGCCTGAGCTTGGATCTTTGTCAGACGAAACTCTTTTATCAATCCATTTCTCGCTTGTTCAACTGACCGGGAAGCGCGAATCAATTTTATGACAGCATCCAGATTATCAAGAGCAATGGTCAATCCTTCCAATAAGTGAGCCCGATGTTCTGCCTTTTTTAGTTCATACCGGGTACGCCGGCGGACTACCTCCTGCCGGTGAGATATAAAATAGCGCATTACATCCAGCAAATTGAGCAATTTCGGCTGTTTATCTACAATAGCCAACAGAATGATGCCAAAAGATGTCTGAAGCCGGGTGTGTTTATATAGGTTATTTAAAATAACTTCTGGAAATTCTCCCCTTTTCAACTCAATAACCGCTCTCATCCCTTCGCGGTCGGACTCATCCCGGATATCAGCAACCCCCTCGATCCTTTTATTATTAACAAGTTTAGCTATTTCCTCCAGGAGTCTTGCTTTATTGATCTGATAGGGCAGCTCATTAATAATGATCCTGTCCCTCTCCCCCTTTCCTCCTCTTTCAATAACCGCTTTGGCTCTTAGAGTAATAATCCCTTTCCCGTTTGAATAGGCGCTTCTGATTCCTGCGAGCCCATGAATATAACCCCCGGTTGGAAAATCCGGTCCAGGGATTATTTCCATAATTTTGTTTAGGTCGGCTTTTGGATGTCGAATAAGATAAATAATCCCATCAATGACCTCACCCATATTATGAGGGGGGATATTTGTTGCCATACCTACAGCAATACCTGACCCACCATTGACCAGGAGATTGGGAATTTTTGCCGGTAATACTTCAGGCATAGAAAGACTTTCATCATAATTAGGAACAAAATTTACAGTATCTTTATCCAGATCAGCCAGCAGTTCCTGAGCGACCTTCTGCATCCGGATCTCGGTATATCGCATAGCAGCAGCAGGATCCCCATCGACTGAACCAAAATTTCCTTGTCCGTCAATCAGAGGATAACGGAGGCTGAAAGTCTGAACCATCCGGACTATGGTGTCATAAACCGCAGTATCTCCATGAGGATGATATTTTCCAATAACATCTCCCACAATACGTGCTGATTTTTTATAAGGTTTATTCCAGGTATTACTGGCACTATGCATTGCGAAGAGAGTCCTGCGATGTACTGGTTTCAATCCATCTTTGATATCAGGAATAGCCCGGCCTATGATCACGCTCATAGCGTAATCAAGATAGGACTGCTTCATCTCTTCTTCAATACTGATCACTGACAGCTTACTGCTCATGGATTCTCCTTAAATTAGACGTCCAGATTCTTCGCTTTCAGAGCATTCTGCTCAATAAAATTCCTTCTGGGTTCGACTTCATTACCCATCAGAATAGTGAAAATTTTATCCGCTTCCACAGCATCCTGGATGCTTACTTGGACCAGAGACCTTTTCTCCGGATCCATAGTTGTTTCCCAAAGCTGCTTGGGTGTCATCTCTCCCAATCCTTTATATCTCTGGATATTGATTCCCTTTTTTCCTTTCTGGCTAATATATTCAAGCAGTTTGGCTTCGCTCTTAAGTTTAACAGACTCTCCATTGCTTATTATCTGAAAGGGAGGCTTAAAATCTTCCAATTCTTCACATACTTTGTAAAGCCCCTGATACCTGGATGAGGTTACCAAATCCTTATCTACCCTGCTGGTGACTGTCATTCCATTCACTGGAAAGGTAATTGACAGCACAAAGAGACCGTATTCTTCATCCCTGCTAAGTTTTGCATCAACGCCTTGCTTTTCGAATTTGCCAAGGAGTTTTTTCATCTTGTTCTCGTCTTTTAAATATCCGAGCTTGTCAACTCCGGAATCAAGCAAAATACTAATAAAGAAAAATGGGTATTGTCTTCTCTCGAACACATCAAGATAATTTCTTTTTGCGATTACTTTCTGTAAATAATTCTTAAATTTATCTCCCTTAATAACCTCTTCTTTCCGGTTCACTTTGAGCTGGAATTCCTTTGATATTTTATCTCTCAAATATTTTCCATATTCTTTATCATTGTCAATATATCGAAAAGATTTCCCTTTGGATACTTTATAAAGAGGTGGCCGAGCAACATACATATGCCCTTGCTCAATAATTTTAGGCATCTGCCGGTAGAAAAAGGTCATAAGCAGGGTCCGGATATGAGAGCCGTCTACATCAGCATCAGTCATGATGATCACTTTATGATAGCGGAGTTTTTCTAGGTTAAAATCGTTCTGTTCGACTCCTGTTCCTAAGGCGGAGATCATATACCCGATCTCATCGCTTTTAATAATCCTGTCAAATCTAGCTTTTTCCACATTCAGGATCTTTCCTTTTAAGGGCAGAATAGCCTGAAAACGACGATCACGCGCCTGTTTAGCAGAACCGCCGGCAGAATCCCCCTCAACTAAGAATATCTCACAGCCGGCTGGGTCTCTTTCCTGACAATCAGCCAGCTTTCCAGGTAGCGAAGTCGACTCCAGCACTCCTTTCCGGCGCGCTAATTCTCTTGCTTTCCGGGCCGCCTCCCTTGCCAGGGTTGCATCCATCATTTTTTGCACCAGCTTTCTGGTTATAGTGGGGTGCTCTTCAAAATAAATCGAGAGCTGCTCATTCACCATAGATTCGACAATTCCTTTAACATTACTGTTTCCCAATTTGGTTTTAGTCTGCCCTTCAAACTGGGGATCCTTAAGTTTTAAGCTTAAAACCGCACACAATCCTTCGCGGGCATCATCTCCGCCGATGTTCTGCTTTAAATCTTTTTTTAGCTTGTTAGCGCCGGCATAGCTGTTTATCGATCTGGTCAAGGCGGCCTTGAATCCGCTTAAATGGGTTCCACCTTCAGTAGTATTGATATTGTTTACAAATGAAAAAATAGTTTCAGAATAACCGGTATGATACTGGAGGGCCATCTCGACAATAACATCATCTTTTACTGCTTCAAAGTAGATAGGCTTGGGATTTAAAGGAGTCTTATTCTGATTTAGATATTGAATAAATTCCCTTATCCCTCCCTTATACTGAAAATCATGCCTTTTATCCGTCCTCTCATCAGCAATAGATATCTTTAATCCCTTGTTTAAAAAAGAAAGCTCCCGCAGTCTTTGGGTTAAAATCTCATAATTAAAATCTATTTCCGCAAATATCTTATCATCCGGTTGAAAAGTAATTTTTGTCCCGGTTTTCTTGGTCTTGCCTATTAGTGTAAGCTTAGTAACCGGCTTCCCTCTCTCATAATTCTGAGTGTAAACCTTATTGTCTCTTTTGATCTCCATTTCAAGCTTCTGGGATAGGGCATTAACAACAGAAACCCCTACTCCGTGCAGCCCACCTGATACCTTATATGACTTGTTGTCAAATTTTCCTCCCGCATGAAGGGTCGTCATTACTATCTCAGCAGCAGGTTTTTTGAATTTTTTATGTCTTTCTACTGGGATACCGCGGCCATCATCAACAACCGTGACACGGTGATCTTCATGAATAGTGACTTCCACTTTGGAACAATATCCGGCAAGGGCCTCATCAATACTGTTATCCACTACTTCATAGACAAGATGATGCAGGCCCTCAGGCCCTGTACTGCCTATATACATAGCCGGCCGTTTACGGACAGCCTCCAAACCCTTAAGTACTTTAATACTATCAGCTGTATATTTTGTCTTTGTCATTTTCTCACAAATAATGAAAATCGGAGGGTTAAGGAGGAAGGATTTTCACATAACCCAACAGGCATTTTTTCCTCTTAAATTATACCTTAAAACAGTTCTTTTTGTAAAGAAATATCTCAAATAAAATATATTAAAATATACTACATATTGTATAGAAAAAAGGGAGGCTATACGACATACATTGTGCCCAATTATTCTACATTTTGCGCGGATTTTCCCTACTCTTAATTTTTTGCTATAATTATACAAAGAGCTAAAATAGATGCCTACAAACCTTCCTCCTCAATATTTTGATGTCGAAAAAAAACTCAAAACTACAAATGATCCCCATGAAAAGATTGCAATAATGAAAGAACTGCTTTCCATTATTCCAAAGCACAAAGGAACCGAAAAACTTCAGGCCTTATATAAAACAAAAATTGCCAAATTAAAAACCAAAATTGAGAAGAAACCTACAAAAGCCAAACACGCAGCCTCCTTCCACATCAATAGCGCCGGTGCCGGACAAATCATTTTGATAGGACCGCCCAATTGCGGAAAATCCACGCTTATCCGTTCTCTTACAAATGCCACACCTGAAATTGGTGACTATTCTTTCACCACTCATAATGCTTTGCCAGCCATGCTGAAATACAAAGATATACAAATCCAGCTAGTAGATATTCCCCCTATAACCCCAGATTATTTTGAATACTGGCAAGCAGAGATGATAAAAAACGCAGACGCTGCCCTTATCATTGTTGACTTAGGCAATCCTACCGGAGCACTTGATTTCCTGGGACTGTTGGAAAAACTTAAAGAGAAAAATATTGAAATCATTCCAGAAAAAAAGAAAGTATCAAATGATAAGGGAAACATAAAAAAAAAAGCATTGGTCCTGGCAAATAAATCGGATCTCTCCCAGGCTAAAAATAATTTGAAATTGCTAAAAGAGATTTTAGAGCCCGGTTTTGAAGTAATATTGATATCAGCCGCCCTGATGGACAACCTGAAAGAACTAATAAATAGAATATTCCTTTTGCTCGATGTCCTGCGTGTTTACAGCAAAACACCGGGAAAAAAGGCATCTCTTGATGAGCCTTATGTTTTTAAAAAAGGAAGCACCCTCTTAGACATGGCAAAAAGTGTGCATAGGGATTTCGCTAAAAAATTAAAATTCGCACGACTCTGGAGCAAAAATCAATACAATGGTCAGAAAATCAACCGTGACTATATACTGCAGGACGGAGACATAATCGAATTACACCTTTAAACAAAGCATAAGCCTTTACTCAACGCCCATTTATCGCTATAATTGAGCGGAAATTATCGGGGCGTAGCGTAGCCTGGTAGCGCACAGCGTTCGGGACGCTGGGGTCGTGGGTTCGAATCCCACCGCCCCGACCATTTGCAATCATCTGTCAGCTGATTCCCCCTCCTCCGCCTTATTCCTACACTTTTCTAAGATTCTGGGCCTTAAGCAAGAATCAGGTCAATTGATTAAGAAAACCGTGAGCAAGGATGAGCGGGCATGGTTCTTCTCCTTTAAGGAGAAGAGAGCAAAGACTGTATCCGAGCGGATTTTCCACGCTGGGGAAAATTCGCGTGTTTTCGTATCAACTGACCTGATTCTTCCATTTCTCCGCCTTCCCCCCACGTCAATAGACGACAAGATACGACAAGAAGCGACATTTAGCGCTGTTTTATTGACAGAGTTTGAACTCAGCTTTATTTTATTATTGTCAGCACAGCAAAAAGTTGAGCAATTTGTCAGGCAAGCAGAAGGGGGTTGATGGTGTTACGAAATTTCAATCAATTCATAATCATTGGTTCCCAATCCGATCTTCTCTCCGTATACAAGCTGAACAGACCAGTCAATATCATGATGGATTTTTAAAATATCCTTTCCAGCAGTTTTGTTCACAAGATCGATTGAAGCCCTGTCAATAGCAACAGGATCCAGGGACCCGAGGATACCGATATCCTCTACTATCAAAGGAGCATCCTTACACATGCAATCACAATCTTTTGTAATTTTTATCAGGAAATTAATATATCCAGCTTTTTTATAAAAAAGTTTCTGAACAGCTGCAGCATACTCTGCCATTTTCTCCTGCACTCTGACTTTATCATTATCCCATGTAAGCTTGATGGCACCTGCCGTACATACTACCAGACACTCTCCACACCCGATACATTTATCTTCTTTAATAAAAGCTTTTCCATTTTTTTCTACTATGCTTTCAGCTGGACAGTAATCAAAACAAGTACCGCAAAACTTGCATACTTCCTGATTTACACGAGGATGGACCACAGAATGCTGCTCCAATTTTCCCGCCCGAGATGCACAACCCATCCCCAGATTTTTAATAGCTGCCCCAAAGCCTGTGAGAATATGCCCGGTAAAATGACTTAAACACAACAGAATATCTGTATGCCCGAAAGTACCGGCAACCTTTGCGGTTTTCACTCTGGGAAAGTCAACTTGTACATTCTCTTCATACCGGCCAATAATCCCATCAGCAATAATGACAGGAATCCCAAGGGCCGCCTGGGTGAACCCATGTCCATAGGCAAGCTGGTGATGTTTCACAGAATTTGACCGATGCCCTATATACAGAGTATTTGTATCAGTTAAGAATACTTGTGCTTTCTTTTGTTTAAGCCGTTTAATCAAAGAGGAAAGCCAGAGAGGCTTTATAAAACCTTTATTGCCTTTTTCTCCAAAATGAATTTTTAGAGCAGTAAAAGAATCCTTTTCTATCTCCTTTTCCAATCCCAGTCGGACAAAAACTTTCTCCGTTTTTTTTGCCAGGCTTTTAAACGGTTCTTTCCCGGCAGCTGGTATAAAAAAAACTTTTGCGGACATACACTGTAACTTTTTCCCCATAATTAATTCTTTAGGATTTCCAATCGTATCCTACCGCGGAAAGAGTCGATTCAATCGCATTTATTGCAAATTCAACCTGGGAAAAGGATAGATTCCCCATATGTCCCATTCTGAAGACCTTCCCTGCTACCTCGCCCAGGCCTCCAGCTACTATTACTCCCTTGTCTGCCAGAATACTGCGGAATGATTTATCCTCAACCCCTTCCGGATAATAGACAACAGATAAAGTATCAGCTAGATATAAGGCTTGAGTAAATAGTTTGAATCCATATGTTTTTAAAGCTGCCCTAAAAGTTTGGGCGATTTTTTCATGCCGGTCAAATCGTTTTTCCATTCCTTCTTCCAGCATTATTTTTGTGCCTTCATAAAAAGCCCTTATCTCATTCACACAGGGGGTTGAAAAATATTTAGATGGATCTTTCATTATCGGCAGCCAGCGCAAAAGATCAGCATAATATGCAGGAATGGATTTCATCTGTTTTCTTTTCTGCATGGCTCTCTCGGACATTACCACTACTGCAAGTCCCGGAGGGACTCCAAAGCATTTTTGAGCTGCAGTTAAAATCACATCAACACCCCAATCATCCATCCGCTCTTCAATTCCACCAGTGGCACAAACTCCATCGAGAATAAACAGACTATTACTGCCTTTTAACAGTTCCACATAATCTTTAACCGGCGCACAGGCTCCGGTTGCAGTATCAACATGAGTAGAAGCGACTGCAGCATAATTCTCCTGAGAAAGCCGGGCTTCAAGTTCCTCTGCTGGAACAGCTTCGCCCCAGGCTGACTGAATAACATCACAACCGATTCCAAAACTCTCTGCAATCTGAGACATCCTTTGCCCAAAATATCCCTGAGAAAGAACAAGTATTCTCTCCTTCTGCGCAACAGTATTTAGTAATGCCATCTCCATGGACAGGGTTCCAGCTCCAGCAACAATAAATGGTTCCCCTCTCTTACAGAATACGATCTTCTTTAAATTTTCCAAAGCATCCCTTGATTCACTGATCATTATCGGACTTACATGAGACACAGTAGGTAAAGAAAGCCTGTTAATGATGCGAGGATGGACGGGTGTCGGACCCGGGATTAATAGTAATTTTTCTTTTTCCATTGTATTTTTTTCTCCTTTTAAATCATGAATTAATTGTTAAGGTAATAATTTTTTGCTTTAGCTCTTTATATGAATCAACTCTATCCGCAGCGTCTGATTCGATTTGTTCTTCCTTGTTTCCTAAAATAAAAACTTTTTCAATTCCTGCAGCCTCAGCTGCAAGAATATCAAAAAAAGAATCCCCTACCACACAGCATTCAGTGTTGATAAAAGCAAACCTTTTTAAAACCTTAAGAAAAGGATCAGGAGAAGGCTTCCAGAGTCCACTTTCCCTGGACATGACCAGATCAAAGCTCAACTTGAATTTATCCAAAAGAAAAACAACATTCTTCCTGGAATTATTAGTAACCAGAGATGTTTTTATCTTCTGTTCTTGTACAAATTCCAAAAAATCCTTTATTCCATCCTTAAGCTCAGCCCTCTGTGTCGCTATTTGCTCATATTTCTCAAGGACCTTCCATTTTTTTGTTTTTTCCGGTTCTTTTAGTCCTTTAATATAAGACAAGATCGGCTTTCCTCCGGTATTCAGGTCAGATTTAATTTTTTTCCAATCATACGGAACATCTACAATAGTACCATCCATGTCAAAAATAATTAATTTAATCTTCATTTTTAATGTCGTCTATTTTTTCATCACAATAGAATCATACAATAGTAAATAGAAAATGGAAATTGTTATCCAGATTTGATATAATTAATCGAAAGATTTATGATACTTAAAAAGGAGGAATTCTTATGGAAAAATTCTTAGCTGTTTTTTTCGGATTAGTTTCAATGGCCGGTGGAGTTTTGCTGGTGCTATTTGTATGGGGGCCTTTGGTCCTTAATTTCGTACTTGCTTGTATTCCTCTCGTTCTGTTTTTCGGAGGTATGATCGCCTTCCTTGCTGGGATCAGCAGTATGAAAGACGCTTCCAGAGCAAAAAACCTTGAAGAAGAGCCTGAAGTAAAAACTGAAGAATCTTAATAAAAAGATTAGCTATTTCTTTTCACCTGTTGTCTTTTTGCTGCTCTCCTTAGCGGATTTATCCATTTCATTTTTTACAATTGTTTTAAGCTCTTCTCTAATTTTTTCCATTTTTTTTAATTTTCCAGTTATCTTAGTAAAAATCTCTTTCTGCACTCCTATGCCTTCTTGAATAAGAAATGCTGCGCTTTCAGAACGGCTTTTAAAAAGGCCTGCTTCTACAAGCATATTCAACTTCTCATTACAATCATCATTCACCCTGATCGTCAGTACTGTATTACGCGATGATAAAGCTTTATCCACAACTTTTCTTAAAGATTCAGCAGTTTTTATCGCGATTTTTTCCACATGAGCGCCAAATTCATCCAGAGGGTTCCGTTTTTTGTTTTTTTTATCTGATCCTTCATTTTCCGTTTTATTGTCTTTCATTTTCCAAGCCTCCTGTTTTTTGTAATCTAATTACAAATTACAACAATACTCGTTATTTGTCAAGTATCAATATTGCACTTGTAGTTCCCCCGTTTTTTCTAAGCTTCTTAACCTTAAAAAAGAATCAGGTCAGTTGATACAAAAACACGCGGATTTTCCCCAGCGTGGAAAATCCGCTCGGATACAGTCTTCGCTCTCTTCTCATTGAAGTAGAAGAACCATGCCCGCTCATCCTTGCTAACGGCTTTCTTAATCATCCTGAATCATTCATAAACATTGCCGATGCCTATTTAAAAAAAAACAAAATCTAATTTTATCATCGGCACTTT
>Ga0114922_10001248_pt1 | contig 24274 bp, 16 predicted proteins | sample AartaG_FD_100975 | JGI IMG/M metagenome (GOLD analysis project Ga0114922, IMG submission 100975) | Deep subsurface microbial communities from Aarhus Bay to uncover new lineages of life (NeLLi) - Aarhus_00045 metaG | ecosystem: Environmental > Aquatic > Marine > Oceanic > Sediment | place... | reverse complement strand
TTTTTTATTAATGGTAGAGACTAATAAATCCTCACGAAATTCTGACATACTTACTCTATTTTACCCTTAACTTTTCTATATTAAGTTTGCAATATTAATTAAAATAATGATATAAATAATTTTCCTAGTAATTCAAATTTATATGAAATATTGATTAATAAAACCAAATAAACGAAAATATTGAATTTAGATTTTGTTTATATTCACATAAAAAAGTTGAAAAATAAAAATAATTTAAAATTCAAAACCACATTTGGTGCAGATAGATTTCTTTGCAAAAATCGGTTTAGGGATGTAACTTATAATTTTTGATTTATCTTCAACCTCCTTAATCGCAAATCCAGTTGCTCCACAATTAGGGCAAATTCTCCTTCCCGATCCAAGTCCCGGGCTTATACTAGGCGTTGGTGTTGGAGTGGGGGCAGGGGTCGAAATTGGTGTAGAATCGGTTGAAAGTCCAAAAGAAGGGCTACTACCGTATGATGGAGTTTGTGAAGTAATCCCTTGAGATAAACTTGATGGCATGACAGCTTTGGGTTCCTTCAATTCCTGAATTCTTTTTTCTTTATAATTGATTTCTTCATGTAATTTGTTGATTTGGGCTTGTAATGGGCCAATTTGTTGTTGTAGGGTCATATTTTCTTGTTGAACTTGTTGAAGTTGATTTTGTAATTGAGGAATGTGAGCTTGTAGTTGAGCCTTCTCATTATTTAACTGTGTAATTTGACTCTGAAAGCTTTCCATTGATGTTTGAAGAGATTGAACTTGTCCAGTTAATTGTCTTACTTGATTATCTTTATCTAAAAATTGCGCATTTAAATTAGCGTATTGAGCATTAAATTCATTTATCTGATTTTGTAGTTCATAGAGTGTTCTGTCTTTCTCTTGAACCTGAGTCATTATTGTGTTATAATCTGCCTGTGAAGGACCACTAGGAATAGTAGTTTCCGGTTGATAATTGGGAGCTATTGGTGGAGGTACTGTAGGTGGAGGCATAGATGGAGGTTGACCCGGAGGAGGGGCACGTGGTCTATATTCATCTTCGTCATCTCTTTCATATTCTTCCGACATAATTATCTTCTCTTATTGTTTAATAATAAAAATTACTATAGTTTGTAACTTTAATAGTGGATTTTGTTTAAAAATTTTAGTTTATATTATAACACAAAGGCGTATTATTTTTTGAAAGGAACTTTAAAAATTAAATGCAATTCCAATAGGGTTTTAAATGTTCTTTTAATTCGGGAATTATTTTGTTATTTACATAATTTAAAACTTCTTCACCAGATTTTCTAGGTTTTTCTTCAATTAAGTTGTCGTAATTATTATTAAGAACTTGCAAACAATTATATACCGCTTTTGCTTGTTTATCGATCTCGTATCCCCCTTCTAATGTTATCAAAATTCTTCCATTTGCGTGTTCTTCTGCCATAGTCTTTATGCTTTTTAGATAAGTTGCGGGTCCTTGAATTGTCCATCCCATATTGGTTAATCTATCTGTCCAATGAGTGTCGAACCCAGCAGAAATTAAGATAAATTCTGGTTTAAATTCTTGACATATTGGGTTTACAATTTCTTTGAAATATAACATTACAATATCTTCGGCAGCCCTAGGAGGCATAGGAAAATTAATTATCTTTCCCTCCCCCTTCCCTGAACCTATCTCATCGATAAAACCACTACCAGGATATAATGTTCTACCGTCTTGGTGAGAGTTAAATATTACGACATCCCCATTCTCAGATCCTTCATAGAAAATAGACGAAGTCCCATTTCCATGATGACAATCCCAATCAATTATGGCTACTCTTTTAATATTTTTTTCTCTAAATAGATACTCTGTAGCGATAGCGATGTTGTTAAATATACAAAACCCTGAACATTTATAGGCGTTTGAGTGATGTCCTGGAGGTCTTACTGCCGCGAATACGTTATTTACCTTACCGTCTAAAATTTCGTCAATTCCATTTAAATTACCTCCAACACTATATAAAGAAGCTTCATAAGTCTTAGCAGATACTGCTGTATCCATATCAAGTTGTTGAATATGACCCGTAACTTGAGCTATTTCACTAACTTCTTTAACTTCGTTAATCAAGCTCTCTTGATGGACATATTTAATTTGTTCGGTAGTAGCTTTTCTAGGTTGAATTAATTCGAAATTAGGATTTTCCAACACCTTTTCATCTTTTAAAAAATCCATAATACCAATCAGTCTTTCGTGGCTTTCAACATGAACGCCAATTCGATGTTCTAAATAAATAGGATCGTATACTATACCCGTTTTCATTACTATCTCATCTCGAATATTTCAAAAAACAATAATTACTTTTTAATTTAGGATTTAATAAATAAAGTATTTACTATTTTTTATTATGTTAATTGCTAAAAAAATTTAAAGATTCAATAGAAAGTTTTGAAAAAATATGGTTTATCGTATTAAAGTAATAATTATTGGAGAAGCCGGAGTCGGTAAGACGAGTTTAGTAAAAAAATTCGTTTCTGGACACTTTACTAAAGATTATCGAGCATCAATAGGTACGAACATGTTTATTAAAAAGGTAGATTTAAACTCAGATAAAAAAGTCTCAATTCAAATTTGGGATATAGCTGGGCAAGAAAAATGGATAAAAATGAGACATTTATATTACAGAGGGACTCATGGAGCTTTAATTGTTGGAGATCTCGCGAGAAGAAACACTTTTGAACAAATAGTACAATTTTGGAGCCCAGATATGAAAAAATATTGTGCTGAGGTTCCAATAATTTTACTAGCTAATAAATCAGATCTTAATTCAAACATTTCTGAAAACGATGTAGAAATCATAGGAGAAAGAATAAATGCTAAATTAATTTTTCATACATCTGCTAAGAATGGCGAAAATGTCGAGAAATCTTTTGAAATGATAGCTGAATATGCTCTAAAAATAATGCAATAACTTTGTTATTCTTAGGTACTTTTTAATTTTAAGATTTTGTTCTTATAATTTAATTGCTATTTTGATAAAATCTCTTTCGCCTGGTTCAAGGAACTTTTCAAATGCTTGTTGTATATCTTGTATCGGTATTACGTGTGAAATAAGTTTTTCTGCTTTTATCTTATTTTGAGCAAAAAATTTTAAAGACATAAGTATATCGTCTCGATCGTGACCAAGAACACCTTTCAAACACACTTCTTTAGAGTTTATTAAAAACATTGGGAAGGAAATACGCCCCTTATGTACACCTTCTAATAATACAGTACCTCCACGCTTAATTAAATCAATTGCCATAAGTAAAGATCGCTCGTTCCCTGCGCAGTCAAATATAAAAGAAGGTTTACCAAATTTTTTAATAAATTTATTAATTTTGGTTATGGTAGGGGGAAACGATTCTGTTGCGCCCATCTCTTTAGCTTTTTCTCTTAAAAATTTTTGAGGTTCAATTACAACTATATAATTGGGATCTCTTTCACTAACCAAATAATTTAAAAAGCAAAGACCTATATTTCCTCCGCCAATGATAATTACATTTTGATTTGAAGTGATTTTAGATAATTTTGTCCCTCTTGCAGCATTAGCAAATGATTCTATCATTATTGCTTCTTTAATTGAAACAGATTTAGGAATATTGAATAAATATTTTTTAGGTACCCGAACGAATTCTGCAAATCCACCGTCCTTAAAGATACCCATTCCATCTAACTGCCCTTGGCTAATATCTAATAAAACATTAATTCCACAAACTTTATCACCTATTTCAACATTTGTAATGTTACTTCCGATTTCGACAACCTCTCCTGCGAACTCATGTCCCATAATTAATGGCACTTGATACATTTTAATTTTAAAATTTGTAACATCGCTTCCACATATTCCACAGTAATGTACTTTCACTATAACATCGTCTGGTCCAGGAGTTGGTGTAGGATAATCTTCTTTGTAAGTAATTTTTTTAACATCTACAAAAACGGCAGCTTTCATTTTTCAATCTCTTCTTAAATAATGATTAATTGTTATGAATTCTTAAATATAAATTACGGTCTTTAATATTAATATTATATTTTTACTTTACAAATAATTAAATTTTTTAAATCATCATAAAGTTTTTTGTAAAAAAACTCCCTATAAATGATTTATTATGTCAGAAAGAAAGGAAGAACATATAAAAGGCGGCGGTAAGATTCGCAGCGTAATTCTTGGTTTGAACGATGGGCTCATTTCAACATTTACATTATTAGTAGGGGTTGCTGCAGCAACTTTAATAAAAAGTGGGGATAATACTATTGTAATATTAACTGGAATTGCAGCAATGGTATCCGGAGCTGTTAGTATGGGACTTGGTGAATATATTTCATCAAAATCTGAATATAATTATGTTAAAAATGAAATTAGAAAAGAAAAAGCTGAAATTTTACTTTTTCCTGAAGAAGAGAAGGAAGAAGTAAGAGATATCTTTAAAAAAATGGGGATAAAAGAAGAAATTTTAGATCCATGTGTAGAATCTATTACAACAAACGAGGATAAATGGTTAGAATTTTTAATAAAAAACGAATTAGGTTTAGAAGAATCTGAAAATCCGATTATAGGAGCGTTATTAACTTTTTTTTCTTTTATTGTTGGAGCCCTTATCCCTCAATTGCCTTATTTTCTAAATTTAGGGTTAATTTCACTTATATTTTCTTCAATTTTATCTCTTAGTTCTCTTTTCATCGTTGGAGGTTTAAAAACAAAAATTACTGGTGAATCAGCTATAAAAGGAGGTTTAGAGATGGTCGTTATTGGAGTTGTAGCATTTACAGCATCCTTAGTTATTGGATTATGGTTAGAACAGCTAATTCCGTTATAATAGTTTTTGTATTTCTTTCTAGAAACATCTATTACAAAATTATACTTTCATGAAAAACTTTTGATCGTGTTCACAATTAGGGCAAATTTTAGGTTTTTTTTTTAACTCGACATTTCCACAAATCCGGCAAACATATATGTCTATATCTTCAAAAGGTTCTTTTTTATCAAGTTTTTTTAGAAATCTAATATACAATTTGCTATGAACAATTTCAGCCATTCTTGCTAAATCAAACGAAAATTCTGCCAAATAAACATCGTCTTTTTTAGCATTTTTCATAAATGTTTTATACATTTTCTTGAATTCAAATGTCTCTCCAGCGATTGCTTGGATTAAATTATTTCTGGTATTACTAACTTGTTTTTTTAAAACCTTTTCTTCAATATTAACGATTGCATTTAAATCGACAGATTTTTTCTTAATTTCTTCAATTGCCTTTAAATGGTTTTTTATATGGATCGATTCCGCAGTAGAAATGGCTTTAAACAAGTGAGCTATCTCTGGAAAACCTTCATTTAGTGCCTTTTCGGCAAATAGCTCATATTTTCTTTTAGCATTGCTTTCTCCTATTATAGCTTCTTTTAAATTTTCAATAACAACAGAGATAAAAATCACCTAATATTAATTTTTAAAAATTAAGTAAAAAGAAGTCATAACCCAATTATTAACTTATTTATTTTTTTATATTTCAATAAATTATCAGCAGTCGTAAAGAGAGAACAGTGTTTAATTTTATCAACGCCAGGAATCGTATTTCTTGATACTTTTGGATTTCTGGATTCATTGGAAGCAAAGAAGTTATCTGTGAGCATTAATATAAAAATTATGTCCCATTCAAAACCTTTAGCAGTACATATTCCATTAGTTTTTGTAAAAAAGAAGTGTTGTTTTAAATTTTTTAAGATTTAATTGTCTAAACAATTATAAAATTGTTTTAGTCGTCTTTATTTGTAAATCTAAGCATATTATTTCTGGGTTCGTATAAAGTTCCTTCCTTTATTAACTCCTCAAGAGCGTCTTTGATCCATTTTTCATTTAAATCTTCTTCGAGTTCGAGAATTTGAATAACATTATTCCTCTCTAATGCTTTCCAATTACCATCTTCAAAAATTTCTTTTAGCCTAGTAAGCATTTTGTCGAGTTTACTTATAGAACTTCTAGATTGTCCAACTAAAATTCGATCCATATCAATTTTTCCCGTCGTTTCGTCATATCCGGTATCCTTTAAAAACCTTTTAAATAATTTAATAACGCCTTCTACATCGCTTTTAATTACCTTGTCCCTTAAAGCCATTTTTGCATAAGCTTCGGATAATCGTACGAGTGCATCTAAGTTTCTCGCTAGAATGGAGACTATTGCGTCTTCACTATCATATTGCCCTCGTAGTTTTAAGTAAAATTCCTTTATTTGTTCCTTTGCTTCTTCAGTTAAAACGGGATGACAAGTTCTTCTAGCATGTTTAATATATTTTTTTAGGAGATCCCCTGGAATAGGCGCTACATGTCCTGTTTTGCTATCAAGACTGTCCTTTAGTTCTATCATCGAATTCTGTAAAATAAATTCCGCCATTTGTGCATCCTCAGCGGGATCTGGTCTATCTATAACAATAAATATCAAATCAAAACGAGACAAAAGTGAAGGAGGTAGATGTATATTTTGTGTGGGCGTTTTATATCTATCGTATCTTCCAGTCCGTGGATTTGCTGCAGCTATAATTGCTGTTTGGGCTTTTAAAGTAGCAACTATCCCTGCTTTAGCAATACTAACAGTTTGTTGTTCCATTGCTTCGTGCAAAGCAGATCTATCAGAAGTATCCATTTTGTCAAACTCGTCTATTGCTGCTACACCTCCGTTTGCTAACACGATAGCTCCTGCTTCAAGATTCATTTGACCTGTATCTGCATCTTTAATAACTGCCGCCGTTAAACCGACAGCTGAAGCACCTTTGCCAGACGTATATAACCCGCGAGGTGATACTTCAATAGCACTTTTTAGTATCTCAGATTTACCTGTACCTGGATCACCAACGAATAAAATATGAATATCACCTCGTTTATAGCCGCCTCCTGGCCTTTTCTTTCTTGTACCTCCAAATAGGGTTAAGGCAGTAGCCAATTTAAGTTCTTCTCTTCCATATATTACGGGTGAAATAGATCTGGCAATTTTCTTTTGTATCATAGGTTCTTTAGATAGCTTTTCAATTGCCTTTTTATCTTCTTTGGTAAGTTCGATGAAACCTTCGCTTTTATCTTCAGGATCGATATAATTTACATCGACAAATGTTTTAAATAGCGTACTATTTATGCCTTTTGTAGATTGGGCTAAAACGGATTTATAAGATCCCATTAATTTTACTCTATCACCTGGCTTTACGATATCAACTAAATCGTGGGTTAAAATTGCTTGAACGGATCTAGGAATTCTACCAGGTGGCAAATCTTCTGGAATTTCTTGGATCATTATACTTTGCCAATCAATAAATTCTGAGTTTTTTGAAACAAGCCGAAAATCTGATTGAGTTTTAGCTTTACATCTTGGGTTAATACAAAAATTAGGCCATTTTATTTTAGAACTAAGCTGAAGTACTTCAAATTGTGTTTTGCAGATCATGCATTCAAATGTCGCTTCTATTAATTTCGGTCGTATCGTTGAGATCCTAACGAGGATTCCATTAGTCCAGATAAAGTTGTCAATATTTTTTGCCCTTAACCCTCTCAATGAGATGTGTAAAGGGCTCTTATCGTCTTTGGTTGTTATTCTTACAAAGTAGTTTTTATCAGATAATTTACTTCCTTGAAACTTTAATATGTTTTTAAAAGCTTCTGTTGCGTTTTCTAAAAGAGTTTCGGGATCTTTTCTTATTAGTTCGGCAATTTGAGAGTCGAAGGCTAACAAATCCTCATAAAATATTATTAAAGTATTACCACCCTTAGAAAATATATCATTTATTTTGTCTTGATACTTATATACTCCAGGTTTATCTTCAAATAGCCTGTAAAAATCTTCAAAACGTGAAGTTTTATGAATAGGTACACTAGGACGGGATATTGGCGTTGTCAAACAGATTCACCTTTAAAATAATAGTAATATACCAAAGTTATTTTTGGTGATATTTTAATTTGATATATTAACGATTTAAGCTTATTAAACTGCAAATAAAATTTGTCGGAAAAAAATCATAGGAGAGAAATGGTTTAGTGATATACTCCATGTGGTTTTTCATAATCCTAAAAGAAATGTTAACTTTCTCTCAATTTTGTTAGCATTTCGCATATTATGGGGTCTTGCGACATCTCACATCGAATTTTTAATAGCGATATTACTCTTTTTTTTATTTTTTCATCTTCATATCTAACAGTGCGGCCTAGTATTATTGCGATCGATTGTTGGGTTTGGATTGAATATTCATCGCTTAAACTTCTCAATAATTTAGAAAGTACTTTAGAAATACCAATTTCTTGTATGATTTTAACCATAACATCTACAGTAGTGTTTCTTACATCCCCGCTTTCATCACCTAATAATGAAATTACGCTACTAAAGATTCTATCAATATTTTCAAAGCTGTATATTTTTAATAAATTAGCTGCTCCCTCTCTAACCTTGGAGTCTTTATTTAATAAATTCTCTGAAACTTTTTCAAAGGGGATTTGAGTTTCTGTAATTCCTTCTACTGATGAAAGAACATTCATGGAAGAACGACGAACCCAACTTTTATCGTCGTCTAATAAAGAAACAAGTTTTTCAATAATAGTCTCCTTGTTATCGACAGCCTTAAAAATTTTTCCCAAACTTGATACAGCGGCATCCCTAACTATCCACTCTTTGTCAACTAACGCTTTATTTATCAAAGCATCAGCAGTAGCGAAAGAGAGTTTCTGACCAATGTATCCTAATATTTTCACGCTTGTTTCCCTTATAAAAGAATCTTCATCTGAAAGAAGATTTATAGTAAGGCGCACAGGAATAAGATCTGGTAATTGTTTTGATATTTCTAACATTGATTTAGTTAAAATTATTCTTATTGATACTTCCTGTTCTATTATGGTCTGCAATAAATCAGTCATTACAGGTTGTAATGCTAAAGGTTTAATTTTTGAAATTTTTAAAATTAGTTGGGATGCTTCTTTCTTAATTTTTTTATCGTTTTCACTTCGAATTAAGGATATTATTGATTTAATATCGATTCTATCCATATAATCTTCTATTAAACCATCCAAAGAAGCAATGACATTTAATTTTATATCTTTATCATCGGAACCTAAATGATTAATTAATCTTGGTATTATTTCCTTAGGAAATTGTTTAGCAATTTTTGTTATTGTTCTAGAAATTACGCCTTTTGAAATAAATTTTGATTCGTCCTTAGTTCTTATTAACCTATCTAAAACTAAAGTTGGGTTTTTTTCATAATTCTCAACGATAATATCTGAGATTCTTTCTTTTAATTCAAAATCATCAAATTTTATAAAAATCAAGAAAGTCGTTAAGATTTTTTCTGGATTTTTGCCCCAAAGTTTACCAAGGAGAGTTAACACGCTGTTCAAAGATTTTAGATTTTCAGAATCGATTTTACTGATAATCTTATCTATATCAATGGAATCAGGCTCTTCACTATAATACTTTACAAGAGCTGAAACAGATGCATTCCTAACATTTATATCTGAATCGACTAAACCTTCAAAAATGGTCGAAATAGGAATATTAAATTTTTTGAAATTCCCCATTTTAGAAATAACTTCAAATATAGATGCTCTAACAGAGCTTGTAGGGTCTCTCATAAAGGGAATTATTTTATTAATAATTTCGGAGTCAATCTTTTCAATGTCAATATTCTTTATATTTTTAATGGCTGCGGCTCTAATTTCTTTATTGGTATGATTTAATTTATCTAAAAATGTTTCAATAGGAATATTAAGTGAAGATTCTGCTAAAAAGTTAAGAAGTTCCACTTGAATAGCGCTGTTTGGATCGTTTAATAATTTCATCAAATCAAAATTTCGTACTACTTCTTTTTCTTTTTGAGCAATTCTTATCAAGATTTTTAATCCCAATAACTTTAATCTCCACTCTGAATCATTTACTAAGTTATATATAACATTTATAGGAATTTGTTTAATTAAAGCAAAATCAGCATTTAGTAAGGATTTTGCAATAAGAATACTTTTGTCGTAATTTGGAGATTCCAAAGATTCAATAATCCAAGGTAATATCATATTTGGAATTTCCTTCTCTAATTTAGTCAAAATTTCGAATGAGATCTTTCTTGAATTCGAATTTGAGTCGCATAAACCGTCTAATAAAGAATTTTTAAATTTCCAATCGTTTAAGGAGATTTCTGACTTCAAAGGAATTCTTTCAAACATCATCAAGAGCGTGTTTTCTGCGTGTTTTCTTAGTATAGGATCAGAATGTTTGATAAAATTAAATAGTGGGATGGGATCAAAGGTTTGACCATACTCCGTAATTTTTGAGTATTTAAGATTTTTAGTAAACTCATTTTTTTTTGATAAGAAGTAATAAGATGTAAATGTGATCATGCAAATTTCTTCGATTACTGCCGCCCAAGCAAACTTAGTAAAATTTGGAATAATATCTTGCGTGAGAATCGAATAATTTAAAGTCACCGATAATTTGTCGATATTCACTATTAAAAAATTTACTAAAACATTTAGACCAATTGCGGCCATTAAATACGCTGCAAAATAAATATCAATTCCTCTATATTTAATTTTTCTACCCCAAAATCGAGTAAAGTATCCTATTATGCCAAACAATAGAGTAACAAACACAAAATACGAGGTCATCGTAGAAATTGCTAGTGATCCAGAAAAAAAGAATATTATCGTTTGAAACATAGAAATCCAAGCCCACACAAAAACGAACAACATTAAACCGAATAGTATATACGATTTAGGATTTGATATAAATTGTTTCATACCTCTTTTGCTATCTTCAAAATTTAAAAACGAAGAGCGTTTAATTTCAGGGATATGAACAAACTCGTTTGTTATCCCAGCTACATAACCTTTTGAGCCATAAAATGATAAAATCATAAGGGGGTAAGCAAGCAACCAAGAAACCCAGATTACTAAAAAAGGTAACCCCGCAAGAGAAAGTAACATTGGAGGGATAATAAATAGCAAATAAAGAAGAATTGCCATAATTACAGAAATAATCTTGCTTTTAGATAAATGAATAATTTTTTTCCCAATAAATTTATGAAATGGAGTAAGCCCCTCGTCAGATTCTGAACTTAAAGCAATAAATAAGAAATCTATAAGAGGGTATAAAGAAATATACATCAAACAAAACGTAAATGGGATAAGTAAAGAAAGAGGGCTAATATCTGGAGGTGTTAATACACTTCCTTGCCAAAACTCAGGAGTATTTATGGCAAATATAAAAGCCATCGCGATTACGACCATAACTCCCATGCTAAAGACAAATCCGTAAATTAAGCACTGAAGGCGATCCTTGTTGTTAAACTCCCCTTTTTTAACTAAACTAACTTGTTTGTAAATTATTATGAACCCAATAATGAAAAAAATTATAAAAATGAGAATAAGGATAAGTTCTGTAAGCATTATTAATTATTTAATACATTTATATTTCTGTTGTTTAGATATATTTAATATAAAAAGGAATTGAATGTTATTAAATTAGCTTTATTGTGGTGTAAAATTTGGATAAAATTGAAGATCAATTAGAGGATTCGTTAAATCGGGTAAATTTTATCTTTAAAAACGAGGAAATAACTACCGAATGCATAAATGCTTACGACGGTTTTTCAATATTAGGAGAAACATTCGGACCGTTCGAAAAAAGTAAAAAATACAAACTAAAGTATTTTGTAGCGCTTCCTTTTATAGAAAATAATATTATGAAGATTTCATCAAACGAAAAGTGCGATAATGTCGACGTTCAAAGATACGCTATAAGCGAACGCGACGATCAGAGATTAATCCAACGAAACAATCCTTATTTTCTAAATAAAATAAAAGAATTTAAAACATTCATTGAAAAAGATGTATACGATAAAAATAAACCGAAGGTAGGTTTAGACCGATTTAAATCTTTTACCATAAATATTGTTGATAGTAGGTTGTCAAAAATGCTAAGATTAGCGAGATCAGAATTATCTGTAGATGATGAGCTTAAGTTAACTAACTCTGAAAAGTTGCTCTATAAAAAGTTAAGCAAACTTATTAAAGTATGGAGAGCGTTCTTTTTAAGTTTTAAATAAATCATATAATAATTAACTTTTATTTGTTTGAATTTTACGCTAAAATTCGATTTCTTTTGAACCGTATTTCTTAAAATAATTTTTAATATGACTTTTTATGGTTTCATTTGGGTTTAGATTTGGCAATAAATCGAAAGCATCGCTCATTGCAAAATATTGAATGTTTTTTAGCTTGATAGCTTCTTCGACAGTTCTTCCATCGTCTCTTAATTCATTTCTGTTTGTTAATCCGATAACGGCTATTATATTTACATTAATATTAAGCAAATTATCAATTGTTTTAAGTAAAGATCCTCCAGTAGTTGTAGTATCTTCTACGATGATCACTCTCCCTTTAGGAATTCCTAAAAAGAACTTATCTTTAAGGTCCCCGTGTTCTTTTGGTTTTGCTCTTCCCATGGATAGAATAAACTTGCCTGGTGTTAGATTTTTATCGCTAATTGCCCATTTATATTGAGTTATTACACCTAGCTTTGTTGCACCTTCTGGAACGCCATAAAAACAGTCTGGTTTAAGGTTTAGATGCTTAACATATGAAATAAGATAATCAGTCAATATATCAAATAGAAACACATCTTCAGCTATATTTCTCCAATTTACATACCAATATGATTGTCTTCCAGACTTTAAAGTTATTGGCTCATCAAAAAACCCGATTACATTGTTTTGGATGATAAATTTGTAAAACTCTTTTTTTTCTAATTCCCAACTCATAAAAAATCAAACTACTCTTTTAAAATCAAATACTCTTTTCGAGCGTTAGCATACTCTTCTCCACTTATCTTTCCTGCTAAGAATTCTTTTTCTCTTTCTTGCATAATTTTTCTTTTCTCAGCTAATCTCTTTCTTCTATCTGCTTTGGTAAAACTTTCCAAAATTGATTTACTATGTTTTCTTATTTCCTTATTTTCCTTTTTTACCAGTTTCTCTACATATGGCTTTATTGGTTTAACTAACTCAATTTTTTTTTTAGCTAATTCATCAATTCTAACGAGTGCTTTATTTGTTTCTTCAAAATTATCACCATCAAGAACTTTAATTAGCCCTGGAATAGCAACATCTTTAAGAACTTCGTCAAGATATTGCTCAATTTCTTTCTTTAATTTAGAATCGTTATATGAATTTAATTGATTATTACGTATGTACTCAATAAAAATAAGAGGTAATTCTATTGGCCACTCCTTCATTTTTTCTTTGTCTATTAGCTGTACTATCCCACCTTCTTTTTTGTAAAAAATTTTCATTATATCCAATCTCCAGTTGATAATTTTTCAGGTATGTATTGATCGGTCAAGAATTCAAACCCAAACGCCGAAAGTGCTTGAATTTCTGCTTTTACCTTCAATTTCAGAGCTAATTTTAGATCTGTTTCCCACTCTTTATTTTTTTTAACAAAACCTTCATTTAACAACTCTTTAGTCCTTTTGATGTCTGTTTGATTCATTGGAATTCTACAATCATTTGGAATTTTGTATTTTTCCAAATCTCTGGTGAGTACACCTAGGAGTTTTATATCGGGAGTGGCTAAAAAAGGCGACTCGTAACTTAGACGTTTAGATCCGCGCAAATAAACGCTATGAATATAATGCCCGTAGGGGTCCGAGTCAACTAACGAAAAGACGGGTAATTTGAGTTCCTTACTAATTCTCTTTAAGAACATTCGGGTAGCGATGTCAGCCGCTCCCTTCGCTGTTAAAATTATACATGGGTATTTTCTCCAAAATCTAGCCTCTGCTAATCTTATCATCGCTGCATCTTTTTCTAAAACCAAAATAAATTCCGCATCGGATTCAATTATTTCAATGTTATCAAGCATGGGACTAATCGTCCAACCTCCGCTCCCTAATCCTTCTAAATCTATGATATCGTTTCTGTCCCTAATTCGAAGACGTCCTATACATGACCCTTTGGCTGAAGCAACAATATGTGTTGAATTCCTCGTTGTATAGAGCATTGTAGCGACATCTTCAATACATTTATCACTATTTTTTTGATCCCCAAACAATTGAACTGCTGAATAAAAAATTTCTCTTTTTGTAGCGTGAAGGTCTTTAAGTAGTAATTCGTTAATTTTTTCAAGCACTTTCATTAATCTAGTAATATCAGCAACGCTAGCAAGCGAATGAAATTGTTTTTCCATTATTTGTCGTCCTAACAGCAATAAATCATTTTCTTCGTCCCAAATAATATTTGCACTCGTTCTTGAAGGTAAGCGAATGGAGGGTCTTCCTGTTTCATAAATCATTTCAATAAGGGAATCTATTAAAATATTTATCCGATCTAAGGTTAATTCCCTATCCAATTCATCAATTTTAACTGTATGTTCAGGTAACTTGATTTGTTTTTTTTCCTCTTCAATGCCTTTTTTTAAAGCTTCTTGAAATAGTTTTTTTGTTGCCCTTATATCCCATTTTTCTTGTTTTATCTTACTTGACACTTAAATCACTTCATTTTAACTTCCAATTTTTTTTATTTTTTATAGTAGCGACAACAATACTATTTTTGCGCTCTAATTCCTTTAATTTTATTTGTAAGAAGCGTGCATCCATCATTTCTTTTATTTTCATTTTAAAAATTAAAGAAGTAATCGGTTGCCATTCATCAGATAAAGCGTCTAGTATTTTCTCTGTTGTAATTATCGGTAATTCGGTTTGAGTAGGTTCTGGTTTAGGCTCTGGAGCACGAACAGTGGGTTTCTTTATAACGATAGGTTGAGCCTTTACTTCACCCCCGACTAACCGCAATTGTTTTGTTTTTTCTGTTACAACGCTTGGAATGACGGGTTTGAGTTTTATGGGTTCTTTTCTTTCCTTTACTGGAGGCGATATTACTTCTGGCTTTTCTTTTGTATAAAATTCTTGAATTATTTTAATAATTTCTGATTTTCGCACCGTTGAAGATTTGGCTATTAAGATATCATTTTCTATGCAATATTCTTTGAGTTCATTAATAGTCCAGTTCCTAAGAGTTCTTTCTGAAAGAAATTCTTTTCTTGGTTCTGCCTTCTTGGGGATGTATTCTTTCTTATCAATTATTTTATCCCATTCAACGACTGTTTTCTGTTTTTCTTTTTCGATTTCTTCCTTTTTAATCGTTGGTTCTATCTCTTTAGAAATGCTAGGTATTTTTTTTACACCAATGGCCTCTTTCATTAACTTTTCTAATTCCGTTTCTGAAATTTTGTCTTTATATTTTCCATCACCCTGCATAGCGATGTTATAAAGGCTTTGGACGAATATTGGAATGTATCTTTCAATTAAACCAGATCTTCTTTCAATTTTTCGAATATTCGCTTTCCTATTAAGATAAATTCTCAACCTTCTTCCAATAGCTTCGAGACAAAATTTAATTTCTTTTATAAGTTCGTCATCATCAGCCAAAGCATTTTTGCTCTGGCTCTTAAACATCAAATGAACGTAGGGGCCCGAAATATTTATTAATAACTTTATTGGGCCTTTAGGTAAATTATTATCATATGTTTCTAACTTATAATTCTTCCAATTAACTGATTGAACGGCTTTCGTAATTGCACAATCCGCAGAATCTCTTAATTTTGGCGTTCGATTAATAAATCTTGATAGAACATCTCTAGAACGTTTAGGTGTATCAAGTTTTTTAGGATCGTTACAATAAGCCAGAACGGCTTCAACAGCATATGCTAAGCCCTTACCACTTGTTGGAGCTCTAGTTTCTGCAGAAATAAAATCGTCGTCCTTGGTGTAATTTTCAATAAAGTATTCAAATATTTCTTGATATGAATCTTTTTGCACTTCTTCAGACGATATTAAATTTTTTTGGATTGTTTGTCTAAATTTTTCCGGTTCGACAGAGAGATCTTTAATATCAATACTAGTTAATATTTTTGAGTTAAAAACCTTAACCTCTTCGGAATTTACAACAATTTGTTCTAAAGATTCGTCCTTTCCGGAGGAATAATTTTTGGCGCTCTCTTTTATTATTTCTTCCCGCAATAATTCAATTGAATCTTCTATATCATCTATGGGATCATCAAAATCATCAATATTTTCAGATATTTTCAACCCAATTTCTTTTATTAATGTATTTTCTAATATAACATCACCTACAGGGATAGCTGTATCTGTTGGGGGCGCCATGTATTTGACTGATTTGAATGCATGAAATAGAGAATTGAATTGCACATTAGTTAACTCAAAGGGTTTAGTTTTTGAAATTTGAACTTCTTTTACTAAATCTTCAAATTCGGTTCTATTTTTTAATTTTTTAACTTCTACTAACCCTGTAGAAGTATTGAAAATTGTACTTAAACTATTTTTTATTTTTTCTTTTTTTTGTGAATTGATCTCTATTTGTTTTAATAAGTTATTAATCTCTTTTTCGATTTTTTTTATATCTTTTTTCGTTTCAGATTTATCAATACGACCTCTATGTTTTTTTATTTCTCTATATATCTTTTCTAAATCTTTATCATATTGGTTATATGTATTCATAAGTTCCCAATATTTAGCCTTCAACTCTTCAGAATCAACTTGGTAAATGATTAACTTATCCCTTGGTTTCGTAGAGCGCCCAAATATTCTCTTTTCAAATTTAAGGAGTTTAATAGTATCAGTTTTTTTCTCTAATTTGTTTATAAATCCATTACTAAGAATTAATAAAGATAAATTATCCTGTAAATTCTTTTCTGCAATCTTCAGAATTTCTTTAGCTAATTTGGAACTGATTCTTACAAAATTATCTTGTAAAAAAGCTGAAATCGTGAGATTTTCTGATTTTATTAATAGATCTTGTAAATCACCAATATTAGTAGATAAGGGGTGTGGTTTTGCATATTTTGGTTGTTTAGGAAAATTCGAAACTACTCTTCTATAAATCCATTCTTCACCATAAGGATCAATAAAAATAATAGTTACATGCGGATTCATTAAAGCAGTTTCTTTTATATAGGTATCCACATAACCTCTAACATATTTTACGTTTAAGTAATTCAACTTAATATATGTCCCGTGTAGGAATGGGCTGTCAACCTCCGTTGGGCGCACTAAATATCGTTTTTCATTTTTTGAAGTTGTAAAAAATTCTGACACAGTACCATAAATAGTGTCTTTAAACTTTGAAACTGCAACAATTGGTTTGCCAGTCGTGTTTTGGGCGTCACTGAACGCACTTGGAGAGCCAAATCCTTGACTTCCGCGAGTTTGCTTTAATTCTAGACTTTTTGAAGAAGCTAGATATTTTCCAAACTTACCTAGATCTCTTTTGGTCATTCCAATACCATTGTCAAACATTTCAAAAGTGTAACTCATGATATTTTTTTGTGATAACTCAGAAGTTAAAAAGGTGGCGGCTTCAGATTCGCGGAGTCGGATTATTACAATTGGTTCGATATCAATAATTGGTTCTACTGGTTTGATGATTTCATTCATGTCTTCAATTATCCTTTTTACTTCTTCCTCAACCTCTAATTCCTCTTTATCGATAATTTCTCCAGATTCTTCTTCTTTATCTCTATCATCATCTATAAAAACTTCAGCATCAGAAGATATTGTAGGAACAATACCAACTTCCTGCATTAATGCATATTTAGCTGCGTTATTTAATGGCCGTTCCACTTCATCTTTTTTTGCTTCTTGAAGGATGGATAAATTTTCTAAAGATAATTCTTGATCAAGAGAGAATTGGATTTTTGAATCTCTATCTTTTATTTCATTCCATTGAAATTCTTCAATAGCATCTAAACTATTGTCTAAAAATTCTGAAACATATTGCATATGTTTATAATAACCCATTGAGAAGCCTACAAGTTGTCCTCTCTTCCTCATAAACCCTGCAATTGTGCCTTGCTTTATTCTACCTTCATCCTCAGAGGAAATTTGAATCACATCTTTTCTTATTTTTAGTTTAAATATCTACATAATTATTTGTAAATTTATAAATATATCAATTAGGAATACATAATTCTTTACTATTCAATCAATTTTTCTCAATGTATTCGGTCAATCATTTTGAACAGAAATTGAATTAGTATTTAAATCTTTTCTTTAGGTGAAAAAAATTAAAAAGAAGGAGTAAGTTTATTTTGAAATTTCTCTGATTCGGTAATTTTCTAAGGCTACATCAATTATTTTTGACGCTACATATCTTTTTGTATGTTTTTCGATATGTGTTATGTGTTTTTCTTTATTTATTATGTATACCTCATTATCTTTACTATTGAACCCTATATCTTCTCGACCCACATCATTTGCAACTATTAAATCTGACTCAGATTTTAAAAGTCTATCGTAAGCGCGATCAATTAGCTCTGTTCGAGAAACATTTGTCTCCGCTTTAAATGCGATAATAAAAAGTGTGTAATCTTTCCTTCTTGCTATATCTAATATCTTGGGTGTTAATTTCATATTTACATTTAATTCCTTTACATTGTCTGAGGAGATTTTTCCTTCGATGAGATCCACTGGCTTATAGTCGCTAATTGCTGCTGCTGAAATAAAGAAGTCGTAATTATTATTAGAAATTTCATCCTTTATGACTTTAATAAAATCTAATGCCGATTCCACATGATTGGTTTTAATGTATTCTGGAATCTTCACCATACATTCACCGGCAACTAATAATACATCTGCACCTCTAGCAGAGGCTTCTTTTGCTATTTCGATACCCATTCGACCTGAGGACTTATTTGATAAATACCGAACATTATCTATTGCTTCACGGCTGGGTCCAGCAGTGATTAATATTCTCTTTCCTTCAAGATCCTTTTTCGTAATCAATAAATCAATAACTCTATCGATTATATCATCTACTTTTGCAATTTTTGCCTTTCCTTCAGATATTCGAGGACCTAATACGTCAATACCATACTTTTTCAAAACTGAGATATTTTTTTCGATTAACGGATGATACATGCTTTCATGCATAGCAGGAACTACGACTATAGGAATAGATGAACCAAAAGCGGTTGAAACCATTGTTGTTACTGGGGTGTCGTCTATCCCGTTAGCGACTTTAGAAATAGAATTTGCTGTTGCTGGACAAACCAAAATTAAATCAGCTTTTCCGGCGGCATTAGGTCTATCACCGGCTAGAAAAACATGTTCAACTGATCCAGTTAAATGAGTAATTACAGGGTTTCCTGTAGCCCAATGCATTAAAGTTGGTTTGATTAACTCTGTAGCTGCTTTTGACATTACGGAAACTACATCCGCTCCTAAACGCATTAATTCTCTAGCAATAATTGGAGCGTTAATAACCGCAACCGAGCCAGTTAAACACATACATATAGTTTTTCCTCTTAAGATCGTTCCCTTGCTTTCTATAATGTCCTTGGATGGGTGCTGTAATCTGTCTTTTACCATTTTTCAACGGATATTTTAATTTATATACTTAATAAAGTTATATTTTCAATTTAAAAATATTGCAATCCTTTAACTCTTTTTGGATATTGGAAGATAAATTTTTGATTTAAGTCGTTAAGTTGGAAAGCTTTAACTAACGGCTGTAATAACTTTTTAAAAAAGAATAGAAAATATGTGATGCTTTTACGAAAAGCATCATTTTATGGTATTGCGTCTGCTTGACCAGGCATCTTTTCTCACTTTGTTTGTTATGTGAATTGTTTTTAACTAATTTTTTTAAATTTGAAACCGAAATGAAACGGCATGAATTACATTTTGTTAAATCTATTTAATTATATTAGAATATATTTTTAAACCACTCATTTTAAAAAATAAAGGAAAATATATGATGCGCTTATGAAAAGCATCATTTTATGGTATTGCATCTTTTTGACCAGGCATTTTTCCTCACTTGATTTGTTATGTGAATTGTTTTTAACTATTTTTTTTTAATTTGAAACCGAAATGAAATGTTTATGTTAAGTTCTTTTAAAACAATATATTAATTGATAAAATTTATTTAAACCCCTAAAAAAAGAGAGAGCTTTTATTTTTTAAAGCTAATGTTAATGAAAAAATTTTTGAGGTAATTTTATGCTAAATCGGAGGGGAGAATTGGGTTGATAAGCAGGTCTCGAAAATCTTTAACCGAGGGAAATTCCCCATATTTGTTTATTATGAGTTTTCTTCCTATATTATACGAGAAATCAGTAGTTGAATGTACGGGATTAAGAAATGATTTTATTCTATTTTTTATATTTTCTTGACTAAAGATTTCAAAACTGGTCGCGTATCGAATTAATTTCTCTTCACTCCACCCGTTAAAAAGAGCACGATAAGCGAAATTATACCTAAAAAGCGATAATTTTACTTTTACTTTGCCTTGCGCTATTAATGCTTCAATAGAAGATTCTTTTGACGAGTCTTGACAAAATTCTCTTAAGCTAATTTCTACTTGGTCTCGATAAGAAAAAAGCATATTAACTGCGATAGTCGCTATTCCTTCGCAAATTATTAACTTGGGCGAGTTTAGTAGCAAGATTGAGTGTTCAAATTGATTTAACTCGCGATATAGTGTTTGTTCTTTGACTATAAATTCAGTATGATGGCCAGGGTACCCTTCGTGAGCGGCAGCGGGCAAAAATAAGGTCCAATACATGTTATAATTCGGATTAACTTCTATTCGGGAGCGAAAATTACCCAAATACCAATTGTAATAAGTCCATTTAATTTTATTATTATTGTTATTTTTTACTAACTCTATATTAATATACTCACTTTCAGGTAAGAGATCGACAAACACTTCTTTAGTTCGCTCTCTCGTGATATTGAGAGCTTTCTTAAATAATTCAAATACTTTACCCTCCGGAATCGTTCGCCGTATTCTTAAATCGTTCATTCGTTTTTCTAAACTTCCAGGACCACCATACGCTGCGTTAAAATCTTCTTTTAAGTTATCTAATTCAGATTCTTTAACTGGTTGTAAGGCTACATCATATAGCCTTAAAAATTGTTCCTTGATAGTAATCTCGATACCGCTTAGGATTTCGATGGAAGCCCTCATCGCCGTTAATAATTTTTCTAAGTATCGCTCGCGTTTTTTATCGTAACCTTGTTTAAACAAATCTTTTTGTAGAGCTTTGCATTCGGTTAATAGTTTGTTTGGTGAAGTTATAACCTCATTGTTAACGATTTTACGTAATTTTTTAGGACCAATATAAAAATCTACATATCCTTTATTGTGTTTGTCTATGCGAAGTGGTAAACGCAGAAATCTTTTTCCATATTCAGATAATTCCATAGGCACACCCGGTAATTTCTTCTTTGAGTACGTAAATTTAATATTTTATTTTAATAATCTTAATACCAGAGATATTCGTCCACAAACATAATTATTATAAAAAAGATATAAATAATTTTATTTAAGAATTGAGTTAATAATTATAATTGATTATTTTAAATTATTGGTTTATTCCAGGTCACGATCGCGTCTATGGCGAGTTACTATTTAAAACTAACAAAAATAACTAAGTTTACCCCTCAATTATATTTAATTTTAGCTTTAATTTAGAGGCATAAAACATTATCTTATTAAAAATATCTTTATCTATATCTAGTTTTACGCCTAAATTCAATATATTCGAGAACTGGTAACCATAATAGGTTTTAAACAGCTCGGAAACATTATATAAAACATTTTTTTCAGACGATTTAAGAATTTTAGATTTTTCGAATTCTTCTTTTCTTATTTTTAAGATTTCGCTAGAATATTTGACAAATTGTGTGTGTCGCATTTTTTTTAGATCGAAAATCTTTGTACTTCCAAGTTCTCTTACTACGAGTACATTTTTTACGATCGAATGAATTTTATTAAGCAGTTTCGTTCTAAATTCATCCAAATTACTTACTTCGCATAATAGCTCTTGAAATATTTCAGAAAATGGTAAATCTAATCCAGCTAATTCAGTCGTTAAATTTAATAATATTAAAATTTGATCCGTTTTCTCTTCAGAATTAGATTTTAATTCTTGGTAAATAAATTCTCTTTCTTTATTTATAAAATCGAATAAGAATTTTCTAAAAGCTTTTACAAATTGACGATAGTTTGGGACAAATTGTTTATTTGGGTTATTTGATATAATTTCATAAGCTTTAAAGGGACTAATCTTTTTTTCGAGAACTGATTTGATAAGAGATAAAGGGTAATATCCTTCAATAAATACCATCCCCTTCGAAATACTATTAATTGCGTCTTTAAACGAACATTTTACGATTACATTGATTCTTTTAACGATATTTCCTTCAATTTTTACTGGTGTTTTTTGACAGTAAACTAAATCGAACGGTTTTAAGTCGTGAAAAAGAGAGTTGTTTTGATCTGGGATTACAATTTGAGCACCATATGCATTTACTAAGCTACCTTGTCTTGGTTTACTAGCTAAATCCCATTCGATTATCATTAGGTCGTTAATATTAGAATAATCTTGGTCAATGTCGTAATTGTATTCTATAGGTTTACTTATTAACGAAAAGACATCTATAGAATTAATTTCATAACTATTTTCTTCTCCCCAGAATTGTTTTTTATAATAAAAAATATCTGGGAAGTTGTTTAAATCGTCTAAAAACAATTCTTTAATTATTAAATAGTTAACCCCAATTTCCGAAGATTTAATGGTAGATTCGTTTATTCCATAAAAACCTATGTGTTTTATAACGTAATTGTAAGCGGGGTTTTTGAGATTGTCTTTATCGTGATTAACGATGTAGGTGTTTCTCTTTTTTCTAAAGTCAACTTTAGATTTTTTGATTTTATATTTTTCCTTAAGTAGATTGAGAAAGGCAAATTTCTTTAAATATACTTTCTTTTCTAATTCTTTTATTTCGCTTTTATAAGCCTTATATTCGTTATAGTACGCATCGTTTTGAATCTGAAAAACTTCAAAATGCCTCTTCATTAGCTTTAGTTTATCTATTACGCAAAAATTCTCAATTTCGCTTTTAAAATACTTAACAATTTCGCTTTTAAACGATTCAAAAGCCTTCAAAGGTATTAAATCTTTGAATAGTGGATTATAGTTAACAAGAGTTTCGAAATTTTTTTTAATAAAAAAAGTTGAAAAGTACATTTCATTAAAATCGTTTGAATTAGCCATTTTTTCCAATTTCTTAAGTATAGACGAAACAAAAGTTTCGTTTTGAAATTTATAATCATCTAATAATCTATCAAACGATTCAATAATCCTAAGTATTTCATAAAAAGTGTATTTTGAAACCGAATTTAGAAATAATTTAATCCCTTTTTCTATGTAGTGATTGTATTTGAGAAGATAGGGGCCTAATTCGTTATTATAGGCAGATTGCAGAAATTCAAAAAATTCAATATACAAATTATTTTCAATTGCTGTTTTTAAGTATCTTTCAATAATCGATTCGCACTCGTGTTGATTAATAATCGCTTTATTTAAATAATTTAGTCCATCAACACAATTTTTACATTCAAAACAAGCATTAGCTAATTCCAAATAATTTTTAGTTTTCTTTTTAGAACCAAAGTCTTCAGAAGTTAAATAGAAATCGTCAATATTATTGATAATTTTTAAAGAAATCGACGGTTTTATTATCGTTAAAAGTTTTATTAGATGAATACATATCTTATCATCTCTTTCGCTATGTATTAAAAAAGTAGGACAATCGTGAAATATTTCATTTTTTTTCTCGTTAATAACTAGGTGGAATTCCCTGTCATTATCTAAAATGATTGATCTTATCTTTATTGGATCTTCTTTCAGTGAAATTATATTAATTTTATTTTTCTGGAACTCAATTGATTTCTTATATATTTCAATTCCATATTTCTCAATTATTAATTCTGATAATTTATTTTTTGTCATTCTTCTAAAATCTCGATTTTATAATATCAGAAATTAATTTTGGAAAGTCATTCCAATCTTTTATAGTTAATAATTGTCCTCCTGCGATTTTAACCATTTTTTTTGCTTCTTTTAAATTAAAGGAGGATTCTGGGCAGACTAAGATAAAATCAATTCCTAAAGAGCGGAAAATTCTTAATGTTTCAATAGATTGCTGAAGGTCGTATATTTCAGCATCAGTAAATAATACGTTCAGCTTTTCACGGGAGCTTGACTTTTCTTTAAATTGTTTTTTTGCCCATTCTAAGGCGCTTTGAAGCCTCGTACCTCCCTTAGCTGAAACAGAGAGCAACTCGTCGGCTAATTTTTCTAAATCTACTTTTTTAGATAATTCCTTTAAAACATGCGTATCTGACTCGAAAAACGCAATAGCAATCTCGTCTTTTCTCAT